>Ga0126383_10001057_pt1 | contig 16643 bp, 9 predicted proteins | sample PanSoiMetPlot_35_FD_96882 | JGI IMG/M metagenome (GOLD analysis project Ga0126383, IMG submission 96882) | Tropical forest soil microbial communities from Panama - MetaG Plot_35 | ecosystem: Environmental > Terrestrial > Soil > Tropical forest > Bulk soil | place: Panama | collected 2016-02-17
CACCGACGAACCAAATGTAAGTCAGAATAAAGTCGTGCTCGGCGGCATCAGTGCGTATCTCGAACAATACGTCCCGTTTTTCCGGAGGACGCCGGCGTGGCTGGATGCTCTCTGGGACTCGAAGGTGATCCTCGATCTCGCATCGCGCGTGTCGATTTCAACCAATCCAAAAATGCTGGGCGAGATGACTGTCTCCGTCCTCAAAGGCGAGGACGGGTTCCAACGCAAAGAGATTCGCAAATTGATCGATTGGCTGAAGCGGGAACCCCTGCCTGACGTAATCGGCTTACCCTATTCTCTATTGCTTGGCCTGGCCGGACCGCTCAAGCGCGAATTGAATCGTCCCATTTGTTGCACGCTTCAGGGAGAGGATCTCTTTCTCGATGGTCTGCAGGAGCCATATCGTGACTGGGCACTCGATCTTATTCGCACTCACATCAGGCACGTCGATCTCTTTCTTCCGATCAGCGAATTCTACGCTGAATTCATGCCGGGCTATCTGGATATCCCGGCCGAGAAAATGCGGGTGGTGCCAATAGGTATCAACCTTCAGGGCTTTGAGGCGAAAGCGCCGGCCGCAAAAGACGGATTCACTGTTGGTTTCCTGGGACGCGTGGCACCGGAAAAGGGCCTGCACCTGATCGCGGAAGCTTACAAGCTGTTTCGAGAACACACCAATGGAAAGACCGCGCGCCTGGAGGCCGCAGGCTGGATTTCGCCGGAGTGCCAATCGTATCTCGACGGAACAAAGCGGCGTTTAGCAGAATGGGGGCTCGCTTCCGAGTTTCATTATCGAGGCGTGCTTGAGCGTGATCAGAAGATTGAGTTTCTGCGGCAGTTGGATGTCATGTCGGTGCCCGCAACCTATGATGAGCCTAAGGGAGTATCTTTGCTCGAGGCGATGGCCTGCGGCGTGCCGCTGGTGCAGCCTCGGCGCGGAGCGTTTACTGAGATCGTAGAAAAGACCTCAGGCGGTTTGCTGGTCGAGCCTGATGCACAAAGTCTGGCGGATGGCCTGCTCGAGATTTTCCAGAATCGTCCTCTGGCCGAGCAACTGAGCCGCGAAGGCGCGCGCGGCGTGCGGCAGCATTACAGTGCGGCGCAGATGGCTGATCGCGCGCTGGAAGCTTACGAGAGCGTAGTTAGCCGCGGATGAACGCGGATAAGCGCGGATCAGATTAAGAAAAAATCTCCACGGCCAAGCGGTGATTTGTTTCTTGGTTTCATGATCCGCGTCTATCTGCGTTAATCCGCGGCCAATATTGGTTGTGCTAAAAGTCGAAAACATCTCCAAGGAATATCCTTCCCCGCGCGGCACGCTGCAGATTCTTTCCGAGATCTCATTCTCGCTGTCACGCGGTGAAGCCGCCTCGATCATGGGGCCATCGGGCAGCGGCAAGAGCACGCTGCTTTACATCCTGGGAGCGCTCGAACCAGCGAGCAGTGGGGTGGTCACGCTCGACGGTCAGAATCCATTCCAACTTACGACACCTCAGTTGGCCGGCTTCAGAAACAGGCACATTGGCTTTGTCTTTCAGGATCACTGCCTGCTGCCGCAGTGTTCCGTGATTGAGAATGTTGTGACACCGACGCTGGTTTCGGAAAACAGTGCCAATGCCGGAGAACGCGCCCGTGAATTGATTAAGCAAGTAGGTCTTCAGGATCGAATGGAACACCGACCGGCCGAACTCTCAGGCGGAGAAAAGCAGAGAGTTGCACTGGCGCGGGCCTTGATTATGAAGCCGCAACTCATCTTGTGTGATGAACCCACCGGCAATCTCGATCAAGCCTCAGCCGACGCCGTTGCGTCCCTGCTCGTTGAACTGCAGCAACAACAGGAAACCATTCTGATCGTCGTAACGCACAACCTGGAACTCGCCGGCCGGTTTCCGCGACAGTATCAATTGCGAGCTCAACGTCTCTACGAGGCTTAATGCGCACCGCTGATCTCATCAAGCGAAGCTTGAAGTATTACTGGCGCACGAACCTGGCGGTCGTGTTCGGAGTGGCCATTGCCGTTGCCGTCCTCGCGGGTGCGTTACTCGTGGGCGATTCTGTGCGCGCCAGTTTGCAAGATCTCTTTCTCGAGCGCTTGGGCCAAACCGACCACGTGATCACGGCCTCGACCTTTCTTCGCGAGCAACTTGCGGAAGACATTCGCCCTCAGCTCGTGACGCATGGTTTTTTCGGCGCTTGTCCCCTGATCGAGATGGACGGAACAGTCAGCCGCGACAATGGCGCGCGGGCCGGTGGTGTTCGCGTTTATGGTGTGGATCGAAGGTTCTGGCAGTTTAACGGTCGCTTTGATCAAACACCGCCTGAAAATCGAGAGGTCTTGGTAAGCCAGAGCCTGGCGCGCGAGCTGAACATGCGGGTGGGCGACTCGCTGCTGGTTCGGATCCAAAAACCTTCGGCAGTGCCACTCGAGTCGTTGTTCGGGCGAAAGGATGACAACGGCCGCACGTTGCGACTAACTATCCGAGTGACTCTCTCACCAGAGCAGCTCGGCGAATTCAGCACCCGCCCTCAGCAAAGCGGCGTGCGCGCAGTGTTCGTGCCATTGCAACTACTCCAAAAGGAATTGGGCCAGGAGGGTCGAGTCAACACGATCCTTGTTTCCCGATCAAAGGACAGTGCCGGCCTTTCCGAAGCGCAAAGGACACTGGCGCTCGCGCGCTTAATCAAAGACGCTGCCCGTTTCGAAGATTACAACATCAAACTGCGCGTCTTGGATCAAGAGCAGAGTCTGTCGATCGAGACCGGCGCGGGGGTGACGTCTGGAACGCTGGTCCAAAAGGTAAATGACGCGGCCAGGCAATCTGGTAACGCGGGAGTTTCGTCGTATCTGTCATATCTCGTCAACAGCATGCGCCTGGAAAACGGCAGAACAATACCTTACTCAATCGTGACGGGGCTGAATGGAGAACGGTTTGAAGTAATTCAGCACGACCAATCGGCGGGACACCGGCGGGGCTGTAATGATAGCGCTACCGACTTGCCTCCATTGATCCTTAATGAATGGGCGGCGAATGATCTCGGCGCGAAACTGAAGGATCGCATCACGCTTGATTACTACGTCTGGGTTGAACCAGGCCAGCTCGCCACTCGTTCGACTGAGTTTCGCGTGGCCTGCATCATTCCGATAGAAGGACTCGCGGCCGATCGCCACCTGGTCCCGGATTATCCCGGCATCACTGAGTCAGAGCACCTCAGCGATTGGGATCCGCCTTTTCCAATCGATTTGAGCCGGGTTCGATCTCAGGACGAGGAGTACTGGAAAAAATTTCGCACGACGCCGAAGGCCTTTCTTCCGCTCGGAGTAGCTCAAGAACTTTGGCAGACGCGTTACGGCAACCTTACATCGTTGCGGGTTGATCCCGGGCTCAATACCCCGGACTTTGCACAGATGCGGGCCCAATTCGAGCCGAACCTGCGCAACAATCTGGATCCGGCGCAGATGGGTATTGCGATTCTGCCGGTGCGCAGTGAAGGACTTGCGGCATCACGCGGCGCGACCGACTTCGGAGAATATTTTCTTTACTTCAGTTTTTTTATCGTCGCGTCGGCCCTCCTGCTGGCTTCGCTGTTTTTCAAATTCGGAGTTGAACAGCGTCTGCGCGAGATCGGCACCCTGCTGGCTGTTGGCTTTTCGGCAGCGAAAATTCGCAACCTCTTCCTGAGTGAAGGCCTGGTCTTATCTCTGTTTGGAAGTATGCTCGGTTTGTTCGGCGCAGTGGCCTATGGCTATGTGATTCTGTTCGGCCTGCGCACCTGGTGGGTAGACGCGGTCGGAACCACGCAATTGCAGCTGCACGTTTCGCCGCTTTCATTACTGCTCGGCGGAATTGGCGGCGTGCTGGCGGCCGTGATATCCGTCGCATTGACGTTAAGACGTTTGGGAAGAGCTTCCGTTCGGTCTTTGCTCACGGGTGTTTCCGAGGAGACACGGAGACACGGGGAAGCGGGGACGCGGAGATTCTCCGTGTCTCGCTTTCAGATCTCAATTGTTCTGGCGGTACTCGCAGCTCTGGTGTTGCTCGCTGCATCCTTTAACCTCACGAGCCAGGTTGCCGGATTCTTCGGTGGCGGCGCGTTATTGCTCGCAGCGTTACTTCTTTATGTGTCGGCTTCGTTACGGCGGCCGCGGCGAAAATCAATTCACGGGAACGGCTGGTCCGCGATTTCGCGGCTGGGATTCAGAAACTCGACGCATCGACCCGCGCGCAGCGTTCTGTGCGTTGCCCTGATCGCGATGTCGGCGTTCATCATCGTCGCCGTTGATGCCTTCAGACACGTTAATCGAGATCTTAGTCACGATCGGAAATCGGGCAGTGGCGGATTTCCGTTGATGGCAGAATCACTGCTGCCGCTGGTTTACGATCCAAACTCTGGAAGTGGGCGCGAAGCCCTGGGTCTTTTGCATGATCAGGTAGCTTCAAATGACGCCGGCAGTTCTTTCACGCGCTTCCGTCTGCGTCCCGGAGACGACGCGAGCTGCCTGAACCTTTATCAACCCCGCAATCCCCGAATCCTTGGCGCTACGGCAGAATTCATTCAGAGCAATCGCTTCACGTTTCAAAAGTCATTGGCCACAACTCCTGAGGAGGCTGCCAATCCGTGGCTCCTGCTGAATCGCAAACCAGATGACGTTGTGCCGGTTATAGCTGATGCCAACTCGATCGCCTATGTACTGCATTTAAGCGTTGGCGATGAATTGGTTCTGAATCGTAGTGAAGGACCAGTTCGTTTGCGGCTCGTGGGCGCGCTGGCTGACAGCATTTTTCAAAGCGAGTTGCTGATGTCCGAAGAGAATTTCGTCAGACTCTTTCCGGACCAGGCAGGATACCGGTATTTCCTGATCGATACGCAGGAAAAGGATCTGCCGGCGATTACCACGGCGCTTGAGCATCGTCTTTCGGATTACGGCTTTGACGTCAGCAACACGGCTGAGCGATTAGCCGATTTTCATCGCGTGGAAAACACTTATCTTTCAACGTTCCAGATGCTCGGCGGGCTGGGCCTCTTGCTGGGCACGCTGGGGCTGGCAGCCGTTCTCTTGCGCAACGTCTTTGAGCGCCGAAAGGAACTGGCGCTGTTGCGCGCGGTGGGTTATAACTCAAACCACTTTGCCATCATGGTGATTGCCGAGAATACGTTGTTGCTCGTTCTGGGCCTGGCCATTGGAACCGTCTGCGCTCTGCTCGCGATTGCGCCGGCGCTGCTTGATCGCGGTGGCCGGTTGCCGATTGTTTCGCTGGGCGTCCTGGTGCTCGCCGTTTTGGTTTCTGGCCTATTGGCATCGTTGGTCGGCACGTGGGCGGCACTGAAGTCGCCTCTGTTGCCGGCGTTAAGGGCAGAGTGACTGCGTTGGATTTGAAGTGATTACGAGGTCAGAACCGGGAGCGGTAGCGACCGGGTAGGCCTTTACGAATCAATCGCCCGCAACCAATTGGACCCGGTCCCTACCGCTCCCGGTTCTGACCTCGGAAAACTGAGGAGAAGAGGTATGAACCATCGTGCTCTTCACGTGATCGTATTTCTGTTGCTCACGATTGCAGTTGTTAACGCCGAGAACTGGCCGCAATGGCGCGGGCCCTCGCTTAACGGCGTGAGCAATGAGAAGAACCTGCCCGTCAAATGGACAACCGAAGAAAACGTCGCGTGGAAATTGGCGATGCCCGAATGGAGCGGATCAACTCCCATCATCTGGGGAGACCGAATATTCCTGAATGTTGCTGAAGGCAACGAGCTCTATCTTTGGTGCGTTGACCGGACCAAAGCCGCGATGCTTTGGAAAAGGTTGCTGGGCAGCGGCAATCTGAAAATACGCAAGCAAAATATGTCGTCGCCCTCGCCGGTCACTGACGGCAAAAACGTCTACGTAATGACCGGCACCGGCATTCTTAAGAGTTTTGATTTTTCCGGCAAGGAAATCTGGGTGCGCGACATTCAGAAAGACTACGGACGGTTTGGATTGAACTGGGGCTACGCTTCGTCCCCGCTGCTCTTCGAAGACTCGCTTTACGTTCAGGTGCTTCACGGGATGAGGACTGACGATCCTTCGTACGTGATGCGAATTGACTGCAAGACCGGGAAGACCGTTTGGAAAGTAGAACGGCCGACGACCGCTATTCGCGAGTCGCCGGATGCTTACACTACGCCCGGTCTGCTTCGTTATGGAAAGGCGACTGAGATCGTGATTACCGGCGGCGACTGTGTTACCGGCCACGATCCGGTAACGGGAAAGGAACTCTGGCGCGCTAACGGTCTCAATCCCGATCACGATCCCTCTTACCGGATCATCGCGTCCCCGATAATTTTCAACGACATCGTTTACGCGCCGACGCGTGTCAAGCCGCTGCTGGCTCTGCGGGCCGGCGGTCGCGGCGACATCAGCACCTCGCATTTGCTTTGGTCCACAGTGAACGGGCCCGACGTGCCCACTCCCGTTACCGACGGTAAATACTTTTACATCGTCAATGACCGCGGCATCATGTGGTGCCTCGACGCCAAAACCGGGGCTGAGATTTACGGACAGCAACGGATCAAACCAGGTACGTACAGCGGCTCGCCGGTGCTGGCCGACGACAAAATTTACATGACGAATGAAGAAGGACTGACGACGGTCGTTAAGGCCGGACCAAAATTCGAAGTCCTCGCAGAGAATCCTTTGAACGATTACACGCTGAGCTCGCCTGCGATTTCCAACGGGCAGATTCTCATCCGCACGGCGACGAATCTTTATTGCATCGGCAAGAAGTGAAGACCGGGTAAGTCATGCATTACGCGCACCGGTAGTGTCAGAACCGAGAGCGGTAGCGACCGGATCAACAAGCTCCGGGGCATGACCCACGAATTCTCCTGATCCGGTCTCTACCGCTCTCGGTTCTGACACCTCGTCCTTCCCTACTTTTTCTCCCGCACGTCAAAAGCATAAATCGTGTCCTGATCGCGCAGGTAGAGCCGGCCCCCGGCAACGACGGGGTGCGTCCACGTCGGCAAATTGCCCTGCTGGATTCTGAACCTTCCTTTTTCGCGATACGCCTTCGGATCGACTTCGACCAGGCCTACCACCCCATTCTCGCTGAACGCATAGAGATGCCCGTCGGCATAAGTGAGCGAACCTTTTCCCACGCTGCGGTCGCGCCACGCGACTTCGCCGGTGTCGAAACGCATGGCCGTGAGAATGGAGCTGGAAAAACCGTAGAGATAGTCGCCGATTAGGATTGACGTGGCGTGATGATTGCGCATTTCTTTGGTGAAATAGACCTCCTGCCCTTTGCCATCCGCCTTGATCTCAACCAGCCCACCGCCGGCGCCATAGTCTGAAGAGATGAAAACCCGATTACCACGGGCTACGGGAGTGGCCACGTTGGCCGTGTCGTTGGACGGACGTTTGTATTCCCAAAGCAGGCTGCCGTCGCGAACATCAAGCCCCACCGCCCGGCTGGCGGTAAAGAAAACTACCTGCGTCGCGCCACCAACCTCGACCGGAATGGCAGAGGAATAGCCGGCCTCATCGCTCAGGCTTTTCCAAATCACCGATCCATCAGTTTTTTTCAGCGCCACGATCGAGGCGCCGGGCCCTCCCGCATTCACCAAAACTTTGTCTTCCATCACCAGTGGCGATTCGCTGATGCCCCAGCGGGTATTTGAACCGCCAAACCTGGAGAGAATATTGAGGGTCCAGATGATCTTTCCGGTGCGCGCGTCGAGCGCGGAGAGGTCGCCATTTCCGCCGAGGGCATAGAGCCGGTCACCGTCCACCGTCGGAGTCCCGCGGGGCCCATCACCTCGATCATTCCGAAAAGCACCGCCATGCGGCGTCGCCCACACTTCCTTTCCCGTGGCGACATCGAACGCGATAACGTACTCGCGTTCGCCGCGCAATCCCAGCGTGTACAAGCGGCCCTTGGAAATTGAGAACGAAGAATAGCCCCGGCCGGCGCCACTCGCCTTCCAGACCAGTGGCGGCCCACCATCAGGCCATTGCTTCAAAAGCCCAGTCTCTTTCGAAATGCCATCCCGATTGGCGCCGCGCCACTGCGGCCACTCACCATCAGTCTGCCCCGAAGCCGCGGCAACATAAGCCGCCATAATTAGAAAAGCGGAAAACATCGACATTACCTGTGACTCTCTCGTCATGATTAACTCCTCATCATGCAACGACGGAATCGGGGAGAACAACCAGGGATTCTTCGCCTCGTTGGCTTTGCCTCGAAGGTCTCAAATGCTCGGAATTTGGTCGACGCGTAGCGTCGAACTGACTTTAGCCGGCCTTTCAAGGCCGGGTGGCGACAAGTAACGATCGCTCGTCGCGTAGCGACGACTGAGAGAAGAGCCACGTTGTCTCGGTCTTCATTCGTCGCTACGCGACGCGCGAATCTTTGGGCGACAGGCTCCCGGCCTTGAAAGGCCGGGCTAAACTCACAAACGACGCTACGCGTCGCTCTGCTTCATTACGAATCACGACTGCGGCTTGAAATACAAAACCATGCCCGCACCGGCGGCCGCCAACAGGAAGCCGACGTAAAGCAGTGGATTGGGCGCCGTCTTTGGCGGATGCAGCCAGACCGAGAACATGACGTTGACCAGGGGTGCACCAGCGAAGACCAGGGGCATCACATAAGCGGGAACACCGCCATACTTGAAAGCAAAAATAATACAGATGGCGCCGAGAGCACCGAGCGCTCCGCCAACTGTTGCCGCTATTGAGTTCTTTACTGTAAAGCCGCCCAGTCCACCCTGATAGGAAAGATTGGCAACGGGCACCAGCACGCCAATCAGAAAGTAGGCGACGCCGACACAGAGCAACGCGCGCATCGGACTGCCGAGCTCAACTTGTCCCTGGTGCAACACGGGTCCGTACAATCCCCACGATAGCGCGGCGCCCAAAGCGAAAAGGATCCAAAGCATCAGTGCAAACCTCCGGTTGAGTTGTTTGTAAAACTCAAGCTCTAACAAAAGCGAGCACCGCGCATTCTAGCAACACAGCGGAACAAATTCATCGAAAATGCTCGGCCGATCCTTTTGCGTCGAGGTTATCATCAAAGCGAACAAGCCCAAGATGAGAGTTGTTAAGATTTGTAAATTTCTTTCGTGAGCACTTGGTAAACGGTTTGAGTTGCCATCTTCGGCGCGACATTTACGCCAGTTTTATTGATAATGAGCGAACCCGACAGTCGCTACGCAATGCAGTTCATGCTGGACACTCAGGATCGAGGAGGAAAACACTTTTGAAGTCCATCCTTTCGATTGCCTTTATCTCGACGCTGATCCTCCTGGGCACGAGCAGTACAACGGCGCAGACACATCGTGGTGCCGTGGTGGGCACAGTCTCCGATCCGAACGGCGCCGTCGTGCCGAACGCAAACACCAAACTGATTAATCGAGATACAAATGAGACGCGTTCAGTCCAAAGCGGAGATTCGGGCGAGTACACGATCGCTTCCCTATCACCTGGCTCGTACACACTTGAAGTCGAAGTAAAGGGTTTCCCCAGTTTCAGGCAGAATTTTCTCCTCAAGGTCAATCAGGAACTTCGTATTGACGTGGTTCTGCCGGCACCAACCATTGATTCCACAGAAATCGATGTTCCGGCACCGGGTGATCTGAAAAAAGAGTCAGCTTCACACGGCGCAGTGATTGACAACCGCCAGGTCACCGGCCTTCCTCTCGACGGTCGCAACTTCTATGAGCTGGCTTTACTGGGTCCGGGAACGTCTCCACCCGCGCAGGGCTCAGCCGGCTCGGTGCGCGGCGACTTCGCGTTCAGCGTCAACGGTGCGCGCGAAGACAGCAACAACTTCCTGCTGGATGGCGTTTACAACGTCGATCCTAAACTCAACACCTTCGGCGTGCGCCCCCCGGTTGACGCGATTCGCGAATTCGAAAACCTGACCAGCACTTACGATGCGTCCTTCGGCCGCAGTGCCGGAGCGCAGATAAATGTCGTGCTGAAATCAGGCTCGAACAATATCCACGGCAGTGCCTACGAATTCCATCGCAACGGCGCGCTGGATGCGCGGAATTTCTTTGCGCCGGCGAATGAACCCGCGCCGAAGTATCTCCGCAACCAGTTTGGCTTTGCCTTCGGCGGGCCACTCCGCAGGGATAAAACGTTTTTCTTTGGCGACTATGAAGGAACTCGCGCCCGTGAAGGAATCACGCGCGTGACGAACGTACCCACAGCGGCTGAGCGAATCGGCGACTTCTCGCAGAGTCTGTTCGGCGTCCCAATTAATCCTCTTACCGGCGCACCGTTTACTGGCGGCCGAATTCCCGACGCTTTCATCAATCCGATCGGACGCAAGATCGCCGCGCTTTATCCTTTGCCGAACCGCGCGACACCTTTTGCCAACTTCGTCTCATCGCCCGTGCAACGCGATCGCGACGATCACTTTGACGGGCGCGTCGATCACCTCTTCAATTCCCGCTCGAGCTGGGCATTTCGTTATAGCTTCGGCGATCGCAATCTGTTCGAGCCGTTCGCCGGCTCAGGCTTTTCACTCGTGCCAGGATTTGGCAACGACGTAACCCGCCGGAGTCAGAACGCGATGATCAGCGAGACTCACGTTTTTTCGCCGGCGCTGGTGAACGATGCGCGGTTTGCCTTTAACCGGGTCGCCTCGGCCGTTCGTCAACAGAACGCCGGGATCAGTATCAATAAAGTTGTCGGTTTGCCTGAGTTGTCGTCTAATCCGCGTGACTTTGGACTGAGCTTCATTATGCTCACCGGATTCTCGCCAATTGGACACGAAGGCAACAATCCGCAGAATAGCGTCACCAACACGTTTCAGATTCTCGATACGGCGACCTATTCGAGCGGCCGTCATTTGTGGAAATTCGGCGGCGACGTTCGATTCGTGCAGCAAAATGCGTTTCGCGACGTGCAGTCTCGCGGTCTGATTCAGTTTTCGCCCTTCGGACAAATCACCTTCAACGCGCTGGGTGATCTGCTGCTCGGCCTTCCCCTTTTGACCGGCGGTGCTCACGTGGACAACGCCCAGCACCTGCGGACCAATTCTTACAACGTGTTCGCAAATGACAACTTTCGCATCACGCGCAATCTGACGCTGATCGGCGGACTCCGCTACGAATACAACTCCCCGCCGGTCGACGCATTCAACCGGGCCAACATCTACGATCCAGCCACGCGCACCCTCGTGCCGGTGGGGACTGCTGGCGTGCCGCGCAGCGGCTTTCATGGCGACAAGAACAATTTTGCGCCGCGGGTCGGGTTTGCGTGGACCATTGGCGATGAAGGAAAAACCGTCGTCCGCGGCGGCTACGGCGTCTACTACGATCAGTCGCCGCTGGCGCCGGGTGAGGCACTTTATTTCAACCGGCCTTACTTTGACTTCAATCTGTTCTTCTCACTGCCGGGGTTACCGCTGACGCTCAATGATCCTTTCCCTGCGTTTTTCCCTTTATCACTTCCCGACTCGGCGCTGTCGATTCAGCGCGATTTGCGAACCGCATACATGCAGCATTGGAGTGCCAGCGTGCAGCAACAGCTTGGCCGCAGTCGCGTGCTCGAGGTGGCGTACGTCGCTTCGAAAGGCACAAAACTGCTGGCGGCGCGCGATATCAATCAGCCGCCGCCGAGCGTGCTACCACCGGGGCTGCCCTTCGTACCGCGGCCAAATCCGTTTTTTGACGACATCACGCAAGTCGAATCGCGCGCGAACTCACGCTACGATAGTCTGCAAGTGCAGTTTACACAGCGGCTCGATTTTGGGCTGGCGATCCTCGGCTCCTACACCTGGTCGAAATCTGAGGACGATGCTTCCAACTTTTTCAGCAGCGCCGGCGATCCGAACTTTCCCCAGGACAGCAACAATCTTCGGCCGGAGCGTGGTCGATCAAACTTCGATCTGCGGCATCGGTTCTCGCTGAGCTATTCATATAGTCTCCCCGTGGGAAAAGGTCAGCGTTACCTTGCGGACAACGGGTGGGTATCAGCGCTTTTGACCGGCTGGCAAACCTTCGGAATTCTTACGCTGCAATCGGGCAGGCCTTTCACGGTGGCGCTGCTTCCGGAGATCGACAACAGCGGCACGGGTCGTTCAACGCTCGGGTTTGGCGCCAACGATCGGCCAAATCTGGCCGGCAATCCAAACCTTTCGAGTCGCACTCCCGAGCGCTGGTTCAACACGAGCGCTTTCGTCTTTCCGGCGCCGGGCACCTTTGGCAATGCCGGCCGAAATATTCTCACGGGACCCGGCTATCAGAACCTGAACGCGTCGCTGGTGAAGAACACAGCGCTCACCGAACGCCTCAACCTCCAGCTTCGGGCTGAGGCTTTCAACCTTTTCAACCATCCGAATCTGAATCTCCCGGATAACTTCCTGGGGTCGCCAACTTTTGGCCGCATCAGCTCGGCACGCGAGCCGCGGCATATACAGTTCGGCGTGAAACTGCTTTTTTGAATTTGAGGTAAGAACGTCATGCGATCTCCAGTTCTGAAATGTCTGGTCGTGGCTTCGATTTCGATCGCCACCGCGCGTCTCGCACTGGCCGATTGGCCGCAATGGCGCGGACCGAATCGTGATGGTTACGTCGCCGACGCGGTGATTCCGAAGAGCTGGCCCAAAACACTGCAAACTGAATGGAGGGTACAGGTCGGCGTTGGCCACGCTTCTCCAGTAGCCGCGAATGGGAAGATTTACGTGTTCGCGCGCGAGAACGACGAAGAAGTTCTGCGCGCGCTCGACGCCAGCACCGGAAAGGAAATCTGGAAATCATCACTGCCGGTTGCTTACCAGATGCACGAGGCTGCCGTGGGTCATGGCAAAGGCCCAAAATCGACGCCGCTGGTCAGTCGCGGAATCGTCTACACATTTGGAATTTCCGGCGTGCTGTCGGCCCACGACGCCGAAACGGGAAAGTTGAAATGGCGGAATGACTTCTCGAAAGCCTACCCGAAGACTTCACCTCTTTTCGGCACCGCGATGTCCCCGATCGTTGAAGACGGCCTCCTGATCGCCCACGTGGGCGGACCCGACAAAGGCGCGCTCACTGCCTTTGAGGCTGAGACCGGTAAGATCAAATGGTCAAATGAAGCCGATGGCCCGGCGTATTCATCTCCACTCGTAGTGACACTGGCCGGAGTGCGCCAGGTCGTTACCTTCATGCAAAAAGAGTTCGTCGGCGTCGATTTCGCCTCCGGAAAACTGTTGTGGAAACTTCCCTCGAAGACTCGCTATGACGAGAACATCAATACGGCAGTCTTGTACAAAGATTTACTTATCTTTTCCCGCGAGGAACAGGGACTGGCGGCGTTTCGTCTGGCTAAGCAGGGTGCGGAACTGGTGCCACAACAGGTCTGGGTCAATCGCGACGCCGAGCTCTACATGAGTTCGCCGGTTTTGCAGGGAAGCACTTTGGTGGGCATGACCACGCGGCGAAAGGGACAATTCTTTGCCGTCAACGCGGACACTGGCGAAACAGTCTGGCAGAGTCCCGGCCGTATGGGAGAAAACGCGGCCATTCTCAATCTCGGAAATCAGGTTCTCTTGCTGCTTACGAACGACGCCAATTTAATCGTTCAACCGGCGGCGGCGAAGAGTTACGCGCCGTTGGCTCAATATAACGTGGCCTCAAGTGAGACGTGGGCGCATCCGCTCGTTCTGGGCCAGCGAATTCTGGTCAAGGACGAAACGTCACTTATCTCACTGGCGATTGGAAAATGAAGTCAGAACCGGGAGCGGTAGCGACGGGGCCCCCAATTAGTTCCATCATGTTATTTGAACGCGCGGTTGGTGCTCACGAACGTAAAGCGCCGTGCCACCTGTCAGGATGTGCTTCGGCCTCGCTGTCTTCAAAGTATTTGTACTGTGCGGACAGCGTCTCGCCTCCTGGTGTCGTTGCCAGGTCAGGAGTTGCAGGCGACCCATCATTCTGCTCATAAAGTGGTGGTGGAATCTCGGCAAAATCGGACATCGGGCCATAGACTTCGTCAACGCCATCCTTAAATACGTCGCCGATCAAAAGGTTGATAATGCTCACCCGATGCTCAGGATACTTCCGCAGGAACTGTGCGAAACTGAATCCGTCATTGTAAAAGGCGTAAACCAGCTTGCGCATCGATTCGATGCCGCGATCAAGCTTTGACTGAAACTGGCCCAACCGCTCCGCCGAGAAATCATCATGTCTGAAGGCGTCATGAATCGCGTCAGCGGCCAGCTCGGCCATTTTCAGCGCCAACAAAACGCCTGAGGAATAGATCGGATCGAGAAAACCGTAAGCGTCCCCGATAATAATGAAGCCATTGCCGGCATTCTTCTTTGACCGATATGAGTAGTCGAGAATCGAATAAATTTTGTCGACCCGCTCTCCCTCTGCTACGCGCCAACGGCAAGCTTCAGTCTTTTGAATTTCCTCTTCAAAAATCTTCGCCAGATCCTGACCGCGTCCGTGGAGCAAATAATCAGGGTTGGCGACGATCCCGACGCTGGTGATGTCATCCTCGAGCGGGATGTACCAGAACCAGCCGCCGCTTCCTTTCGGAGTGCGCAAGACCAGCGTGGCGCCGCCATTAAGATCCTTTTCCCGGTGAGCTCCTTTGAAGTAAGAATAAAGAACCGCCTTCTTAAGCTTTGGATCGCGCACGCGCCAGCGAAATTTGTTCGACAGCATCGCGCTCTGGCCGGTCGCATCAACTATGACTTTGGCATAGAAAGTGTGGCGGAGGCCGTCGGGCATTTCCACCTCGACACCCGTGGCTTTCTCGCCCTCGAAGAGAACTTGTTTGACGGTGACTCCCTGATGGACGTCGGCGCCCTGGTCGGACGCATGTTCGAACAACATCTTGTCGAATACGGCGCGGGTGACTTGCCAGGTGACCGCGCTCTCGTTGTGCACGGCTTCGAAGAAATAAAATGGGTGCGATTCTTTCCCGGCCTGGTTGGCAAACTGCACACTGTATTTTTGCGTGAACTCACTCGCCTTGAGCTTTTCCAAAAAGCCCATGCGCTGAAACGTCCAGTAGGTATCAGTCATCAAAGACTCGCCGATGTGATGCCGGGGGAACTTTTCCTTTTCAAAGAGCACAACCTTGCAGCCTTCCCGCGCCAAAATGCTGGCAACCGCGCTACCGGCGGGTCCGCCACCGATTACGATAACGTCATAATTGTTACTGGTTGTCATCTGCTTCTAAGCGTACCGAACGCTCCTTAATTCAGGTTCAAAAAACTCCCAAAGAATTTCATCCACTTTCAACAAGCCGCGCCGTGTCAGCTTAATCACGCCTTTCTGACGATTGAGCAACTCGTCTCCCTCTAACTGCTCGTACACACGCTGAAATTCGCGCCAGACATCTACGCCGAACTTGTTCAAAAAGTATCCCGTATCCAATGAGCCAGTTTTCAGTTGCAGAATCATCTCGCGAATCAATTGCTGTTTGGGCGTTAAGGCCACCGCGCGCAGGAGCGGCAAATTACCGGTCTCAAGGAGGCGCACATATTCCTCGAAGCCGTGCACGTTCTGAAAATTCACTCCGCCGAAATGCGAGAACGAGGCCACGCCCAATCCGATCATGTCGCCACCATGCCAGAGTGCGTCGGTGTAAATGAAGCGGCACGGCTTCCTGGTGGTAGTTAATACGGTGGCGCTGGCGATCTCGTAACCGCGTTCCTGAAACTGCGCGAACGCGTAGTCGAGCCAGCGACGTTTCGTCTCCCAACCGGCTATCGGCGACGCCATTCCTTGTTTGAGCATCTCCTGCGAAATGACTGTGTTGTACGGCAACTCCATCTGATAGATCGTCACCGAGTCAGGTTCGAGTTCCAACGCTCGCTGGACGGTATCGCACCATTTCTCTTCCGTCTCGCCCATCATCCCGGCGATGAGATCGATGTTGATTTGCGGAAAGCCAACTTCACGCGCCCAGTCGTAAGCGCGATAAATCTCAGGCGACAGGTGCGCGCGGCCGTTAGCTTCCAGAATCTGATCGTCGAAATGTTCAATTCCGAGACTCAGGCGTGTGACCCCGATTTCTTTCAGTGTCTGCAGCTTCGATTTCTGCAGCGTACCCGGCTCGCACTCGAAGGTAACTTCTTCGGCATTCTCCCAACTCACGTGACGGTTGAGCCCGTCAACCAGATAATGCAATTGCCTTTCGCTGATGTAGGAAGGAGTCCCACCGCCGAAATACGCAAATCTCAGTTGCCGTCCCCGGAAAGCGCGCGTGCGGCTGTACAATTCGTTTTCCTTGATCAGGGCATCCAAATAGATCTCGATCTCAGAAGCATTCTTGTCAGTGTAGACTTTGAAGTAACAGAACTTGCAGCGCTTCCGGCAGAAAGGAATGTGGATGTAGAGACCGAGCGGGTCGCTTAGCCGCGGCGGCTGATCGAGGGCCGTGAGGGCATCGCCAACGAACTTCGGTTGCCACTGCGAGAACGGCGGATAGTTGGAAACGAAGTAGTTGCCGACTTCCGTGCCCGTCTGGGGATTATCTATTGCCATTCTGTCCTTTGCGCGCTGCTATCGCCAAAATCATTCGAAAACGTTCTCGGGATTCTGGGAATGTCCGGTACGGTTGCTCAGATTATAAGACGAAGCCGCTGACTTTTGGGTTTCGCCGATCGGCCCGAAAGCATGATTTTACAAAAATTAACACATTTGAGTTCGCCTTAATC
>Ga0126383_10001061_pt1 | contig 16612 bp, 18 predicted proteins | sample PanSoiMetPlot_35_FD_96882 | JGI IMG/M metagenome (GOLD analysis project Ga0126383, IMG submission 96882) | Tropical forest soil microbial communities from Panama - MetaG Plot_35 | ecosystem: Environmental > Terrestrial > Soil > Tropical forest > Bulk soil | place: Panama | collected 2016-02-17
AGTGGCGACGCGGCGCTCCGCCTGGTCCAGGTCCTCCTTCGACGTGTCGATGAGGCGCGCGACGACGCGCGGGTCGACATACTTGCCAAAGGTTTCCTTGATTCGCTCCTTCTTGCGAAGCTCTTCGGCCATGCGATTGAAGGCCTGGGCGAGCTGGCCGATCTCGTCCTTGGTGGTCACCGGAACGGTTACCTTCAGATCTCCGGCCTCGATGGCCTTGGCCCCTTCCACGACCCGCCCGAGCGTCCGAACGAGGCGCTTGGCACCGGCCGCGCTCATGCCGAGTCCGAGGATCACCGCGATCACGAACAGGGCGACATTCAGTTGCAGGAAGCTGGCTTGCTGGGTGTGGAGGCTCAGGATCGCGCCCTTGACCAGCTCGTCCACCTCTTTATGTACCGCCGCCAAGTCCGGGCCGAAAGCTTGCTCGAACTCCTTGAACCGATGGGCCAATTTTCGGGACTCCGCGAGCCGGCTGGCGGCGTATGCGGCTAGGACCTCACTCCCGACGTCGAGGAAGGGCTGCTCGAGACGGCCGAGGTACAAAAGCGAGCGCTGCACTTTGGCGAGCTCCAGTCGGTCGTCGACTTCGGGCCGTGGATCGGCGAGGGCGCGATAGACGATCTCATGCGAGCGCGAGAAGTCTTCATGGATTCGGCCTTTCACCCGGTCGAGCGCGCGCTGATCCTCGTCGTAGACCGCGGGGATTATCTCTGACCGGCCCAGGAGACGGTGGAGGATCAGTTCGTACTCGAAGGTCTCCACGTCTAGATCGGCGATGATTTTGTCCAGGGGCAGATAGATATCGATGATGGTGGCCCTCTTGACGGCGGCCTTCTGCTGCATGACCACGGAGCCGACCAGGACGGCGGCGAAGAGAAGAAGCAGGATGCCGGAGATGGCGAGAATCTTACCGCGGACCGTCATTGAGGCAGTGTACGGGCGGCGGACGAGGCTTGTCAAAGTGGAGAAACGAAAAGGCCTGTCGAAGGAGGGGACCGGCCACATCGTCCGAACCCTCCCAAATGGAGCAGGAAGCGTCAGCTCTTATGCTTTGTACTGATCTGATCCTTGATCATCTCGTAGGTCGCCGGTCTCCATCTGATGCCGCGTCTGAGCGAGCTGCTCCTCGTGCCGTCCGGAGGCGTTCACTTGAGTTGCAGTCACTGGCGCTCCTTTCATCAAAAACCGAGGCGAACTATTCTGTGCTCAGAGACAGCAACGAATCCAGTCAAATAAAGGGCTGGCCTTTCGCGAGGAGAGGGGCTTTATCAGACAGTCCCATTTAGGGTAATGTTGGTTTTGCATTCCAGGCAAGCTAGTGCTCGCGCCTTCGTACTAGGCCTGCGCATCCGATGCTTTTACAACAGACAGTCAGAATTGTCATCCTGGGCGGTCGCTTCGCGGGGGTTGCAAGGGCGAAGGAATTGCCGCGTTTCACCAGAGGCGATGAGTCAATTGTGGTCCATCTGGTGAACGATGAATACTATTTCGTGTTCCAGCCGCTCCTCGCGGAAGTGGAAGAAGAGCAGAGACGTAATACGTCGATTAAATCACGTGCGTCCACGGTGCCAGATGCGCCTCGCCGATCAGACTCCCGAGACAAATTCTGTTAGCCCCTAGCAAAAATGGTGCGGTAACCACAAGCCCCTAGACCCACAGTGCAAATCGTGATTTCTGTGGGTACGACGGGGTGACGGGACCCATTTGGCTTTATCCACAAGAGTGCCCGTTTCTGCGCTAGCGTGACCTCGAAGCCATCACGCCCAGTCCACTCGTATGCCACACAGCGACAGGCCGTAAACCGTCTCACTGTCTAGCTTTGGATTGATTCTCTAGGAGTTTCGCCATTTGCTGGATTCTGTTGGTTTGGCGTCTGTAAACCGCAGGTCACAGGTTCAATTCCTGCCGGGCGACCCTTCCCCCTCCCATCAGGTGCCACCAGCGACACCTGCACCAGTAACTGATTGTAATTCCATGACACGGAATGTCACTTTTTGCTTTGCTGTTTTGTCGTAACTGCTTTATCAATCTAATTCTATTCCTCGTCGTGAAGTGACTTGATTCCCCACTTCACGAGATATGAAGAATATGAATCGGTGCGCGTGGGCTCGGTGATTTATCGAGGCTAGGTTGCCGGGCGGCTCTGACCCGAGGAGAGAGCGTGAGAATTCTCGATCGCCTTATCCAGGACTTGAAGTGACTCGTTCAGAAGATCTGAAGCACAGCTCAACGTTACATGAATCTGCTGCAGCGCTTCGACCCAGTGCCCTTCTCGGTGAAGGTCCTGGAATCGTCGGTGTTGCTCCTCCAGAATTGCTTCTTTCGCATCCATCATCAGATAATCGATCGGTGTCACGAAACCCTCTCTATTCATGGCTACAGATGTGCACGATAGCAGAGTTGGTTTCCCTCTCACAACCATACAAAGGAGTGGTTCCTGTTATCGTTGAATAATGTATTGCAAGTGATTGATTCATAATGCAATATCAGTTCTTTTGTTCTGCCGCAGCACGTTGTCCATCGCATCTGAGCCACCGAAGACGTCGCTGCTCCATTCAGGAACGGTCTTCCACTTCTGTCTCTTGACGCACGGTAAGGGACAGTTTATCTTGCCCCGCACCTCGGTGGGTGGAGGAATTCATGCGAATCGAAATTCTGGGGCCACTACTCGTTACTTATAGCCTTCTGTCAGCTTGTACTTCAACCGAGTGGGTTCACCCGAATAAGCCCAGTTCAGAATACATCACCGACTACAACCGGTGCGAAAACATGGTTCTGAAAGATCCCAAACTTCAGCAGGGAAGCAGGCTCATGATTCAGACCGCGACTGAACGCTGTGTGCAGAAAGAGGGCTGGAGGTTGATAGAGAAATAACGACAGATCGTGGGCGCTTCAGTTAAGGGGATTACTCAGACGGTTGTGCTGTGAGACCGCTTCACAAACTCTTATCCATCACGGCGGGTGGATCGATGTGACGGATGATTTTGCCCTCCACCATGTAGATCACCAACTCGGCGACGTTGGTGGCATGATCCGCGATCCGTTCTATGTACTTCCCAATCGAAGTCAAGCGGATGGCGCGCGTGATCGTTCCCTGATTTTCGATCATAAAGGAGATCAGCTCACGAAATAATTGATGGGTCAGATTGTCCACGAAGTCGTCATCCGCACAGACTTTCCTCGCCAAGGTCGCATCCTTGAGGACGAACGCATCGAGACTTTCCCGCACCATTCGCAGCGTCCAATTCGCCATCCGTGGGATATCGATATAGGGCTTCAGCTGCGGCTCCTCGTTGAGTTCGATAGCGCGCTCGCAAATATTCTCGGCGAGATCACTCATGCGTTCCAGTTCGGTCGAGATTTTCATGGCCGTAATCAGGAATCGAAGGTCCCGCGCCGTGGGCTGCTGAAGTGCCAACAGCCTTATACAATTCTCATCGATTTCGACATCCATTGTGTTCACGAGCCGGTCTCGCTCGATGACCTTGGTGGCCAAATCATTGTCTCGGTCGACCAAGGCCTTGATCGCTCCTTTAATTTGATCTTCGACTAGGCCTCCCATGCTAAGAAGCTGCGTCCTCAACTCGCTCAGCTCGTGATCAAAATGGCGTTCCATGCGCATCTCCTCGGTACCAACCTCTGACAGACGGAGGATCCATCCACTGCAAGGCCCGGGTGTCACCCGAATCGGCCGGTAATGTAGTCTTCAGTACGCTTATTGCGAGGCGTTGTAAATATGGTTTTCGTGTCTCCACACTCGACTAATTCTCCCATGAGAAAGAATCCGCACTGATCAGACACCCTGGCGGCCTGTTGCATGTTATGGGTCACGATCACGACCGTATACCGTTCCTTGAGGATAAAGACGAGTTCCTCGATACGCGCGGTCGCTATCGGGTCAAGCGCGGAGCACGGCTCATCCATGAGAATGACATCCGGCTGGACTGCCAGCGCCCGAGCGATACAGAGTCGCTGCTGCTGCCCGCCCGATAGGCCCAACGCACTCTGTGTAAGACGGTCCTTCACCTCTTCCCACAAACCGGCCCCTTGCAGGCTGTTTTCCACGAGCTGGTCGAGAGTCTGTCGGTCTCGTAGCCCATGAAGCCGAGGCCCGTAGGCGACGTTGTCGTAGATTGACTTGGGGAAGGGATTTGATCGCTGAAAGACCATCCCCACTCGCTTCCGTAGATCGGTAACGTTGACGCCGGGAGCATTGACGTTCATGCCGTCGAGTTCGATACGGCCTTCGACTCGGGCGCCTTCGACCAGATCGTTCAGTCGATTCACACATCGCAGCAGCGTGGATTTCCCACAGCCGGAGGGGCCGATGAACCCAGTCACGCTATTGAGGCGGATTGACAGATTTACATTGAACAGGGCTTGAGACTGGCCGTAATAGAAGTTCAGATCCACAATTTTCAGTTTGGCTTTCGCGTCCGCCGTGGGCGTGAGCGTGTCCTGTGAGGTCGACTTGCCGCTCAGGACGAACGGTGGGGATGTTGGCCTCCGCTCATTCGTCGCTGGATCAGCGGACGCTTCGTTCGACATGACTCTACCTGCTTGTCGGTTCATGGACTCTCCTTCGACTGTTAAACCGTGGACGTGGCATAGCGTTTCCTGACACGGTTCCGGATCACCACGGCGAGAAGGTTCAGACCGACAACGACGATGATCAGCGTCAGCGCGGTCATGTACACCATCGGCTTGGCCGCCTCAACGTTGGGGGACTGAAAGCCGACATCATAAATGTGAAACCCCAGATGCATAAACTTGCGATCGAGATGAAAGAAGGGAAAGTCGCCATCCACGGGCAGAGATGGCGCCAGCTTCACCACCCCCGTGAGCATTAAGGGCGCGACTTCTCCGGCAGCCCTGGCCATGGCTAGGATAAGCCCAGTAAGAATACCGGGGAGCGCACACGGCAGAATGACGTGGCAGAGCGTTTGAAATTTCGTTCCCCCTAATCCCAACGATCCCTCCCGAAATTCCCGAGGCACGGCCGAGAGGCCTTCCTCCGTCGCGACAATGACAACTGGTACGGTCAGAAGTGCCAGCGTCAGCGATGCCCACAAGATGCCGCCGGTTCCGAACGTAGGATTCGGAAGTGCGTCGGCGAAAAAGAGCTGATCGATCGTCCCCCCCGCTGCATAGACGAAGAATCCTAATCCGAACACGCCAAAGACGATGGAAGGAACACCCGCCAGGTTGTTCACTGCGATTCGCACCAACCGCACGAGGATACCCTGCCTAGCATACTCCCGCAAGTACACGGCCGCCATGACTCCGAAGGGCATGACGACGATGGTCATGATCATCACCATCATGACCGTGCCGAAAATCGCTGGGAAGATCCCTCCTTCCGTGTTGGCTTCCCGCGGTTCTCCGGAGAGAAACGTCCAGAAATTGCTGAGATATGCGCCCAATTTGCTGATCCACGCCATGTCATTCGGACGGAACACCTGTATGACCTGTGCAAGGGGCAGGGGCACTTCTCGACCGTTGGACAGAACCACCGTCAGAGTGTATCGCGTCGCTTGATGGCGAAGGACATCGAGAGTCTCGGTTACCCGTTGATATTCGATCTCCAGTTGAGCGGCCTTTTGGTCGAGACGGGGATCCTTCGAGACCAGTGCATGACGCTGCTGGCGAATCGTTTCCAACTGAGAATTGAGCTCCCCGATTTCACTCCGTTCAACCTGGCGAATCTGCGCGTCGAGGCGATTCGATTCGTCAAGGAGTCGGCTCAGCGTGTCCAGAACAGTGGGCCCCTCCGCGATGACCTTGTCGGCATCACGCACGGTGGTGACCCACCCATACATTCGCCCCCACTCACGGCGCTCCAGAACGACGAGGCCTACCGGTGTGGTTCGTGAGGCGATGTCGTCGGCATTGATCCACCTGAAATCAGCTCCGAAGATGTCACGATTGCCAACTCGGAGACGGAGGCGTGATCGGCCACGAGGATGCTCTGGATCGGCCGAATGAGGAATCACCTCTTCATTGATCAGCTGTCCGATAACATCCTGCCCATTGTTCAAATGGAGCTTCACCACATCAGCTGGCCAAAATTCTCCGAGACCCAGAACCATAATCAGGCCCAGCAGCCCCCCTATCGATAACAGGGTTAGGGCGACACCTGCCGCGGTCAACCAGACAAATACTTCCCCGTCTTTCCAAAAATCTTGCGCGCGGGATTTTGGAGTGACTCGACGGGTGAATGGTAAAAGATGGCGTCCGAGCACTGAGGCAGCCTCACCTAGTGGTTCGCATGTTTCTCGCGGAGTCGTTGTCGGACCAGTTCGGCGACTGTGTTGATCACAAAGGTGAGGATAAACAACAGCAGCGCGGCCAAGAACAAGACACGATAGAGCGTCCCCCCCTGTGGGGCTTCAGGAATCTCGACCGCGATGTTGGCGGACAGAGTCCGAAATCCGTTGGTCCAACTCCAGTCCATGATCGGTGTATTGCCGGTGGCCATCAGCACAATCATGGTTTCCCCGACCGCTCGGCCGAACCCGATCATGACCGCGGAAAAGATTCCTGGACTCGCGGCAAGCAGCACGAGATAGGACATGGTCTGCCAGCGTGTCGCTCCCAACGCTAAGGATCCGGCGATCAGATGGCGAGGGACGTTGGAGAGCGCCTCCTCGGAGATGCTGTAAATGATTGGAATGATGGCAAAGCCCATGACAATGCCGACCACGATGGCGTTGCGCTGGTCATACTTCATTCCAAACCGCGTGGAGATCCAGGTCTTAAAGTCTCCGGCAAAGACGAGTTGCTCGATCAGATGATTTGCGAATAGGCAAACAGCAATGACCGCAATGATGGGTGGGAGCAACAGGAGCGCTTCCGTACCTGGTCGGATGCGTCCGTGGAACGATCTGGGTAGAGCGCGCCAGAGAAACGCACAGCCCACAACGGCTATCGGAATGACAATAATCATCCCGATCAGAGCAGGAAACCATCGTTCTAAGAGCGGCGCTAGCCAGAGCGCGGCAATAAATCCTAAGACGACAGTCGGGAGCGCCGCCAGCATCTCGATGACGGGCTTGATCGTGGCTCGCATACTCGGATGCATGAACTGGGAGGTGAACACGGCGGCGCAGATCGCGATCGGAACGGCTAGCAGAAGGGCATAGAACGTTCCCTTCAAGGTACCGAACAACAGCGGGATGAGGCTGAACTTGGGTTCGAACTCGTCGGATCCAGACGACGACTGCCACACATAAGCAGGTTCATCGTAGCCTTCGTACAAGACTTTCCCGAAGAGAGCATGCAGGGAAACTTCTGGGTGAGGATTGCGGAGCTCATACAGCGTGAGCCCGCCGCCTTCGTCATAAATCAAGGCGCCATCTCCCTTGGGGGCAAAGGCTATCGAGCTGATCGGACTAGACTGCCGCGGCAACTGCAGCAAAATCTGCTCCGAACCGGCATAGTGCAGCCAGACGTTTCCTTCCGCATCTCCTGTAAGAAAGCTTCGGTCACGTTGCGAGGGGCTAAAGGAGGTGACGGGGGCTCGATGCGAGGCGAGGCGATGGGTGAGCTTCAATTGATGGACTGTGGGCCCGCTGGGGTTCCGCATCAGCGTCCAGGTTGAGACGGCCCCGTCGGTGGTGGTGACAACCAGTGTCCGGTCACCGTTTAGGAATCCCAGGGTGGCAACCGCCTCGGCAGCCTCCCTCGTGCCCTGCGCAGCCACCGGTGAGGGTTGGGTTGAGCTTGCCAGGTCGTAATGGTAGAGCAAGCCCTGCTCGGTGCCCGCATAGAGATTGGTCAGGGGCGCGTCCAAAGCCAGAGTTGTGGTACGGGTTGGCGGGGCGGACAGGTCCATGAGGAGCGGATTCGAGGGTGCTTCTTGGTCTTCTCCGGAGCGAAGAAGGAGCAACCGCCCCCGTGCCGTCGCGACCGCGAAGCCGGCGGCTTGGTCGCTCACACGATAGGCGAGTGAGGTAATCGCATCGGGACCCACGTGAAAGGGATGTCCCTGTGACACGGAAGGAAGCTTGCTCCGGATTCCCTCGTCGGAGAACTTCGTTGCGATGGTGATTTTGATCGGGATGATCCATCCATCCTTGGTCCCGACGGCGAACCATGGGGAACGGTTCCCGGCTCTCGCGATAGTCGTAATCTGCCGCTCCGCAAGGCCTTGAGGCAGGTCCACCGGAATAGGATCACCGGTCCGCAGATTCAGGAAGGAAAGCCCCGCGGAACTCAGGACATACCCAACTTCGCGATGTTCATCGATCCCTACCTGGACTACCCGACCCGGTGCAGCAATCTGTGGGATCTGGAGTCGGCTTATGAGCGTCGCGGATGGCGGGCGGAAGAGTGGGGCGACTTCGAGCACGAGGAACACACAGAGGGCCAGGATGCTCAGCACGACGGCCAGCCCACCGCCTTGAATCACTAGTGCGGCAATCCGATCGATCAGGTGTCGTAGGAGGGCTGACCGTTCTGTAGCGGTGCGACGCTCACTATCGAATTTTTGCGCGCTCCTTTTCCACAAGGACTGCATCCAGGGGAAAGTAGCCATCTTTAACGACATCTCCTTGACCCTCTCGGCTGTAGATGTAATTGAGGAACTCTCGAACCATGGGCGTCAGGGGTTTCCCGGGAGTCTGGTTCACATACACGTAGAGGTAGCGCCAGAGCGGATAGGTCCCCTTCTTCGCATTCTCCATTGTCGGTTCCACGAACGTCGCACCCGGCTTTTCCGCCAGCGGCACCATCCGCACGCCGGACGCGGTATAGCCGATACCGCTATAACCGATTCCGTACCGATCCTCCGTCACGCCTTGCACCACGGAGGCTGACCCTGGCTGTTCCTTCACCTCGTCCTTGAAATCCCCGTTCTTCAGTGCGTGCTCCTTGAAAAACCCGTACGTGCCAGAGGCTGAATTGCGGCCATACAGACTAATCGGGGCAGCAGCCCAATCGGCCGGTAAGCTGAGCTGGCCCCAGGTCGAGAGATTCTCAGGATGGCCATGCCGGCGGGTTTTGGAGAACACCGCGTCCACCTGCTCGAGAGTAAGACCCTTGATGGGGTTGTCTTTGTTGACGAAGATCGCGAGGGCATCGATGGCCACTGGATAGCCGGTTGGTTGGTAACCGAACTTGGCCTCGAACTTATCCGTCTCACTGGCTTTCATCGTCCGTGACATGGGTCCAAGTTGCGCTGTGCCTTCGATCAAGGCGGGAGGAGCTGTGCTCGAACCCTTTCCTTCGACTTGAATTTTCACGTTGGGATACTGCCGACGGAATCCTTCGGCCCAGAGCGTCATGAGATTATTTAGGGTATCCGAACCAATGCTGCTGATCGCGCCTGACACGCCGCTGCTCTTAGCGTACGGCTTCAAGAGAGGGTCCACGGGCGCACCCGTTTCGGCGTGCGCACTCCGTGCGGCCAATACCGGATTAATCACGGCCACGCTCAGCGTCATCCATGCCAATAGATGGACCCAGCCACGAACACAAATGCCCATAACGTGCTCCTTTCCGCTAATTAGTCGGATAATAAGGGAACTACGGTAAAGGGCGCGCGTTTCGGTTGCATGACAAATCCATTAACAAATTGTTACAAAAGGTCGCAGGGTCGCCAAACTTAGCCCAGCCGTTTTGGCTGAGGATGAGATCTGAAAAGTCCGAAACCCGAGGGACAATAAAGTCCTGATGAGCTCCCATTGGTTCAGTTTCAATCACTTACAGAACAGTCAAAGGGAGGGAAGGAACCGACCAACCTTGATCGAACACGATGGTTCTGACCGCGGTTAGCCCCAGCCGCACAAGCAATTCGTGGATGCCGCCTCGATTTTAATGAGAGATATGCGTATGCTTTCGACGGTTTCAAAACAAGTGAATCTGCACACGCTCAAGAAAATGCCCATACCAGATTCGGTCAGCCAATTCTGCAAGCTTCTAGCCATCCTCACTGCATCTGTCCTGGCAGCCAGTTGCAATCCCATATACTCAATCGGGGTACGCGGAACTCTTACACAACCGATGGGCGTTGATTGTATTCTTAACGCTGCTCAGACAACAGCGGGAGTCCAACAGGTACTCATTTATCAGAAAGAGCCAAGAGAGGAAGGGGGATTCATTAAGGCTGTCGACGACATGATTGATCCCCCGACCGTGTACTTAGTCAAGGCAATCGACCAGGACGCTCAGATTGAACAGCACACGCTGAAGGACAAACAGGTCACCTTCTGGGTGGGTAGACAAGGGGTTGGAGTCATGCCATCCCTGCAGACAATTGAAGTGGATCAAACATTTCACGTCCGACTTGCTTCTCATATAACGGAGGTTTGCGAAGCACGCTTTTCGGGCAATGCCGGACTGACCTGTGTTCCCGATTCCGAGGGGTGTAGGAAGCTGTTGGCGAACCCTCGTTCAAAGTGAGGTGAGATTGTGAGCCGGTGGAGTCCGATACCACACGGTCTGGCACCAATACAAAGCAATAGCGGGCTCGATCTTCGAACGCGTGTCATGACGGGAGCATGACTCGGTGCGTGTCAGAAATCCCGGCTCGGTGCTCCAATTTTCTGTCATCCGCCCGGCCATCGTCGGGCTCCCGTCTGCCTGTTCCCCGGGTCATGACGCGCAGCCTGTGCTCCCACTCCAATATTCCCACCAGAGGTACGCGATAAGGTCGACAGAACTGTGACCTTTGAGAATCTGGCCTCAAACCCGATCAGTGTATAGCAGTATGTAGACCGCACTGTTGAGCTCGGACGACAAATCCTCGGATCGATCGCAGAGCATGATGAAGTGCACATGTTCGTGCGGGCGCTCCCGATGGGGACAACACCCGTCTATGGGCCCGTTGGCACAGGCCGACTGAGCGGGATGCTTGTCACTCGCTCTTCAGAGAAAATAGGCGCGCAAGATGTGCAGGCCGGTAACATGGTGGTGGTGATCGGTGCTGTGAGTGGCGCAGTGGCCACTACCTTGACCGGAACATCAGTACGCTGGCTAACTGTGACCGCAGACTGGTTCCATGTTTGGAGAACCCAGGACAACGCGATTGACGATTTCCCATCGCCCGCGAATGCTTGGTATTGGCCGCTTAGTCAACAAACTTCCTGTGCCATCGGCCCTCACGGTGTATTGTCTATCTCCTGAGAGGGGACCTTGTGTGCCAGTGCTAAAAGTCATTGCCAGTTGTCTATGAACTATTAAATGGGAGGTGGTGGCAAAGCCCCCGAAGTAGACACTCCACAACACTAGAGACACGCATGGTCTCTGATCTGAGGGCCTCACCCTGCCAACACCCGCCAGAATGGGGACGTGATCACCAACTTGATTCCGTTCATCGAGACTCGCCTGAAGTGCGTGCTCGCGAGATCAGGCGCCTTTCAGGGACAAACTTTGGCGAGCAAGAACGCGAAGACGATGGCGAGAGAATCCTTCCCAATGAGTTAATCAACTACCCTGCCGATGTCCGGCCACTTCCGAATTCCCTGACTGGTCCCTCTCGCGTAGAGATTTTAGTTGTGAAGGATCGAGTGAGGTGGTGAATCAACGGACAGGATAATTTACATATTTGTAACGCCTAAGCTAGAGCACGATAACAGTCCGCCGCTACGCTTATGTCGTTATTTCCCATGCCCTGTCGCGTGCTCTATTTAACGTGAGAATATCTCAGCCCCGAAGGAGGCACAGTCGGAATCGACCGGCTCAGCCGGCTCAAAGGCTTCATTCCAAGAGACGAGAGAGTTCCTCGATGAAACAGGCATCCAGGGTCGTCATCGGTCCCCTCACGATTGATAAGCATCGTGACTTCGTCCAAATAGAACGCCGTCGCCTCCATCTGACCCGCAAAGAACTTGCGTTGTTGTATGCGCTCGCGACATCTCCGGGAAAACTCTATCGGCGCGAGGAACTATTGCATCAAGTTTGGGGACCAGAAGGTGTGAACGTTACACTTCGCACCGTTGATGCGCATATGTCGAAGCTGCGACACAAACTCCGCACAGCTGAGAGCGGGCCGAGCCTTGCCGAAACGGTCTGGGGCATCGGGTACCGGTTGCGCGATCCTTCCTCTTGAAGATCTCGTATCAGTGAGAGAAGCGTTCCGAAGAATGCTTCGCTCGTCTCAGTCATCGGCCAGACTTGGCATTCTTTCGTCCAATCGTACTCTGCCCACCTCCGATGGCCGCGTAGTGATCGCCGCTGCATAACTTTCTTTCGAACAGTTTTGAACTTCAACAACCCACTCGGCCTTCCTCGAGTCGATCTTCACAAATTTAACGATTCTGTAACAGGAGGCTGAAACAGCCGTTACAGACCACCACCTACGATGGCCGATACATGTGTATCGCACTATGTCGGGGGGGCATCTACTTAACTCTCAGCAGGTCTCGTACGCAGAGGCCGTGAAAGGGGAGGTGTTCATGACTCGCGATCGAATCGTCCATCCACTGGGCATTCTGATTCTTGTGTGTGCACTCTTCACTGGCGGACATGCCGCTTGGGCGCAAGTCGCTCCTGAGGGGCAAGGCCAGGCACCATCGGGACAAGGTCCACAGGTACCTCCGTCGCCGCCACCATCCGTGCCAGATCCAATGACAACGTTGGATCAGCGCTTAAGCGTGATCGAAGAATGGAAGGCGAAGATCGAAAGACTTCCGTCGCTGAGCGATAAGTTCAATATTGGTCTGAACGCATTGCAGTTCCTTTACACGCATCAGGATGCCCATGTCGCGGAAGGCAAGAGCCAAGATAATTTGTCGATCCGGCGATCCGAGCTGTTGTTTTACGGAAGGATCAATGAATACGTCCCGAAATGGCATGCCTTGTCTGAGTTTCAAAGTATCGGCTTAGCCAACAGTACACCCGGTTGTGCGGCGGGTAGTCCCTGCAACACGCAACCAACGGGAACTGCGGCTTCGGCCACCTTTTTCCGTGAATCGTATATCGATTTCAGACCGATCCCTAGCATCGCACCCTATTTCAACTTTATTCGGATGGGGATTTTTCGTATGCCCTTCGGCATTTTCACCGAAACCTCCGGCGGTATCCGAGATGTGATCAGTTCGCCCTTTCTCACCTCGGTCGGCAGTGGGACCATAAATCGAGCCGGGTCAAATGCCAACGTCGGCACGATCGAATTCATTCAGGAGCGCGATTTTTTTGCCGATGTGCGAGGAACGTTGTTTAATAGACTGGAGTATGTGGGCGGTATTATGAACAACAATAACTTCGAGGCGAACGCGAACTCAATCGGAGCCAACGGCCCCAAGGTCGGGTATGGACGCCTTCGTTATTTGGTGACAGACATCTCATTTGTGAGTTTCACGCTGATTGCTGGAGAAAGCAATAACACCAACACGCAAATCAATGGACGTGGCAAAGGGAGCCTTGACCGGTACGGGGTTGATTTCCGCTATACTTCTCGCTACCTTCCTGGGTTCATGCTGCAGGGCGAGTATTGGCAAGGGCATGACGGAGCCAACCAGACCTCGGTCGGCGTCCCGGCGCAAGGGTCCTGTAACGTCGTGGCGGCTTGCGGTGGAAATGGAGCGCCTGGGGTGCAGCGGCGGACCTGGTATGCCCTGGGCAAGTACTACATCTCCCGAGGCCCCCTCGAAAGGTTCGAACCGGTTGTGATGTATGACTGGTTCAATCCCGATACCAGCTCGTCCAATAATCTCTACTACCGCACCATCGTGGGATTTAACTACTACTTCGAAAATCTTCCACCGAAAATACAGACGAAGTTTCAGTTCAATTACGAGTTTCGTCACCATTCGGGCTCCGGGCCTGGGACTTCCCCCAACAATACGGATGCATTCGCACAAAATGCCTTCTTCTTGATGTTCCAGGTCCGTTATCAGTAGGCAGTTGTCGGAGGCGAACGGCGTAACACTCGGATCGTCGGAAGGAGGACGGATGACGTAACAGTCCGAAGCAGACTTCGATGGGCCGGCATCACCGTTGCTGTTCGAAGAATGGGTACGATCGTTCGCCTAAAGAGCAACCGTCTCTTTGAGGGGATGCTGTTCCGATGAACGACTGCGTAGAGATGCAAGCGGAACCCACTCATGTGGTAGACTGAGTGGTCTGAGAAGGACGAGGCAATTGTGAAGAGTCAGCTTGCAGGGCTCGCAGTGTTTTTCAGCACCATCGTGGGCTGTGGGCCGAATGCTCGAATGGTCAATGAAACGCCCACGGGAGGAACGGTCATTTACGCCTACTTTCAGGACAAGGATGTGCTCACCTCTCCGGGGCGAAAGGAGGCCCTTCGCCTTCTCGATGACAAGTGTCCGGCCGGTTACCGGATCTCTCGTGAGGGAGAGATAGCGCAAGTCGATCGTGCAGTCGATCGGGCTTGGATGGGGCAAGTGTCGCGGGATGGACAGCCAAACCAGGAAAAGCGCTGGGCCATTCAATTCGTCTGCAAATAAACCCTTGTTCGATTGCAGAAGACACGTCATCATCTTTCCGAGGTCGAGCCACGGTAATGGTAAAGGAATTTGAGGGCGTGGAGAGAGACTCTCCGCAAGTACACCGCGCGCGCCGCGGCGATCCCGTTACTGGATTTCTGTTTGGATTGTTCTGTCTCTTGTCACTGCCAGGCTGCGGGCTGACCAGTCAGCAACGGATTATTTACGACTCGGCGGGCATCCAAGTCGGGATCATAAGTGACGCCTCGACGGATGAACATGCCTCGCCTCCGGTGAAGAACAGACACCCTTCCAAGATCACTCCGCGAGAAATTCGCTCGCTCCTCGGTCCGCTGCAGGTCTCGGGGTGGAGCGGCGCGATCATTGGGGCATTCACTACTCCTCAACTGAGACCGGTGTTTACCGATGCGGAAATGGTCTTGCTGGCCGAGCCGCTCGCTGCCGCGTTCCACCAAGCAACGCCACGGGAACGCATTTTCTTCTCAATTCCAAATCCGAACGCGCCTTATGACACGGACCGAACATCAGGTAGTCTCTTCTTTCGAGACGAGTATCTCCATGTGGTACTCACCGATCATTACGCTTTTCTTAAAGCGGATCCTGGAGGGGGGGAGGCGCGAGACCCGCGTGACACAAAAGGGGTGAAACTATGGGTAGCCCAACCAGCCCAAGCCGCCATTGTGCCTGACGAAAAGGCACCGCACTGGGATTCGCTCGATATGGCCCACATTTCGCTTAAACCGATGGAAGTCCTGACCGCACAGAGTGTGCCGCGGACAACAACGGACTCATCGCGCCGCCAGGCGACAGTCCCAGCAGCTGGACCGCCGCCGGTGAAAGCCGAGCCCTCGGTGCCGAACGTGACAGAATCCGTGAACGACTTGCGCCTGCAAATCCGCGAACTCACCAGCGCCAATCTCGACCTGCGTTCTCAACTGAAGGAACAATCAGCCACGATGGAGAAACTAAAGGCTGAACTCGAGCAGCTTCGCAACGAGATACAAACGGAAAATGTGAAACCCGAGCGCAAGCCCCCTCGGAAGCAGACCGCACCGTAAGAATTTACACACCGGTAACAATCCGTTATCAGACTCATAACATGTCGATCCTATCCTCGCATGGCCTGTAGGGTCCATCTGTTGCACCCTATCTATTATGGAGGACAGCATGGTTGCGATCCGGCCCACGATCCTATTGGGATTGAGCCTTTGCTTCAGCCTGGGTGGACTCTTGGGCTGCACCAGCCAAGCGATCAACACACGCGCACAGAATTCGCTCGTAGATCTGCTTGCGCGATGTGAGGCGGAATTCCGTCAAGGAAATACCAACCGAGCAATCGAAACTGTCTCGGAAGCGATTCGGCTCACCCCTGATCGTGCGGAAGCATGGAACGCGCGAGGATTCCTGTATGCCTCCCAGGGATCGATGGGACAGGCGCGCGAACACTTTGCGAAAGCCGCTCAATTGAATCCGACCAATGCCACGTACCAGAGGAATATTGGAGTCGCATATTTGGAATCGGGAAACGCTGACTTAGCTCTTGAAGCATTGAATCAAGCTTTGCGCTTGGAGCCGCAATCCGCGATTACCCTCAATCACCGTGGCATGGCTTACCGGCGTCTCGGGAGGTTGGAAGACGCGCTGCACGATTTCGACGCCGCGGTTAAACTGAGCGGGCAAGATGCGACAATCTATGCAAACCGTGCCGTGGTTTACGCACTTCGGCAGCAATACGGTGAAGCTGAAGGTGATTTGGACCGCGCAGCGGGATTAACTGATACTTTGCCAGAAGTGTTTCAAAGTCGTGGATTGGTTGAAATGCTGGTCGGCCAATTTGACAAGGCTGAGAAAGACTTTTCGCGGGCGTTAGCGCTTGGTGCTGGTGATACGGTCCTCTACTATAACCGTGCCGTTGCCCGCTCTATATTGGGCGACTCCGCCGGTTCACAACAAGACTATAAGGATTCCTGCCTAAGAGGGTATCTCCCTGCATGTGGGTTCAGCAAGATTATCTCTCCACGGGGTATTCCTACTCTTTAGACAACACGAGAGTTAACAGTTGTTGAGTATAGAGAATTAATTTGCGCAATAGGTCTGATGCTCCAAAGGGTAATAGCCGTCAGGGAGATGAGGAAACTCTTCAATTCCATAGGACCCATACTCCCCGGTCTTCCAGACATGCATGCAGCGGGCCACGACAT
>Ga0126383_10001062_pt1 | contig 16611 bp, 7 predicted proteins | sample PanSoiMetPlot_35_FD_96882 | JGI IMG/M metagenome (GOLD analysis project Ga0126383, IMG submission 96882) | Tropical forest soil microbial communities from Panama - MetaG Plot_35 | ecosystem: Environmental > Terrestrial > Soil > Tropical forest > Bulk soil | place: Panama | collected 2016-02-17
CGACAGCAACAATAACTTGAATGATTTTCCCGCGCAGGATCCGAATCCACGGACTTACCAATCGGCTTTGGCGCCCTGCGTGTCACAGTCGTCGCCGACTCCGACTCCGACTCCAACCCCCACTCCTACTCCGACTGCGACTCCAACCTCCACTCCGACTCCAACGCCGACTCCAACGCCGACTCCAACGCCGACCCCGACTCCGACTCCAACGCCGACTCCGACAACATCGCCGAGTCCTAGTCCGAGTCCCAGTGTCGGGCCGCCGTTAGCGAGTGTATTTAATTTTTCGGCGTCGAAGTACGAAGTCTGGGAAGGTCCAACGGGATTGGTAATCACCGTCACGCGCACCGGAATAACTTCCAACAGCGCGACGGTAGATTTCGCCACCTCTAACGGCAGTGCCGTAGCGCCGGACGACTACACGGACACTTCGGGCACGCTTACCTTCGGACCTGGTGATACTCAACAATCGTTCAAGGTTCTGGTCAGTGACGACAACGTAATCGAATCGGATGAGACCTTTAATGTCTCGCTGGCAAACGCCTCGGCCGGCAATGACCTCGGATCTATAGCTACGGCAAAGGTGACAATTCATGACAATGATGCCGCGCCACTCCAAAACCCGCGCATCCGCATTAGCCAGATTTATGCGCGCGGCGGTGAGCCGGGAGCGACTTATCAACGTGATTTCGTCGAACTGTTCAATGCCGACACGACCACGGTAAATATTCAATTTTGGACCCTCATCATCACCTCGCTTGACTCGTCTGGGAACCCTACGACCAGCGGCGCCACCATCTCATCAGACATACCGCTCCAACCTGGCCAGCATGTCATTCTCGCCATGCCGGGCAACGGCACAAACGGCCAGCCGTTAACCGCTGAATTTGAGCTGGACAGTATCAGCCTTACCTCCAATGGCGGACAGATATTCCTAATCCCCGCAAACAAGCTGGTGCTTCCGTTTACCTGCCCGTCCGCCGCGCCTGATCCCCGGGGCGAAGTTGCCGATTTTGTCGCTTACGGAGCGGGCACCTGCTCTGCCGGCGGAGTGGCGCCGGCGCCGCAGGCGGACAGATCGTTGACCAGACTCGAAGGCGGCTGCAAGGACACCTTCAACAACGCGGCTGACTTTGCCATGACCGATCCGGTCCCGCACAAGTTCGCCGATCCACTTAGCCCGCCGTGCGGAGCCGCGAACAATAGCACGATCGAATTTGCCGCCACCCAGGCCAACGTGAGCGAAGGCGCCGGCTCGGCCACGATTACCGTGACGCGCACCGGCGATCTTACTTCGGTGGCCAGCGTCGATTACACGAGCGCCGATGGCACCGCTTCTGAACGTACTGACTACAACCGCACCGCCGGGACGCTGAGGTTTGGGGCCGGTGAATCGCAGAAGACTTTCGACGTCTTGATTACCGATGACGGCATTCAGGAACCGACGGAGTCTCTGACCATCAATTTGACCCGGCCCACCGGCAACGGCATGCTCGGAACAAAAGTCTCGACCACTCTCTTTATCCTGGATAACGATGCGACGACCAGCACCACCAACCCGGTTGATTTGTCGCCGTTCTACGTCGATCAGCACTATCACGATTTTCTGAACCGGGTTTCCGATCAGTCAGGTTTACAATTCTGGATTAACAATATCGAAAGTTGCGGCAGCAACGCGCAGTGTCGTGAGGCCAAACGCATCGACACTTCGGCCGCTTTCTTCTTGTCGATTGAGTTCCAGTCCACCGGTTTCCTGGTCTACCGCACCTACAAAGCCGCGTTTCCTGACAGCGCCGAACGTCCGCGAGGGATGGTGCGTTATCGCGAGTTCATGGAGGCTACCCAGGCAATCTCACGCGGGGTGGTGGTGAATAGCGCCGGCTGGGAAGCTCTGCTGGAGGCCAATAAGGTGACCTTCTTCCAGAGGTTCGTGGCCATCCCCGAATTTGTCGCCCAGTACCCGCCGACTATGTCGCCAGGCGATTACGTCGACGCGTTGATTGCCCATACCGGCGCCCCCGTCTCTGGCGCTCAGCGGAATGATCTGGTGAATGGGCTAATCAACCTGAAGGAAACTCGGGCCACGGTGCTCCGCAAGATCGCCGAGAACAATACCCTGGCTGTTACGGAGTTCAACCGGGCATTTGTGTTAATGCAGTACTACGGTTATCTGCGCCGCAACGTTGACGACCTGCCTGATAAGGATTTCTCAGGTTTTGATTTCTGGTTGAATAAGCTCAATCAGTTCAACGGCGACTATCGCACAGCGGAAATGGTGAAAGCATTTCTGGCCTCGTCCGAATACCGGAAACGGTTCGGGTCACAGTAGGAGATCCGGCAAGCAATCGAAGTCGGAAAAGGCAATCGGGCGAAGCAACGTGACTGCGGCGTAGTGGGTGCGCGAAGCGTGACGTACTGGCCCCGTCGCTACCGCTCCGGGCTCTGACGCTAATAACGATATTGACATACTTAACCCCGTGAGCGGAGTGGATTGAACGCCAAAGGCGTTGACGAATTTCAGCCCAGGGCAACGCCCTGGGGAACTGTTATGAAGAATATGATCGAACTCTGAAAGAGTTCGCGATGCGCAGTGCCGAATACAATCAAATGAATGTTGAAATGAACAATTCATTTCATAGAATTTGAGGCTGGACATCGCGAACTCTTTCAGAGTTCGATCATATTTTTCGATTCTTTCCCAGCGCGTTGCCCTGGGCTGGGAATTTGCGAACGCCTGCGGCGTTATTCATCTCGCGGAGTCAAGTATATCGATACCCTAATAACAAAAGGCACAAGAGGCACATGGGGTTCATCGTCCCTTGTGCTTCTTGTGCCTTTTTCTGACGGATGCTACTTGCCTTACTGCGACCCGAACCGCTGGCGATATTCGGTTGAGGCCAGGAAGGCCTTGACCATTTCCGCAGCGCGGTAGTCACCGTTGAACTGATTCAGTTTATTCAACCAGAAATCGAAACCTGAAAAGTCTTTATCAGGCAGGTCGTCAACGTTGCGACGCAGGTAACCGTAGTACTGCATCAGAACGAAGGCCCGGTTGAATTCCGCGTTGGTGAAATCCTGGTTCTCGGCGATCTTTCGCAGCACCGTGGCGCGCGTCTCCTTCAAACTGATCAGCCCGTTTACCAGATCGTTCCGTTGAGCGCCCGAGAACTGGACGCCGGTATTCTTAATCAAAGCGTCAACATAATCGCCTGAGGTCATGGTGCCGGGATACAGCGCCAGGAACTCGGGATTGCTCACAAATCTGGTGAAAAACGCAACCTTGTTGGCTTCAATCTGAGCTTCCCAGCCGTTGTTGCCGACAATGACCCCACGCGAGATTCCCTGCGTATCGCGCAGGAATTCGCGATAGCGCACCATGCCCCGGGGACGTTCGGCGCTGTTGGGAAAGGCGGCTTTGTATGCCCGGTAGACTTCAAATCCCGTGCTCTGAAATTCGATCGACAGGAAGAAGGCCGCCGAGGTGTCGATGCGTTTGACGTCACGACACTGGGCGTCGCTTCCGCAGGTTTCGATGCCGTTGATCCAAAATTGCAGACCTGACGGATCGGCGACACGGTTCAGAAAATCGTGATACTGCTCATTGACATAGAACGGCGACGAGTCCAGCGGGTTGGTCGTGCCGGTCGAAGAGTCGTTATCCAGAATGAACAATGTCGCGGAGGTCGTCGCTCCCAGCACGCCGTTGCCCGCGGGCCTGCTCAAATTTAGTGTCACCGTCTCCGTCGGTTCCTGGATACTGTCATCGGTGATCAGGATGTCGAAGGTCTTTTGGGACTCGCCGGCGCCAAACCGAAGCGTGCCCGCAGTGCGGTTATAGTCGGTGCGTTCAGATGCCGTGCCGTCAGTAGTCGAATAGTCGACCGTGGCCACCGATGCGAGGTCACCCGTTCGTGTCACCGTGATCGTCGCCGATCCGGCGCCCTCGCTGACGTTGGATTGCGCCGCGGCGAACTGGATGGTGCTGTTGGCCGCAGCTCCGCACGCTGGGGAAATTGGGTCGGCAAACTTGTGCGGCGTCGGGTCAGTCAGCACAAAGTCCGCAGAATTATCGAAGGTGTTGGTACAGCCGCCGCCGATTCTGGTCAGCGATTTGTTCGGGGCCGGAACCGGAGCCACACCGCCGGCCGAACAGGTCCCGGCGCCATAGGCCACGAAGTCGGCAACTTCGCCTCTGGGATCGGGAGCGGTGGAGGGACAGGTAAACGGAAGCACCAACTTGTCCTTGGGAATCAAAAAGATCTGCCCGCCGGTGGACCCCAGGCTAATCGAGTCAATGCTGAATTCCGCGTTCAAAACCTGTCCGTTGTTTCCGGTGCCCGGCATCGTGAGAATGACGTGCTGACCCGGTTGCAGCAGAATGCTCGACCCAATCGTTCCGCCGACGCTGTTGGCGTTTCCAGACGCATCCAAGGCGGTGATGATGACGGACCATCCCTGAATGTTGACGGCGGTTGAATCGGCATTAAATAGTTCGATGAAATCTCTTTGATAGGTTGCTCCGGCCTCACCACCGCGCGCATAAACCTGGCTGATGCGGATGCGCGGGTTCGTCGGTAAAGGCGCATCGTTGTCGTGAATGGTGACCGTTGCGCTAGAGGGCGACCCCATTTCCAGGCCGACCGGGTTTGAGAGCGTGACGTTAAAGGTTTCGTCCGGTTCAACGACGCCATCGTCAGCAACTGGTATCTTGAAACTCTTGACGGTTTCATTCGGTCCGAAGGTAAGCGTGCCTGAGGTTGTCGTATAGTCACCGGGGGCCACCGCGGTGCCGTTGGACGTGGTGTAATCCACTGACGCGGTGCCTGAACCGGTATTCACGACAAACGATCGAAAGACCGTAATCACCAACCCGGTCGGACCTTCCCAAACTTCGTACTGCGAGTTTGAAAACATAAAGCCCGTGCCGAAGCCTATGCTCGGACTAGGAATCGGAGTCGGACTAAAAATCGGGCTTGGCGTCGGCGTTGGACTTGGTGGCGGCGATGCCGTATCGATCGGACTTGAGGTGGGACTCGGCGTCGGAGTCGGCGAGGATTGCGACCCGCACTGAGCCAATGGCGACTGGAACGTGCGGGGATTCGGATCAACTGCCGAAAAATCATTCAAGTTATTGTTCGTGTCGGTACAGCCGCCGTTGATACGCGTCATCGATTTGTTTGACGCAGGCACCGGTACCGGCGAAGTTTCGGAACATTGGCTGGAGCCATAGCCGACAAAATCGACGTAATTACCGCTGACGGGACATCCCGAAGGAATTGCCTGGCCTGGCGCTAAGAGAATGATTTGTCCGCTGGTGCTGCCGAGAAAACTGTTGGTACTCGTAAATTTCGTGCTCGGCAACGCCTGGCCATTCGTGCCGTTGCCATTGAAGGGGAAAGTTACGTGCATCCCCGGCTTAATGGCGAAACTCTGGTTCGCCACAATCGAGATGTTATTTGTGATACCGCCTTCGGCCGTCTTAACCGTGAGTGTCCACCCGTTGATATCGACATCGCCGGTACCGGGATTAAACAGTTCGACGTAATCCTGGTTATAGGTTGCGCCGGCTTCTCCACCGCGCGTATAGACCTGGCTAATCCGCAGGTTTCCGCTCCCGGGTGTCGGGGCGGGGTTCGATCCGGAACATGGAGTTCCTATGTCGGTGAAATTGCGCGGATTCGGATCGGTGACGGTAAAGTCGGTAGAATTATTGTCGGTATCGAGACAATTGGCATTAACGCGAGTAATCGACTTGTTTGATGCGGGCGGAGCCGGCGCGGGCGATCCCTCGGAACAGGTTGTGGGACCATAACCCAGCAGATCGGAGACTGTGCCGCTCGGACCAATCGACGTGGGACAGCCGGTCGTCTGCGTCTGGCTGGGGCTCAACAGAAAGATCTTTCCGCTGGTACTACCGAGGCTGGCGCTGGTTACGGTTGGCAATATGCCGTTCAACGGTTGGCCGTTGTTGCCGGCCGTGGCGAAGCGAATGAGCATATGCATACCCGGGGTGACCAGGTTATCCGTGGTATAGCGAGCGCCGACCGCTTGCTCGGTTGAGCCTTCGAAAGTGTCGACTATGATTCCCCACCCGTTAATATTTACGGTGGTGGTACCGGCATTAAAGATTTCGATAAAGTCGGGCTGAAAAGTCGCGCCGGCCTCGCCGCCGCGCGTGTAGATCTGGCTAATGCGGATATCCGAGGCGGCCTCCGGAGCATCACCCTGGACCGCGGTGCGGCGATTGTTGGAGTTCTCGGCAAACCGCGGATCACTCTCGGGGACCCGCGGATCGAAAGTGGTGATCCCTATGTTTTCGCTCGACTGAGTGGTTGCGTAAATAACGTCCCCGCCCAGATTGTCCGCCGGCGCTCCACTTTGCTGGCCTGTCGGACCTCTTGGATCGAAGATGTCCAGGTGGAAGTCCGGGGTTTGTGATTGCATGAGTGCGGTCGCCGGATATATCAAAAGACACAATGACACCGCGAGTATGAGAAGGGGCAAGACTTTGGAAAACATCGACAAATCTCCTGAGACCGAAAGCGTTTTCGCTCGACTTAAACACGAGTCGCGCGGACGACAGCGACTGGTCGGGAATATGATTTAGCTAAGTTTACTACAACTACAGCTATTACAAAGGCGCAATGGCGAAGGAATCCCACGCTCAGGCATAACCTTTTCCCATGTTTTCAGTTTATATAGATTAGAAAGCGATGGCGGGCAGCGAACCTGCACAGAAAGCACGTCTCGGGAGGATGGACGAGACGGAAGAGCGGCGCATGGTAGAGGCGGCGCAGCGGGATCGCGCGTGTTTTGCAGACGTGTACGAAAGATATTTCGAATTGGTCTATGCCTATGTTGTGCGCCGCGTGGGCGATCGCGCGGCGACCGAGGACTTGACCAGCGAAGTCTTTCGCCGAGCGCTGGCCAATATTGAGCGATTTAAATGGACCGGAGCGCCATTCGGCGCCTGGTTGTTGCGCATTGCCGCGAATTTAATTGCCGATCAAGCGAAGCGAGAGGCAAAGGAAGCGAGCGGCGAGTCTTCGACGATAGAGCCACTGCCCGAGCTGGCGCCGGCCGCGCGCGAGTTGCAACAGGTTCAGTTGGAAGCAGCGGAACGGCGGGCCTGGGTGATTCGCCTGGTTGATGAACTGCCGGAGGATCAGCGGCGTGTGGTCAAGATGCGCTTCGGCGAAGAGAAATCAATTAACGAGATCGCCGTCGAACTCGGCAGAAGTGAAGGCGCGGTAAAGCAGCTGCAGTTTCGCGCCTTCCAAAATTTGCGCGCGAAGTTGGCGATCAAATAATCGTGATGCGTGAAGTTGAACTAACAGAGCAACTCGATCAGGCAATCGACGCGATGATGTCGACCGGGGTAACCCCGGCCGCAGTCGATGAGCAAATTGCCGACTTGTTGCCTATCGCCCTCGAGTTGCGCGATCTGCCCCGCGCAGATTTCAAAGCGCGTCTGCTCGAGGAACTTGAAAAGGAGGCCGAAGTGAGTACCGCAGCGAGAGCAGTGCAAAAGAAAGTCAACCCGGTGCGCGAAGGATTTCGCACGATTACGCCCTACCTGGTCGTGCCGGATGTTCAGGCCGAGGCGGAATTTCTCAAACAGACGTTTGGGGTGACCGGTCCAGTCTTCGGCCTGGGATCGCAGGGTGGATTTCACGCTGAATACAACATCGGCGGATCGATGATCATGGTGGGCGGCGGCGGCGCTGGTTCGCAGTGGCAGGGCACGCCGCAGCCGGCCTACATCCACCTCTATGTTGACGATGTAGATGCGATCTACGACAGCGCCGTGCGCGCGGGGGCGACTAACGTGCACCCGCCGGTCGATCAATTCTACGGCGACCGCGAATGTGGATTCCGCGATCCGGGCGGCAATCAATGGTTTGTCGCCACGCACCAGGGTGAATCGTTTGTCCCGGCCGGCCGGCCTAACCTGATGCCGTCGCTCCAGCCGATCGGCGCCCCGAAGATGATCGATTTTCTCAAACAGGCTTTCGGCGCTGAAGAATTTGACGTGTATCGATCGCCGGACGGCGCCATTCGTCACGCTTCGATTCGGGTTGGCACGTCGATAGTCGAAATGGGTGAGGCCCATGGCCAGTGGCAACCGATGCCGGCGGTCTTCATGATGTACGTCGAGGACGTCGACGCGTGGTATGAACGCGCCATCAAAGCTGAAGGGGCGGTGGCGAAGGATCCGCCGAAGCTCCAGCCGCACGGCGCGCGCATGGGGTCGATCAAGGATCCGTTCGATAACGTCTGGTATATCGCATCGCAAGTACAGAAAGCCGGCGGACCACCGCCGGAAGAAAGGACCACTATGGGCGCACCAAGGATGTTTCGCGTTGCCTTGCAAGTCGGTGATCTCGCCGCGGCGGGAGCTTTCTACTCTCAACTGCTGGAGGATCCCGGGATTCCGATTCCGCGCGGCTCGCGTCATTACTTCAATTGCGGCGCGATGATTCTGGCGTTGGTCGACGTGACCGCCGGCGGCGAGAAACCACAGCCGATGCCGGACTACGTTTATTTTGCCGTTAACAATCTCGAGGAGATATTTGCGCGCGCCCAGGCGCTCGACTGTCTCTGCAAAGACCGTTATCACGATCAGCAAGCGGGCGAGATCGTGAAGCGGCCGTGGGGCGAAGTCTCGTTCTATGTCGAAGATCCCTGGGGGAACGGTCTGTGCTTTGTCGATGAGACGACGCTGTTTACCGGACGTTAATGTCAGAACCGGGAGCGGTAGCGACCGGGCCCAGCGATCGCCTGCTCTTGTAAGTCAGGGGCTAAAGATCTATTTGTCATTGGTCATTGGCCATTTATCATTGGCCATCGGAAATTCGCATCGGCGGCTTCGCCTTTTCAATGACAAATGGCCGATGACAAATGATAAGTAAATTTTTTCCGTGACTGAGACGCTATGCGATCGCCGGGCCCGGTCGCTACCGCTCCCGGTTCTGACACGGTTGTAATGAGAGATTTGGAGGAAGCAAGAAAATGACAGCCAAACCAATTCCTGAGGGTTATCACGCGGTCACGCCTTATTTGATTGTGCGGGGCGCGGCCGAGGCAATCGAGTTCTACCAGAAAGCGTTCGGCGCGACCGAGCTATTTCGCTTTGCGGCGCCGGATGGAAAGATCGGCCATGCCGAAATAAAGATTGGCGATGCGCCGATTATGCTGGCCGATGAATTTGCGGACATGGGGTACAAAGGTCCGCAGTCGCTCGGTGGTTCACCGGTAAGTCTCATGATCTATGTGGAGGACGTCGACACGGTCTTCAACCGCGCGGTCGCAGCCGGAGCGACAGTGAAAGAAGCTTTGCAGGACAAGTTCTACGGCGACCGCATGGGCACGTTGACCGATCCGTTTGGCCATCGATGGCACGTCGCCACGCATATAGAGGACGTGTCGCCTGAAGAGATGCAGCGCCGGGCGAAAGCCGCCCACAGCGGTTAGTCTTGCATAGGTCCATGTGTCTCATACGTCCCATATGTCCTATGAGACTCATGGGACTGATGGGACGCATGGAACATATTTCATGGCGCTGTGATCCATGACGTTGCCTAACGCAAACCTCGGGTGTAGAGTTCTCAGCCACGAGGACACTCATGAGGACAAAATTCATCGGCGCCACCGCTTTAGTGATGGCGGTGTTCGTCTGCCTGGCGTGCGGCAATAAAGGCGCCACCGCCATTCCCACTAACACATCAGCTACCACTCAGAACGCCGCCGGCGGCGACCTGCACTTCAAAGCTCCGGATGGATGGACCACGGAAAAGGCTTCATCTTCCATGCGGGTAGCGCAGTACAAGCTGCCTAAAGTTGAAGGCGACAAGGAAGACGCATCGCTGGTGCTTTATTTCTTCGGCACGAACCAGGGCGGCACGGCGCAGGCAAACATCGACCGTTGGATTGGGCAGATGCAACAACCTGACGGCAGCGATTCGAAGAGCAAGGCCAAGACCGACAATCTCACCGTCAATGGATTGAATGTAAGCACTGTCGACGTGACCGGCACCTACACGGCCGAGATGGCTCCCGGCAGTGGATCGTTCCACAACGACGACAACTACCGTCTGCGGGCGGCCGTGATCGAAACGCCGAAAGGGAATTACTTTGTGAAGCTGGCCGGCCCCGCGAATACCATCGCGCATTGGGACCAGGCCTACAGCGATTATCTGAAGTCGTTTGAATTCAAATAAGCGATCAGAACCGGGAGCGGTAGCGACCGGGCCAAGTGAGAACTTTGGTCAGCGAACGGGGCGACACGATTTATCATTTGTCGATTGATAAGCGCGGACCGGCAGCGGCTGTTTGTTATTTCAATGGCAAATGATAAATGGCCAATGACAGATGATAAATAGTCTCTTTTTGATTCGAGACTTTGATTGTCACATCAAAACCTATGACCACTTCCCCAAAACCAACAACCATTCGCGAACAGTTCACCGAGGCTGAGTGGCAAACGCGCGTCGATCTGGCAGCAGCTTACCGGCTGGTCGCGCTGTACGGCTGGGACGATTTGATCTTTACGCATATCTCGGCGCGGGTCCCCGGTCCTGAGCATCATTTCCTGTTGAATCCTTACGGGATGATGTTCGACGAAGTCACCGCCTCCAGTCTGGTGAAGATCGATCTGCAAGGCAACAAGGTGATGGACTCGCCATACTTCATCAACCCGGCCGGCTTCACTATTCACAGCGCCGTGCACGAAGCCCGCGAAGATGCGCTGTGCGTCATGCACCTGCACACGCGCAACGGTATTGCTGTCTCGGCCCAAAAAGACGGCCTCTTGCCGCTTTCGCAGCAGGCCATGTTTGCGCTGGCGTCGCTGGCCTATCACGATTACGAAGGGCTGGCGCTCGACGCGGAAGAGAAGCCGCGTCTGGTGGCAGACCTCGGCAATAAGAAGTCTTTGATCCTGCGCAATCACGGACTGTTGACGGTGGGGCGGACCGTCGCGGAAGCGTTTCTGGGAATGTTCCTCTTAGAGCGCGCCTGCGAAATTCAGCTTCTGGCCCAGGCCGGTGGCGGCGAATTATCACCAATTCCGAACCAGACTATCGGTCGCGTGGCTTCGCAAACAGATGCCGTCATGGTTGGCATGGGCGCCGCGCTAACCTGGCCCGGGCTGCTGCGCAAATTGGATCGGCTCGACGCCTCTTATCGAGAGTGACGCCTTCACCGCAATGAGAGAGTTTCTGTTTTCTGTGCAGGTTTTCTCACTCGTCTCGGCGCCTTCCGGGGACTCTGGCGAATCGGAGTCGTAAACGATTCTCTTCTCGACAGCCTGTGGTCGCTGCTGAATCGAGCGGAGTAGCCAATTATCAAACGTAAAAAACTATTCGCAGATTACGCAGATTACGCAGAAAAGCGATAGCCACCAAACAGCACAAAGGGCACAAAAGGAAGACCCAATCCTTTTGTGCCCTTTAATCGTGGCTTTTAATCTGCGAAATCTGCGGACAATTTCTTTGGGCTCACGCAACTTCGCGCGTCTGATTACTCAGCAGGTAGATGGCTTCCATCACGGCCGACGCAACTTCCTCCGGAAGATGTTCGCGCGAGGCCATATGCCGTAACTGAGGCAGCATTTGTTGTTGATTGCTGAGGCCAATCAACTTCACCGCAGTCAGCCGCACATCGAGGTTGCTGTGTTTGGCAATCGCGGTCATCAACGGCTGGACCTCGCCGGCCTTGGCCATCAGAAACAGAATTGAAAAAGCATCGTAGGTGCGATCGCGGCCTTCGCCTGCCAGGCTGTTGATGGCGTTCGCCGCCAGTCCTGAACCGGCAATCGCAGCGCCAATCTTCCGTCGTCGTTCGGGCGAAGCCTCGCGCAACGCGCGGGTGAACGAGGCCGCCAGATCCGGTTGCAGACTGTAGAGCGCGCGAGCTGCGGCATTGCGGACCTCGACACTGCCGTCATCGAAAGATCTGGTAATCAACTCGAATGACTGTTCGCCGCCGGCCTCAGCCAGGTCGACGAGGGCCGCTGCCCGTTGGGACGAATCCGGACTTTGCAGCCGTTCGCCGATATCGGCGGGAATGGTCGGCCGCACGCGCTGGGTCGCGGGCGCGGGACTTTGGGGCACCGCTTCGAGACTCAATAAGTCGCCGGCCGCAGCTTTGTTCTGATGCAGATCAATTGAGAGCCATGGATCTTCGATTGGCTGCGGTTCAACGTCAGACAGCGTAATGGACTTCGCATCTACTATCTCGACCGGCTCTTCGGCGAGTTCCAAATTGTGGAGTTCGTTTGCGGCCGCCTTCTTTGAGTCAGCGATTTCGGCAAACAGTTGTTGCTCGCGTTCAGCTCGTTGCGCCGCCTCTGCCTGGGCCTGGCTCAGGGCGCTCTTAAGCTGATCGATCTTCTCGTCCTGTTCGCGCAGCGATTCGATGGCGCTATTGAGTTGCTTCTCGAGTTCAGCGCTCTGCGCGGCGTAGGTCTCGGCCTGCTCGCGCGCGGCTTCGAGTTCCGCAAGGCGTTCTTCCGGATTTTGCAGGGAAACGATTTCCGCGTTCAGCAGTTGCTGGCGCTCCGAATTTTGCGCTGCCGCTGCCTGCGCCTGCTCGCGAATAGACTCAAGCTGGGTGAGCCGCTGGCTCTCTTCGTCGGCCATCCGCTGGGCTTGCGCTTGAGCCTGACGGGCCGCCTCTTCATGCGTCGGAATCCTGGCTTCAGTTTCTTTGACGCGATTCAGGTGTTCTGATTCGAGCTTCGCCAGGCGTTCGATCTCTTCGCTGATCCGGTGCTCCTGGTCGCCCAATTCCTTAACCCGGATCTTGGCGGCCTGGCGCGCATCGTCGTGTTCGCGCAGGCGCGCTTCAGCGCTTTCGACTCGCTTGACTTGCTCTGCCTCTGCGGCGCGCAGCGCGTCAATCTCAGCCGCGAGCTGTTGTTCCCGCTCAGAGCGACGCTGGGTGCTTACCTGCAAAAGATTGCGCGTCTCATCCAGGGCGCGGAGGCGCATCTCGACCTCTTCGACGCTCCGGGCGCGATATTCTTTGGACTGGACGACCTCGTCATATTCCGCGTTGAGATGCTCGACTTTTTCGGCGTGCTCTTGCGCCTGAGACTCGGCGTGGTAGCAGGCTTTAACCTGATCGGCTATTTGCGCCTGCAGCCCTTCAATTCGCCGGATCTGTTCGTCTTCCTGCTCTCGCAGCACCGCCAGGGCCTGCACGAGTTGCTGTTCCTGTTCGGCGCTCGCCTCAGCTTCATGCCGCAGCGATACCTGTGATTGCTCGAGCTCTGGAATGCGCTGCTTGATAGCTTCAATGCGCGCCACAGTCTCTTTCTCGGCGTTGGCTATCGCATCGAGTTCTTCGGTCAGCTTCTGCTCTTTTTCCAGCTGCAGTTTGGCTTGCGCGTCAGCCAATTGTTGCGACTTCCGCTGTTCGACCAGACGAGCTTCGATTTCAACGATCCGCTTCAGCAATTCGTTTTCGCTTTGCCGCAGCGATTCGACCTCGGACTTCAGTGCATTTTCACGGGCGGCCGCCGCGTCGAAATTCGATTGTTGTTCGGCCCGCACCTGTTCGGCCTGCGCCAATTGAGCCCGTGCGTTTTCCAGCCGTGCTAATTGCTCAGCCTCACTTTGGCGAACGGCTTCAACCTCAGCCTGTAGCCGTGCTTCTTCGGCGGCATGCTGTTGCGTCTGCTCGCCAATCTGGCGTCCGACAGCGCGCAATTCAGCCAGCCGTTGTTCGTGCGCCACGAAAATCTGGGCGGCTTCTGCGGCGGCGCTTTGATGCGATTCCTGATGCGACTGTAGAGATCGGTTGGCCGCTTCAAGCTGTTGCCGGGTGTCCTCCTCGTCCCGACGCATCTCCTCGATCTTGGCGTTGACAGCGGCGAGGGCCGCGACTTGTTCGTTCAGTTTCTGCTCGGCCGTCAGGCGGGCAGCTTCAACCTTTTCATGCGCCGCCTGTTGTTCCTGCAGACGGGCTTCAACGGTGGCTAAACGCTGCGTCTGTTCAGGCTCCTGATCGCGGAGCTTTTGAATCTCAATCTCAAGCACCGCAACCTGTTCCGCGCGACGTTGCGTCGTGGCGGCGAAATCGCTGCGGAGTGAGGTGAGTTCGGCGAGCCGCTCATTCTCGTGCTCCAGGCGCAATTCCGCCTCGATTTTCGCAGCCAGGTGAGCTTGCTCGGCGGCACGCAGCCGCGTTTCGGTGTCGGCAATTCCGGCCCGCACCTGTTGTTCACTGGCGCGTAACTGATCGACAGACAATTTGATTTGCGCTTCGCTATTGCACAACTCTGCCAGCTCGGCCTCCACGACGGAGTGGGCCTGCCGCAATTCGGTGATCTGGGCATTGAAAGCCAGGAGCCGATCCTTCTGGCCGGCCTCGTCGCCCTGCAGCGCCACCAGCTTCTCAGTCAGGAATTGTTCCTGCTGTTTATATTCCTGGGCTCTCCGTTGCGCCTGGGTTTCCGCAACATGCTTGGCCTCGAGCTGCGCGAGCAGGCGGGCTTCGGTCTGTTCGATCAGCTTTCGCTGATCGGCTTCGGTTTGTCGCAGCCCTTCGATTTCCTCGTTGAGCCACTGGACACGCTCGGCTCGCTGCTGCGATTCGATATGCAGGCGGCGGCACTCTCCCTCGTGACGGATGACACGATCTTCGGCTTCAGCAATGCGTTGCAGGTCATGCTGCTCCGCGCTCTTAAAAGCCTCGATGGCGGCTTCCAGTTCGAATTCTTTTTGGGCTCGTTCGCGAGCGGCTGCGTGAGCCTGTTCGCGCAAGTTCTCTAAGGCCGCTAGTCGCTGGTTCTCAGCATCCGCTTGTTTACGCACCTCGGCTTCGATCTGCCGCTTGGATTCTTCGAACGCGCGACGTTTGGCGTCATCCTCAGCCTTTCGCTTGGCGACAGCGACTTCGGCGCGGCGGCGCTCCAGTTCCGCCTCGACGCGCCGTAGCTCTTCCTCTTCGTGATGTAGCTGGTCGACCGGAACGAAACCGCGTTCCGGCGTGCGCGGAGCAGAACGACGATCCAGCGAAGCTGCCAGATCAGGTGTTTGCAGACGCCGTGGCGGCGGCGGGGTGGGCGTAGTTGATGCTGTTGAGGCCGGCTTTGACTTGCCAGTAGGGGGCTGACTGAGGAACGCTTCACGGGCCTCAGCGAGGTGATCGAAGTTGCCGCTGGCCAGGGCTGCCAGCAGTTGATCGGCAACGCGCCGCTGGTCGGCGCGTTTATCCTGATCGGCCTCATGCATAGTGTCTGTTGTTTTCAATTTGTCGGGTTCTGAGGATGTGGATCCTAGAGGGGATTGCTCCATGTCGATTTCTCCACCGTCAGCCTACTGAGGGAGACGAGTTCGCAGCATGAAAATGACTCAGGTTTATTCGGGCGCCAGAATTTAGTCAGGACAGACTTTGCGACGCTGCAATGTCGCTTGGCGAGTGACGAATAAATCGTCAGGCCCGGATGGCAAATCCGAGCCTGACGATTTTCGCAAAAACGTGGGTTTTAGGTCAACTGACTTTTTGTCAGCGTTAAAAGCTGAAGCGCACTGAGGCTTCGATCAGGCGGTTGAAGGGGGCGGAGCCGCCACCGCCACGGCCGCCAAAGCCGCCAAAATTGCCGGCGCTGCTGGTGGAAATCCCGAAATTCGAGGAGCTCAGATTTCCGACCGGACGGTTAAAATTCACGTGATTCAGCACGTTTTGGAAGTTCATGCTGAAGGTCAGGTTGTAGCGCTTGGTCTCGCCGCCACCACCGCCGCCGCCGAAGCCGCCGCCACCACCGCCACCACCGCCACCGCCGCCACCGCCGCGGCCACCACCGCCGCCACCGCCGCGGGGGAAGCCGCCACCGCCGCCGCCGCCGGGGAAGCCTCCGCGACCACCGCCACCGCCAGCGCCACGTTGACTGCCCTGGCCTTGGCCATTTTGTTGGCCGCGGCCGTTCTGGGCCGTGGTGCGGCGCTCTGTGCCGAAACCGATTGTCTTGCTCACGCGAATATTGGCGATGATCGAGCCGGGACCTTCCGCGTAGTTGCGCGGAATAATTGTCGCCCCCGGAAGCGGGTTCGTGTCGAAGTTGCCGTACTTGGTAAAGACGACGCTGGATCTCGTCAAATCAGTCGCGATTGCCGGACGATCGGTAAACAGGAGGTCGCCGTTTATGTCACGGCCAATGGTGATATTGAAGGGCGTGCCTGAAGTCAGTATGAGGAACGGACTAAAACTCATTCCCCATGGTCCTCTGTAGCTGCCGTTGAGGGTGAATCGGTGACGCACATCATTGCCGGTCCGGCCATATTCAGTGCTGAAGTCGTACGGGTTGGAAGCGAAGGTTCCGGAGCCATCGGTATCGCTCATCGCCTTCCCGAATGAATAGTTCGCATTAAAGCTGATCTTGCGATTGACCAAGCCACCGAAGGTGACGATCAGCATGTTCTGATTGAACTTGCCGGTGGTGTCGTACTCGAAATAGCTGTTGACGCCGAGCGGTCGCGTGCCGCTGCCGGGAATATTCGGGATGAAGGTCCCGGGCAACGGGGCATTGAGGGCCCGCGCGCGCAGCATGTGCAAGGTTTCGGTGTGACTGAAGGTTGCGCTCGTCCTGAGGTTATGCGGCAG
>Ga0126383_10001063_pt1 | contig 16608 bp, 16 predicted proteins | sample PanSoiMetPlot_35_FD_96882 | JGI IMG/M metagenome (GOLD analysis project Ga0126383, IMG submission 96882) | Tropical forest soil microbial communities from Panama - MetaG Plot_35 | ecosystem: Environmental > Terrestrial > Soil > Tropical forest > Bulk soil | place: Panama | collected 2016-02-17
AGAGCTCAGGGGCGCAGTGAGGGCGATCTCCTTGAGCGAGCGGTCGAGGCGGGCGAGGTGCGGCTGAAAATCGACCAGCTTCCGGTCGAGGACCGCCGTCACCTCGTAGACGCCGTCGCCGAACAGAAAGGCCCGGTCGAAGACCGAGACTTTCGCCTCCTCTTCGGGCACATAGGCGCCATTCACATAGACGATGCGGGACATGATCGGGAGTGAACTGGAACGTGGAACTTGTCCCTAGCGAAGCCCTAGGGGGAACGCAAGGCGGCGGACTTGCGATGCGGGGCTGCACTTACCTTTCCCCGGTCTGTCGCTTCGGGCATACTCGTCGGCTCCGGAACCGGAACCCCGCCGGACGAAAAGGGGGAGAGGAGATGACGACAGCAAGCCTTTTGATAGTTTTGATCGCGGGAACCGCGGTCGGTGCGATCGTTGGCCTTGCCCTTGGCGGCGGCATAGACCTCTGGTATCTCGCGCTGCTCGCAGGCTTTCTTGGTTCGACCATTGCGGTCCTCGTGCGCAATTTCATATTGGCGCGTGGCGCCGGGCTTGGATCCGACGATTCCCGCACGCCGGTTGTGGTCATGGTCTTTGCCTCAGTCGCCTCGCTCGGCGCCGGCAGCTTGGCGCTTGAAGTGGCTGAGCACAGCGGTCTCGGCGATTCGTCGGTCTGGATCGGAACGCTAGCCGGTTTGTTCGCCTCGATCCTGCTCGCTATGTTGATGGTGACTTACCACACTCATCCGGGCCAGACGCCGAGGCTCCGCTCCTAGCAAGAGGTCGGGGCGGCCTTTACCCGAAGGCCAGCTTCTTCGATCAGCGCGAGATCGTCGGCAATGTCGTTATTGGCCGTGGTGAGCAGCTTGTCGCCATAGAAGATTGAATTCGCCCCGGCGAGGAAGCACAGGATCTGCGCCTCGCGCGTGAGCGCGCGCCGTCCCGCCGAGAGCCGCACGCGGGACTCCGGCATGAGAATGCGCGAGACCGCCACCATGCGCACGAGATCGAGGGGATCGACGGGCGGCTGATCTTCGAGCGGCGTGCCCGGCACTGCGATCAGCGCATTGATCGGCACGCTCTCGGGGTGAGGATCGAGATTGGCGAGCGTCTCAAGCAGCCGCGCCCTATCCTCGATGCTCTCGCCCATGCCAATGATGCCGCCGCAGCACACCTGGATGCCGGCCTCGCGCACATTGCAGAGCGTATCGAGCCTATCCTGATAAGTCCTGGTGGTGATGATCTCGCCGTAGAATTCCGGCGAGGTGTCGAGATTGTGGTTGTAGGCCGTGAGCCCCGCTTCGGCGAGACGGCGGGCTTGTGCCGCGCTCAGCATGCCGAGGGTGACACAGGCCTCCATGTCGAGGGCGCGCACGCCGCGCACCATTTCGATCACCCTATCGAACGCCTCTCCGTCTTTCACCTCTCGCCAGGCGGCGCCCATGCAGAAGCGCGTGGCGCCCGCTTCCTTGGCGAGGCGAGCTTTGGCCAGCACGTCATCGACATCGAGCAGCGTCTCGCGCTTGAGCCCAGTCGACTTCGCGTAACGCGCCGATTGCGGGCAATATTTGCAGTCCTCGGGGCAGGCGCCGGTCTTGATCGAAAGCAAGCTTGCGAGCTGCACCTCACCGTCGGCGTGGAAGCGACGATGCACCTCGCGTGCCCTGTCGACCAGATCGAGAAGGGGCAATTTGAGCAGGGCGATCACTTCCACACATGCCCAGTCATGGCGGATTTCAGCCGCAGAATTGGGCTCACGCGGCGTCTCCGCCCGCACGGCTTTCCCATTGTTACGATTCGTTGTTTCGAAGATTTCCGACACGGCCCGAGCGTTGTAATTGCTGGAGGATAGCCCCTTCGCTAATACAGGATCATGGTCGGAAGCGAAAGCAGGTACCAGGCCTTTCTCGATGCGCGCAGCCGCGAGGGCTTGCGCCGATCCTTGAATGAGGTAACAGCACGTGATGCTCGGGTCATCAGCGTCCGCGGCATGTCCTACGTCAACCTTGCCAGCAATGACTACCTCGCGCTTCGCTTCCATAAGGCCCTGATAAGGCGCGCAGCCGCATGGGCCGAGGCCTACGGTGTGGGTTCCGGCGCATCGCGCCTCGTCACCGGCAATCTCGACCTATTCGCTCCGATTGAGGTCAAGATCGCGAAACTCAAGAAGAAGCCCGCAGCGCTGATTATGGCCTCAGGGTTTCAGACCAATGCCGCGGTGCTCCAGGCCTTGTTCGACCGGAGCGTGCTCGGCGCCGAGCCGCTCGTCTTCACCGATCGCCTTAATCACGCGAGCATGCATTTCGGATGCCAGGCCTCGGGCGTACGTGAGCTTCGCTATCGTCATTGCAACGCGACCCATCTCGGTGAGCTGCTAAGTCAGTACGAGCAGGATGAACGGCCGAGATTCATCCTGACCGAGAGTGTGTTCTCTATGGATGGCGACGTGGCGCCGCTCGGTGAAATCGCCGAACTTGCACGCGCACATCGTGCCACGCTGATTGTGGACGATGCACATGCGACCGGCATTCTCGGCGAGGAAGGGCAGGGACTCTCCGGAGACGCCGATGTCGCCATCGGCACCTTCTCGAAGGCGCTCGGCAGCTACGGCGGCTATGTCGCCTGCTCGGAGACGGTGCGCGACTATCTCGTCAATCGCTGCTCTGGCCTCATCTATTCGACCGCTTTGCCGCCTCCCGTGCTTGGCGCGATCGACGCCGCACTCGATGCCGTTCCTGGCATGGATGCCGAGCGCGCACACGTTGCAGGCCTTGCGCAGCGCTTCCGCGAAGGGGCTGGCGCGATCGGCCTCAGCACCGGCGCGTCCACGACCCAGATCGTGCCCGTCATCCTCGGCTCCCCCGAAGCAGCAGTCGGAATGAGCCGACGCCTGCGCGAGCCAGGCTTTTGGGCCGTGGCGATCAGGCCGCCAACAGTTCCAGCTGGCACGGCGAGGCTCCGCTTGGCCTTTACCGCTGCGCATGAAGAGTCCGACGTCGATCGCCTATTGGATGCCCTTGCCGAGGAAGACGTGCCGCGCCGGGCGAGCGCGATGTAAACTAGTCAAAGATGCATTTTGTGCTCGTACACGGCTGGGGCTTCCACGCCGGCTTATTTGCCGACTTCATTGCCCATTTGGACGGCGCTGAAGTGACCCTTGTCGATCTCGGCTTCATTGCCGGTGGGCCGAAAGGGGCGACGGAGTGGCCCGAGGACTCGATTGCCGTCGGCCATTCGCTCGGGCTGTTATGGTTGCTCGAAAAGGGAGGGGGCCGCTACCAGGCCCTCGTCAGCGTACAGGGCTTCGACTGTTTCTCCTGTCACGTAGCTCCCTCTCGCCTTGCGGCCCTGAAACGTGGGATCGCGCGCGATCCCGGCGGAACGCTGCAGGCGTTTTGGCGCTCTTGCGGCGCCGCCGGCTTCGCCTGGCCTGAGGCCCTCAACATCGCTCGCCTCGACGAGGGGCTCGATTGGCTGACGAATTGGGATGCGCGAAAGGCAAAGGACGAGCTTAAATGCCCGGTGCTTGCCTTGGCCTCGCGCGACGATCCCATAGTTCCGGTGTCGATGACCGAAGCAATTTGGGGCGAGAAGGGCGTTGTCTGGTTGCCCGACGGCGGTCATGTTCTTCCGTTAAGGCACCCAAGATGGTGCGCGCGTCATGTCCTTGAATTCGCCCATTCTCTCCCGTCGTAGCGCCGCCGTCGCGGCGAGCTTCGGCGCGCGGGCTGAGAGCTATGAGCTCCACGCTGGGCTCCAGCGCGCGGTCGCGGATCATCTCGCGCAGTATTTGCTCGAGCTCAAGCAGCCTCGCGTACTCGAGCTTGGCTGCGGCACCGGCTTGTTCAGCCGCCATCTCATAAGCCGCTATCCCGACGGCAGTTTCGTGCTCACCGATGTTGCGCCTGCCATGATCGCCGAATGCCGCCGCAACCTAGCGCCAGCCAAGACCGCTTATATCAGCTATGAGGTGATGGATGCCGGAGAGGCTGGAGGGCATGCGGGCCTCGACCTCATCGTCTCGAGCATGACGCTGCATTGGCTTCCCGATCCCGTTGCAAGCCTGAAGCGTCTTGAGAAGCTGCTCGCCCCTGGCGGCGTGTTGCTCTACGCCACGCTCGGGTTTGAGAGCTTCGCAGAGTGGCGAGCTGTGCTTGCCGAGCTTGGTCTTCCAAGCGGGCTTGCCAAAATCCACGGCGTCCCAGGCGTCATCGAAGAAGAGCGTGTCTTTCCCGACCAGAACGCGCTCGCCTTCCTTCAGCGAATGAAGGCCGTCGGCGGGCTCACGCCGCATGAAGACTATGCACCGTTGTCGGCTGGCGCGCTTCGCCGCGCTATCCACGTTGCTGACGCAAAATTTGGCGGCCGCATCACCTGGCACATTGTCTACGGCCGGCTCAACGCACCTGAAGCGAGCGCATCCAATCCCTCGACCAGCCTGGCGTAGGCGCGTGAAAGCTCCTCGTCGGTAATGCAGTAGGGCGGCATCAGGTAGATCGTAGGTCCTAGCGGCCTGATGTTGAGCCCATGCGCGAGGTACCAGTCGCGCAATAATCGACTTTCGACAGACTGATAACTGCCGGCGGACTTTACATCGAAGGCTAGGATCGAGCCGATCAGGCGAGGCCGCGTGACGTCGGGACGCGCAGTAAGCTCGGCCAGCATCGCCTTGTGACGCTTATTGATGCGCGCGATGCGCTCGAGCGTGTTCTCCTCCTCGAACAAGGCAAGTGAGGCGAGTGCCACGGCGCAGGCGAGAGGATTGGCCGTGAAGGAATGACCGTGCGGAAGCGCGCGGTCGAAGCTCTCGCCCAAAAACGCCTCGAATATGGCCTCGCGCGCAACAGTCACCGCGAGCGGCATGTAGCCGGAGGTGAGGCCCTTAGACAGGCAGACGAGATCAGGCACCACACCGGCCTGCTCCATGGCGAACAACGTTCCGGTCCGGCCGAAACCTGTGGCGACCTCGTCGAAGATGACAAGGGTGCCTGCCGACCGCGCTGCCTCGACCAGGCGCTTGAGGAAGCTCGGACGGCAAAGCCGCATGCCGCCAGCCCCTTGCAGCAAAGGCTCGATGATGAGGCCGGCGACCGACTGGCCGCGGTCCCTGACGAGCGCCTCGAAGGCAGAGATTGCGCCAGCCTCGCGCTCGTCTGCGGCATCGTCGCCCTCGAAGGTCGCAGGGCAGGGGAGCACCACAACCTTGCACATCAGGCCACGGAACGGGTTGAAGAACTGCGAGCCGCGCCCGAGCGACATGGCGCCAAGCGTGTCGCCATGATAGCCGCCGTCGAAGCCGACCAGAATCTGCCTCCGCGGCTCGCCGATATTGATCCAATATTGGTAGGCGATCTTGAGCGCGACCTCGACCGAGGTCGAGCCGTCGTCGGAGAAGAACACGCGGTTGAGGTCGCCGGGCAGAAGCTCGGCAAGCACGGTGGCAAGCTCGACGGCAGGCTGATGCGTGAAGCCAGCGAACATCACGTGCTCGAACCGCTCTGCTTGCTTTGCGAGCGCAGCGTTGAGCTTGGGATGCGAATGACCGTGCGTGCACGTCCACCAGGATGAGACAAGGTCGAGGATCTCGTTGCCCTCGACGTCGAACAGCGAGGCGCCCTTGGCGCCGATGAGGACGATGGGATCGCGCTCAGTCCCGTGTTGGGTGAAGGGATGCCAGACGTGGCGACGGTCGCGAGCAAGCAAGTCGCGTGCGAGCCTGCTCGGGTTCTGGTTGTCGTTCATGGCAAAGGCTTAGCAAGCTTGGCGAGATCGAGCTCGGGTTCGATGGCCTTCAACGCATCGGGCGTAACGGTATCGAGCCACGGAATCTCAGCGATCACCTCGACTTGGCCATAGCGCTCGATCGCCGCGCGGTTGTGCGGCGTCTCAGGTCCGCTGATAACGACGCCGGCAAGGGGAAGCCCGCGGCGCCTGATGGCTTCGAGCGAAAGCACCGTGTGGTTGATCGTGCCGAGCGTCGAGCGCGTGACGAGCACAACCGGCAAATGCAGCTCCGCAGCGAGGTCGATGACATAGGCGTCGTCGGTGAGCGGCACCATCAGCCCGCCTGCCCCTTCGACCACCAGTGGCCGGTCGCAATCGGGCGGCACGAGCTTCGCCAGATCGATCGTGATGCCCTCCCGCCGCGCCGCCTCGTGCGGCGCAATTGGCTCTGAGAGGACATAGGCTTCGGGCAGGATGCGCTCGGGCAGGACCCTGGCCAGGCGACGAACGATGTCGGAATCGGTCTCGGGCCGGGTGCCTGCCTGCACCGGCTTCCAATAGCAGCCATCGAGCTGGCCCACGAGCCAGGCCGAGACGACCGTCTTGCCGACGTTCGTATCGGTGCCTGTGACAAAAAATCCTTCCACGTCCTCCTCAGCCATCCATACCCCCAATCAACGCCGAGACTGTATACAGCGAGATCAATCGGGGCAAAGGGGGTGGACGGCCCGGTACGTTCGGGCCACAAACCTTTGACCATGCGTGCCTATTTGCTCATTCCCATCCTTGCGCCTCTCTTCGCATGTCAGCTCGTGGCCGTGGAGGCCAAGACGCTGCGCATGGCCTATGATTCAGACCCCACCTCGCTCGATCCGCACGAGCAGCTCTCGGGCGCGACGCTTCAAATGTCGCATCTCCTGTTCGACCCGCTGATCAGGTTCCGGCAGGACATGTCGATCGAACCGCGGCTTGCCAAGAGCTACGAGACCATCGACGCGCGCACCACTCGCTTTCATTTGCGCGAGGGTGTGAAGTTTCAATCGGGCCGCACGCTGTCGGCGCAAGACGTGGTGTGGACCGTGAACCGCCTCAAGCAAAGCCCCGACTTCAAGGCACTGTTCGAGCCGTTCGAGGGCGCGCGCGCGGTCGACAATCTTACCGTCGATCTCATCACCAAGGCGCCGTATCCGCTCGTGCTCAACCTTGCCACCTACATCTTCCCGATGGACAGCGAGTTCTATGCCGGAGCCGATGACAACGGGCGGCCCAAGGACGCGATCGTAAAATCCGGTTCGTCCTTCGCCTCGTCTCATGCGGGCGGCACTGGGCCCTTCGTCGTCACCGGCCGGGAGCAGGGGGTGAAGCTCACGCTGAAGCGCTTCGCCGACTATTGGGACAAGAATTCCCCTGGCAATGTCGACGAGATTATCTTCACGCCGATCAAGGAGCCCGCGACGCGGGTGGCCGCACTGCTCGCTGGCGACGTCGATTTCATCGCGCCTGTCCCGCCTACCGATGTCGCCCGGGTCAAGTCCGACCCCTGCTGCACCCTTATCACCATGCCGAGCACGCGCGTGCTCACCTTCGAGCTGAACCAGAATCGGGTGACCGCCTTCAAGGACCCGCGCGTGCGGCTCGCGATCAACTACGCCATCAATCGCGAGGGCATCGCCGAGAAGATCATGCGCGGCTTCGCCACCGCGGCAGGCGAGCTCAGCCCGCCGAGCTATGCCGGCTACGATGCCGCGCTCGTCCCGCGCTACGACCTCCGCAAGGCGAAAGCGCTGATGAAGGAGGCGGGCTACGAGAACGGCCTCTCGGTCACCATGATGGCGCCAAATAACCGCTACATCGAGGACGCCCGCATCGCCGAGGCGGTCGCCGCCATGCTCGCCAAGATCAACGTCAAGGTCGATCTCCAAACCATGCCCAAGGCGCAATATTGGCAGCGCTTCGATGAGCGGGCCGCCGACATCATGATGATCGGCTGGCAGTCCGACACGCAGGACTCCGCCAACCTCTATGAGTTCCTGGTCATGACGCCAAACCAGGCGACGGGCTACGGACAATACAATGCCGGCAACTATTCGAACCCGGAGGTAGACAGGCTAACGCTCGAGACCCAGACCATGACAGATCGCAAGGCCCGCGCCGAGGTTTTGAAGAAGATCGAGCGCATCCTCTACGACGATGCGGCGCTTATCCCGCTGCACTGGCAGCACCTGTCCTGGGCGGCGCGCAAGAACGTGGAGATCGGCCCGATCGTCAACGTCATCGATATGCCGTATCTCGGTGATCTGGTGATCAATTAGCTTGGAGGGTTCAGGAGGCCGCTGATGCTGAAAAAGGTCCTAATTGCTCTTGCGGCGATCGTCGCCATATTCCTCATCGTCGTCGCCTTGCAGCCGGCAGACTTCCGCGTCGAGCGGACCGCGACCATCGCCGCGCCGCAGGCTGACGTGTTCGCCCAGGTGAATGACTTCCACAAATGGGACGCCTGGTCGCCTTGGGCGAAACTCGATCCAGATGCAAAAGTGACTTTCGAGGGACCACAGTCCGGGCAGGGCACTGTGATGGCCTGGGCCGGTAACGACAAGGTCGGAGAGGGGAAGATGACCTTGATCGAGAGCAAACCGAACGAGGCCCTCAAAATCAAAGTCGATTTCGTGAAGCCGTTCGAGGGCACCGCTAATTCGAGCTTCACCTTCAAGCCTGACGGTAACCAAACGCCCGTCACCTGGAGTATGGAAGGTCATCACAACTTCATCGAGAAGGCCTTCTGCCTGGTGACGAACGGCAAGGAGATGATCGGCGACGACCTCGAGAAGGGTTTGGCCCAGCTCAAGACCGTGGCCGAGTCAGGTAAGGCGGCCAGCAACAATTAGACTGCCGCCTCGGCACGTCATCTTGCAGTGCGGCATGAACCGGCGCGACGAACCGGCGCGACCGGCCGCTTCTGCATTGGTCGGCCCCAACAGCTCAAGTATAGTTGGCGCTCGACGGAGCCTGTTGAGGCACGTTTCGCGAGCGGCTTGAGCCGCAATCGAAAATTGCTCGTTATCGGCCATGAAGTGGGACTTCCTGAAGGTCGATACTTTGCCGAGGTCTCTCCCGCGGGCCCGCGCAATCTCGATCATGGCCGGCGTCGGATGTCTCACCGGACTGATCTCGAGCCTGCCGTCGCCCTTGCCCGATATGCGCTTGGAAAATCCCGAGGTCCTGATCAATGCCGAAGGGGTTCCGCTTCACGCCGGCATCGTGTTCGGCGCTGGCGTCGCCATCATGCTGCGGCTTTGGTCGAGCCGCGATCTCGGCAAGTGCCTGCTCGCGATGGCGCTGATCATCTTGGCTTGGCTTGCCGCCGTGAACACGGCAAACGACGTGATGGATGCGGTCGTTGGCTCCGAGCTGTTCGGCACGGTACAGGGCGCCAAGGCAAGCCGAGAAGCTGTCGGATGGATTCTTGCCGGATTTGTCGGCGGCGCGGTTGGCGCCGGCTTGACCGCGTTCGGCTCCGGAGTCCCCGCCGAAGAGATCAGGCAGCCGGAAGCCTGGGGAGTTATCGTTGGCGTCGGTGCCCTGTGTGGGTTTCTACTTTATCCCGCTGCAAGCCTCGATCAGATCGCCATTCTCTTCGTGCCGTGGCAGGCCGCTGTCGCCGCTTCGATCGCCTACGGCATTGCGCGGCGTTAAGCACGAAGACGGAGCTTGCGCTAGACAAAGTCCACTTCATCGGATCGTCATGCAGCTAGAGCTTACTGCCTTACGGCACCAGTGTCCGGATTGTTGATGCAAGCTGTGAGTTGTTGAGAGCAGGGAAGATGTTTCGTCGGTTAGCGTTTAGTACGACTCTGCTTGGGCTATCTCTGAGCGCCATTCCCGTTCCGTGCTCAGCCGCGCAACTCGGCGATGTCGAGCACATCATCGTCATCTATCTCGAGAATCACAGCTTCGATAATCTGTTCGGTTTCTTCCCGAATGCCGACGGCATTGCCGCCGCCGGAGCGACCGAGATTCAGTTCGATCCGGATGGGCACCCCTATCCGTTTTTGCCACGCGTGTTGAAACGCGCAGGTAACCAAGCCGAAATCGATTATCGCTTTCCTAAGAATCTGCCGAATCAGCCCTTCAATATCGACGCTTTCGTTCCGATAGGCGAGGCAACGGGTGACCTGCTTCACCGCTTTTATGACCAGCAGGAGCAAATCGACGGCGGGCTCATGGACAAGTTCGCTGCCTATTCCGATGCCAGAGGCCTTGCCATGGGCTTCTACGACGGAAGCAAGACAAAGCTCTGGGAGTACGCAAAGCGCTACACGCTGGCCGACCATTTCTTCCATGCCGCCTTCGGCGGCTCGTTTCTGAACCACTTTTGGTTCATCTGCGCCTGCACGCCTCGCTACGAAGGCGTGCCGCCGGATGCAATCAAGGCGAAATTCGATGCCAACGGTCATATCTTCCAACTCGGGCAGCCGCCTGGAGTGATACGGACTGATCTCGTTTCACCGCAAGGATACGCGGTGAATACGATGTTCCCGCAGTTCGGGCCTCATCCTGAAAATCCGCCACCGCCCCCACCGTTAGACAACTTTCTTCCACCGATCGATTCAAAGAAGGTGCCCACCATCGGAAGTCTGCTGAGCGGCAAAAACGTATCGTGGGCTTGGTACGCGGGAGGCTGGGACGACGCCGTCGCTGGCCATCCTTCAAAGGATTTTCAATTCCACCATCAGCCCTTCGCCTATTTCGACAACTACAAGGACCTGTTGGAGCAGCGGCATCTCCTGGATGCGCGAGACTTCATCTGGGACATCGTGCACGGAACGCTGCCGCAGGTCGCGTTCTACAAGCCGATTGGTAAGCTCAACGAGCATCCGGATTATACCAATGTGCTAAACGGCGATGAGCATCTCGATAAGGTGCTGCGACTGATTGAACAAAGTCCGATCTGGTCGAAGTCGATCGTTATCGTCACCTTCGACGAGAACGGCGGCTATTGGGATCACGTGCCGCCACCGGTCATCGATGAGTGGGGTCCGGGCATGCGCGTGCCAACGGTGATCATCTCGCCCTTTGCCAAGAAGGGCTTCATTGACCATACGATCTACGATACGACCGCGATCCTGAAGCTGATCGAGACTCGATTCGGGCTCGAACCCTTGGGAAAACGCGACAAGTGCTCGAAGGACATGAACGCAGCCTTCGAATTTGAGGGTTGGGTGAGTGCTCCGCCCGACTGCGAGTCAAAGCCCGCGGCTGAGGCAAAGCCCGAGAGTGCACCAGCGCCTCAGGCTCAGCCCAAGCCCGAGGCCGAGCCCAAGCCGTAGCCGGCAGTCACCGTGGGCTCCCTCCAATGCGAATCTAGGCTATGCTGACGCGACGAGCGTTGGCGCGCCATGAATACAGCTTCCTTCCAATGGAACTCCCGTCAGCACCGCCCAGGCCCCGTGCCAGATGATCGACCTGCATGAGCTCCACAAGAGCGCTTGCCGCAGGCCTTGCCTTCCTCGCCCGCCGTCTGACTCAGGCCTTGCTGGTCATGCTGGCGGTCCTTGTCATCGCCTTCGCCGTACGCACGAGCCTCGGCGATCCTTTGCGTGAGATCGTGGGCGAGGCGGTCCCAGAAGCGGAGCGCGAACAGCTTCGGCACGAGCTCGGCCTGGATGCGCCTTGGCCTGTGCAACTCGCCCGCTATATCGGTGGCGCTCTGCATGGCGACCTCGGCACCTCCACCATCTACAAGAAGCCGACGCTCGAAGTCGTGCCCGCCAAGTTCCCGGCGAGCTTCGAGCTGGTGCTGGGTGCAAGCTTGATCGTCTTGCTGCTTTCCCTCCCGGCAGGCGTCTATTGCGCGGTGCGGCCCCGCGCGCTCGGGGCAAGGCTCATCCTGGGATTGAGCGTGCTCGGCATCTCCATCCCCGTGTTTCTAACCGGCATCTTCCTCATTACAATTTTCGCGGTATGGCTCGGCTGGCTGCCGGCCTTCGGACGCGGCGAGACGGTGCACCTCGGCGGCTGGGAGACGGGGCTTCTCACCCTGAGCGGGCTCCGACACCTCATTCTGCCTGCGCTCACCCTTTCATCGATCATGCTGCCGCTGTTTATCAGGCTGGTGCGCGGTGCCATGCTCGATGAGTTGGGCCATGACTATGTGCGAACGGCCCGTGCCAAAGGCGCCGCGCCGCTCAGAGTCTGGCTCGGCCATGCGCTTCGGAACGCGCTTCTGCCGCTCGTCGCCGTGGGAGGGCTCCAGGTCGGCACGCTTATCGCCTACACGCTTCTCACCGAGACCGTGTTTCAATGGCCCGGCATGGGCTTCCTGTTCCTCGAAGCCGTGACCCGCGCCGACATCCCGCTCATCACCACCTACCTCGTCTTCGTCGGTCTGCTGTTCGTCATCACCAATACCATCGTCGATATTTTGAGCCTCATGCTCGACCCGCGCATCACACTGGAAGGGACGCGATGAACGAGGCCACATCACGACCAGATAGTGAAGGAGTGCTCCGCGCTGTCATCGTTGAGCGACCCGGTGCGGCGGTCGCTGCAATCCTGTTCGGGCTCATCGCCATAGCGGCCATGCTTGCGCCACTGATCGCGCCGACCAACCCGTTCGATCTCGCAAGCCTCGACGTGCTCGATGCCGAGCTGCCGCCCCGTTGGGTGCAAGGGAGCGATCCAAGCTTCCTGCTCGGCACCGATGCGCAAGGCCGTGATCTCCTGAGCGCGATCCTGTACGGCACGCGCATCTCTCTCCTCGTGGGCGTGCTCGCCGTCGCGATCCAAGCCACCATTGGTGTGCCGCTAGGCCTGCTCGCAGGCTATGTCGGCGATAGACTCGACAACATTGTCAGTCGCGCCGCAGATATCCAGCTCTCGCTCTCGACCTTGATGATGGCGATCATCGCGCTCGCTTTATTTCGCGCGGCGTTGGGCGGCGAGAGCTTGAGCCGCTATGCCGTGCCGCTGCTCGTTGTGGTGATCGGCCTCGCCGAATGGCCCTATTTCGCTCGCACCGCGCGCGCCGCAACCCAAGTCGAAGCCGCCAAGGACTATGTGCGGGCGGCACGTGCGCTCGGCGCAAGCGACCTTGGCATCGTAGGACGGCACATCTTGCCCAACATCCTCTCGCCGCTGATCGTGGTGGCTACCACGCAGATCGCTGGCGCCATCATGGCGGAAGCGGCGCTGTCCTTTCTCGGCCTCGGAATGCCCGTGACCAAGCCTTCGCTCGGCACGCTGATCCGTTCCGGCTACGACCTGATGTTCGCCGGCGCTTGGTGGATCACCGTCATCCCGGGCATCGTGCTGATTGGTCTCCTCGTCTCGGTCAATGTGCTCGGCGATACGCTTCGCGATGCGCTCGACCCGAGGCTCAGCCCACGTTAATCGCGATCGGGAGAAGTCCCCGCAACCCCTTGAACGGTAGGTGCGCTCGGACCCATAAGATATAGTGCCAAGGCTTTCACTCGGATGAGTGAGGCGGCCTGCGGGAGCTGTCATGGAGACCTTAAGTCCGGTCAATCAGCAGCTTGTGTTTTCCCTTCGCCGCGTCACCGAGCGCGCTGCGACCGCGGCATTCAATTGGATCGGCCGCGGCGACAGCCAGGACGCTGGCCGCGCCGCGCTCGACGCCATGCGCAGCGCGCTGGTGGAGATCGACATCGACGCCGTGGTTGCGATCGGCGAGGCGACGCGGGGCGAGGCGCCGCAGCCGCAGCGTGGCGAGCGGCTTGGCCGCCCTGGCGCCGCGTTCAAGGCCGACATTGCGGTCGATCCTGTGGAGGGCACGAGCTATCTCGTGCGTGGCCAGACGAATGCGCTAGCCGTGCTCGCGGTGTCTGCGCGCGGCGCGATGATGAATCCGGGACCGGCCTTCTACATGGAGAAGTTTGTGGCCTCGGCACCTGCGCGCGGCAAGATTGACCCGCGCTGGTCACCCGAGAAGAAGCTCGCCGTGCTCGCCGAGCTTCTCGACAAGCACGTCTCGGAACTCACGGTGTTCGTGCTCGAGAAGCCGCGCCATCGCGAGCTCGTCGAGAGCATCCTGAGCACCGGCGCTCGGGTGGCGCTCTATCCCGCGGGCGACGTGGCCGGCGCACTAATGGCCGCTATCCCCGGTTCGGGTATCGACGCTTTGATGGGAACAGGCGGCACGCCAGAGGGCGTTATGTCGGCATGCGCCATCAGGGCGATCGGCGGCGAGTTCTTAGGGCGCCTTGATCCTCAGCTTCAGACCGAGGCGCGCGCGGTCAAGGAGGCGGGGATCGATACCTCGAAGTGGTACGACCGCGACGAGATCATCGCGTCGGACAACGTGTTTTTCTGCGCCACCGGGATCACCACTGGTCTCATGCTCGAAGGCGTCGAGCGGACCAAGTCCCATTATAAGGTGCAGACGATGATGATAACGGGGTCGACCGGCGAACGGCAGATCTTGACGAGTTACGTGCCGAACGAACGCCCGGCGAGCATGGCGGCGCGCGACGTCGCCTGACTAGGGTTGGGAGGAGAGTGCCTGGAGTAGGTAATGCCGAAGCGGGTAGACCATCCGATCATCCTCGGCATCGTGGGTGATTCGGCATCGGGTAAGACTACGCTGTCAGCGGGCGTCGCCCAGATTCTGGGCGAGGCCCATTGCACCGTGATCTGCACCGACGACTATCACCGCTACGACCGCGCGCAGCGCGCTGCCGCCGGCCTGTCCGCGCTCGACCCCCGGGCGAATTATATCGATGTCCTCGAGCAGCATCTGCGCCTCCTGCGCGGCGGCGAGCCGATTCTGAAGCCGGTCTACGATCACCGCCGTGGTACGCTCGAGCCGCCCGAATACGTCCGGCCCAAGGACTTCGTCATCGCCGAAGGCCTGCTCGGCTATGCAACCCGCGCCATGCGCGATTGCTTCGACGTGAAGGTCTATCTCGACCCCGAGGAGGAGCTCAGGAGGCGATGGAAGCTGCATCGTGACACCACGCGGCGCGGCTATACGCGCGAGGAAGTCTTATTTCAGCTCGAGCAGCGGCAGGTGCACAGCCAAACCTTCATCCATCCGCAGCGCACCTTTGCCGACATCGTGATCCGCTTCCAAAGGTCCAAGGGCGCGAACGGCTCCGACACCCAGCTCGACGTTCGCCATATCTTGCGGCCGACGCTTCCTCATCCTGACTTCACTCCCCTGTTCGACGGGTCGAGCAACGCAGGGCTGCATCTTGAGCTTGCTCGCGACCGGGACGGCAAGCCCGTGGACGTGCTAGAGATCAACGGCAATATCTCCGACAAGAGGGCCGAGCGCATCGAGGATCTCTTGTGGAATCTCATCCCGGAGGCCGGGCATTTGCGTGACCAAGTGGGCCAGATCGACGTCGCCAATGGTGCCCGCAAGAGCCACCCCCTTGCTCTGAGCCAGCTTCTTGTGGGCTACCACGCGGTTAAGGCGGCAATGGGCGTCCGCGCCTATTGATCTAGCACGTTCTCGTGTTAGTGAACCGTCGCGTTCCCAAGTAAGCCCTTCCACTTTTTTGGGGAGAATCGATGGCTGAAGCCCTGATGCAAGATCAGTTGCGGCGGGGTAACGGCCTCTAACACTAGGTTTCACAAGGCACCCTGGAAGCCTTGATAACGGCCATCATATTGGGTACATTACCTTACGTTACCTAGCACTTCAATACCCGCGAAGGGCGTTACCGGCTGTTACCTAAATGCCGAAACGAGCGCTTAGCGACTTGACCGTCAAGCGGGCAAAACCACCCGCTAAGGGTCAAGTGGACATCTTCGATGCTGGATACCCCGGCTTCGCTTTACGGGTCTCTTATGGTGGCGGCAAGAGCTGGGTCTATTTCTACCGCATAGGCGGTCGCCTACGTCGGAGGTCGCTCGGGACATATCCTGCCGTCACTCTTGCGGAGGCTCGGCAGCTCTGGCGCGATGCAAAGCACCAAGTGTCACTTGGCAGAGATCCGGGCTGGCATAGGGCGTCCGATCTGAACTTTGAGAGTGTCGCGCGGGAATGGTTGAAACGCGATCAGGCTGACAAGCGCTCGCTTAAAGAGGTCGAGCGCATTGTCGAGAAGGAGTTGATCCCGGAATGGGGTCAGCGGTCCATTCGAGACATCCGCCGCCACGACATTCTGGTCCTATCGGATCGCATTGCCGACCGCGGGGCCACGACAATGGCTCGCCGTGTGATGGCTTATGTGCATCGGCTATTCAGGTGGGCCAAGAGTCGCGACCCTATAGAGTCAAATCCCGCCACCGACCTTCCCAAGCCGGGAAGGGAGATAGCTCGCGACAGAGTCCTAACCGATGCCGAATTGGCTGCTGTCTGGAAAGCTGCCGTTGAGATTGGTTGGCCTTACGGCCCAGCGGTTCAACTGCTCATTCTGACTGGAGCACGCCGCGCCGAAATCGGTGAGCTGAAGTGGTCCGAGATCAACGGCAACACAATCAAGCTCTCAGGAGCTCGCACAAAGAACGCTGAGCCGCATGACATACCTCTGTCAGCGCAGGCTTTAGAGGTTCTGTCGCGAATCCCACATGTTGCTGGAAGCGAATTTGTTTTCAAGAAACCGCTGAGAAGCGGAGCTTGGTCAAACGCCAAGACAAAGTTCTCCGCTGCAAAGATTCAACCCTGGCGCATTCACGACCTGAGGCGGACGGTCAGCACAGGCATGAATGAGCTAGGCACCGAGCCGCATATCGTGGAGGCCGTACTAGGCCATACCGTTAAGGGCGTGGCCGGTGTCTATAATCGCGCCAAGTATGAGAACGCGAAGCGAGCAGCCCTTGAGGCGTGGAGCGCGCATGTTATGGCGTTGGTGCAGCCATGAGAGCAGGTAAAAGCGCGTGGCGTGAAAACGGAGAACGCTTACGCCAGAGCATTAAGAAAGC
>Ga0126383_10001064_pt1 | contig 16598 bp, 19 predicted proteins | sample PanSoiMetPlot_35_FD_96882 | JGI IMG/M metagenome (GOLD analysis project Ga0126383, IMG submission 96882) | Tropical forest soil microbial communities from Panama - MetaG Plot_35 | ecosystem: Environmental > Terrestrial > Soil > Tropical forest > Bulk soil | place: Panama | collected 2016-02-17
ACAGCCCAAGCACATTTCTTGTACCACCATAAGCACATGACGGTACAACAGAAAGTCAATTACTTCAAAGCCTCAATCACACATGACAGAAATACCGTCCAATCAGTACAACACATACTACACAGTCGTAGTTCCAAGTGGTTCGACTACAACTATAACTATGTCCGGCGACTCCGTAATTCGCTCAACTTTCACAAAAATGCACTCAAGTGGGACAGGCAACTATACCGCTACTATGCAGCTAAATTGCCACGACCCATACCTGGATCATCGACTGGCGCAATTTGCTATGTCTTTGGGCCTTATTGTAATGAGGCTCTCTCTGTATCTCAGTGTGAAAGTGGTCATTCCACTAAAGCGTCGAACGGTCAGTATCAAGGACTCTTTCAAATGGGTTCTAATGAACGTGCGACGTACGGTAACTCATCTACTGCATATGGGCAGGCAAAAGCCGCCTACAGATACTTTCGAGCGACCGGAAGCGATTGGTCGCCTTGGTCGTGCAAACCGTGAAAAATAATTAGGGGAGGAGAAATGCCGAAAAAGCATAAGCCTAGTCCACTTCCACCTATCAATCCCAATCCAGTAGCAGCAGGTATGAAGGCTGTGTTGTCTGCTGATGGTTCCAACATCGTTGTTGATGTTACGGGTTTTGATCCATCTGAGCAGATCCACTTTCAGATTGACGCAACACCTAGTGGTGATGGAACAGGTCATGCTGTAGGTGCATACACAAACACTGATGCAAGCGGAAACAGGACAATCAAGATTGCGTATTCAACGATCGTTCCTGATCCTCCCTATGAAGTAACTGCAAGAGTTTGGGACAATCAGAACAACTCAGTAGACGCTGATCCACTAGCTTTCAACGGGTAACAGGGCATACCAGGGAAACGGAGCATCAAATGAGTGCATCCGAAGAGCTACATGACTTCCTAGAAACAGATGCACCTGGCTTACAAAGTCAGTACTCTCGTGACACTGTTCTCAGAGCCGCGGAAAAAATGTTTACTGCCGTGGGTAAACCGTGTCCTGTCAATATCATCAAAATGCGAGGTAAAACATACATCATTCGTAGGGAAGCAATGCCTAAGTAAATGCTCGTAATGCGCCCAAACTCGGACATAACGACAGGAGAGGAACTATGTCCGTCCTGCGGAAAATGGGCACTTATGCACGAAGTGACAGGGTGGTGCTTTGAATGTAGTGGGATAGCACCACCCTGTTACTGTGAAAGGTGTGGTAAACGTACCATCAACAGATATTGCAATAGTTGTCGTTACATGCTCTGGCTCGAACGGAATGCAGACGAGATAGAAAGAGTTATGTGTTCCGTTGGAATCAGCGCAGGTAGAGCAAAACTAATAGTACGTGCTGAAAATCGACCAAAGTGTTTATGTTGTAGAAGGCCAATAAAAGGAGGTGAAAGGGGTAAGAATTATTTTTGCAGAAAAACGCCGGCATGTAAAACAGGGCATAACAGTTATCATTACCACAGGACGACTAGACGCCGTTCTAGGGATGAGGCGTTACGTCTTGCTCTAATCGCCGCCGTCGAAGCAAAACTTGTTGCCAGTGTTTCTGTTGTCTAATTAAGGGATAAAGTCATGGCACGGAATTTATCGCCTGAAGAATACAGGCGTCTTATGGGCATCCCTGAGCCTAAGCTAGTTACCGGCAATGGTACAGAACCGCCTGTGGAAGAAGTTGAAACAGAATTTACGGGCTACACTCGTAAGTTCATCAAGGAGCCTTGGCAAGTTGTAGACATCTTCCACCTCTTGCAATACGAAGGCAAGGGTACTGCAAACTGGTCAGAGATGGGTGCCTATAAGACCAGTACAGGTTTGTGGTACATAGATCGTAAACTGCGTGAAGTACCGGGCCTAACTAAGCCGGCAATTTTGATTGTAAGTTCCAAGAGCGGTAAGGGCACCTTCTTGGAAGCAATCCCAGAGATTCTCCCTGAATACACCCTTCTGTCCATTGAGACACAGGGTCTTTCTTTGTATTTGAATGGGCAGATGCTCAAGATCAAAGGTCTTAAGTATATGCCGGAAGAGTTTGACTTCCCCTGTATCTGTCTTGCACACTACGATATTTTCTCACGTAGTAATCGGGGCAAGTATGAGACAGACAATGAGGGTAGACCGATCATCATGCCTGATGGTAAAGTGTTCGAGAAGCCGTGGACTCAGGCAGATCACATCATAAACCGTGAATGGGATTTCATGTGGTGTGATGAATTCCATCGAATGAAAGATCGTGATGCTCGTTGGACTGTCAATCTAAAGAAGATCAAGACTCGTGTTGGGCGTCACGGCTCCACAGGGACAGGATTCATTAATAGGCCAGATGAGATTTGGTCACTTCTCAACTGGCTAGACCGAGCTAAGTATGGCTCTTACTGGAAGTTTAGGGAAGAGTTCTGTGAAGTAGATGAATGGTCTGGCTACGGTAAAGTGATCGGTTGTAGGCCGGAGAAGAAAGACGAGTTTCGTGCTCTCGTTCGTAGCATCGGTGTGCGTCGGACACTCGATAATGTCCATCCGACAATTAAGGCACCGATCTTCAAACCGCATCTTGTTGATCTAAATCCGATTCAACGCAAGATGTACGATGCGATCAAGATGGAACTACAGGCTCTAGACCAAGCCGGCGTTCCTTTGTTTGCTGCTAACGTTCTGAGTCTCTTGATTCGTTTGAGGCAAATCTGTGTTGGCACTCCAAAGGTCATTGCTGATTACTACGACGAGATTCAAGATCGTCGTGTTCAAAAGATTCAACTCATTGAGCCTTCGAGTAAGATTGATGCAGTTATGGAAATTCTCGAGGGTTTGCAGTGGGATGAAGATGCTAAAGAACCGCTCGTTGTGTTCTCTTGCTTCAAAGATCCACTTGACTTGCTTAAGGCTCGACTCGATAAACACAACAGTTATGCGACTGATATGGGTTTGCCAGATGACATGATGTACAAGTATATTCATCTAGACGTGGGAGATAAGGATGAAGTCAGATATCGCAAGTGGCACGACGACTTCCCAACAATGCAGTATCGAGTGTTTATGTCCACATTGCAACTCGGTGGTGAGTCTATCAATCTTACTCCTGCAAGGCATCTCGTGTTCCTTGACCGTAGCTGGAGTCCCAAAGACAATAGCCAAGGAATCGGTCGTATCCGCAGACCTGGACAAAAAGGCGAGCCGGTAATTATTCACATCAACGCTCGTAACACAACAGATCAATACATCGAGCGTGTGAATCAAGTGAAACACGGGTGGTTCCAAGATATCTTCGGAGCTGAGAAATGAACGAAGAACACTACATGACAATTCCAGTTTCAGAGTTTGAATCACTAAATGAACAAATACGTACTAAAGATGAGCAGTTACGGGAACTACAGGAGATCGCGCATCAAATCGTCGGCTACTCGCGAACCGTACAAGCCGAAGGTCAGCCGACGTTGCGAAAGATCGCACAGAACGCCGACATTGCTCTCTCCCGTAGCAAAGGAAGTGAATGATATGAGTGAGACATTGTGGATATCACCATCAGGTATGATGCACAAATCGAATGATTTTTCCTACCTAACCAAATGCAATCGCACGATAAATCCGCTATCTCTTAGAAATATGCGTCTAAAAAGATCAAACGGATGGAGACGAGCGTTGGTTGGACAAGAATTAGACGTTTCGATCCCAAAATGTTCACAGTGTGACAAGAAGTAGTAACTCAACTACCGATCCTCTTGTTGTTGCTACACCTGAATTGGCTGTCGTGTTACAACGTTGGGTGGACGAATTTCGTGTAGATCATCCAGTCAATGTTGCCGGCAATCGTGGTTCAACTAATGATGTGTTTGGTGAACACTCATGGTTCTCTGATTACAGACAAGATAGCATTTCAGAGAACATAGTGCAACAAGGTGCAATGACACTCCTTGCGGAACATCTCCACAGGGACACGAGAGTGTTCACTCGTATACTTAACCTCGAAACCGCGTTTACGTCGCTTGAGCTTGCCGACGACATACTCGCTTTTATTGAGCGTCCCGATGCTACACATAATGGCGAAATTCATGTAGTGCCTAATCCCTACTGGAATCAAGAGCGTTGGATAGATTGGTACTTGGAAGAAAGAAGAGGGTGTTAACCTTTTACTTAAGTAAGCGGATTAAATCCGTCCTTGACTTTACGACCGATTTGTGCTATAGTGGTCGTTCCTCCAAACCGCGTTATGGAGGTAGGATTTGACAAATGTAGATTTCTCTCATATGGCGGTTGTAGCACCGTCGATTCCTAGTAAGTATGACATAATTCCTATCCATAGTAGCGATAGAGCAGCTTTCAAGTTCTGTCGTAGACAATGGAAATGGTCTAGTCCTGCATACTTGAATCTTATCCCAATTGCCAGTGTTTTCGGTGTTCGTGAGAATCTTTGGTTTGGTGGTGGGATTCATAAAGCACTTGAAGCCTATTACCACCCAGGACTGAAAGAGCATCCCGCTGTGGCGTTTGCGTCTTGGTTTGACCTTCAATGGCGTGGTGGGTTTATCACCGATGATGAAGTAAAAGAATATGCAGACCGTAATCCGCAACGTGTGCTAACTGTCGCTAACGTTGATAGATGGAAGGTAGACGGTCTAGCTGACATACTTGACGACCCCGATGCAGAAGAAAAGTACATGGCCTACCGTGAGCTTGGTATCGGGATGATGAATTACTACGTTGAGTATGCAGAAGAGCATGACAACTTCTCAGTCATCAGTACAGAGCACGAATTTAGTGTGCCTGTCCTCGCACCTGATGGTTCACCTTTGTATATGGAAGATAAGCGTGTAATGCCAATTGATTGGGAGCCTGATTTTGATAAAGGTAATGAGTTTGGGCCACTGATGTTCAAGGGTATTAAAGCTCGTACATATGAGAAACAAGTTCACGTTCGTGGTCGAATGGATGTAATCGTGCAAGATCAGGAGAGTGGGCGTTATGGAATCAGAGACTACAAAACTGCCAGTCGTGTCGATGACGATTACTTCCGTCACCTTGAACTTGACGAGCAATGTACTAGCTATCTCACTTACGGTCAACTTGAAGCCAGACTCCACAATCTTGAGTACCGACAACTTGAGTATATTGATTATGTTGCACTTCTCAAAGCATACCCCCGTCCACCTACCTTCACTAGTAGAGGTTTACCGAGTCTAGACCGTCAGAAAGAGTCTACGACGGCTGAAATGTTTGCTCAGGCTATCAAAGATAATGGCCTAACTGCTCTATACAATGCAGACAAGCGAATGCAGGATTATTACACCTGGCTGCTTAGTGTGGAAGGCAAGCGTTTCATCCAAATCACAACCACCTGGCGTAACAGTACACAACGTAAGAACGCTCAGTTGCGGTTGTACTATGAAACACTGGATATGCTCAATGATCCAGTTGCATATCCTAACCCAACTAAAAACTATTCTTGTCTCAACTGTATATTCCGCGTACCGTGTCTCGCGTGTGAGGACGGTTCAGACTACCAGGCAATACTAGAGGACGGTTACATGCCAAATTGGGATCGTTAAGACAATGCATTTGTTTAGGGAACCGCCCAGAGATATCAAAGACGACCCCGATTACTACTACATGGTTGGGCAGCTTACGGGGGTAACGTTGATGATGAGCCGTTACATGGCTCTGCACAGTGACGAAAAAGGTAAAGGTATGGCTGCTCAGGCAGATAAAGTGCTTAACTTCTTTCTCGAAAAAGGTCAGAGAGATGATCTTGGTGGATGGGATCACACAAAGTGATTTGGTTTCTTATTGGTATTGCGTGTCTTGTTCTTGGATTGTTCCTTATAATCTACCTAGCCGTGAAAGGACATGAATAATGGAATTGCTACAAGCCTTGTGGTTTTTGTTTCTTGCAGCAATCACGTTCTTTGTTCTGATTTACATAATTGCATGGTTGTTCCTATGAGTGTACTTACACCTGAACAGGTACAAAGCTTGCTCAATCAAGACAAAGTACCTACACAACACACCATTCAAGTTGGCCCGGTTAGTCAAGTCGATAAGGAGAAGCGTTGTGTTAGTCGTGGTTGTAGTAGTCCAACTCATTGGCTACTCGACGGTATCCCGTTTTGTAGCACTCACCTGATTGACTCACTGAATGAGCGTTTCATTCCAACAGAGTTAACTACCATGTGTACTTGTAAGTCTGGTCACTATTCTCGCCGGCGTATCCATGTTAATACTTGTCCGGTCTTTGACTACCTTAAGTCAAAAGAGGAGAAATGACTACAGCAGAAGCTACACCAGTTCATGTACCAACGTTAGACGAAGAGATAGGTACCGAATCGCCAAGTCAGGCGTTCAAGTATCTAAAGGCTCTTATCTATGGAGAGCCTGGTGCTGGTAAAACGTATCTCTTTGGTACTGTAGAGGATATGCCAGATGAATTCTTGCCTGCTCTACTTATTGACATTGACGGCGGTGTAGCCACAATTCGCCACAGGGCGCGGATTCGCACTAAGCGTATCCATAGCATTGAAAATTTGCAAGACCTCTATAAGAAGATAGCTGCTCAGTCTGACTACTATAAGTGTATAGGTGTTGACAATCTTTCAGAATTGCAGAAGATCGATATGAACGAGGTAATGGTTGATGCGAAGGAAACCGCTACTAACCCTGACAAGGTAGATATTTATGTACCGTCACAACGCGAGTGGGGCAAGTCTGGCGAACGTATGCGAATTATTGTGCGCCGAATCCGCGACTTGCCTTGTCATGTGTTTATGTTTGCTCATCTAGATGACCGCGAAGATAAGGTCACGAAGATAAACCGCATTTGGCCTAGTTTGCCAGGAAAACTGCGACACGAGATTGCCGGCTTTTTTGACATTGTTGGTATGCTCTCTACATATGAAGAAGATTCCCAAGTGTTCCGCCAAATTCAATTCGCTAAGACAAGGAGGGTTGCTGCCAAGGATAGATTTGATGTACTACCTCAAGTGATGCAGGGGAGTCCTACGATTCCTCAATTGTGGGAAATCATCTCTCACACAGATGTACAGCTTGATAGGGAGTCAGCACTTGAAGCGCTACAGTCCACACTCACTAGTACAAAGGAGAAGTAGTTTGTCTACTGAATTTCCTCCCACGCTCGACTTGTCAGGTGCCGATCTTAAGGGTTTCGATCCGATCCCTTCCGGTACATACGATGCTACTGTTGTTGTAGTTGAGAGCATCCAGGCAGAGAATCCCGAAGGTAGGCTTCCTGTAGGTACTCCTGGTATCAACGTTCAGTTCCGTATTGATGGTGGTCAGTACGATAACCGCCGTGTGTTCAATCGGTATTGGATGCCTCCGGCAGAGTACGATGAGGAAAAGCGCATGAAAACACTTGGTATGCTTGCGCGTTACCTCATGGCTATTGGTTACCCGGAAGAGCAAGTTACGGGTGGTAGCTTTAACCTCGATCTGGAGGACATGATCGACCGCAATTGTAAGGTGACAGTCAAGGTTGACAGAGAGTACAACAACAACAAGGTCACGAACGTCAAGCCGCGTGATGCAGGAAGCCAGTCTCAAGGAGGCTTGCTGTAGTTAGTAGTTGGAATCAATGCAGACCGTTAGCGAACTGAGGCATGTGCCGCTAATGTGATTCCTCGAAAGCGAGGGAGAGAGTAGGAGAAAAGGTATGTCTGCTATCTATTACTCTCTCCCTCGTTCGTAGGTTTAAACCGCCTAGTAACAAAATAGGGAGTTTCGTTGGCAACTACTGAATCTGCCTCAATTCTGCGAGCGCAGTTCTTTAACTTTCTATTTGGTGATGGAAGGGGATATCTTTGTATAGCATCTGCTGACAAAGATAAACTACGCTTCCAACAAAAATTCTTTCATTGGCCGGGTGAACAAGCACAAATAGGTGCTCATTTAGAGATTAACGTTGCGAACGATCGTAACGTGTGGTTCTGTACTTCTTTGCTAGGTACGACAGAACGAAGGAAAGAGAATTGCCTCCCAGGTAATTTTGCTTGGGCTGATCTAGATACTACCTCTTATGAGGGTATCGAACCTAAACCGTCGATTGTAATAGAATCAAGTCCAGGTAGATACCAGGCTTACTGGAATATTGAGGAATCTCCTCTGCCGTCTGATGTAATCGAAGATTTCTCTCGACGCATCGCTTACAAGTTTGATGCAGACAGGTCGGGTTGGGACTTAACGCAACTTCTGCGAGTCCCGTTCACTAAGAACTTCAAGTATAACCCGCCTGCTGATATCAGAATTCTCTCTATTGTTCCCGAAGCAATCCCGGTAGCTGAAATGGATGCTATCGAGGTTGTATCTCCAGAAAGCAGTATTCCAGAAACACCTGAACCACTACCTGATATGGCTGCTCTACCGACGGCTGAAAGTGTGATTTACCACTACAAAGCCGAAGGAAAGCTTACTGATAATTTCCTCAGATTATACACTATGACACCTCATGCAGATTCAGATTGGTCAGGCATAATGTGGAAATTCATTAAAACTTGTTTTGAGATCGGTATGAGTAGTGAAGAAACTTTCTCAGTTGCCATGATTGCTGCCTGTAATAAGTATGACCGTGACAACAGACCTGTGCAATATCTTTGGCGTGAGGTTGTAAAAGCTGGTGCAGAGCACAGTAAATTTATTTTCATGGGCGGTGATAAGGTTGAAATTGTAACTATGCCTGTTATTGTTGATTTCGATGAAGTAGAAGAAGATGCTTTTATCAACGATTACAAGACTTGGGCGAATCAGGCTACAGATGCTCCGATGCAATACCATGAACTAGCCTGCTTCATTACATTGAGTGCACTTATTAGTGCCGGTCTGTATCTAAAAGTAGAGTGGGGCGAAATGCCTCCTAACCTGTGGGGTTTGGTTCTTGGTGAATCTACACTTACACGCAAGACTACAGCTATGCGATTGCCAATGGATATGCTGCTTGAGATCGATGACGGGCTAATACTTGCCACAGACGGTAGTGCGGAGGGTCTACTAACGGGTCTTAGCCATAGACCACAACGAGTATCAATCTTTCTAAGGGATGAGGTCAGTGGATTCTTTGACGCAATCAACCGGAAAGACTATCTTGCTGGACTTCCCGAGGTTCTCACGCAACTCTACGATGTTCCCAAGGTTATTACACGTCTACTTCGTAAAGATACCGTTACTATCACGGAACCATATTTCATCTTCTTCGGAGGAGGTATTCGGGATAGAGTTTATTCACTGGTCAACGAGGACTACATACTTAGTGGGTTTTTACCGAGGTTCCTCATTGTATCTGGCGAAAACGACCTTAGCCGTTTCCGCGGAACAGGCCCACCTACTCAGGCATCAACCGAACGTAAAGACAATATCCTCAGAACGTTGTCTGACATACGCGAGCGTTATAACGCTAATGTCCCTGTCACTATTGCGGGTCAAACCGTGGAAATGGCTTCTCGCATCGAAGCAAGGTTGACTCCAAAAGCATGGGACGTATTTAGAAGTGTAGAGAGTATCCTAGTAAATGCAGGCGCTAGCTCAGAAAGTTCAATGTATGTACTTCCTACATTTACGAGACTTGCCTTTTCTACTCTCAAAATGTCAATGCTCGTAGCAGCCAGTCGTAGAGAACCGACGCCTGCGAACACTCTTATCGTCGAAGATTCGGATGTTAAACAAGCCGCGTTTTATGTCCAGAAATGGGGTAAATACACAGTTGATCTGATTATGAATACTGGTAAGACTAAGGGTGAAAAAGATATAGACCGCGCACTTGTAGCTATTAAAAAACGCGAAGGTCTTACCAAAGCAGAATTTATGCAGCGTTTGCACCTTGATGCAAAACGAAGCCGTGAACTACTAGATACACTTATACAGAGAGGTTTGATTGATATGAAACCGCATGGTAGGGGTCATAGGCTGTATTCAATATGATTAAACGGAAGCACCCATTAGCTGAGTGTGATCTTTGCCCACTTTACGAACAGCGTTGTGCTGCTACTACTGGCCCTGTGGATGCTTCTATAGCATTTGTTTCGCGCTCGCCTGGTAAGCATGATGTTATTCATAACAAACCCTTTGCAGGCCCGTCCGGTAAGGTACTGGATTACCTACTTGGAAGGTACGGTAAAAAGCGCGATGATATCATTACGACAAATGTTGTTCTCTGTCAATCTGATGATCCTCCGAAGGAAGCTATCGCTGCGTGCAAAGCGCGACTCGAAGAGGAAATCAAAGACTGTGAACTTGTCATCGCAGGAGGAACAGAGGCCACAGGAGCACTTACTCGATACAGAGCCGTTTTTACAGGACGACCATTTATCCATCGAAGGGTTACTAGATCAGGAAGAACGCAGCGAATCATCGTAACGAACAATCCTGCGGCAGTATTGCGAAACTCAGATTCGTTCCCTGATATGGTGGAAGATTTTAGACGTGCTTTCGATCCTCCGCCACCTGTTACGTTTCCAGAAGTGGAGATAATCGAAGATGCCACTAGAATTCAGAGCGTACTACAGCAATGGCTACGAACCTCTTTTGATCGTCCAATTGCCAGTGACCTTGAGTGGCATGATAAGCGAATTGAATGTGCCGGTTTTAGTGCAAAGCCTGATAAGTCTGTTGTCCTTGCAGGTGGGGGACTCAGGGAGGAACGATCTGTTTCTCTTTTGCAAGCTTTCTATGAAAGAAGGGACATACGGTTCGTTTGGCACAACGGAAAGGCCGACACAACAATACTCCGTAGAAATGGCATTGCGGGACGAGTTGACGAAGATACTTACCTCATGTCAGTCGCGTTGGATGAACGACCGGGGTATCACTCCCTAGAATATCTCCTCTCTACTAGGTTTGGATGGCCCGATTACGAGCCAGAGTCCGTAAAGCACTACAAAAAGACAGGTGAGTTTCTTGGTAATACTGAGCAAGAACAACGTAGGTCAAAGCATGAGTTGTACAAGTACAACGGTTGGGACTCTGCCGGCACATTTCAGTTATACAATGATCTTGCTCCCCGTATCGAAAAAGAAGAATTGAGTGATCTTTATGTCCGAACATTGCAAGCCGCCGACGCCTTCCGAACAGTCGAAATGCACGGTGTATACTTTGATTCCGAAGAAGCCTGCAACGTTAACGAGCGAGAAGCCCTGCCGAGACTCAGTGAACTTACGGAACATATTAGAACAGTTACAGGACATAGTCTCCTCAACCCAAGAAGTCCTAAACAACTTCAATCAGTTATATATGGAGAGTGTGGCCTCAAACACAACCTCCGAGACAGCGGCAAGAAAAAGCTCCAAACCTCCACAGGGCGGGAGGTAAGAGAAGAGATTGAATCAGGTAGGTTTACTTGTAATGTTGGACACCGAGAGCAACTTATCCGGTGGGCGTCTGCACAAAGGCAGTTTGCAAAGATAGACAAGCTACGAGGAACGTACCTAGAAGGGTTAACAATTCGTGCCCAATCAGACGGAAAGATATATTGCAACTTTAACGTTGGAGGAACAGTTACCGGGCGTCCCAGTAGTAACGATCCTAACCTCCAAAACATTGCCCGAGAAGGATATGAAGAAATACCTGGAATCCGTACCCTCTTTCTACCAAGTCCAGGAAATGTCATCATTAGTGCAGACTTCTCTCAGGCAGAATTACGAACGTGCGCTAAACTATCTGGTGACGAACGACTACTTGGAATCTATCGAGACAGTTCACGAAGTTTACATAAAGAACGTGCCAGTGCTTTCTATGGCGAAAATTACACTAAAGCTCAGTATGTACAATCCAAGAATATTAACTTTGGAGTGACGTATGGACAATCCGCTGATGCTTTTGCACAAATGTATCATATGCCCAAGCGAGAAGCCCAAGAATACATAGATAGTTGGTGGCGTGAATTTCCTACCTTGAAAGAGTGGACGAATGAACTCAGGCAACGGGCACGGAAAGAAGGTCGAATTGAGTCTCCTTTCGGACATAGACGAAGATTCCATCTCATTACAGACGAGAACCTTGGAGATGTTGAGCGGGAAGCGGTCAACCTCCTTCCGCAAAACATCGCGGCTTGGTTTACTATTTCTGCCTTGGTTGATCTTGTCAATCTTGGTATACGGGTTATTGCTAGTGTCCACGATTCTATTGTTGCTGATATCCCTATTGAACAAGTGCCTGACGTGGCTCGCACCATGAAAGAAGTTATGGAAATCCAGCCAATTAAACAACTCGGCTGGACTGATATTCCTTTCTTTGTAGATATTTCAACCGGGTCTAACTGGGGGAGTTTGGAAGAGATGGACTTACAATTGGCAGCAGTCTAAGTGAGTGCAAACCGTTCCTAAGCCGTTCTCAGACCCCGATTTTTCAGACGCCCACGGCTATTGACTTCTGCACCGAAACCGTTTAGAATCCGCTGACCAGCGTTAGACGTACTCTCAGAAGGAGGTTATTCAACGTGAGTCACCCAGGCAGACCGTTGAGTGAATCCGAAATAACTGCTTTAATGCTCGAACCAGATGAAGAAGGGTTTTATAAGAAAACCTGTGAATACTGTGGGCGAGAGTACACAACTAGACGCAACATTCAACGTTATTGCTCGGGACACTGTAAAAGAAATGCTCGGTATAGAATCTCTATTGATGTAGAAAAGGAACAAGCAAACAGACCGTGTGAATGGTGTGGACAACCTATTGGCCCTAGACGTAGATCACACGCTAAATACTGCTCGGATAAATGTCGTAAAGAGGCATTCGATTCAGAACCATGTGTTTATTGCGGAATGCCTGCTGATACCAGAGATCATTTTATTCCTCAAGCATTTGTGTATAAGATAGCCGATTTTGGTGTCCCAATCAACGACTTGATAGTTCCCGCTTGTAGAGAATGTAATTCAACTGCTGGTGATCGAATATTCAAATCTCTCAAAGAAAAACGCATTTATATTAAGAGACGGTATCTAAAGAAATATAGACATATACTTGATGCACCCGGTTGGACTAAAGCAGAAATAAATGAATTGGGGCCTGGGTTGTTGTTACAATCTTATGTCAAGAGATCGCAAGAATTAAAAAAGCTAACATGGCAAAGGTTGAATTGGCGTGGACGCTGCCCAAAACCTTAAAATAGTAGCATTCGATCCAGGAATCACTACCGGATATGCGTCTGGAGTGATTACTGACGGCAAGTTAGGAGCAGTATCAGGACAGGCAAAGTGGAAAGAGTTAGACCTGTATTTGCAGCTAAAGTTTGCACAACCGCGAATCATCATCTATGAACGTTTCGACTTTCGGCGTGGACAATCACGTATGGAGTTGTTCCCACGTAATCTCATTGGTGTGATTCACTTGTATTATCAAAAACGTATGGCACAAGGCGTACCTATTGATTTGTTCCCTCAGATGCCTGTGGAGGGTAAGAACTATTACACCGACGCTGTGCTAAAAAGCAGTAAAATGTACAAAGTCGGCAACCCTCATGCTAACGACGCTATGCGTCATCTGCTACATTGGTACACGTTCGGGCCTGGTTTCAAATACAACACTAACGGCTTTGAGCCACTTGCGTAGGAGGCTAATTCAGTTGACAGCCCGTGAACTGATAAGAGAGATTCAGCGAACAAACAATTTGAACGCGGAAGTACGCATTAGCATCAGTGGAAATGAAGTACCGGCAGAAAATGTTGTGTTCGATCTAGAGAATGATTCGGTAATAATAAGTGATTAACAACGGGGCTGTAGCTCAATGAGCAGAGCAATCGTGGTTAGACACGAATAAGATACAGGTTCGATTCCTGTCAGCCCCTTGAGTTATTTAACTAAGGTTTGGGTCGGTAGACATTGGTGGTATATTGATACCCACCACTTCTACAAGCAGCGTAACATTTTCGTCCTTCGACGATGGTGTGGTATCGTTAGCTACAAGAAGTCAGAAATGAAGTTTGGGCCACCTAGCCACGCAGGAGAGGACACGGACTAGGTGGCCCAATTGCCCACTACCTACTGTTGCGCCCTTCGGTAACGGGCAATCCTTTTCCTATGTACTCTGTGTAAGCTGGCGGTATAGCTTGAGCGAGTTCGTTACGTTCCATCCAATCAATATCCATAGCAAGACGAGCAGCCTTAACGTCAGGATAATGACCAACGACGTGAACGAACTCATCAGGCATAGGGTGTCTGCCAAGTAGGTTCTGCCTCTTGAAATGCACAGGATGTTTAGGCTGTTCAACGCAGAAGTTAGTCTCAAACAGCCTATGCCGGTAAACACGAAGGCCGTCAAACATGCTCCCGCAAAGCACCACAGGGCGAAGAAGCGGTGAATGAGGAACATTCTCGATAATGTAAGGTAAGCCGGTATATATGAGAAGATCACGAGTTTTGCTAATGAGGTTTGTATGTTTATAATTCGTAATCACGTTATAATTTATGTGTCTGGTGTGGCTGTGGACTTGACATGGAGGACTAGCGTGTATAGCAACGAACAGACTGTTGATATCATCCAAGTGCTCATTAAGCCAAGAGATAGCATCGCTCATAACAAACTGATCGCCGCAGTAGTGAGGTTGTCTATTTATGTCAACCCCGACAACGTAGTAGCCCAATCGTTGATAACCGCGCGTTGCACCACCGGCACCGCAAAACAAGTCTAATAGTGCCGGCTGCTTTATCTTGTCAGGCTCGAATAATGAGCCGTGACAAATGCGCTGGATATAGTCAACGTCTAGCATATTCAGGTATGTAGCTTCCGACGTATTGCGTATACGCCGGAGGGATTGCTTGTGTAAGCTCGTATGGAGTCATCCAACAGTCATCCCACGTATCACCCATTCCCATAGCCCAAGGCCAATAAGCTTTAGCATTACCAGTACTGCCACCATTACTATGAACACCAACAGTACCTCTCCACGACCAACGATACTGATGGTAGGTTATGAACACCGGAGAATCATCTTGCCACTTATGGTCACATTCAGGCTGTTTAACAGGAAAATCGGTTTCAAACAGCCTGTGGCGTCTTACACGTAAACCGAACGTTGAACCACATAGCATGATTGGATCAATCAAGCCTGTATAGTATCCTGCTACATTTTCGATGATGTAATGGATATCAGCGTCAATCAAGGCATCACGAGTAGGTTCCACCAACTTAGGGTAATTGTTGCGGATATAAGGATCAACTCCTGTGGTATATGCTTGACATGGTGGACTTGCATGAACAGCGACAAACTGTTCTTTAACAAATTCAATGTTGTCTTGTAGCCACGAGAGTGCTTCTGCCTGAATAAACATATCACCGCAGTAATTTGGCTGCCATTTGTGATCTACACCAACGACATAATAACCGAGATTCTGATAACCTTTTGTAGCTCCACCTGCACCGCAGAACAGGTCTAGCACTTTCGGTTTAGTTATCTTCTCGAGTTTTACAGCATCAAACAACGCCGGCGATCTACCGTTGAGAAGTTTGCTCATCCACTCAATATCGCGCATGAGTTGTAACTTAGACGTATAGAGTTAGCAATGCCATAAGGATCGCATTGCCAAAGTGCGTAGTAGTAAGATTGGTCGGAATGAAGTCAGCTTGCTTGCCGATTTTCTTCTCGGCGTGTTCAATCAGTACTGCTGATTCTTTCGGATTACTTTTGACGTAGTTCCTCCACATACTGCTCTGAGTCAGTTCACCCCAAAACTCCGTGAAGGTGTACTGGCTCTTATACGGTGCAGGCATTTCTTCAGTAGTCATTCGTGCTCCTTTCTCGCTATACCAAGTAGGTAACCTGTCCCTAGCCCAAGAACACCGCTAAACATACCAGCAAAGATGTTTACCATACGTAGGCCAATTTCATGACCATCGAACAGGATCACACACAGCATTGCGATTCCGAATAGGAGCATGATGATGAACAGTCCTGCGATGAACACAAGGAAAAGTTCGTTGACTTTTACCTCGCCAAACATTACTAGAGAGTTAGCCTCACGAATGCACTGACGTTGCTCGTATAACGAGTGGACTTCATTACCTCACCACCGTTAGAGTAATTGATTGAACCAGTATTACCTCCTACGTCATAGAAAGTACCGGCACCTTGGTTGACCCATGAGTGGAAGAAAGCGGTATGACAATCAATCTGACCAGCGAATGTATAGCAGACCAAATCACCAGGCTCAGGATGATAGGTAACTGACATACCATTGCGCCCACGAATTGCATCAGCATGAATGTTGGGTACGTAGCTGTATTTCCATTCATGTCCTGAATGACTGATGCACCAACTAACGAATATGGCACACCAAGGGCAGCAATTCATTCCATACCACTGTCCATACTTCTGGCAGTTACTCCCGAATGGTGATTCTTTCGTTCCAACCTCGGCCTCTGCCAGATGTAGTGCTTTGAGCTTTACAGGGTTCTCAGCTTTCTTCAAGCGAGCCTGTCTATTCGCTAGAAACTCAGGTGACAGCTTGCTCTCGCCAGTCAGTAAGTTAAACAACAACTCACCAAATGTACTAGATAGCTGAGCAGCAGGATAACCAAGCCAGTACTTAGCACGTTTGCTTGCGCCAGCAGTAGCAGGGCCATACTCACCATCAATACGAC
>Ga0126383_10001066_pt1 | contig 16590 bp, 6 predicted proteins | sample PanSoiMetPlot_35_FD_96882 | JGI IMG/M metagenome (GOLD analysis project Ga0126383, IMG submission 96882) | Tropical forest soil microbial communities from Panama - MetaG Plot_35 | ecosystem: Environmental > Terrestrial > Soil > Tropical forest > Bulk soil | place: Panama | collected 2016-02-17
CGCCGTATCACCTGGGCAAGACCGCCGAACAGAACGTCAACGAGTACAAACGCCGCTCGCCCGCGTGGAACGCCGAGAAGCTGCAGACGCCGCTGCTCATCCACACCAACACCAACGATGAAGACGTGAACGTGCTCGAAGTCGAGCGCCTGATCCAGGCGTTGAAGGCCGCGGGCAAGAAGTTCGAATACAAGATTTACGAGAACGCGCCGGGCGGACACGCGTTCAACCGCATTGACACGAAGCTAGCGAAGGAGTCGCGGGCGGAGATTTACCGATTTCTGGCGCAGTATCTGAATCCGGCGAATCCGGTGAAGTGAAGTTCGATCGGGTTGAAAACTGTTGAATGACTACACTACAGCGTTTTTCATACGAATGAGTAGCCACAGAGTTCACCGCAGATCGCAGAGATAGCGCCGGGCCCCTCTGTGGACTCCGTGGCTAAAACTCTTCACGCATTTGAAAATCGCTGTAGGCTGCTGAAAGAGCTGAAGAGGAATGATCCCCTCGCAATTTCCACCCTAAAAGGAGAACACCGCCGTGAAATTCTTGCGTTTACTCTTGCTCAGCATTGCGCTCTTTGCGCTCGCGCTCTTCTCCGCCAACGCCCAAGGGCGTAGAGGCGGCGGACAACAAGGAGACCAGGGAGGCGAACAACGTCCCGAAGGCGTCCCACAGGAGCGACCGTCTGACCCGATGTCTACGCCGACGTTCTCCGGCCTGCGCTTCCGTTCCATCGGCCCGGCGGTCACCTCCGGGCGCGTGAACGGTTTCGCCGTAGACCCGCACGACCGCGCCAGGTATTACATCGCCGTCGCTTCGGGCGGCGTGTGGAAGACCGTCAACGCCGGGACCACCTGGACGCCGGTCTTCGACAATTACGGGTCGTATTCGATCGGCGCGATTGCGCTCGATCCGAAAGACGCCTCGACGCTCTGGGTCGGCACGGGCGAATACAACAGCCAGCGCAGCGTCGGTTACGGCGACGGAGTCTACAAATCCGAGGACGGCGGCCGGAGCTTCCGCAAAGTCGGACTGGAAAAATCGGAGCACATCGGCCGCATCGTGATTGACCCGCGCGAGAGTAAAGTTGTCTACGTCGCCGCGCAAGGCCCGCTGTGGTCCGCGGGCGGTGATCGCGGGTTATACAAAACCACCGACGGCGGCAAGACCTGGAAGGCCGTTTTGAGCGTCAGCGAAAACACCGGCGTCACCGACGTCGCGCTCGATCCGTCGAACCCGGACATCGTCTATGCGGCGAGCTGGCAGCGGCGCCGGCACTTTTACACGCTGATCAACGGCGGGCCTGAGAGCGCGATTCACAAATCCACCGACGGCGGCGCGACGTGGACGAGGCTGCGTGGGGGACTGCCCGCGGGCGAACTGGGACGAATCGGGCTGGCCGTGTCGGGAGTCGAACCGAACGTCGTCTACGCCACGGTCGAGGCGGCCGGGCAGGGGAGCGGCATCTTCCGTTCGAACGACAAAGGCGCGACGTGGGAGCGGATGAGTCCGACCATCGCGCAAGGTATGTATTACGGCCAGGTCGTCTGCGATCCTAAGAACGTGGATCGCGTCTACATCCCGAACGTGGTCTTCCAGGTTTCTGACGACGGCGGCAGGACGCAGCGCCCGCTGGGCGAACGGCTCAAACACGTGGACAACCACGCGATCTGGATTGATCCGGACAACACCAACTATTACCTGGTCGGTTGCGACGGCGGCGTATACGAGAGCCACGACCGCGGCGCGAACTGGAACTTCAAAGCGAATCTGCCGATCTCGCAGTTCTACGACGTGGCGGTTGATAATCAGTCGCCGTTTTATTTTGTCTACGGCGGCACGCAAGACAACAACTCGGTGGGCGGCCCGGCCAGGACGCGCAGCCAATCGGGCATCGTCAACGCCGATTGGTTCACGACCAACGGCGGCGACGGCTTCACTTCGCGCGTTGACCCCGAAGACCCGAACACCGTTTACGCCGAGAGCCAGAACGGCGGCCTGGCGCGCTTCGATAAACGCACGGGCGAGCGCGTCAGCATCACGCCGATTCCGGGCAAAGCCGAAGAGTCGCAGCGCTACAACTGGGACTCGCCGTTCATCATCAGCCCGCATAACAGCAAGCGGCTCTATTTCGCCGGCCACAAACTCTTCCGCAGCGACAATCGGGGAGACGACTGGCGAGTGATCAGCGGCGATCTGTCGCGCGGGCTTGACCGCAACGCGCTGCCGGTGATGGGCAAAATCTGGGGGCCGGACGCGGTCGCCAAACATCAATCCACCGCGCTCTACGGCAACGCTTCCGCGCTTTCGGAATCGCCGAAGAAGGAAGGGTTGATCTACGTCGGCGCCGACGACGGGTTGATCCAGGTGACCGAAGACGGCGGCAAGACCTGGCGCAAGATCGAAAAAGTGTTGGAGGTCCCTGAAAACAGCTATGTCCACCGCGTGCTCGCCTCACAACACGACGCCAACACCGTCTACGCCCTCTTCAACAATCATCAGAACGGCGATTTCAAACCGTACGTGGTGAAGAGCGTGGACGCGGGCAAGACGTGGACAATGATCAACGGCAATCTGCCCGAACGCGGGTCGGTATATGCGATCGCCGAAGACCACGTCAATCCGAACCTGCTCTTCATCGGCACGGAGTTCGGGCTCTTCTTCACGGTGGACGGCGGGGCGAAGTGGATTCAACTGAAAGGCGGGTTGCCGGTGATCGCGGCGCGCGACCTGGCGATTCACAAACGCGAGAACGATCTGGTCGTGGCGACGTTCGGGCGCAGCTTCTACGTTCTCGACGATTACTCGCCGCTGCGTGATGTGAAGGCGGGGACATTGGCGCAGGAATCAAACCTCTTCCCGGTAAAGGACGTGTTGATGTACGTGCGCTCGAGCGTCAATCTGTCGGGCAGCCAGGGCGCGTCGTTCTTCACCGCGCCCAATCCCCCGTACGGCGCGACGATCACCTACTATCTGAAAGACCCGATCCGCACCAAACGGCAACAACGACAGCAGGCGGAACGCGAGGCGGCGCGGAAGAACGAACCGATCAAATATCCGAGCCGTCAGGAATTGCTCGCGGAGGCGGAAGAGGAGCCTCCCGTGTTGCTCTTCACGATCAGCGACGCCGAAGGAAAGGTCGTGCGCCGGTTGACCGCTCCGGCCACCTTCGGCATACAGCGAGTGACCTGGGATTTCCGCTACGCGCCGCCTGTGGTGCAGGCCGCGCCGCAACTCCCTCCGGGACTGGAAGGCATTGACGTCGGCGGCGCCGGCGGCGGCTTCGGCGGTCAAGGTCCGCAAGGCGAGCTGGCGATGCCCGGCAAATACTCGGTGACGATGGCGAAGCGTGTTGGCGGCGTAATCACGACGCTGCAAGGTTCGCGGACGTTCAATGTGGCCGCCGAAGGCATGGAGAAGATGACTCCGCAAGACCGCCATATCCTGGCCGAGTTCCAGCGCAAGGTGACAAGGCTGCAACGCGCCGTGACCGGGGCGCTCGACGCGGCCACCACGGCCAAGACGAAGATCGGCTTGATGAAGCGGGCCGCGCTGGAAGCGCCCGGTTCGAATCAGACGGTGCTCGACGAGGTCAACGCGCTGGATGACAAGTTTGATGATGTGTTGCAGGCGCTGCGCGGAGGCCGCGAGTTGAGCGATATACCGCCGCCTTCGATCAATCAGCGGGTCAACGCCATCGTTCAGCGCATCCGCCTCTCCGCGCTCCGCCCGACCCAATCGCAGCAGGAGCAATACAACATCGCGGCGGAGGAGTTCAAAGTAGCGCTGGCGAAGCTGAAGACGCTGACCGAGGTCGATCTGGCGAAACTGGACAAGACACTGGAAACGGTCGGCGCGCCCTGGACGGCGGGGCGCGTGCCGGTCTGGCAAGACAAATGAGAATCAATGGACTGATCAGATTCTTCAACCAAGTGCGGTCGCAGTTGCAAGCCGGTCTGACGCCTGAAGAGGTTGAGCCGTTTAAACAACAGGTGAAAAAGATCGTTCAAGACGTCGAGACGATCTGCCACCGTCACGGCGTAGGGATTGAGCATTTGCCTTCGCCATCGCGCCGGGCCTACGGGTTTTTGCGGGACCTCGATCTCGACAACCTGCCGCCGCGCCGGGCCGGCGAGCCTGCGGTGGCGAAGACCGGCTTCAGGATAAAAAATGTCGTCAAGATTGGCGAACATTTCGCTGACCGGATCTGGCGGCAACTCAATTCGATGATGACCGCGACGGTCGTCCGCGCGCAACTTATGGAAGACCTGAAGCGGCAGGCGGCGACCATCGAACAGATTTGCGAGCGACACGGGCAGACGCCGGCGGCGCTGGAATCCCCTTCGCGGCGCGTCTACTGCTGGTTAAAGTTTCTCACCAGCGGAGACCAACTGGCCGCGCACCTTGAATCGCTCCAACGGGCTCGTGAAATAGCCGTCCGGCCGCCATGGCCCATCGAAAAGCCGCTGCTGCTTCATCTGGTCAGTCTGAATACCCTCTGGCGCAGGCGTGATTATCGGAACGCCACGCTGCTCAAGGTTCACATCGGCTTTCAGAACGGGGATCGGCGAGTCTGGCGGTCGTTGCTGCAATGCGCGCTGGGACAGCCCACTTCGGCAAACGAGCGGACTTACCGCGAATTTGCGGACTCGGAAGAATTCAACGAATCGCTCTACGAGCTGGAATCGTTCGCCGCGCCGCCCCCACCGCTCTCGCGTGGCCGCGCGCACGACCTGAACGAGATTTTCGCGCGGGTCAACGCCGCCTACTTCGGCGGACTGATGCCGAGGCCCACGCTCGCCTGGAATCGCACGCTGACGGCGCGCAAGTTCGGCCATTACCAGCCGGGACGCGATACCGTCATGATCTCGGTCACATTGGACGCGCCCGACGTTCCTGATTACGTGGTTGACTTCGTGATGTACCACGAGCTGCTCCACAAAAAGCATGGGAGCATGAACGTCAACGGCCGCAGGCTGGCCCATAGTCCGGCTTTCCGCGCTGAGGAGCGGCGGTTCGCCGAATATCACGAAGCGGAGCGTCTGATCCACGAGTTGGCGCTGAGGCAGCGCGGGGAAGGCGGTCTCGGAGTTGACGATGAAGACGAATGAGCCACATCGCCGCTCATTTCTCACCAGGCTAACCGCCGGTTGTTTCCGGCGCCAGGTCTTTGTACAAGATGAAAGACTCTCACTGAAGGGTCACTGCTCTGGGCATGACTGTTCTGACGCCTTTGATCCCTGACGACTTATCTATCTTGGCCGCGCGCGCGTCCACAATCTTCAAGAGGTGACTGGCGAAGACGATGATCTCGACGGCTTCGGCGGCGTCGAGCACGACGTGGCGGTGAGATCGAGGAGTTTTGTAAGCGCCGACCAGTCCGGCGAACATTTCGGCGATAGCCTCTTTCTCCAGGTCGATAGCCGTTTCATCACGCAGGGGCCCCGACTTCGGATCGAAGGCCTTGCGCATGAGCGGCGCGCCGATGTCGGTCGGCGAGAAGCCTCCGGCGGTCCGCACCGCGACCTCGACCTCGCGCAGCGCCTGAAAGACCGCCGTATCGTACTCGGCGTTCAGAAACGCCGCCTCCACTTTCTGCGCGATGATCGGGTGCAGAAGGTATTTGGGCAGCATGGTGGTGGCGCGGTAGCGGTTGAGGTCCTCGCGGCTCTGAATAGTCTTTCCCTTGTCGGTGATGAAATACCATCCAGGCTTGCTCGGCATTTCGGCGATCAGTCCCTCGCGTTCCATATAACCCCAGCCGGTCATCAACGATTTGAGCAACCGTTCGTGGTAGGCAAGAGGATATTCCTGGACGGTGCGCTGCATGGCGAAATCATTGCGGTTGAGCTGGAGGTGTTCGATCGAGTTCAAACTCTCCAGAATGATCGCCGCTACGTCCTCCAAATCAAGTTTCAACAGCTCCTCCGGATTGGGAACGATCGAATAAATAGTTTTGTGCGTGCTCATTTAAAAACTCCTCTGGATATACTTCGACCCGGACTAACAGCGTCAGTCAGCGGTAGTGGGGAGAGAAACCAAATAATATATCGATGTCGTTTCGGGGCGTCATTCTACCATTGACTTTGCGCCGAAATGCAAATCTGCCATACGCCAGACAAAATTAAATTCCTGCGAGGACTTCGATTACCTCGCGCGCCGTGACGATCCTCGTCAGTCATCTTTGGCTTCTGGCCGATCTCCGCCCACCCGGAAATTAATGCAGCCGGCGACGTGGTGTCAATCCATATCTTGAATATCTGGAACAGGAACGATGTGGGACAGGAAAATATCTCCCGGTCATCGCTCCCCTGAAAAAGGCATGGAGTTATTTCTGAAGCCATCCACACGGCGACAGGCGCTAGGCGGTAGGAAGGATGATGCGGAAACAGGTGCCCGCGCCGACCTCAGATTCGACCTTGATCCGGCCGTTGTGCAATTGCACGGCGCGGAACGCCTGCGCCAGGCCGATGCCACTGCCTTTGGGCTTGGTTGTGTAGTATAGGTTGAAGATCTTGTCGCGCGCCTCTTCGGGGATTCCGGGACCGCTGTCGGTGATGGCGATGAAAACGTGGTTGTCTTCGTCGCGACCAGTCTCGACCATCAACCTGCCTCCATGCGGCATGACCTGACAGCCGTTGATGATGATGTTGAGGATCGCCTGTTTGAGCAGGTCGGAATCGGCTTTGATGACCAGCGGGCCGCCGCCGTAATGCTCCTCCATGTTGATGCCCTGGGCGCGCGCGTCGGCGGCCAGCAGGATCACTTCGCGCGTCAGCACGTTGGCGTCGAGCTGCTGGAGCTTCAACTCGACCGGGCGCGTGAAATCGAGGAAAGTTTGCACGACGCGTTTGAGCCGGTTGACCTCGGACATCAGGATGTCGACGTGCGGTTTCGGATCGAGACCGGCGTCGAGTTTGGCGCTGAGCAATTCCAGATGCAGGACCATCGCGTGCAGCGGGTTTTTGACTTCGTGAGCCACGCCGGCGGTAATGCGGTTGAGCGCGGCGAGTTTCGTGGCGAAATCGAGTTGGGTCTCCAGTCGCTGCAGGGTTTCAAAATCACGCAGCGTCAGGAGCGCCCCGGCGGGCTGCCCACGGTCTTCGAAGATCTGAAGCGAGGCGATGATCGCCTGCGGTTGCCCTGATCCGTTGACCGGGAATGAAGTCACCTCCTGCAGCGATTGGCCGATGTGATAAGCGCGTTCAGTGAGCGCCGTGATCGGGTGGTTGTGGCTGAGCGCTTCAGAAAGGCGCTGCCCGCGCAGCGTGAAGCGCCCTCCGCTGAGCATCTTTTCAGCTTCGGGGCTGGCCATGATCACGCGGCGTTCGCGGTCCAGCAGCAGGACTCGCTCCGTGAGGCTTCCCACCACTTGCTGCAATTGATCGCGGATCGCCTCGATCTCCGTCCGGTTGCCCGCGAAGCGGCGGCCCAGCTCCCGCAAACGTTGGGCGATGGATTGCATCTCGACGTTGACCGGGCGCGGCTCGGAAATCTTGGAGCTTTCGACCTCCAACTCCTCAATGCTCTCCATCACTTCGCGCAACGGCCAGAGCACCAGGTTCGATGACAAGACGGCGATCAGCAGACACAGTCCGGCGATGATCGAAGCGAAGACGCCGCTCAGTTTGATCGTCGGCGCCAGGTCTTCGCGGAAACTCGAGGCGGGAACACCGGCGACCAGCGAGGCGAAAGGCTTATTACTGAAGTCGAACGCCTTCTGCATCTCATAGACGTTATCGTTGCGCCACAGGTCCCACAACTGGCGGTACCAGCGCGACGATTCGAACTTGCCCATGGGTATGATCCTGCTGTGCGGTTGCCCGGCGGTCTGTAGCAGGTTGTGCGGGTCTGAATAGGCGATCACCGCCCCGTCCTGGGCGATCAGCGCGACGTAAGCGAAATCTTTCGGGTTACTCACGCCCGCCTTGATCAGTGAACGCACGTTGGAATCGAAACTGATGGCGGTTTGCGGGGTTTCGAGCGGGCGGTTGAAGATGGCCTGCTGCACGGCGTTGTAAACCGGAATTTCGAGCACCCTGAATTTATCGTGCTTGGCCGTGGCATGGGCGTTGAGCAGGCGCGCGAGGTTGAAGCAGAGCAGCGCGCCCGCCGTGACCAGAATCAAGAAGATGATGACAGTTAGGTGCCGCGTACGGACACTTGGTTCCCAACTCATGCTAAATGCCTATTTCTCAAATCAACCCGCCCGAATGGTGATTCTGATTATGAAATATGGTGGTCCAAGAACCGGAGATCCAATGAAAATTTCATTCTCCAACAATCCATGGCTCCTGATGTGTGAGGAATTATGATTTGGGGCCTGCGATTTTGAGTCTTGATTTGATGACCATGAATCCCAATCGGACGCTCAATGACCCACTCATCCGATATGGACGCCGTAAATTTACAGCTTTCGGTAGCTTAGTGGCAAGCACTTTCTTACGAAATGGTTCCAGAGGGTGGTTTTGCGCGCTTCTTTAGGAAATGGGCATGGAGTTCAAGCTTTAGCTTGCCGCCTTGGTCCAGAAAAAGGGCATGGAGTTCAAGCTTTAGCTTGCCGCCTTGGTCCGCTCGAAAATGGAAGTCACAAGCTAAAGCTTGAACTCCATGCCCTTTTCTCATTGTTTCAGGGCGTCGCAATCCGACATAAAGGCTCCTCTGAGAGAGAGCGCCGGGTCGGGGTTGTCAGTTCAATCTATTCGGCTATAATGCCCCCGCTCAAATAAACATTTGGGGGGGCAGCCTCTAAAGATCAAAAGCCTGCCGCCCCATCAGCAAATAATTACAAGCTGATTTGATCAATAAAGAGATAAGTCTCGAGACAGGCTGGCCTGCCTGGGAACGCTTTGCTGGACAGGGGCGCCTTGCCTAATGGCGCCAGGTAGAACGCGATCGCGCAAGAAGGAGTCGCAACTTCGTCTTTTTTTCTCCCCCCAGTCAAAGACGATTGTCCGGCGCTTACCACTCAATCTCAAGAGGTCGCTCATGTCGCAGTGAGCGACGCGAGAGAAACAATGAAATGTAGAGCAAAATTTCCAGTTTGCTCTTGCTTCCACATCCGGCTGATCAAAGAGGCCAGAGCAAACCGGAAAGTTTGCTCTACATTTTAGGAGGAGAACAAATGAGATATTCCGTCAGTCGCTTACTATCGCTCTTATTTATCTGTCTCACGCTGACCGTGATCGCCGCGGCTCAGGTTCCGACCGGGGCCTTGCGCGGCACGGTTACGGACCCGTCGAAGGCCGTAATTTCCGGGGCCGTGGTAACAATCAAACAGAAAGAGACCGGCGTCGAACGCAGCGCCACAACCAAGTCGGACGGCGTCTTCGTGATCAGCAACCTGCTGCCCGGCGAATACGAAATCAAAGCCGCAATGCAAGGCTTCAAGACTTATGTCGCCAGTGTGACGATTCAGGTCGGCAATACTTCCAACACCGAGATCAGTATGGATGTCGGCGGGCAGAACGAGACTGTGGTCATTTCGGGCGATTCGACGTCGGTTGTCAACACCAGCGATTTCAAAGTTGACGGCGTCATGACCCGGCAGAAGATCGACAGCCTGCCGCTCAACGGGCGCAACTACCTGGCGCTGGCCGGGCTCGAACCCGGCGTGCGCGTCGGAACCAACAATCCCGGCGACGCCAACAGCCTGGTCACCGTCTCGGTCGGCGGCGCGCCCTCGAATTTGACTCGTTTGACCGTCGACGGCGGCAGCATCGTTGATTACGTCACTGGGGGCGCGGGACAGAACTTCTCGATCGAATCGGTTCAGGAGTTCCAGATTTCGTCGTTCAATTTCGATCTTCCGACGGGCGTCACGTCGGTCGGTTCGATCAACATCATCACGCGCACGGGCGGCAACGATTATCACGGCGCCGGGTTCGCCTTCTACCGCGACCACAACATCTCGGCCTATCCGGTGCTCAACCGTGATCCGAGCAACCCCGATCCGTTCTTCCGCCGCCTGCAATCGGGTTTCTCGCTCGGCGGGCCGATCAGGAAGGACAAGGTCTTCGGGTTTTTCAACTACGAAAACCTCAATCAGGACGCGGTCTACTCGACGGTCCATACCGGTTACAGGATACCGGGAACCGGCGTCTCACCGCTCTCGCAATTCGACACCGTTTCGCCCAGCCCGTTCGATCAGAATCTGACCAACGCGCGGGTCGATTACACCTACAGCGCGCGCCACAGCTTCTTCGCGCGCTACAGCGGGGACACGAGCAAAGCCTTCGCCCCGGTCGAACCCAACGTGCTGCCCTCGAACTGGCGCAAGAACAAGAACAATTCCTATCAGGGACAAGGCGCCTGGACGTGGATCGCGCGACCGAATCTGACCAATGATCTGCGCTTCAACTGGAATTACGTCGGCAACAAGAGCCTCATTCCGACCAACGATGATTGTCCGAACTGCTTCGGACTGAACGGCCCGCAAATCCGCATCAACGGCAGCAGCTTCCGAATCGGCAACCAGATTCAGGCGCCGCAAAACCGCGCGCTGCACCGTTACGAGACCACCAATAATTCAACTCTGATCAAGGGCAAACACCTGATTCAATTCGGCGGAACGTGGGAGAAGGATTTCGGCCGGGGGAACTGGAACTTCATCGAACCGTCATTGCTCATCGTCCATAACCCCGCCGACATCATCGCGCTCAACGGCGCGATCGATCAGTTGGCGGCGGGGCTCGGACTTCCCGCCAGCGATCCGAACGGACAGGCGCTGCGAGCGATCTTCGGCCCGGCCGCGCCGCTGCTGAAGATTCCGATCCCCGCGGCGTTCACGACTCCCGGCGCGAAGATCACCTATCAGGACATTCTCAACCTCCCGTTAGCCGCCGGGCTGACCGGCATTGGTGACGGCAGCCAGCCGCCTCCGTTCAACGCCGACATAGCGCGCCGCAGCAGCCGCTTCAGGTTTTACGGGCAGGACACCTGGCGCACGGGTCGTGGGCTGACGCTCAAATACGGGCTGTCGTACACCTATGAGAACAACCTCTACAACCACGACCTGGTCAAACCATCGTTGCTTTCGCCGCTTTATGGCACGACCAATGCGAACAAGCGAGACACAAACAACTTCGCCCCGTCGGCCGGTTTCGCGTGGGACGTCAAAAACAACGCGAAGACCGTCATTCGCGGCGGCGCGAGCATGTTTTACGACACCAGCCTCTTCGTAAACCGCTTGACCGAACGCGCGTTGATCGGCCCGCTGGGCAACGGGCGCGTGGTGACTGACAACAACTTCTTTGTGAACACGATTCAGTTCCCGCAACTGCCGCAATCGTTCATTCAGTCCCTGCCACTCGTCGTGCAGGGCCTGACCGCCGCTCGTAACAGCCTGCCGGCCAACGATCCGAACCGCGCCTTACTGACGCAATTGATCAACATCGTTCCGGGATTGCCGCTGATCAATCCGGCGGCGGGCCCGACCGCGCTGCTCACCAACCAGACGATCCAGACTCTGCCGACCAAATTGACTGCGGCCAATTTCATCTCGATCCTCAATCAGCAGGTTCCGGTGATCCAGGCGCAGCTCAACGCGCTCGGCGGCCAGGGCGTCAAAGGCCTCGACTTCTTCAAGACCGCTTCCGGCAACGGCGTGCTGATTGATCCGAACGCGAAGCTGCCGTACTCGGTCCAATTCAGCATCGGCGTTCAGCGCGAACTTCCGTTTAACATGCTGCTGACGGCCGATTTCGTATCGCGCAACCGCGTCCATACTTACTTCGTGGCTGACCGCAATCAGATCAACCGCGCGGCCAGTCTCGGGGGCCCGCTCATCAGGCAATGCGTCGGGGCCGAAGCGGTCAATCCGACGGTGCGATGTACGAACGGCCCGGTGGAAATTCTCGACGCCAGCGGGCGCGAGCAGTACAAGGCGCTGCTCGTCAAACTCGACAAACGGTTCGCGCGCCGCTACGCGTTCACGGCCTCTTACGCGCTCTCGTCGCTCCGCGGCTTCGATTACACCCGGGACCTCAACAATCTGTTCGGCAATTCGGGCTATCTGAACGCCGACGCCCGCCACGTCTTCGCATTGAACAGCGTGGTTGATCTGCCTTACGGGTTCCAGGCCGGATTCATCGCCAATCTTAATAGCAGTCAGCCGTTCTCGGCGACGCTCAACGGATTGCCGGCCGACACCGACATCAACGGCGATGGCACGGGCAACGACTTGCTGCCCGGATTCGGCTTCAACAAGGGTAACCGCGGCATCAGTGTGTCCGATCTGCGCAAACTGGTTGACGCCTACAACCAGAACTTCGCCGGCAAGACCACTCCGCGCGGCGGCACAATGCCGACCGTGACGCTGCCGTCCAACTACCAGTTCGGAGACATCTTCCAATCTTACGACGCGAGGTTGTCGAAGAACTTCAAGCTCTACCAGGAGAAGTTGGCGTTGGAGCTGATCGCCGAGGTCTTCAACATGTTCAACATCTCGAACCTGAGCGGATTCAACGGCAGGCTCGACCCCAGCTTCGGCCAGCCCACGGCGAAAGCCGGTCAGGCCTTCGGCTTTGGCGGCCCGCGCGCCTGGCAGTTCGCCGGACGAATCAAATTCTAGACAGATGGACAGAGGGACGGAGAGACGGAGAGATGGAGAGACTAAGCTCATTTTGCAAAGTGTCTTTCTATCCCTCTGTCTCTCTGTCCCTCTGTCGTATTGAATTGCGGGCAAGCGAGGCGTAGTATTCCCGTTCAGTAAGCGGCGATCAGTTCGGTTCGTCGGCGCCCTCCGACAACTGGAAATGCCTGCTGCAAATCGGTGACCGCACCGTCTCGGTCGCGCCGAAAGCAATTCGCCATGCGATCCGCTCTCGACAGATTTCGCCCGCTCTCGATCATCGCATTCGCCGCGCTGATCTTCGCTTTCGGCGCAAGCGCCCAGACAAAAAAGACCGATCAGAAGAAAAATCCATCGCAAGCTGAAACCCAGACGGCCGATCAGCAGGACGTCCCGCTCAAATTCGACACCGATCTGGTGACCGTGCCCGTCATCGCCAGTGACCGCGCCGACGTTTACGTGCCCGATCTGAACAAAGAAGAATTCACGATCTACGAAGACGGCGTGAAGCAGCAGATCGAATTCTTCGCCGCCGTCCGGGCGCCTTTCAGCGTGGTGTTGATGCTCGATACCAGCGCCAGCACGCAGGAGAAGCTCCCGCGAATTCAACGCGCGGCCAAAACTTTCCTCGATCAGTTGCAGCCCGCCGACCGCGTCAAGATCATTTCATTCGACGAAGGGGTCTACGAGCTGAGCCAGTTCACCAACGACCGCGCCGAATTGCGCAGCGCCATCGATTCGACGAAGCCCGGGCAGGGGACAAAGCTTTACGACGCGGTCAAATTCACGTTGAACGATCTCTCGCGGGCGCCAGCGGCCCGCAAGGCCATCGTCATTTTTACCGACGGCGTTGACTCTTACAGTGATTCGACGACATACGACGACAACGTCCGCCAGCTGGAAGAATCGAGCGTGATCGTTTATCCGATCCGCTTCGACACGCGTTACGAGACCGAGGCGTTGTTGCGCCAGCAACAGGAGCGGGGCGAGACGGTGGACCTCGGCGCCATCCTGACAGGTCGCCGCGGCCCGACAGGCGCGACGCCTCCGACGGTTCCCGGCGGAAAGGGCAATCCGGTCCCGAGCGGACGCGGCGGGCAGACCGATCCGATGCGGCTTCCGATCCCTCCAGTCATCATTGGGGGTGGGGGAGGCGGACGTTATCCTGATCGCTATCCTGGTGGAGGCCGTTATCCTGATGACCGCTATCCTCCGGATCGTTATCCACCGGACCGTAATCCGGGCGGAGGACGATTTCCTGACGATCGCTATCCTCGAGACCGCTATCCCGATGATCGTTATCCCGACTCGCGCAATCCGAACCCGCCGCGCCGCAGAAACGACAACATCAGCGTCATGCTCGACAATCTTTACCGCACGGCCGACCAGTACCTCGAAGACCTGGCGTTGAAATCGGGCGGAGAGCTTCATCGCGCCGACACGTTGGGTTCCCTGCCCGACGCGTTCTCCAACATCGCGGCCGAGCTGCGCAACCAGTACTCACTCGGCTATTACCCGTCCAACCAGACGCGCGACGGCAAGTACCGCAAGATTCAGGTCAAGGTCTCGCGTAAGGATGTCGTGGTTCGCGCCCGACCCGGTTATCGCGCGCCAAGCGCCAATTCCAAACAATAATTTCGATTCAAATTGAGGATTATCACCTATCTTTACTTTTTACGATTGTCTTCTCCAAAAATCTTGCGGGTAATCCAACTTTCGTTATACCATCCTGCCGCTTTCCAAGCGCAATAGATTGATCGTTACCCTTACTGACAACAAACCATCAACAAAAAAGCGTTAAGCGCACTTTGCCGGGAAATCCACAGACCGTCGATGTCCAACGCGGTCTAAATGTTCCTCTCCGACTCGATTCTTAAGGAGGTACTCCCAATGCGTTATCGCTCTCAGTTGCCACTATTCATGTTGGTCCTCGCGCTACTGACCTTACCGGCGTCAATGGCTTACGCTCAGACAGCGACGACGACTACTGTTTCCGGTACGGTCACCGACCCCAACGGCGCGGCAGTCGCTAGCGCCACAGTGAAATTAACTGACACGGCGACCAACGCCGAACGAACTGCGACGACGAATTCCGAAGGGCAGTACAGCTTTTACGCCGTATCGCCAGGCTTGCTCAAGGTCACGGTCAACGCGCAAGGTTTCAAAACCAAAGTCGTCACCGACATTCAGGCTTCGGCGACGATTGTCGCCACGGTCAATGTGACTCTTGACGTGGGCGCGGTCGGTGAAATCGTGCAGGTTACGGCCGGCGTCGAAGCGCAGTTGCAGACCGCTGACGCCAGCCTGGGGAGCGTCTTCGATGAAACGCGCCTCAAGCGATTGCCGAACATCAGTCGTCAGGCCAATTCCCTCTTCGCTCTCCAGCCCGCGACTACGCCGACGGGCGAATTCGCCGGAGCGCGGAACGATCAAACCACGATCATGCTCGACGGCGTAGATGTCTCAGATAATGTGATTGGCCAGACCTTCCGCACCATCATCCCGGTGCCATTAGACTCGGTCGAAGAGTTCCGCGGCGCTTCTGCCAACGCCAACGCGACCTTTGGTCGTTCCGCCGGCGGCCAACTGACGCTCGTTACCAAGAGCGGTGGCAATCAATGGCACGGCAGCGCCTACTTCTATCATCAGGACAGCGCGCTCGCCGCCAATTCCTGGACGCTCAATCGGCTCGTTGCGCCGGCCAACAAGAAGCCGGTCTTCACCGACAACCGATTCGGCGGGACAATCGGCGGACCGATCATCAAGGACAAGACGTTCTTCTTCCTGAACTATGAAGGGCGGCGCAACCCGTTCTCAGCGGTGGTGACGCGTATCGTACCGACTGCGAGCTTCCGGGCAGGCAATCTCCTCTTCAATGAGAGGCTGGCCGATAACAGCCAGGTGACGCGGACGCTCGATCCGACTGCGATCAAGGCGCTCGATCCACGAGGCCTTGGTCCCAACCCGAAAGTGCTCGAATATCTGTCGCTCTACCCGTTACCGAACGATGTTGGTGGCGATGGGCTGAACACGGGCGGCTTCACTTTCGCCGCGCCTTTGAAGAACAACAATGATTTCGGCGTGGCCAGGCTCGACCACAAGTTTACCGAGAAGTGGAACCTGGATGCGAAATTCGCGGCCAACCGCCTGATCGCCACCAACGCCGGTCAAGTGGATATCACGAAGAAACAGGCGACCGGCGTCAGTCCGCAACGCCCGCGCAACGCGGTGATTCAAGCGACTGGTGTGCTGAAGCCGAACCTGACCAATGTCGGGTTCTTCAGTTGGACGCACGACCGCCTCGATTTCGCGATCACCTCGCCCCAAAAGTTTGTCGGGCTGAACGTCCCGATCAACTTCGGCGCCGCCACGGTGGACGATCTGATTGACGTCGACACACAGCGCGCGCGTCATCAGTTCCGCACGCTCAATATCTATCAATGGTCCGACACCCTCTCCTGGGTGAAAGGCTCGCACAACATTCAAGCGGGCGGCAACATCCGGCGCATCCGCTCGGTGGATTTCCGCGACGATAAAGTCGTCGGCTCAATCACCACGCCGGTAGCCGACGTGAGCACTGCGGGCGGGTTCGTGACCATTCCATCCACGCAACGGCCTGGCTTCATTCAGGCGGCGGATACAGGCCGCTACAACACGCTCTACGCCGGGTTGCTGGGTATGGTCAGCCAAGTGCCCGTGTTGATCACACGCGATGCGAGCCTCAACCTACAACCCATCGGTACAGGACTGCTCACTAGGTCCACGCTCAAGGCCTGGGAGTTCTACGCGTCGGATACCTGGCGCTGGCGGCCCTCGCTGACGGTCACCTACGGTCTGACTTACAACTGGCAGGAGCCGCCGGTTGAGGATTCGGGCAAGCAGACCGTCATCACCTTCAAAGATTCAGGCAAGCTGCTCGATCTCAAGCAGTATCTCAGAGACAAGGCGACCGCCGCCGCGGCAGGTCAGATTTACAATCCCGACATCGCCTATGTGCCGTTGAAACAGGCGGGCCG
>Ga0126383_10001067_pt1 | contig 16584 bp, 14 predicted proteins | sample PanSoiMetPlot_35_FD_96882 | JGI IMG/M metagenome (GOLD analysis project Ga0126383, IMG submission 96882) | Tropical forest soil microbial communities from Panama - MetaG Plot_35 | ecosystem: Environmental > Terrestrial > Soil > Tropical forest > Bulk soil | place: Panama | collected 2016-02-17
CAGGACCACATCTTCTCGGTAAACCGCGCGTCGCAGAACGGACTGGCGAACGGCGAGGACCTCATCGCGGCGCCGGCGCCGCCGGTCATCGAATACGACACCGCTGGCAACGTGGTGAATGCCTTTGGCGAGCTGAGCGTCGTGCCGACCGGACTGCACGGGTGCTTCATCGACGCCCAGGACAACTTTTGGCTCGCTGGGAACGGCGACGGCATCGTCCAGAAGTACACCCATGATGGTCGCCTTCTGCTACAGATAGGCATCCATGGACGCTGCGACTCGCCCGACCACACTTGCGGCAGCCCCGGCAGCAATTCGAGTACGCGGCTCCTGAACCAGCCGGCGAATATGGCGGTCGATCCGACCAATGGCGATGTCTACATCGCAGACGGCTACGGCAATCACCGGATTGTTGTCTTTGACAGCAAAGGGACTTTCCTGAGGCAATGGGGCAACTCCGGCACCCTCCCCGGTCAGTTCCAACCCAACGATGGCGGCCATCCGCACTGCATCCGGATCAGCGCCGAGGGCCTGGTGTACGCGTGCGACCGCGGCAGTGATCGCATCCAGGTGTTTGAAAAGAACCCGACGAGTTGCGCGGGGGTACCGCCGGATCGCATCTGTCAACCCGTGCGAATGTACTCGGTGATTCCCGGAACCGGCGACATAAATATCGGATCGGCATGGGACCTCGATTTCTCCCGCGATGCGAGCCAATCCGTCTTCTACGAGGCCGACGGCGGAAATGAAATCCTGCACATCTTTGATCGCATGGCGGGTTCGATCATTGGCAACTTCGGTCGGCCCGGCCATCAAGCAGGCGAATTCACCTTCCTGCACTCGGTCACCATCGATTCGCAAGGTAACCTGTTTACCGGCGAGACGATCGGCGGTCGCCGGATCCAGAAGTTTGTGCCTGTGCGCGGCGCCAAGAAAAACGTCAACTGACATCGACAGGGCGGCCGGGAGGAACGTCTCCCGGCCTCCTCGTTTCTAAGAGCATCCGGACGTGACCCAACGTGGTCGACTAGTGGTCCTTGTGTTTGGGTTTGCTTTGCTCGCGCCGACGCGAGCGGCCTCGCACGAGTTCGCTCTCGAAAGCACGATGACGGCCTTCGTCAAGATCGACCCTCGCGAGGCGCACCTCGTCGTTCGAGTGCCTCTTCATCTTCTTAGGTCCGCCCGGTTTCCGCTCAATGGCCGCGAGATCGATTTCACCCAATTGGATGCTGCGCTGCAACGAGCGCTGACAGACATCGCGCGACACGTCACACTTTGGGAGGACGATCGGCTTCTTTCTCAATCGAGCACCATCGGTCGGCTGTCATTGCCCTCGGACCGCTCATTCGATCGCTACGCGGACGCAGTGAGACACGTCGCCGAGCCGATCGACCAACGCATGGCCATTTACACAGACCAGGGCTTCGTCGACGCCCATTTCAGCTACGCCATCACCTCGCCTGACTCGCGATTCGCGATTCAGACCACGCTCGCCCCTGAGCTGAAAGAGTACCTGAAGCTCGCGATGCGATATCTGCCGCTCGATGGGAGCAGCCGCGCGCTGCTGATCACCAGCCGAATGGGAAAGGTGTTTTTGAACCCGAGCTGGTATCGGGCGGCGGCGGGATTCGTACTCCTCGGAGTCGCGCACATCCTGAGCGGCCTGGATCACCTGCTCTTTTTGCTCTGCTTGATCATCCCCTTCCGCCGTCTACGCCAAGTCGTGCCGATCGTCACTGCGTTTACCGTCGCGCACTCGTTTACGCTGCTGGGCTCGGCCTACCACTTAGCTCCTGAGGGCGCGTGGTTCCCGCCGTTCGTCGAGACGGCGATCGCTGCGTCGATCGTATTCATGGCTCTCGAGAACATCGTCGGCGCCGATCTTCGCCGCCGTTGGTTGATCACCGGGCTCTTCGGCCTGGTCCACGGCTTTGGGTTCTCCTACGGGCTCCAACAAAATCTCCAATTTGCCGGCAAGCACCTGCTCGTCTCGCTGTTCTCATTCAACGTCGGCATCGAGCTTGGCCAGATCGCGGTCCTGGCGGTGATGCTCCCGGCGCTGGCGCTCTTGTTCCGCGTCGTTCGCATCGAGCGGCTCGGCGTGATTGTACTTTCGGCGCTGGTGGCGCACACGGGCTGGCATTGGATGATCGAGCGCGGCGAGGTGCTGTGGAAGGTTCCGTGGCCTCGATTGGACGCCGCCGCTCTCGTCACGCTTGCCAGGTGGCTGATCGGCGCCCTGCTCGCGGCTTTTGTCTTCCGCCTCCTCGCCAAACGTGCAGGCGCGCTCTTTTCGCGGAGGGCGGAGCGCCGACGAGCATCCTGAATACTCGTTCCCCGCATTTTTCCTCATCAGGAAAGCCGAGAAACCTGCCCTTGCGCCCTCGACACCTGCTTCGAGGTTAGGCCACCGGTTTCGCGAGCGCTGGCGCGTCTTGCTCGCGGTACAGCCATGCCCCGACGAGGGCAGCGATGAGCACTGGGATCAAGTCGTAGATGGACCAGAGCGCGGGCAGACGTCGCCCAAAGAAGTTCATCGGGATAAGCCCGAGGAGCGGCACCGGAACGGAAAGGAACCAGGTGACAAGCCCTGCCAACAATGCAGTCCTGGGGCCGGCTCCGAATCGGGGCCGAATTGCCGCGTAAATCCAGACCAACGACAGTCCCCTCAGCAAATCATACAAAGCAAAATAGGGCATTCCGGCGCTGCCATGGGTTTGCGCCCGGCCAAGCCCGGCCATTACCCCAGCCCAACGTTCGGTAAGCAGCGCGCCATGCACAACGCCATCCCCGAAAAACATGATAATTCCCGCGACAACTCCGCCGGTAAACACTCGACCCGTATTTATGCTGGTCATTGGCCCTCCCGAGAACACGACCTCGAGCGATGGCGGATACTGCTCTGCCTCTCCGCCGAAGGCAAGGCGATCGGCGGAAAGGCGTGTCAGACGCGTCGCAGTGACGAAAAGACTCGAAACAGACAGGTCGCCGGCTTCGCCGGCGCTCGGGCTTAGAAGCCGTATCCGGCCGCGATGCCACCCCAGGGAACGAAAGTGGTCTGGCCGCCGGCCGCAATTAGAAACGGCGTGAAGCCGGCCTTGAAATTAAAACCGCCGTCGGTGGGAACGTATCGATATCCGACCGTTGCAGTGGGGGCGATGACAAAGCCACTCGCGCTGGAGGTTGCGCTAAAAGTAGAAGCGCCTGAGCCCGAAAAATACATCATCACGCCGCCGGCGCCGAGCTCGAGCTTGTGGTTGGGGGTTCCGATGCCGAGGTAGCTGAACATCAGTGGCGCGGCAAACCATGAGACACTCGCGGTCGAGGTACCCGCGCTGGTGGTTGCGCTCGCGCTCACGGACATGAACATGGCTCCGATTCGGATCGCCGCGTCGTCCATGACAAACCTCTCGTAGTTGATCGAATACAGCGCACCATTGCCACCGAGCTCGACGTAAACCGAGTTCTTCGCACTGCGTTCGCTTTTCGCCTGCAGACCCTGAGTCTCGTCTGCTCTTGCTGCGCCTGCCGCAAGAACGATTAGGCCCATCGTCAGACAACCGCACATGGATCTCATCATCTAGTTTTCCTCCACCGAGTCTGGTCAGTGACTCAAACCGGCGTTTCGCAGCGCTTCACTGCTGACGTTGAATTGGTATTTGCTACCGGACTTTTATGAGAAGACAGCCGTGCGATCGTTGGGCTCGGTTCTGCAATGCCCCTGCACGGCCTCGATACAGAATGATACACAGTATCAAGTGCGCATGTTAGTGATACAAAAGCGAGCAAGTGAGAATGGTGTTATGGCGTCGCACCAAAAACAGATTGCCTGAGGACCGCTCGAACAGAAGTTGCTGAATATTGGCTTCGTCGCACGCTCGGATGTGGGAAACACTCGCGAGACATCCGATTGTGATCGAATTGAAGAACGGCTCCGACCCGATGCCACTCCTCGGCAGGTCGCACTTCGGGTAGTCCTTCAGACACTGCCGGTATCGGCCATACCTTCGCGCGCAAGATTTTGCTCGTCTGGAAACGTGAGCTCAGCGTCCAAGCGAAACGGTCAGGGCCAGGCTGGCGAGCTCGCGCGTGCAAAGTGGGGGGGAGAACGCGTGCAACCTAAATCAGTTGAGTGTGTCTTCAATTTCTGCTCAGGATGCGCCGCGAAAGTTCTGCTCAACGGGGAGGAATCATTCCATGGCTGCACTCAGTCTTACCGTTAATGGCCAGTCGTACTCATTCGATGTCGACCCAACCACGCCTCTTCTCTACGTGCTGATGGATGATCTTCAGTTGAACGGGCCCAAGTTCGGCTGTGGCTTGATGCAATGTGGTGCCTGTACCGTGCTTCTCGATGGGCAACCGATTCGGTCCTGTACCCGGCCGATGTCGGCCGCCGCAGGGCATTCAATCACCACGATCGAGGGCCTCGGTACGCCGGACAATCCACACCCGCTCCAAACCGCGTTCATCGAGGAGCAAGCCGCCCAGTGCGCCTTCTGCATCAGCGGGGTCATGCTCTACGGAAAAACGTATGTCGATACGCACCCCGGCGCCACCGAACAGCAGATCGCGCAGGGGCTTCCCAGCAATCTTCTGTGCCGCTGCTATACGCACGTCCGCATGCTGAAGGCGTTGGCGCGCTACGCGCAGGAGGTACAGCCATGATGCGCAAAAGCCGATCCGAGGGCCTCCGCCAGCCGACCCTGACGCCGGACGCTGCCGCGGCATTAGAGCGAGCGGGATTTTCGCGCCGGAATTTCCTGAAGGGCACCGGCGCGCTGATCGTCACATTTAGCGTGGCCGATTGCTCGAGGGCGCCGAGCAGCGGAAGCACGTCCCAAGTTTCGCGCCTGGACGTTCCACTCGACCAAGTGGATTCGTGGATCGCCATCGCGCAAGACGAGAGCGTGACCGGCTACACGGGAAAGTGCGAATTCGGCCAGGGCTTCAGGACCGTCCAGTACCAATTGATCGCCGACGAGATGTACGTTCCGCTGGATCGCATCACGCTCATCGTCTGCGACACAGCGCTGACGCCGGACCAAGGCACCACCTCCGGCAGCCAGTCGCACCCCACCGAGTTTGGTCCAAACGGCTTGCGCCAGGCTTTGGCTACTGCGCGCGAGGCGCTGTTCCGGCTGGCGGCGGACCAGCTCGGCGTAACGGTCGACGAGCTGTCGGTTCAGGATGGCGTCATCTTCGTTGCTGCGGATCCAACGCAGCGGGTGAGCTACGGCCAATTGGTCGGCGGTCAGCAGTTCAACCTCACCGTGGACCGCGCGGCGAGACCAAAGGATCCACGCGAATACACCGTTCTTGGCACCTCGGTGCCGCGCTACGAGATTCCAGACAAAGTGACGGGGCAGTTCGAGTACGTGCAGTCGGTGCGCCTGCCGGGGATGCGGCACGGAAAGGTCGTCCGCCCGCCGTTCGTCGGCGCCTCGGTGGTCAGCGTCGATGAAACCTCCGTCCAGAATCTTCCGGGGAATGTCCAAGTCGTGGTCATCAACGATTTCATCGGCGTTGTGGCCGACGGACAATGGCAAGCCGCTCGAGCGGCAGCCGCGCTCCGGGTCAACTGGTCCGCCGGCGTCACCCTTCCAAATCAAGCAGACCTCTACAATTACATGCGGACGCAGCCTTCCCGCGATTCCCTCACCGTCCTCTCCGACGACGTCGATCAAAGGTTCGGAGAAGCGGTCAACGTGATCAGCGCCACCTACAAGACGCCGTATCAAAAACACGGTTCCATCGGCAGCTCCGCCGCAGTAGCCGACGTTCAGGGCACGGGCCCAAACGGCAGGGCCACCATCTACTCCGCGACGCAAGGCGTGTATCCGCAGCGCGACAGCGTTGCCCGAGTGCTCGGAATACCGATGCAAAACGTGCGCGTCATCTTCCTGGAGGGCTCGGGCTGCTATGGCCTAAACGGCGCCGACACGGTCTCCTTCGATGCCGCACTGCTGTCGCAAGCGGTGGGCGCGCCGGTGCGCGTGCAGCTGACGCGCAAAGATGAAATGGCCTGGGGCGAGAACTACGGGCCAGCGTACGTCATCGACTTGCGCGCAGGGCTCAATGACCAGGGTCAGATCATCGTATGGGATTACGAAGCCTGGACGCTGAGCAAGGGCAACCGTCCGACCGCAGCCGCGCCCGGCAACATCATCACCGGCGCGCTCGTCGGCTTTCCCACGCCGCCGCTCGTTCCCGGCTCGGCCGATCCGCCGACGAGCTACAGCAACAACGGGAATTCCGACTCGTCCTATGGAGCGGGTTGCGTTCAGGGAAGATGCGGGGGAACGGGGAACATCGAGAGCGAGCGGGTTTTAACGCACACGATCGCGTCGCCGTTCTTCACCGGTCCGCTGCGATCTCCCGGCCGCTTGCAGAACACTTTCGCCAACGAGAGCTTCATCGACGAAGTGGCCGCGCTCGTAGGGGCCGATCCAATTGAATATCGCCTGCGTCATTTGAGCGACCCTCGATTGATCAACGTGCTGAAAGCCGGCGCCAAAGCTTCAGGTTGGCAGACGCGTCCCTCCCCGAACGCGCCCGACGGCTCCACCATCGCCACAGGACGTGGGGTGGCTTGCGTGCTCTATGAGGGCAACAACGGATATTCCGCCCTGGTGGCGGAGGTGCAGGTCAACCGGAGCACCGGGCAGGTGGTGGTGACGCGGATGGTCGCTGCCCAGGATTCGGGACCCGTCTCCAATCCCGACGGTTTGCGCAATCAGATGGAAGGCGGTGCTCTCCAGGGGATGAGCCGATGTCTGCGGGAGGAGGTGACCTGGGACAACCAGCAGATCACTTCGATCGACTGGAACCGCTATCCGGTCTTCCACTTCGGCGAGTCAATACCAGTGGTCGAGACAGTTCTTCTCAACCGCCTCGACGTGCCGCAAATGGGCGCCGGTGAGTGCATTATCACCGTCGCCGCGCCAGCGATCGCCAATGCGATTTTCGACGCGACCGGCGCTCGAGTCCGCCAGGTTCCGTTTACCCCCGCTCGCGTGCTCGCCGCTCTGCAGGGCACCTAGAGCTTCGGGAGGCGGCCGTAGGACGGCGGTCGACCGCCCAATCGAACGGGAGCTAGCTCGCTAGCGCACGTAAGCGCGCGCGACCATGCCGTGGCGGAATGCGAGGCTCACTCTGGCGCCGGCGTGAGCCACTCTTGGCACGCTGTGCTCCCAGCGCCGCTGCGCCTTCCCGCCGGTGACGAAGAGGTCGCCGCGGCCGAGAAAAAACGCGCGCGACGCACCTCCGCCCTTGGGCCGCAGGAGAAATCGGCGGCGCTCTCCGAGAGAGATGAGGGCGACTACCGGCTCGGCGATCTCCTTGCGAATCTTATCTCCGTGCCAGGCGACCGCGTCCTGCCCGTCGCGATACAAGTTGAAACCGGCAGAATCGAAGTGGACGCCGTACTTCGCCGACAAACAAAGGCGGATCTGCTCCAGCAACTCGGGTTCAAGCGGAGATCCGGAATCCAGACTCCAGTACGAAGTCAAGCGCGGCTCGAGGACCTTCTTCTCATAGAGCCACCTCGACCTCTGAGCCCAATCGCGCGTCTTGAGTACGGCTTCGAACAAGCGGTCCGAGCCGTGCACCCATTCCCGGACGTGGTCCACCCATGAAACATCGTCGAGCGCGATTCGCTCGATGCCTCCAAAGGAAGAATCAAACGATGGTTCGGGCGCGTCGAATAGGCTTTCTTGCAGAGAAATTTGCGACACGGCAGCGTTATTTAACAGAGCGCGTCGAATCACGCTGTGCAGTCTCGAACAGCGGCCGTTTGGGGAGGGACACTCAACATTGATCCAACTTGATCAGGCAGATAAATGCCGATTTCTCCTTCGTGCAGCCTGGGGAGTTAATGGAGGGTCTAAACATGCGTCGATTGTTTCTCCTGATGGCATTTGCGTCTGTCATTGTCCTGGCGGCTTCTAAAGCGAGAGCTTGGGATCGCGGCCGCGTGCAAACCTTCGCAGTTCTCCCTCCCGGATCGTCGGGTCCGGAGGGTCTCGAGGTTGACTCCTCGGGCCAAGTCTACGTGACTACCTTCGGCTTCACCGCCGGGGGTGAGGCCGCGCCGCCGGGCCAGCTCTTCGTGTTCAACGAGCGAGGCCCCCTGCTGCGTCAGCTCGGCATCGCTGGCTCGAGCGCGCACCTGCTCGGCCTCCGCTTCCATCCCATCACCGGGGCGCTCTTGGTGATCGACTTCGGTAGCCAAAAGGTCCTCGACGTCAACCCGAGCACCGGCGCATCGAGCGTCTTCATGACTCTGCCTGCCCTCCCCCACCCCGATATCAAAATGATGGCGGGGCTCAACGATGTCACCTTCGACCGGGCGGGGAACGTGTACATATCGGACTCCTTCCAAGGCGTCGTCTGGAAGACGGGTCAAAGCGGCGGTGAGGCGGCTGTCTGGGTGGATGACGAGCTGTTGCGCACGAAAGGCGTCCCACCGTTTGGGGCCAACGGCCTGCGCTTCAATCATGATGAAACAGCGCTCTTCGTCGCCAACACCGGCAACAATACCGTCGTTAGAGTGCCAATCACGGGAGGGTCCCCGGGCGCGCCCGCGATATTCGTGAACGGCGTGCATGGCGCAGACGGAATGATCATCGACGAGCACGACAACCTTTGGTTGGCGGCGAATCAAGCGGATGAGATTGTCGTCCTCGACCCGACGGGTCGAGCAATCGCGAAGCTGGGCGATTTCGACGGCGTGACTGACCGAGGTATGCCGATTCATCTCCTCTTTCCGGCGAGCCTCCGTTTCAGCGGGCGGAGCCTGTTGGTGACGAACCTCTCGCTCGACCTGCGGCTCTTCAACCCGGTGTTGTTCCCCACCGACGACTCTCAATGGGCCGCTCAGGTTTCGCGCTACACGATCGTCAAGCTCCCAGCCCGCATACCGCCCATATCGGGATCGCCGGATGACGACGAGGGCGGCGACGATTAGGTCGCTTTCCTGCAGGGCCGGCAGAAAATGCGGGCGTCGAGGGAAATCGCCGCATGTAAGAGCGAAGAAAGGACCCGTCGCACGACGAGGCGGCTCCGAGCTGTGATGGTGGGCGACGAGGCTGCCCATCCCCGCCGCTGAGGGGGTAGAACAGAACCTTCACTCTACCCCCGCGATGCCGGGGTGCCCCTCGCGGCACGACGACGATGGCATGTCGCGCGCCTCGCGAAGCGGTACCAGGTCGCCACAGCTTTGCCCGCCACTCGATCTGAGGGTCTGCCGCCCCGTAGTTGCACGCCTCATAACATCGTGTTATGCGAGGTGAATGACGACGCGCCCTGCTCTCGGTCGACTGGTTCATGTCTCCAACCGCATCCAACAACTCACGCGTGAAATCGAAAATCTGGTGCCCGAAGTGAGGGCGGCGCTTGCCCAGGCCAATCAACACGGTTACGTGCTGGCGTCTGCATCGAAGTCATTGGAGCGCGCGGCCGCCGCGGTCAGAGCTTTGGTCGAGCGCCAGAGGCCGCGCCCCTCCGAGTTTGACATTCGCGCCATCCTCGGCGGCACGTCCCCGCTGATGTCCTTGTTTGGCTCGCGCGTCGTCTTGGCACGGACCGGTAACAAAACGACGAAGACGACGCCGAGCACCGGGGCGCAGGCGCTGGCGATCCTGCTCGAAAATCCCGCGCGAGCCTTCGAGGCAAAGGAGATCGCTAAACGCCTCGGCTGCTCTGTACCGATCGCGCGAACGACCCTCAATCGCCTCGTTCGAAGCGGCCACGCCACCAGGCCCACTGCGGGGCGCTTCCGCGCCAAGGCGCGCTGATCTTTCGCGTTCGCCGGATCGGCAGCCCATCGGCGTTCGCCGGCCTTCACGCAGTAACGCGATCGGTCGCAATCACCCGACTTTCACGCATTGCTTGTCTGCGAGCAGCGCCATATCGACGGTTTGCGTGCAAACAACCCCTCCGAGGTGGCGGATTGCACGCGAGGGGAGGCAATCGTCACCGAAATGCTTCTGCTTTCTCGGCCACTCCTAGTCGGGGGGGCATTCCGCATTCACCGGCCCGCGCCCCCAGCGGACCGAAAGGAGAAAGAACCATGCATTTCCGACCGAGGATCTTGGCAGCAGTATCGATTCTCACCTTGGCAGCTTGCGGCCGACAGTCTGGCCTTCATCCCAACTCTCAAGGCGGTGAAACGCGCGAAGAATTGGTGTATGGCGTCAGCGTCGTCTTTTCCGAAACGGCTCACCTCATGCCCTTGCAGTACGAGTCTGCCGCTCCAGTTTTTCCCATCGTCGGCGATGGATCTGAAGACGCGTTTCCCATTCCGCCGGACGGATCGCTTTCCGTGGAGGAGCAGGAATCGAATGACGATTCCTCGACCACGGCTGCGGCGGGGCTGCCTCATCTGCTTTACTATGGGGGACCCGTGATGCCCAATGTGAAGGTGGTGACGATCTTCTGGGGAGCCAATGTCAACAACCAGGCTGCGCTGAACAGATTTTATTCAACGATCACCAACAGCCCATACATCGATTGGCTTCGGCAATACAGCACTCGCACCCAGGCGATCGGCCGCGGCCGCTTGAGTGCGTCCTACGTCGATCGCAATCATCCTCCAGGCGCGAGCATCACCAACCAGCAGATACAGGCCGAGTTGAATCGGTTGATTGCAGCGCGCGCCGTTCCCGCAAACGATGGAAATACCCTCTACATGGTTCACTTCCCTGCTGGAATCAGCATCAGCATGGGAACTTCACGGTCCTGCGTGCAGTTTTGCGCGTATCACAGCACATTCCAGCGAGCGGGTTCGAACGTCTACTACGGCGTGATGCCGGACTTGAGCGGCGCCTGCGCGCGGGGTTGCGGACCGAATACCTATTTCAACAACACGACTTCGACCTCTTCCCACGAGCTGATCGAATCGATCACCGATCCCGCGGTCGGGCTCGCGACGCGCCTGGGTCCGCCGCTCGCGTGGTACGACTCGCGATACGGCGAAATCGCCGATATCTGCAATCAAAACCAAACGGTAGTGGCGGGATTTACGGTGCAGCGCGGCTGGTCGAATGCAGGCAACTTCTGCCGCGCACAGTGAGCGGCAGGCACAGAAAGCTACCGGAGTCCCGAGGCGACGGTTGGGTCGGCCGAGCGATGGCGCCCTATTACGGCGGGTAGGCGCCTTCGGCGCAAATGGTTTCCACTTCCATGTCCCGGCGCTGGACCGCAAAATCAACCAGGGCTTGCTCACTCGCGATGCAGTCGCTCTTGATGTAGTAGCCAAAGCCAACGCAGTAGGGGTCCTCCGGCCCTGAGACGGTGACGGCCCAAGGAGCATCCAGGAGTGGGTCTGCGGTTACCACGACTCGGCGATTGGGAAATCCCTGGTCCACGCAATCCTGCTCGGGCGGAATTGCGTTGTACACGCGAATCAGGGCGTCCTTAATGGCTTGCGGCGCGTCGGGACGATAAAGAAAAACAACCCCTCCGTGTTCGAGGTTGTGCACCCAGTATCCCCGGGGAACGACCTCCTCGTGGATTCCCCAATTTGCCCAGACCCAGTAATGGGGACCTGCGATGGGCGGATTGTGGGGGTACGGCGTCGGGGTCTTTGCGCAAGTGTCGTAATCAGAACAGATATGACTTCTGCACTCGTCCGGAATCTCGTACGGAACCTGCACAATTGCATTCACGCACGTCCCGCCGTCGGGCATCCCGCCGTCTGTTCCGCCGTCGGGCATTCCAGCATCCATTCCACCGTCAGGCGTTCCACTGTCCGAGATCCCACCGTCTACTCCACCATCAGCAATCCCGCCGTCGAGTCCGCCGTCAGTCGGCGGCGGGCCGTTGGAAGAACCGCCGCAGCCGATCAATAGGGCGATAGCACAAAGGATGTTCGAGCGAGAACTCATCACCATCCACCCCCGCAGGCACCCTATAGCATCGGGCTGGCCTACTTGAACAGCAGCCGGCGACTCAACGCTTTCCAGCAGAGCCAGTGGATGGCAGCGCCTTGGCGGCACACGCTTCGACGAAGGCCTTGGTTTGGGCAGTGAAAAGCACTGACAGCTTGCCCAGCTGCATTATGTCGTAGGACGAACTGGGGAACGCACGCGTTAGGCTTTGGCAACCGAATTCCCACGGGATTCGTCCCGAATCGTCGCAAACGACGAGCTCGGGTTGTTTTCCAGCGATTGCCACCCGATCCGCCTGGATCAGGTCTTGTTGGTGGAAGCGGCCAAAGAGGCCACCTGTGGCGCTCACCGGTGTCTCGCGAGGAAGGTCGTGGCCTAAACAGGAAAGAAACGTATCTTCGAGAGAGCTGAGGGCCGCGGCGACGTAGCGCGGCTGGCCTCAAGTGTTCTTGCAGAGTGGACGGGGGCACAACTAAAGCCATCAAGGAAGCTGGGGCGAAGAATGCCTACAAGGTAATCCTCGAGAATAGATCGTAATGCTTGCGAACCCCGAGCATGGCGACCTGCGCAATGATGGATACGCCCACGATGATGACTACGGCGGAGCGCCGCCGACGCCACGCATCCTGACCCCGCTCTTGTCCCCATCGTGGATTACCTGAGAGTCGCCAAGCACGGCGAATTCACCAAATGCGTCGCTTCTGCTGAAGCGAGCTGGCAGTTACCATATTCCACGAAAGCTAGTCGATCGGCAGTTGCCAGGCGAACCTTGACGCGGCGGAGTTTGAGTGGCAAACGGGCGCTCCATGCTTCGCCGAAGGAGAGGCAGCTCCGTCATGCCCGTAATGCGGTACTTTCGCCAGGTCGCTCGAGAATCCAAGGCTGGAGCAAGCGACCCACTTTATCTCCATCAACACCGAGCGGCGGCTTTGGGTCCAGGAGCAGCGTGAAATGCGCCAAGTCTTTGTCGAGCCCCTGATATCAATTTACTCTTGGTTCAACAATTGGAAGGCATTCCGGCTGCCAATCGTCCGGTCTCTTTTTGTGCATTCCTACTTTTTTTACAAGACCCGCTTCGAGGATCCTTTCGCTCAACTCATCTCGACGCGTCCGGAACTCTTCACTCGTGGTCATTTGTTGGATATCGGAGCCAACATCGGTTACACCGCCGTTGTGTTTGCATCCGCTCTCAAAGGCGGGGACAAGGTCTTCGCTTTTGAACCGGAGCGAGAGAATTTTGATCGGCTGGTTGAAAATCTCAAGAGGTTCGGTGTGAAGGATCAGGTCGTCGCGAGCTGCGTCGCCGTTGGCGCCGAGGTTGGCAGCGTGGATATATGGGTCAACCGACATCACCCGGGAGATCATCGAACAGTAACAGCAGCATTTCGAAGTCGTATTGAGGAGCAGAGTTCGATCCGAAAGGTGCCGATTGTGAGCGTTGATTCGTTTGTTACGTCTAAACACCTTTTGAACCAGATCGGCTTCATAAAGATCGACATACAGGGTTACGAGTTAGAGGCTTGCCGGGGTATGGAGAAAACGCTGGCAGCCAACCCGCGTGCAACGGTAGCTGTGGAGTATGCGCCGCATCAGATGGTCGAGCTCGGCTTCTCCCCTTCCGCTTTGATTGACTTTTTTATAGAGCGCGGCTTCAACATCTACGAGCTTCAACGGGGAGGGAGGCTCAAAAGCCTTTCCCGCGGCGACCTCAGCGTTGAGGCGGATAGCTGGACTAATTTGCTCTGCTCGCGCGAACAGCTCTGAATTCACCCTTGTGGTTAGCTGTCCAACGAACGCAGATGCAAATCGAAATGCCATCCACCCGTCGCCGTTTAGTTATTTAAGATTCAAGGGGTTGATGAGCTCGGGAGGGGTTTCGTTCGTTGAAGAGCCTTGTTATAAGGCACGCCCATGGCCTATTTCGACGAGCGCCGCGTGGTCGTCACCGGAGGCGCAGGCTTCCTTGGCTCGGTGGTCGTCAGGCTGCTGCGCGAGCGAGGGTGTAAACAAGTCTTCATCCCGCGTTCGCGCGAATACAATCTCGTCGATACAGAAGCTGTGCGGCGATTGTATCGCGACGCTCGTCCGGATCTGCTGATCCACCTCGCCGCCAAGGTTGGAGGCATCGGAGCGAACCGAGCCAACCCAGGCAAATTCTTTTATGACAACCTGATGATGGGCGTTCAGCTGATCGAGGAGGGGCGCAGGGTGGGACTGCCCAAGCTGGTTGCGGTGGGGACCATCTGCTCCTATCCCAAGTTCGCGCCGGTCCCGTTTCGCGAGGAAGACTTGTGGAACGGATATCCGGAGGAGACCAACGCGCCCTACGGTCTGGCAAAGAAAATGCTCCTCGTTCAGTCGCAAGCGTATCGCCAGCAGTACGGCTTCAACTCGGTGGTGCTCTTTCCGGTGAACCTCTATGGACCGAACGACAACTTTGATCTGGAAACCTCGCACGTGATTCCGGCGATGATTCGAAAAATCGAACAGGGCATCGCACGGGGCGAGCGAGAGGTTGAGTTGTGGGGCGACGGCAGCCCCACCCGCGAATTCCTCTATGTGGACGATGCCGCGGAAGCGCTCCTCCTGGCCGTGGAGCGATACGACGACTCCGAGCCGATGAACCTCGGCTCTGGACGCGAGATCTCCATTCGCGACCTGGCGAACACCATCGCCGGCCTGATGGGATATCGCGGAAGCTTCCGCTACGACACCTCCAAGCCGAACGGCCAGCCTCGCCGCGGGCTCGACGTCAATCGGGCCAAGAAGTCGCTGGGATGGACTGCTCGCACGAGCCTCGAGGATGGACTGCGCCGCACCATCGATTGGTGGCGCAGTCAAGGACGGAAATCATGAGCACCAAGCGAGCATTGCTCACCGGCATCACTGGCCAGGATGGCTCCTACTTGGCCGAGCTGCTCTTGCGCAAAGGCTACGAAGTCTACGGCATCATCCGCCGGTCATCCTCGTTCAATACCGCGCGGATCGACCCGATCTACCAGGATCCGCATGAGCCGGATTATCGGCTCAAGCTGCTGTACGGCGATCTCAACGACGCTTCGTCGCTCAACCGCATTCTGCGGGAGGTGCAGCCCGACGAGATCTACAACCTCGGCGCTCAGTCGCACGTGCGCGTTTCATTCGACGTTCCCGAGTACACCGCCGAGGTGACGGGCCTGGGCACGGTGCGGCTGTTGGAAGCAATTCGCGAGACCGCGATTGCACCGAAGTTTTATCAGGCCTCTTCCTCCGAGCTGTTCGGCGCCTCGCCCCCGCCGCAATCGGAAACCACGCCCTTTCATCCTCGATCGCCCTACGGTGTGGCAAAGCTCTATTCCTACTGGATCACGGTGAATTTTCGGGAGTCGTACGGCCTTTTCGCCTGCAACGGCATCCTCTTCAACCACGAGTCGCCGCGGCGCGGTGAAACATTTGTTTCACGCAAAATCAGCCGCGCCGCCGCGCGAATCAAGCTCGGCCTGCAGGACAAGCTTTATCTAGGCAATTTGGACGCCAGGCGCGACTGGGGCCATGCGGCCGACTACGTCGAGGCGATGTGGTTGATGCTGCAGCAGGAGCGGCCAGAGGATTTCGTGATCGCCACCGGTGAATCGCATACGGTGCGCGAGTTCCTCGACCTTGCCTTCGAGCGCTTGAACCTCGATTGGAAGCAGTATGTGGAAATCGATCCCCGCTACTTCAGGCCGGCTGAGGTGGATGAGCTGCGCGGCGATATGTCCAAGGCCCGACGGATCCTCGGTTGGGAGCCGCGAGTGAGGTTCAAAGAATTGGTACAGACGATGGTAGATGCAGACCTGGAGGACTTGCGAAAATATGGGGACAGGTACGGCGAAAGGCAGCGAGGCGCGGAGCCCATTCCAGCAGCGCGAGGAAACGGCGCGTCAGCTGCGCGCGGCGGAGTTTGACCGCTACGCACCCGAGCGCGAGCGATGGGTCGCCAAGAACGCGGCGTACTACCGCGCCATCGAGCGGCTGGTCGCCTTCTGCGTTCCGCCCGGCGCGAGCGTATTGGACATCGGCTGCGGCACCGGGGACCTGCTGGCCGCGTTGCGCCCCTCGGAGGGCGTCGGCGTCGATCTGTCGCCCAAGCTGATCGATCGCGCTCGGGAGAAACACCCTGATCTGCAATTCATCGTCGCCGATGCGGAGAGCCTGGACGCTCCGGAGCTTCGCAATCGCCGGTTCGACTACGTCGTCCTCTCGGACGTGGTCGGCTTGCTGCCGGACGTTTGGGCTGCCTTCCGCGCGCTCCGCGGCGTCTGCGGACCGCGCACCCGCGTGGTCCTCACCTATTACAACTTCCTCTGGGAGCCGCTGTTGAAATGGGGCGAGCGCCTGGGGATGAAGATGCCGATCCAGCAGCAAAACTGGTTGGGCATGCAGGACCTGGAGAATCTGCTCGAGCTCAACCATTTCGAAATTGTTCGCCGATCCACTGCGCAGCTGCTCCCGCTGAACATTCCCATCCTCGCGACGTTTGCAAACCGCTACCTCAGTGGAATGCCCGGCTTGCGCCACCTCGCGCTGACTCAGCTGTTCGTGGCCAAGCTGGCCGGCTCGGGCGGGCCGATCCCGACGCGGGAGTACAGCTGCAGCGTCGTGGTCCCCTGCAAGAACGAGCAGGGAAACATCGACGAGATCATCGCCCGCGTCCCGGAGATGGGGAAGTGGA
>Ga0126383_10001068_pt1 | contig 16582 bp, 16 predicted proteins | sample PanSoiMetPlot_35_FD_96882 | JGI IMG/M metagenome (GOLD analysis project Ga0126383, IMG submission 96882) | Tropical forest soil microbial communities from Panama - MetaG Plot_35 | ecosystem: Environmental > Terrestrial > Soil > Tropical forest > Bulk soil | place: Panama | collected 2016-02-17
CGCGATCGAGTGCAATCGATGCCGCTATTCATCGGCTCTTACCTTGCCGTCTGGACGTTCGTCGGACTCGCCGTCTATGCGGTGTACCGGCCGCACGGATCGATCGCGGCCGGGGCGTTGACGGTTGCGGCCGGCCTCTACGAGCTGACGTGGTTCAAGCGCGCCTGCCGCCGGCGCTGTCAGGGACAAGTGCGCTCGGGATTCGTGTTCGGCCTCGTCTGCGTCGGGTCGAGCATCGGGCTGATGCTGATGGTGGTCGCGCTGGGCGCCATGAGCATCACCTGGATGTCCCTGATCGCCGCCCTCGTGCTGGCGCAGAAGGTTTTGCCCGAGCATCGGGCTGTCGACGTGCCAGTCGCATTGGCGATCGTGGCGCTTGGCATCGCCGTTACCGCAGACCTCTGACAGACCAAGGAGACGAGACGAATGACGAAGCACAAGGTCGGAACACGTGAAGATTGGCTCACCGCACGCGCGCAGCTACTCGTTCGCGAGAAGGAGCACACGCGGCTCGGCGATGCCATCGCCCAGCAACGGCGTGAGCTCCCATGGGTGGCGCTCGAGAAGGAGTATCGCTTCGACACCCAAGACGGCGAACGCACGCTGGCGGACCTGTTCGCCAACCGCGCGCAGCTCATCGTCTACCACTTCATGTTCGGGCCGAACTACACGGCAGGTTGTGCGACCTGCTCGTCGACCGCGGACAGCTTCAATGGCGTGCTCCCGCACCTCGAGGCCCGAGACATCACGATGATCTGCGTCTCGCACGCGCCGCTCGAGATGCTGCTCGCCTACCGCCGGCGGATGGGCTGGAGCTTCAACTGGGCCTCCAGCTACGAGAGCGACTTCAACTTTGACTTCGGTGTCTCCGTTGCTGACGAGCCTGAGCACCAGGCCGTGTCGCTGCTCGAGGCCAACGAGGTCGCAGCGTTTCCGCTGATAAGCGACCCGGGCGTCCGCGAGAGCCTTCCGCCGATGGTAAGCGAGAACGCCGCCGCGACCGGCACGGATGTCGTCGGTTACTTCAGAGAGGGGCATGGCGTCAGCACCTTCGCGCGCGATGGCGACAGCGTCTACCACTGCTACTCAAGCTACGCTCGCGGCACGGAGTTTCTGATGGGCTACTACGCGATCCTCGACCGGACGCCGAAGGGCCGCGACGAGGGCGACGGCCGGATGTGGCTGCGCCGACACGACGAGTACGGCTCGTGATGCTCGAGGGAAAAAGGCCGCGGTGATCGCCACCAAGCCCACGTAACGATCGTGGAAGACGCATGACCGAGATGAGTGCGAACGCGTTCGCCCTCATCGAGTCGCGCCACCGCGCGCTGCTTGTGCCGCTCCGCTTCTTCCGCTCACGCACACGCGTTGGCGCGAACGCGGTGATGCTCCTCATCGGCGCCCTCGCGTTCGCCGTGCCGTTCATCCTCACGCTCTACGCGCAGCAGGTGCTCGGCTACTCGGCCGTTCAGTTCGGGGTCGGCTCGGTTGTGCTCGCGATTGGGGTCGCGGTCGGCGCGATCGTCGGACAGGCCGCGGTCCTCAAGCTCGGCCTCCGGCCGGTCGCCGCGACCGGCCTAGCGCTCGTCGGCGCGGGGTCGCTCTTGCTCACGCAGGTCTCCGTAGGTGGCAGCTACTTCGCAGACATCTTCTTCAGACTGCTCGTCGTCGGTCCCGGCATCGGCCTCGCTTTCGTGACCGCCACCGTCGCGGCCCTCGGAGGCGTCGCCGAGCACGAGGCCGGCCTCGCCTCGGGGCTCAGCAACACTGCGACCCAGATCGGCGGAGCGCTCGGCGTCGCTATCGCCACGACCGTTGCCGTTTCTCGCTCCCACGACTATCTGGCGGCAAACGAAGGCGCGAACCCGCTCGTCGTGCTGAACGAGGGCTACCAGTCCGCCTTCCTGGCCTGCGTCGTGCTGGCCGGGATCGGCCTAGCGCTGGCGCTCTTGCTTCTCGGCCGCCCGCGCAGAGAGCCGCACGAGCCGATCGACGCCGTCTCGGTCCCGTCCAAAAGCGACTAAAGGAGAATCAGAATGGGCAAGATCGTCGTCAGCGACAACGTCACCCTCGACGGGGTCGTCCAGGACCCGGCCGGTGACGAGGGCTTCCGGGTCGGCGGCTGGGTCGGCCTGATCAAGGACCGCCCAGAGCTCGGCAAGCTCGCGCTCGACGAGGCGCTGGGCGCCGAGGTCCTACTGCTGGGTCGGCGGAGCTACGAGTGGTTGGCCGCGCGATGGCCAGCCCGGAGTGGTGAGTTGGCCGACAGGTTGAACACCATGCCCAAGTACGTCGTGTCCTCCACCCTCGAGGATCCCGACTGGGACAACTCGACGGTCCTAGAGGGAGACGCGGTGGGCGCCGTCTCGGAGCTGAAGCAGGAGCTAGACGGGGAGATCGTCGTGCCCGCAAGCTTCCAGCTCGTACGCACGCTGATGGAGCACGACCTCGTCGACGAGCTGCGGCTGAAGATCTTCCCGGTCGCACTCGGCGCCGGCGAGCGCCTCTTCGGCCAGACCAGCGACAAGAAACCGATGCGCCTCGTCGACGCCCGGACCGTCGAGGGCGATGTCGTCGTCCTCACCTACGAGGTCGTCCGGGAGGCGTAACCGGCGGCCGACGGCTCCGGCGTTCAGAACCGGATGCCCGCCCGCCCTGAGCCGGGCATCCTGGACCTCCTGGGAAGTGAGCCTTGACAGAGCCGACAGCACGCGGAGAGGCGAATGCCTCCTCAACCCAATCACTACCTCTTCCGCGGTGACCGCGGCCTTATAGTGGCCGTCGAGACTCGAGTGTTCGAGAGTGCCACCCGACGAAGCGATCTGCTCGGGCTGTTCCCTGGGCGATGAGAGGCTGTCTGGAGGAGGATCGACTGCGTGGGCCAGATGCTGCCGGGCTTGCGCGAAACGTTCGAGTCTGCCGCGGATGCTTATGACGCCGCGCGACCGAGCTACCCGAAGCAACTTTTCGATGACCTTGTCGAGCTCGCCGAGCTAAGGCCGGGCGCACGGCTCCTGGAGATCGGCTGCGCGACTGGGAAGGCAACGCGTCCGCTGCTCGAACGTGGGTTCTCCGTCGTCTGCGTCGAGTTGGGTGTGCGCCTCGCCGAGCTTGCGCGCGCCAACTTGGCCGGCATGCCCGCCGAAATCCATGTTGCCCCGTTCGAGCTCTGGGAGAGCGAGCGCGACCAGTTCGACCTCGTCTACGCGGCGACCGCATGGCACTGGATCGACCCTACGATCCGCTACCGCAAGGCGTACGAGTTGTTGCAACCAACGGGTCATCTCGCCTTCTGGAGCGCGCAACACGCCTTCCCCGTCGACTACGATCCGTTCTTCGCCGAGATCCAGGAGGTCTACGACGCCATCGGCGAAGGTCGCCCCGGGGAGTGGCCGCCGTCTCCACCCGATCGGGTCCCCGACGATGTTGGGGAGATCGAAGCAACTGGCCTGTTTGAGGGAATCCACGTTCGCCGGTACCTCTGGGAGATGGAGTATTCGACCGAGCAGTACATCGCCCTCCTCGACACCTTCTCCGGGCATGTCGCGATGGAGAGATCCAAGCGAGCGCGCCTGTACGGCGAGATCCGACACCGGATCGGGCGTCGCACGCCTCCGTCGGTGCGGCGGCACTGGAGCGCGATCCTGCACGTTGCGCGCCCTAAACAGACCGCCGGCCACGCCAGCGTTTGAGGCGGCAGCGGCTTCGGCTGGTCGCCGCGCGAGCGCAGGCGCTGACGGAGCCTGGACACCGAGGCTCGACACTCCGTGACAAAGCGGCGCCCGGCGGGGGACAGTCGTGCGCCGGCTGTCCCGTTCGCTGTCCCCTCAGCAGTGCCCATTTCGGCCGTGGTCAGTTTTGGGGGCGAACTTGCTTGAGGAAGTCGTCCTCGGCGTCGTAGTCGAACATCGCACTCGCGTAGCTCGCGAACGCCGGATAGACCTCGCGCCAGTCACGTCCGGCAGTCTCGAGGAGCGCTGCCTCGACCAGGGCTGGCATTGCTGCGGCGTAGGTGATGGCCGGCTCGTAGCCGGTTTCGAGCGAGGCCGACGTGTCGAGGACGATTGGGTACGGGCCGGACCACGGCGTCTCTCCGACCGGGCCGGTGGACTGCTCATGGGTGAGCGCAATGATCTTCCAGTCGTGGTTCATCGCACTGGCGACGTGATCGGCGATCTCACACGCGGTGGGACAGTCGGGATCGGCGGCGTTGAGGATCCGGCTGCCGGCCAGCTCGAGGCAGTGGACTGCCAGGGCGGCGATGTTGGCCGTCGTCGAGGAATGAAACCGGCTGAGACCTCGGTATTTGAGCGGCACGATCCTGCGGTCGTGCAGAACGCGCTTGATCAGCCACCACTCGCGAAGGTGGCGGCTGCCGGGACCGCAGACCGCGGCCGGCCGTAGCACGGAGACGGGGAGTCGATTCGCTTGGAACAGGGTCTCCTCCAGCTTGACCTTCCCGCCGCCGTACGTCTCGTCGTTCGCGGGCACCAGCGCCTGTGACTCGTTGATGGCCGTCGTCCAGCGGGGACTGCCGTTGCCAATCGAGTGCCCCTCGTCATCCGCGTAAACCGCGACCGAGGAGATCACCGCCAGCGCACCGATCGCCTCGGCAAACCGCAGCAGCTGCTGCGCCTGCGTCGAGGTATAGGCGATCGTGTCAACGAGGCCGTCGACGCCGTCGGACAAGACCGCCGCGACCGCTGCATCGTCGTTCCGGTCACCGAGGAAAACCTCGACATCCGTCAGGTCGGCGGGAAGCGCGACATCGCCGTTGTGCAAGCCGCGAACGCGCCAGCCGTCGCTGAGCATGCGGCGGGCGACCGCACGTCCAATCTGCCCGCTGACGCCGATCACGACCCCGGTCTTCGTCATCGAAGACCACCTCCGTCGATGCAACTCTTGCGATGGCGCAAGTGCTCTTCTTTCGACCGTAGCTGCTTCCGTCCGCGCCCTCGGCCATCAGCGTTGCGGATGGAGCGCAGAGAGATGACCGTCTCAGGCTCTCCTGAGTCTAGAGCCACAGCCAGGATCCGGGCCAAGCAGGACAACTTAGAGGCCTACATGGGTCTCCCTGGGAACTCGCCCTCACTGGAACTTCTCTACGGCCGCGGGAAGTACTGCTTTCCTCTAGCAGACGCGAGAAGTACTGCCGCAACGGGGGCATGGCCTTCGCCCACCGTCAGTCGTCGCTCGTGATGTCGGCTGCTTGCTTTGCGGCCGCCACGCTTGCGTTCGCGCACGCATTTCACACCTTCGCGTGAGTGGGGGTTGGGCTGCTGGCTGGAGGCGCGATGTTCCTCCATGACGCCCTGAAGTCGTAAGGCGCGGAGGTCGTGGCAGGTGTCGCCGCCTGGTCAACGCGGCGAATATCGGCCCCGGGGAGCACGAGGGCGCGTGGTTCGCGGCCCTTTCGGGAAGGACGTCGCCTACACGGCGAACTCGCTGATCTGGCTGGTCTTCGCAGCCGAGTTCATCTCATCCTCGCCGTCGCCCCAAGGAAGAAGGCAGCGCTTCGCGCCCACTGACTCGACGCCGTGATCCTGGCTACAACCGCGCCGCTCTTCAACGCGTTCCTCTCTTCGCTGCGGCCGCTGCGGCTGGCGCGGCTCCTTCGCTTGCTACGCCTGGGCGCTTCACTTCACGCGTCTGATGCAGCGGGAGCGTGCGTTGACCAGCGGGACGGCGTTTCGCGTCGCCGCCCTCGTCACCTTCTTCGTCGTGGTGATCGCTGCCGCGGCTGAGACGGTGGTCGATAGCGAAAAGTCTCCGTCGATCTGGGATGGCATCTGGTGGGCGGTGGTGACCGTGACGACTGTGGGCTACAGCGACATCGCCCCCCATTCCACTGGCGGAAAGATCATCGCCGTTTTCGTGATGCTGTTCGGGATCGGGTTCTTGTCGATCCTCACGGCGACCATTGCCTCCACTTCGTCAAGGAGCGAGCGACGTGAGGAAACAGAGGCAATCCTCGCGGCGTTGACGAGGCTCGAGTCGGAGGTCTCCGAGCTCAGGCAGCGCCTTGAATAGCTGGTTATGCTCGTTCTGCCGTCCGGCCCCAGCTAGAAGGGAGTGATCCGGATGGCTGGTTTTCTGTTCAAGCTCGAGACGAGGGACGGCCTGCCGGCCGCGCCGGCGACGCTGAGCGCGGCGGCGCCGAACTGGAAGGCGGGCGACGTGATCGCGCTCAGCGCCAATCGTGCGCTTCGGGTCGTTGGGAAGCGCGACGGCGACGCGGACAGCCCGCCCGTGCTCGTCGTGGAGGAGGTCGACGAAGGGGGGCAATAGCGCAGCGGCCTGATCGTTCCTACGCTCACCTAGGGCCGGGTTGTGGGAAGCGTCCTAAGGCGTTCGGCTCGCCGCTCGGCCTCGACTCAACGCCGACACCGAGAGACGCTAAGGTCAGCGAGATCGCCTCGGCCAAATGGCCCATTGTGGACCTCAGAGGCCGAGTGTTAGGACCCTCTCCGCGGCAGGGGAGCTGCGGCGTCCGGGCGGGCGGCGCCCGGTACTCGCGACGGGGAGAGTGAGCAACGCTCCGCCCCTGCCGCCCCATACGGAGAGCCGGTTCTGCTCGAGACGCGACGGGCGGCGGCAGCTCGTCTCGGCGTGCCTCACTTCGCGCCTGGTGCGGAGTGTCCTAGCCCGTCTTACGGGTTGCGCCAGTCGCCACCGTTCGTCGATGGGTTGTGTTGATCGACCGTCCGGTCCCCGACCTTGGTAAGGAGCCCGAGCAGCACGAGCAGGAACAGCGGGAAGAACAGCAGCAGGGCGAAGACTGGAAGGACGAAGACCGTGGCGGCGGTCAGAAGCAACGAGCCGACTGCGGTGAAACCACCGAGGGACAGCATGTCTCTCACGTTCCTTTCATATCGCGTCGCACCGACGCAACCTCGTAGGTCATACCTGTATGACCCGGAGAGACGAGGAAACGTGACGAATGGGCGAGGTCGGCGGTGGCCGTGGTCGGGACGTCCAGCGGCTAGCAGATAACTGCCGCGCCCGACGGACGCGGACGCGCTCCTACGCCGCCTCTCACTGGTGACGTCCTGGACGGCCACTAGGGCGACCGACGCGACCGGGCGTAGGCTCGTCCAGGGGCCGAGGTTGTGGGAAGCGTCCTAGGCGTTCGGCTCGCCGCCCGGCCCGGAGCTACCAGTCGCGACTAGACCTGGTCTGCCCGGCAAGCCTGCCCCGCGCGCGGCGGCCGCGGTTTCAACTCGCGTGCTCCGGGCCTGTGTAGATCCGGCGATCACGATCGTTGTGCCCGAGATCCCACTTCTGGCCGGGCAGGATCGGCCGGCCGCATCTCGAGCAGACGGCACCGCCGGCCGCGACCACGGGTTCGAGCGCCTTTGCGCGTCTGCTGATGGGCGCCGCCGTACCCTCGGGCCGCCGTCGAGCTAGCCCCCCAACCTCCCGCTCTGAGGCTTCGGCTTCGATGGTCACGTGGACTACGCCGTAGGTTGGCCCGCCGTCAGGCACGCGGCGAAGTTACTTCGCTCGGCGGACGACCACGCAAGCGTTGCCGCAACCGTAAACGAGCGCCAGACTACACCCAGACCACACCGCAGCGCGATTTGGCGACCCCTACGGCGAGAACGGCCGCGTAACCAAGCGGTTTTGGCTTGGTTACGCGGCCTCTGAGCTAGCTAGTCAGAATCGGCGAACGGATCCGGAAACATGTCGGCCAGCAGGTCCGTGTGCGAAGGATGCTGCTATACGGAAGCAGGCGTGGGGCTCGGGGCGGGAGTCGAGAGGGCCTTGGCGAGCTGCACCCGGGAGCTGATCTCGAGCTTGCGGTAGGCGTGGCTCAGATGCACCTCGACCGTTTTGATCGTGACGAAGAGCGTTTGCGCGATCTCCCTGTTGCTCATCCCGTCGGCGGCGAGCTGGGCTACACGCCGCTCACTTGCGGTGAGTGCGTCGAGCCCCGTCTGGAGGAACTTTTGCGGTCTCGCGCCGGTGGCGGCGATCTCCTCGTACGCCCGCTCGGCGAGCCCGTGTGCTCCGACCTTTCGCGCGAGGTCGACGCCCTCGCGGAGGCGCCCGCGTGCCTCGGCTCGCTGGTTGGCGCGGCGGAGCGCTGCGCCGAGATCGACGAGGACACGGACGTGCTCGAGCCGAGCTTCCGAGCCGGCGAGCACCTCGACCGCCTCTCGAAGCAGCCCGAGCCCTGCCTTGCCGCCCTCGACGAGACCGAGCATGCGCAGGGAGGCGCCGACGGTTTGCGGATCACCCCATCGTCGAGCGAGCGCGAGTTCTTCGTCGGCGAGCGCACGCGCCTCGTCGTTTCGGTCGAGCCGTCGAAGGCCTTCGGCGGCCCAGCTGCGCCACGGCAAGTCGCTTGGATTGTCGAAGAGGACGAGCCGAGCGGTCTCGCCGACCCGGAGCAGATCTTCCACGCCCCGCTCGGGACTTCCGGTCTCGATGCGCAGCCGGCCGCGGATGAGCCGAAACCAGACGAAGGGATGCTGGTTGAGGGGGAGCTGCTCCGAGAAGCCACCCTCGTCGATGACACGCGTCGCCTCGTCTGGTTCGCCCTGCTCCAGGAGCGCATGCGCCAGGAAACCGACGCTGTAGGGCCAGGAGGCGAGCACGCCGTGCGCGACGCAGAGATCGAGCGCCTCCCGCAGATCCGCGACCGCCGCTCGAAGATCGCCGCGACGGGTCTGACACCTGCCGCGCCACACCAACATAAACGCGACGTTGACGATGTCGCCGCGACGGCGAGCGTGAGCGACCGCCTCGTTGAGTATGGAGACCGCCTCGTCGACCAACCCCGATAGGGGTAGCACCATCACCGCGTACACGAACGGGAGCGAGCCGCTCGCCAACAGATTGCCGGGCGCGAGCGCGCGCCGGGCGAGCTCGATCGCACGCCCGCGGCGCAGCCCCAGCCCGTACTCGTAATGCGCCATCATCCCGAGCAGGATCTCGCTGCCGAAGCCTCCGTGGAGCGCATTCAGGTCAAGCTCGCCGATCCTCGCTTCGGCGCTGGGACAGGTCTGCGCGTCCCACCACGCCGAGCTTATGAGCTCGGCCAGAAGCTGCTCGTAGAGGTCCGGGTCTTTCTCGCGGTCGACCTCGTCGAGCGCTTGCTCGAAGACCGCAACGGCATCTTCGATCCGGTTCGTGAAGTAGAGCGCGCGGCCCAGCTCGAGCGCGACCGCACCGCGGCGCGTTGGGTCGGCGAGGAGCTCGAGACCGGCGCGCAGATGGTCGGCTGCTTTTGGGCCGTTCGTGCGTCGCTCCGCAAAGCCGAGCTGGACAAGCAGCTCCGCCCGCGCGGCCGGACCAACCTGCTCCTCGAGCGCGCGGGTGAGATACGCGACCGCGGCCTCGGACGCGCCCTCGGCGAACGAGCGCTCGGCCGCCTGGCGGAGCGTCGAGACCACGAACGCGTCGGCCTGCGGGCCTACGCGGAGGAGGTGCGCCGCCGCACTCTCCGGCGCCGCGCCGGCGCCGAGAAGCAGTTCAGCGGCCGCGCGGTGCGCGGCGTCTCTGTCCACGAAGTCGAGCGTCTCGTAGACAGCGCGGCGGACGACCGGGTGGAAGAACTCGAGCGGATCCTCGCGCTTGAGGAGGTCGAGCCGGACGAGCGCCGCGGTGGCCGGACCGACCTCGTCTACTGCCATTCCGGCAAGGGCGGCCGCATGGCGTAGTTCGGTCCCGTCGCCGAGGATCGACGCGGCGCGGAGGAGCGCGAGCGCCTCTGGCTGCAGCCGAGCGAGACGGAGCCCAACGGCGCGGGAAACCCCTTGTGCGCCGATTTCGAGCAGCCGCTCAGCGTGATCGGCCGTCGGGCTGGTTCCTTCCCGTGCGACTGCGCCGAGGACCGCGGCGACAAAGAGCGGGTTACCGCCGGTCGCCGTCTCGAGCGCCGCGGAGAATGTCTCGTCCGGCTCGAGACCGTGCACCTGGCGCGCAAGGATGGCAATCGAGGCACGCCCAAGTGGCTCAAGGCGAATCGCGGCGGCCTCGGGATCCGCGATCAGCTCTGCAACCAGAGTGCGATCGTGGCCCTCGCCCTCGGGCGGCCTGGTAGTCGCAGCGACGAGGAGCGACACTTCCTCCAGCCGTCGCGTCAGGTAGAGGAGCCACCGCAGCGAAGGAGTGTCCGCCCAGTGCAGGTCGTCGATCGCGAGCAGCGTCGGCTGCTGAAAGGCCAGGTTGGCCGCGAGCCAGTAGAGGCCGTGGACGATCGCGAAGGAGCCCTCCACGGGCGTACCGGAAGGTCCCGCGGGCAGCGAGGCTCCGAAGAGCGGCTCTACAAGCGCGGCTGGCCCCGAGAGCAGCTCCGCGCGGAGATCCCTAGAGAGGCCCGCGAGCAGCGGCTCGAACAGCTGCCGGACGATCCCGTAGGCAAACTCGCCCTCGAGCTCGCCGCCGCGGGCCGCGAACACACGCATCCCCGCCGAGCCGGCAATCGAACGCCCCTCGGCGAGCAGGCGCGTCTTGCCGAGGCCGGCGCTTCCCTCGATGACGACGAAGCGCCCGCCACCCCTCTGTGCGGCGTCGGTCAGGGCTCGTAGCGCCGCGACCTGGGCTTCGCGCTCGAGGAGCAATGTGGTTCCGTCGGAGGGAACGACACTCGCCAACGCCATCACGACCTATCCGTAGAGCCCTTAGAACCGACAGTTTAGGCGCGCGTTTTGGGTCGGCCCCCGACGCGAGACGTGCCCGTTCCGGTCCACCCTGTTGCGAACGGGCTTGAGCGACTTCGCCATCTGACGGGCGCTGCGACCGCTGCGCTGCTTGGTCTGCTGTTTGTCGCGGTATCGATCCGAGTCGAGACGATCGCGAAGTCCGCGGAGTTGCGAAATCGATGTGCGCAGACCTTGCCGCTTTAGCTCACAGGACTTCTCGGATGACACGCCAAGACGAGAACCTGACGACTTAGTCGTCGAGGATGGTCAAGTCGAGTTGGCAGAGCCGCTCCGGGTCGGCCCAGGAAATCGAGCTCGACGACTTGCCGTCCCGAACCGTGACTGCGCCGATCGAGTACGGCTGCCTTGAAGGATGCGACGCCCCGGAAACGCCGTTGATGAGCGCAGGCCGCCATTTCCAGCTCGAGCTGGGAGGAGCCGAGCGCCTGGTGTGCTACCGCGTCTGCGCCGCGAGTCTCGCGCGAGCGGCCCCGGTCCGAAATCGGCCCGCCTGGGAGGCGATGGCGTACCCCGACCGCGCGGTGCCGGAGGCCGGGGGAATCATCCTCCGCTAAGGCGTCTTCTACGGCGGGCCTGACAACGTACTGGTCGAGACGGTTCGCAAGCGCCTGTGGCCGATCATCGAAAGGGCGGCGGCGTCACGTCGTTCGTCCACCTCGAAGACGCGGAAGCGGCGACCGTGCTCGCACTCGAGCACGAAGGTCGATGCGATCTACAACGTCGTCGATGACGAGGCCGCCCCGTCCCGCGAGTGGCTCCCCGAGGTTCGCAAGGATCGTCCTGCGTCGACGGCTGCCCCACGATCTGCTATTCGCGCGCGTGTAGCAAGGGCTGGCCGGGCGGGGCGACCCTTAGCGAAGCCTCCCCGAATGGGATGGGAGAGCGCGCGGGCGCCGAGCGTGCAAACGCGGCGGTGCGGAGTGGGAGATCCAGCGCGGAGAGCTATCGACGACTCGGTTTGGGGAGAGCTTCCTGAAGCTGCGAGCGCGAGTTGATCCCGAGCTTACGGTAGACGCTCGACAGGTGGATCTCGACGGTCTTCGGGGTGACGAAGAGGGCTTGCGCGATCTCGCGGTTGGTTGGGCCCTCGGCCGCCATCTGGGCAATGCGCAGCTCGCTGGGCGTGAGCGACTCGACACCGCTAAGCGCAATGCGCCGCGGCCGCGCCCCGGTGGCTCGAAGCTCGGTGTTGGCGCGCGCTGCGAGGGGCGTGGCGCCGCAAATCGTTGCCAGCTCAACTGCGCGTCGTAGCTGCTCGCGTGCGTCAGAGCGGCGGTTGGCGCGCCGAAGCGCCGCCCCTAGATCCGTACGCGCCTTCGCCTGTTCGAGCTTGGCCGGGGAGTTCGTGAGCACTTCGACCGCCTCCTCGAGCAGCGCTAGGCCACGTGTGCCCCCCTCGACCAGGCCCGCCGCACGCAGGGCCGCGCCGAGCGCACGTGGGGCGCCCCAGGTACGCGCGAGCTCGAGCTCTTCCGCCGCAAGCCGGCGGGCCTCGTCCCCCTCGCCCAGCTGGAGCACGGCGAGGGCGGCTGGCGAGCGCCAAGACATGAAGGCCGGGTTGCAGGCTCCGAGCTCATCTGAGCGGCGACCCGCTTCGAGCATGTCCTCCAGGCCGCCGGCCAGATCGCCCTTCAGCATGCGTAGGCGCGCCCGGATGTTGTTGGCAAAAAGGAGGCGCGCATCTTCGGGCAGGGAGTCACCGAGACCGGAGCGGTCGAGTGCGGCCACGGCCTCATGGAGCTTGCCTTGCTCCATGAGGGCCTGGGCCAGGTAGGCGTCCAGGTACAACGAGATCCTGCTAGTGGTCCCCCACGTCTCCGAGGCGATATTGGCTTCACGCCCCTCGGCCTCGGCTTCGGCCAGGTCACCGCGCAGGATGAATGTCTGGGCGCGAAAGACCTTGGTGACGGCCTCCGTGATGACCGAGCCCTCGCGGTATGCCCGGGCGAGAGCGTCGTCGTAGATCGCCATGGCCTCGTCGAGGTCCGCCATCGCTAGGACCATGGAGGCGGGGATGAAGACCACGGTGGAGATGTCCGTCCCCACGAGCGTTCCCTCAGCAAGGGCGTGGCGAGCGAGAGGGACGACCACGGCAGCCGGAACGCCGGCCCGCGCATCGTGATAGGCGAGGACCGAGAGCAACATCTTTTCGCCGACGGTCATGTCCTCGGGCCGGCTGCGAATACGCTCGAGCCGCGGGAGGGTGGCGCGATAGAGCCCCCGCACGTGAACCGCATTGGTGAGGAGCCCCGCCTCGAGGAGACGCTCGAGCTCTTTGTCGGCGCCGGCGAGCTCATCTAGCGCCTCGGTGAAAACGGCGTCTGACTCCTCGCTGCGGAGGAGGAGGAAGAGCTCGCGGCCAAGCAGGAGCGAGGTCTCGGCTCTGCGGACGGGATCGTCCATGAGCGCGTGGGCCTCTCGGAGGTGCTCGACTGCGGCATCGCCCCTCACGAGCGTCTCCGCAGAACCGAGTTCGAGCAGCACATCGGCGCGGTCTTCCGCAGAGGGCGGCTCGGCGACTGCTCGGCGAAGGTAACCAACCGCGCTTTCGGAAGCTCCGCGAGAGGCGGCGAGCCGCGCAGCTTCGCGCAGTGTCGCGACGACCTGCGGATCCGCAGCCGGGGGAATCAGCAGGAGATGCGCTGCGATCCGCTCCGGCTCGGCTCCGGACTCGGCGAGAAGACGCGCCGCCCGTGCATGGCCGATGTCTCGCTCGAGGGGTGTGAGCGCCTCGTAGACGGCCGCCCCGATGAGCGGGTGAATGAACCCCAACGGGGGCTGGGGGCGGAGGACGTCGACTCTTGCGAGCGCGCCGGCCGCGTCCGAGGCAGTCCTCAAGTCCAGATCGGCGAGCTCGGCCGCTTGGCGTGGATCGGCGTTGTCGCCCAGGATCGAGACCGCCTGAGCAAGCCTCCTCGATTCGGGTCGAAGGCGGGAGAGACGAACCGTGAGAGCGCGCGAGCCCGCCCGCGCCCCGAGCTCGCGCAGGCGAGGCACGTTTGGCGCGGTTGGAGCCAGGCCTTCATCACCGATCGCGAGCATGAGCTCGCGCAAAAGCAGCGGATTCCCACCTGTCTCGTCGTGGCAGGCAGCGCAAAATGCGTCGTCCGCATCTGACGAGAGTTTCTCGCGCACGAACCCGGCAGCGGCCCCCACGCTCAGAGGAGCGGGCCGAATGACACTGGCCAGCGGATCGGAGACGATCTGGACTAGGAGGCTCGGATCCTCTCCCGGCTCACCGGACCGGAGGCTGACGACGATCGAGACCCCAAGCCCCTCCATCCGAGGCAGCAGATAGGCCAGCCAACGCAGGGAGGGCAGATCGCACCAGTGCAGGTCGTCGATCGCGAGCAGCATCGGTCGGCTGGCAGCCACGTTCGCCGCCAGCCAGTAGAGGCCGTGGAGCGTTGCCAACGACGAGTCTGCCGCCGGCTGGGATACGAGCTGAGCAGGGTCGAAAAGGGGCGTCGCTAGCGCTGCCGCGCCCGCGAGCGCCTCGGCTCGCTCATCTGGGGACGCACGAGCAAGGAAGGGCTCGAAGAGCTGTCGTACCAGACCGTAGGAGAACGCACGTTCGAGCTCCGAGCCGCGGGCGGCCAGCACCTCCATCGCGGTCGCCTGCCCTTTTGCTTTCGCCTCCAATAGCAGCGAGGTCTTGCCGATCCCGGGTGGCCCCTCAATAGCGAGAAGACGGCCGCCGCTCGGGTCGGCGTTGATGAGTGCCTCGACCGCTGCCAGCTCGGCCTCGCGCTCGAGGAGATCAAACTGAGCCGAGGGCGCATGTCTTCCTAGCTCCTTGCGCGCCTGCTCGTGAGCAATCTTCACCGCTTGAGCTCCGCAGAGGAGTGTACGCCCGCGCCCTCAGCACCGCACGTCTCAGGGCGCAGCGTGGGGGAGCGCCACACCAAAGACTGGGGAGTAGGACTGGGGTTGCCCACGATGCGAAACCTCCTCGTGGCGAGCAGGATCGAGAGAACCATGAAGAAGGCCCAACAGCACCGCCGAGGATTCTGGTCCGGACCTCACGAGGACGCGTCATGGTGCAGGGAGGAGCGCCGTTGAGCAGAATCGTCGTCTTCGAACACCTGACGCTCGACGGCGTGATGCAGGCGCCGGGCCGGCCCGACGAGGACCGCCGGGGCGGCTTCGAGCATGGCGGCTGGGCCACGCTGTGGGACCACGTCATCGCCGACGTGGCCGAAGAGGGCATGGGCGCGACCGAGGCGCTGCTACTCGGCCGCCGGACCTACGAGGACTTCTACGCCTACTGGCCAAGCCAGGCCGACAACCCATTCAGCGAGGTGCTCACCAGCACACGCAAGTACGTCGCCTCGCGAACCCTGAAGGAGCCGCTCGCCTGGAACAATTCCAGGCTGCTCGAGGGCGACGCTGCGGAGTCGGTGGCTAGGCTCAAGGAGCAGCCGGGCCAGGATCTCGTCGTCCTCGGCAGCGGCGAGCTCGTTCAGGCGCTGATGCGCCGCGCCTTGGTGGACGAGTACGTGCTTCTGGTTCACCCGCTTCTACTCGGATCGGGGCTCCGCCTGTTCGACGAGATCGGCGGGCGTGCCAGCTTGCAGCTGATGGGTGCGAAGACGTCTCCCAGCGGAGTTTTGATCACGACCTACCGGCCGGCCGAAGGAGCGGCCGCCACCTCCACCTAGGAAGGAGACAAATGTCGGAGAGCAGCAATACCAAGCTGGCACCGCCCGCGGACCTGAAGGCGCTCGGCGACCGGCTCGTTGGCAGCTGGACAGTGTCCGGAGAGGCGGAAGGCGAGACGAGCTGGGAATGGATGGAGGGCCGTTTCTTCTTGATCCAGCGTGGCTGGACACGCCGCGAAGGGGTTGAGCAGAAGTTCATCCAGATCATCGGCTACGACCGCATGCCCGGCTCGGAGCCGGGCGACGAGATCACCGGCCGCCTCTACACGAACCACGGCGACACGCTCTCGTACGTTTGCGTGCTCGAAGGCGACACGATGACGATCTGGATGGGTGAGAAGGGCTCACCTGCGGTCTACCACGGCACGTTCAGCGCCGACGGCAACACGATCGAGGGCACCTGGGAGTGGCCCGGCGACGGCTACCAGGAGACGATGACCCGCGCCCACGAGTAGCTGCCACCGCGACACTCGGTCATCAGCGCGCCAGCCCCAACGCACCGAAAGGAGACGAGAGATGATCGTCGAGTACATCCGCTACAAGATCGATCCCAGTCGCACCGGCGAGTTCGACGACGCCTATCGACAGGCCGGTGTGCTCCTCGATGCCTCACCGCACTGCCAGCACTGGGAGGCCGCCCGCTGCGTCGACGAGCCCGACAAGCAGATCGTCCGCATCGAGTGGGATTCGGCCGAAGGGCACTTGCATGGCTTTCGTAAGAGCGCCGACTTCAAGCCTTTCCTCGAGGCCACCGGACCGTTCTACGACGACATCGAGGAGATGACGCACTACCAAGTCACCGCAAACAGATGAACTTTCAAGGCGAGAGGAGGTTGTATGGCTGAGAGGGAACCCGCGAAGAAGGGCGCCCAGAAGTCCGCCATGAGTGCGACCCCGATCGACAAGGGGTCCAAGGGATTCACCGCCGAGGAACGAGCCGCGATGAGGGCTCGTGCCCGAGAGCTGAAGGCGGAAGCGCGCGAACAAGAACCGGGCGGACGGGGAACGCGACGTGCTCGCGGCGATCGCCGAGATGCAGGGACCTGATCGAGCCATGGCCAAGCGGCTCCACGCGATCGCCAAGGCCAGGCGCGCCCGAGCTCTGGCCGAGAACCTGGTAGATGCCCGCCTACGCCAAGGACGGCAAGGTCGTCTGCTACTTCCGCCCTGTGGCCGGTCGCCTTCGCGCTGAAGGAACTGACCGCCTCCGAGATGGCGAGGATCGGCGCGCTCATGAAGAAGGCGGTGAGC
>Ga0126383_10001070_pt1 | contig 16582 bp, 18 predicted proteins | sample PanSoiMetPlot_35_FD_96882 | JGI IMG/M metagenome (GOLD analysis project Ga0126383, IMG submission 96882) | Tropical forest soil microbial communities from Panama - MetaG Plot_35 | ecosystem: Environmental > Terrestrial > Soil > Tropical forest > Bulk soil | place: Panama | collected 2016-02-17
AAGACTCGCCGAGGCGGATGTAGCCGAACCCAGTCTCGGGTTGCGTCGGTCGAATCCCAAGCGTCACCAGATGGCCGTCCTCGGCGAGCGCGGCCGCGCGGCGAACACAGTCCCGAAACGCCTCGGGATCCGCAACGTAATGATCCGAGGGCATCACCGCCAAAATCCCGTTGGGATCGTCTTTCAAAACCCGTACCGCGGCGAGGCCGATGGCCGGGGCGGTGTTTCGAGCCCGAGGTTCGATCAGCACATTTTCAGACGGAACTGCCTTCAGCAGGCGCCGAACCTTGGCCGCGTGCGTCTTGCCACAGACGATCAGAATTCGCCTGGCGCCGGCCAGCTTCTCAAGCCGGCGAAAGGTATCCACGATCAGCGGTTGCTTCGAAATCAGCGCCAGGAATTGTTTCGGCAGCGCTTCGCGCGACAGCGGCCAAAAGCGTGTTCCCGAGCCGCCTGCAAGAATCACCGGGTAGAGGCGGTTCATGGCAGCCACGGTCGAAAGGCCGAAAGTCCCCCGATCACCCGAAGCAGTCCGCGCAGGATCCGCCCCGTCACTCCCCAGATCACATATGGGCCGTAGTCGTAAAAGTAAATCTCACGCTCTTTGTCCATCACCCAGCGCCGCTCGGTCCGTTGAATCGCCGGATTGAACAGGTGGGCGAGCGGGACTTCAATCACTTCTTCGATCTCCTCGGGATTCGCGCGGTATCGAAAGTCAGCGGGGATCACTCCGACAAAGGGAAGCACTCGGTAATTGGTGATCGTCGGCACCTCGTCGAGCATACCGAGCACCGTCACCTCCCGCGGCTGAATACCCAACTCCTCGTGGGTTTCTCGAAGCGCGGTGTGCAGAGGCGTCAGGTCCTCCGGATCGCGCACTCCGCCTGGAAAGGCGATCTGGCCGCCGTGTTGCCTTAGCGCGGCCGGCCGCTTGGTAAACACCGCAAAGGGCTGGGATTGGCGCATGAACAGCGGCGCCAGCACCGCCGATTCGCGCAACCCCGGACTGGGTTTTTCGAGCACCTTCCCGGGCCGTTTCTCCAGCTCTTCGCGCAGCTGCTCAAAAAGAGGTTCCACGGGAAGTCACGTCGGGCGCTATTCCGAAAGCGGCGCAAGCACTCCGGCGCTGAGCAGGGCGAAGAGCAATCCTCCGAGTGCAATGCGATAGCCGACGAAGACCGTCGTCGCATGGGTTCGCAAGTAACGCAAAAGGCCAGCGATGGCCGCGATTCCGGAGACGAAAGCCATGGCGGTTCCAGCGCTGAGGGCAAGTAACGAGGGTCGATCGGTCGCCCTGAGGAAGTGGCGGAATTCAAACAGGCCGGCCAAGCCGTTGGCTGGAATGGAGAGCAAGAAAGAGTATCGGGCCGCGTCTTCGCGTCGTAGCCCCACCGCCAATCCACCGGTTAAGGTGGTGCCGGAGCGCGACGAGCCCGGAATCAACGCCACCGCTTGGCACAACCCGATGACCAGCCCGTCGCGGAAGGTCATCTCACCGATGGTACGCCGATGCTGCGCGAGCCGCTCTGCCAAGTAGAGGAGGATCGCCAGCGCGACCATCGAGGCGGCGATCACGTACAGCGAGCGCAGTGAGGTTTCGATCGACTTCTTGAACAGCAGGCCCGCCACGCCGACCGGGATGGTGCCGATGATCACAAACCACGCCAGCCGCGATTCCAGCGTTTCGAAGGGAACTCGGTTCCTCAAGCCGCGAAACCAGGCGGACGCCAGCCTGACCACGTCGCGCCAGAAGTAGAGGATCACCGCCGCCACCGAGCCCAGCTGGATGACCGCGGAGAACGCTGCTCCCGGATCGCCCCATCCGAGCAGCGCCGGGACGATCCTCAGGTGCGCGGTGGAGCTGATCGGAAGGAACTCGGTGACCCCCTGCACCAGTCCCAAGACAATCGCTTTGACGGGGTCCATCTGGAGAATCAGGTCCCCAGCTCCCACGAGTTCAGATACTTCTCCTGCTGCTTGGTCAGCACGTCCAGCTTGACGCCCATCGCCTTCAGCTTGAGGCGGGCGATTTCCTTGTCGATCTCCACTGGCACCGAATAGACCTGGCGCTCGAGCTTGGCGTGGTTTTTCACCATCCACTCGCTGCAGAGCGCCTGGTTGGCAAAGGACATGTCCATCACCGACGAGGGGTGGCCTTCCGCCGCCGCCAAGTTCACCAGCCTGCCTTCGCCGAGGACGATGATCCGCTTGCCGTTTTTCAGGGTGAACTGCTCCACGAACTCCCGGATTTCGAGCTTGTCTCTGGCGATGGCTTCCAAGGCTTCCAGATCCAGCTCCACGTTGAAGTGGCCGCTGTTGCACACGATCGCGCCATCTTTCATCTTTTCGAAGTGCTCCCGCCGAATCACGCTCACGTCGCCGGTGACGGTGCAAAAGAAGTCTCCAATCGCCGCAGCCTCGGACATCGGCATCACCCGATTGCCATCCATGACCGCTTCCAGCGCGCGCAGCGGATCGATCTCGGTGATCACCACGTCCGCCCCCAGCCCTTTCGCCCGCATCGCGATTCCGCGGCCGCACCAGCCATAGCCGGCGATCACGAAAACCGCGCCCGCCAACAGCCGATTGGTCGCGCGAACGATGCCGTCGATCGTCGACTGGCCGGTTCCGTAACGGTTGTCGAAGAGGTGCTTGGTCATCGCGTCGTTGACGGCGACGATCGGATACTTCAAGACTCCATCCTTGGCCATTGCGCGCAGGCGGATCACGCCGGTGGTGGTCTCCTCGGTTCCGCCAATCAGGTCCTTGAGCAAGTCCTGTCGCTGCGAGTGGAGCACGCCCACCACGTCAGCGCCGTCGTCCATCGTCAGATTGGGCTTGTGCCTGAGGGCAGCATCGATGTGCCGGTAGTAGGTCTTCTGATCCTCACCCTTGATCGCGAACACCGGGATCGCATGGTCCACAACCAGCGCCGCGGCTACGTCGTCCTGGGTCGAAAGCGGATTGGACGCACAGAGCGCGATCTGGGCGCCTCCCGCCTTCAAGGCGATCGCCAGATTGGCGGTCTCCGAGGTGACGTGGAGGCAGGCGGTCAGTCGCTTCCCCTTGAGCGGCTTCTGCTTGGCAAATCGGTCGCGGATCTGGTGGAGCACGGGCATTGAGCGACCCGCCCACTCGATCCGGCCGCGGCCTTTGTCCGCCAGTCCGAGGTCCTTCACGTCGCACTCGACCGATGGCTTGGCACCCTTGGCTTTCTTCTTCGAGTGCAACGGGGTTACGTTTTCCATCTCGACTGGCATTCAAAACTCCTTCAAGGGTGCACTCGACGGGCGATCGACTCAGGATTCCAGGCTTCCGACTGCTCGAAGACGGCCGGCCGCGGCCCGAAGCGCTTCCTTCTTGTCGGTCCGCTCCCAAGTAAAGTCCGGGTCGTTCCGGCCGAAGTGTCCGTAGGCTGCCGTCTTTTGATAAATCGGCCGCAGCAGGTTCAAGGTCTCGATGATTTCGCGCGGTTTGAGGCCAAAGCAGCGGCGGATGGCTTGGGCGATCCGCTCCTCGGCGACCCGCGCAGTGCCAAAGGTTTCGACCAACACCGAGACCGGCTCGGCAATCCCGATGGCGTAGGAAATCTGTACCTCGCAGCGGCGCGCCAGGCCGGCGGCAACGATGTTTTTGGCGATGTAGCGACCCATGTAGGCCGCGGAGCGATCGACCTTGGAGGGATCCTTCCCGGAGAACGCCCCACCTCCGTGGCGACCCATTCCGCCGTAGGTGTCGACGATGATCTTCCGCCCGGTTACCCCGGAGTCTCCCATCGGCCCGCCGATCACGAATCGGCCGGTGGGGTTGATGAAGTACTTGGTCTTGCGGTCCAGCATCTTCTTGGGCAGCGCCTTGTAGATGACATCTTCCATCACCGCTTCGTGGATCCGGCGGTTGGAGACGTCGTCCGCGTGTTGAGTGGAGACCACCACGGTGTCCACTCGGACCGGCTGGCCGTCTCGATACTCGACCGTGGCTTGGCTTTTGCCGTCCGGTCGCAGCCAGGGGTGCGTCTTGCGCCGGATTTCTGCGAGGCGCTTGGTGAGAAGGTGGGCGTAGGAAATCGGCGCGGGCATCAACTCGGGAGTTTCATCGCAGGCATAGCCGAACATCATTCCCTGATCGCCCGCCCCCTGCTCCTTCTTTGGCTTGGCATCGACGCCGCGGGCGATGTCCTGGGATTGCCCCTCGATCGCCACCAACACTCCGCAGGTATTTCCGTCAAAGCCCATCGAGCTGTCGGTGTAGCCGATGCGGCAGATGGTGCTGCGCACCACCTTGGGGATGTCCACGTAGCAAGAGGTCGTCACCTCGCCGGCGACGATCGCAACACCGGTCTTCACGAGCGTTTCCACCGCAACCCGACCGTGCGCGTCCTGTGCGATGATCGCATCGAGCACTCCGTCGCTGATCTGATCTGCGACTTTGTCGGGATGACCTTCGGTCACCGATTCCGATGTGAAGAGATAGTCTTTGGTCATCGAGGTCCTCTCCCCGCGGGCAAATGGGCGCGGAACACTAGCGACCGGCCAGAGATGGTGTCAACACGGGCTGCCTGGCGCCATTGTAGGCTCAACCAGGCTCGCTAATTTCCGCCCCCGGCAGCAATTTGGCGATCTCGGTGCGAATAAATCGCTCGATTTCCTCGGCGGTGGTCAAGCGCATCGCCTGCTCCACCAGAGCAACGGCTTCGGCGCGACTGGCGCGGCGGATGATCTGTTTCACCATCGGAATTTGCCCCGCGGTCATCGACAGCTCGTCAAAGCCGTAAGCCAGGAGCACCAGGGTGTACACCGGGTCGCCGGCCATTTCCCCGCACATTGAAACCGGAATCCGGGCGCTGCGGGCGGCGGTGACGACCGTCTCCAGGCAGCGAAGGATGGACAGGTGCAAGGGCTTGTAGAGGTAAGCGACGTTGCGATTGTGCCGATCGATCGCCAGCGAATACTGGATCAGATCGTTCGTTCCGACCGAGAAGAAATCCGCTTCCTGAACCAGGCGGTCAGCGATCAACGCGGCCGAGGGGGTCTCCACCATGATTCCCACGGGGAACCTGCCGCCCATCGGCACCCCGAGTCGGGTCAGCTCGCTTCGGCAGCGCTCCAGCTCTCCGCGGGCCTCCCGCAGCTCGCCAAGCCCCGAGATCAGGGGGAACATCACGCGCAAATTTCCAAAGGCGGAGGCTCGGAGCAATCCCTTGAGCTGCGCTCGGAACAAGTCGCGGTGTTGCAGGCAGTAGCGAATCGCGCGCAGCCCCATGGTCGGGTTGGGCTCGCGCTCAGTCCGCCGAAGCGCCGGGACTTTGTCTCCGCCCAAGTCCAAGGTGCGGATGGTGACGGTGCGTCCTTGAAGCGCCTCGAGCACACTGCGGTAGGTGCGAAAATGTTCCTCCTCGCTGGGAGGATTCTCGCGATCCAGAAATAGAAATTCGGTTCGATACAGTCCGATCCCCTCGGCGCCGTGCGACAGCAGCGAAGGGATTTCTTCGAGGAACTCCATGTTCCCGTTGAGCGTGACTCGAAATCCGTCGGTGGTGACCGCCGGCAGTTCGCGAATCTTCAACGCCGCCGCCTCGGAGGCCGCGTAGCGCCGTTGGGTTTCCTGCAGCTGCGAGAGCTGCGGCGGCGAGGGGTTGACGAGAATCAACCCAGTGGTTCCGTCCAATGCAACCAAGTCGCCCGGCGAAATCTGCTCCGAAGAGCGGCCGGCGCCGACCACCGCGGGGATTCCACGAGCTCGGGCGACGATCGCGGTATGGCTGGTCTGCCCCCCCAGGTCGGTGATGAACCCGGATACCCTTCCGGTCTTCATCATCACCGCGACGTCGACCGGGGCGAGGTCATGCGCGACCACCACCGCGTCGGCCGGCACCTCCACTTCCACGTCCACCGCTTGGCCCATCAGATTTCGCACCACCCGATCGGCGACGAAATCGAGGTCCGCTCGGCGTTCCCGGAAGTACTCGTCCGGGATGTTGTCGAACATGTGCTTAATTTTCCTGGCGACGCGTCGAACCGCCCATTCCGCGTTGATGCGATCGCGAGCGATCAGCTTGTTCACCTCGTCGACGAACATCGGATCGTGCAGCATCAACCGGTGGGCTTCCAGAATCAGTGCGTGGTCATGACCTTCACCCTGCGCCAGGCGCTCTTTGATTTCACTCAGCTGATGGTCCGAAAGCTCGATCGCGGTCTTCATCCGCATCAGCTCGGAATCGGCTTCGTCCTCGGGGACCCGCAACTTCGGCGTTCGAACCCTCTTGCGGTCCACCAGGAACGCCCGGCCGACGGCCACGCCTGGACTGGCGCCGATGCCCTTCAGGGACAGCGACGGGCTGACCTGGCTGGTGATCGGGCGCTTGGCTTCCTCCGGCTGCCTCACTATTGGTTCTCTCCAAACTTGTTGGCTATCAGGGCGGTTATCTCGCTCAGGCACGCGTTGGCGTCCTCGCCTTCGCAGCGAACCTTGACCCGCATCCCTTGGGCCGCCGCCAGCATCAGCACCCCCATGATCGATTTACCGTTCACCGTCTGCCCTTCACACTCCAAGCTGACCTCGCTCTTGTAGCGGTTCGCAGCCTTGACCAGCTGGGCTGCCGCGCGAGCATGCAGTCCCAAGGCATTGATGATTCTATATTCTCCCTCGGCCACCATTCATATCCTCATCAGAGGAAAGCCCCCGTGGCGGCGGCCAACAGCGCTGCGAGATAAAGCAGTGCGTAGTACGTGGCTCGCTTGGCTACCAGCCAGTAACTGAGGGCTCCGGCCACCAGGCACCCTGCGGCAAGTGCCGGCGCCCAAGAGCCCGTTTCATTTCGCCCAAAAACGATCGCCAGCCAAGCCGCCAGCGCGCCCGCGCTGCAGGCGCCCAGCGCTCGAAGGCGAGCACCCCGCTTGGGCAGCTGTTGCTTGGCCAGAGCGTCCACCACCCTGTCCCCAAGCCGAAGCCCGAGCCGGTAAAACCGTATCCTCAGGGGTAGATGCACCGCGTTGTAGAGCCCGATGAAGAGGATCGCGGCCCAGGCGTGCAGCACCGGCACCAGCCCGGCGCAGATCGCTCCCGCCGCGGGTTTAAGGGACAGCCAAAAGAAACCGTCTCCCAGCGCTGCCAGGGGCCCCATCAATGCCGCCTTGAAGTTGGTCACCGGCTCCGGCCCTTCGAGGCCGAGGGCAATCCGCTGCTCATGGTAGAGCACGCCGCCCAGCATCGCGGCCGCCAGATAGGGGTGGGTGTTGAAAAAAGTGAGGTGACGGCGAAGCGCGATCGCCCTCATTTGCGGATCTGGATACAGCTCCGCAAGGGCCGGGAAGAGCGCGTACGCGAGCCCAAGGTTCTGCATCCCTTGAGGATTCCACGAGGCCTGAAGCAAGAAGGAGCGGAAGAAAACGCGCCATTTCACGCTCCGGCTCAAGGTGGCGGCCCGAGGCTCCCCGATGGGCACGGTGCGCGCCGCGTGGGCGCTCATGGATGCCACCTCAGGGTTGCTGCCGCCGAGCCTAAAATCACCAAGGCAGCAGCGGCCCCGGCAAACAGCGCCGCACGTCGGGCGTGGGAGCCGCGCGCGGCGATCGCCGCCGCGACCGAGGCCATGGCCGGATAGGCCCAGGCGAGGCCCCGGGCCACCCTCAGCGGCAGCAACTCCACCCACGGCGCGCACAGAAACCCGACGAGCGCGCACGCGGCGGTAATCAGGGCGAAGAAAACAAAGTGCGGCCACATGCCCCAAACGTTTTGTCGGACGGCGCGCTCCAGCTCGCCGTGGTCTGCGGACTCAATCGCCCGGGCTTCGAGTCGGGTGGTGTAACGCTCGAGCGCACGATCGATGAACCGACCGGCATGGCCGAGCCAAATGAACATCAGGATCGCGAGCGACCAGATGGCCGGAGTACTCGCCCCGGTGCCGCCCGTCATCCCGGCTGCAGCTGCTGCACACCCCGTGGCCGCCAGCGTATCGTTCTCAGGAAGGGCCGCGCCAAGGCTGGCGGAGCCGAGATGAAACAGCTCGATCACTAGGCCCACGTAGAGGCCGGAGGAAAGATCGTCCATCAAGAAGCCGACGCCAGTAGCGGCGACCAACGGACGCGAAAACATCGCCTGCAGAAAAGCCCGCCGCTCGATGGCCAGCAGCCCACCCCAAATTCCGGCGAGAGCCACGTGCGACGACAACACCATCCGGTGTCAATCTCCTTGCTGGTATCGCTGAACCATCTCCGCGAGGCTGACCCGAGTATCGGTCGGCACCCCGCGAGCCTCAACCTCCACGCCCGCGCTCGACAACATCTTGAGCTGGTTGAGTTCCTCTGGCGAGAGAAATACGGATGGAGAAACCTGCCGGCGGCCGCTGCCGAAGTGAATGTTCCCAAGGTTGAGGACCCGCAGTGGCAGGCCCTTCTCCCGCGCGGTTACCGCGGCGGCCACGTCGCGGACCAGAACCAGCGTGGGGACCGAGTCTTCGGCGATCGACCGGTAGTCGACCTTCAGCAGCGCTTCGATCCGGACCTCGACGGAGCTTTGCACCGCCAGGCCCATCGCCGCGCGGGTCAATAGATTGGCGGCCGCCTCATCGTCCGCCACCACCATTCGCTTAACCTTAAGACGCGGAAGCCAAGCCTCGACCACCTGGCCGTGAATGAGGCGATTGTCGACGCGGACCAGGGAAATCACAGCGCCAGTCCGCTCAAACCGCTACCGGCCGCCCGGAACCGCGCTGCGAACGAGAGCGGAAGCACAGGTGATGTTCTTTTGCCCATAGCGCGCCAGGGCCGAGGCCAACTCGGGAAGCGATGCCATTTCTGATCGAAGCGTGCTTGCTTTGAGCAGCATCGGCAGGTTGATACCGGTGATCACCTCAAGCTTGTGATCCCGTGTCAACGTCAGCGACTGGTTGCAGGGCGTGCCCCCGAGCAAATCGGTGAAGACGATCACGCCTTGTCCGGAATCGACCGACGCCACCGCTTGGTCTACCCGCCGTTGAATCTCGGAGGCGGAGTTGGTGGGTTCGATGTTACAGGTGGATACCGCCTCCAACCTGCCTACAATCTGCTCTGCAGTCGAGACAAGCTCTTGGGCCAGATGTCCGTGGGTGGCAACGACAATGCCGACCATGATTGATCACTCCCGCCTACTCCTAAACGCGCCTTTCACTCACTAGCGCCAGCAGACTCACTGCGCAATATTCGACCTTGCTGACGAAGCAGGTTCATTTTCCTTCACCTGGGCCCAATCCACGCTGATTCGGGCGAGCAGCAAGCCTGAAGCCCCAAGGAAATCCGGCTACTCCTTTTCCAGATCCCGGTCCCAGACCTGAATGCCGCTCTGCGTGGGCACCAGCCGCCGATACAACTCGTGCACCACCGCAACCGATCGGTGTCGACCACCGGTGCACCCCAACGCCAGCGTGAGATAGGCCTTGCCCTCGTGCTGATACCGAGGAAACAGGAATCGACACAGGTCGACGACCTTATCCAGGAAAGCTTGAGCATCGGGGCGCTCGAGGACGAAGCGCATCACGTCCGGGTGGGTGCCGGTCAAACCCCTCAATTCGGGAACGAAGTAGGGGTTGGGCAAGAAACGCAAGTCAAAGACGAGATCCGCCTGAGGCGGAACACCGTAACGGTAGCCAAAAGACATCAGCGAGATGGCCGGTTGATTGTGCTCGGCCGGCGAGAAGCGGGCCTGCACCAGTCGCTTGAGGTCGTGCACGCTCAGCTCGGAGGTATCGATCACCTGGCGAGCCATCTCTCTTAAGTCCTTCAGGGCCTCCCGCTCCCGCCGAATCCCTTCAGCGACGCTGTCGCTTGGAGCCAGCGGATGCCGCCGACGGGTTTCCGAAAAGCGTCGGATCAGGCAGTCGTCGCTGGCGTCGAGGAACAAAACTTCGACCTGGTGACCTGCGCGCCGAACCTCGTCGAGTATCCGAGGTACCTCGCGCAGAAAGACGCCTTCGCGGGCGTCGATCACCAAAGCCAATCGAGGTGCTTGAGAGCCCAGGCTGGCCAGCTCCGTCAGCTTTGGCAACAACAGGACCGGCAAGTTGTCGATGCAAAACATCCCGGCATCTTCTAGGGAGCGAATTGCGATCGTCTTTCCGGAGCCCGACATTCCGGTGATGACCAGAATGCTCTGGACCGGCGAGGTCACTCGACCTCTTCCCCCAGAGTGCGGCGAACCGCGCCGTCGGCGATGGCGCGGTTGAGTCGCTCGGCAAATTCCTTGGCGGAGTGGTGTCCCTGCAACTTGAGCAGGTGGTTGCGGGCAGCCACTTCGATGATCGTCGTCATGTTGCGTCCCGGGCGCACCGGCACCACCGACAACGGGATCTCCACGTCAAGCACGGCGAACTTCTGCTCTTCGACGCCGAGCCGGTCGTATTCGTGGTGCGGATCCCACTCCACCAGTTCCATCACCAGCTCTATCTTCTTTTGATCCCGGACCGCGGCGACTCCAAACAGGTCCTTGATGTTGATGATCCCAAGCCCGCGAATTTCCATGTGGTGTTTGATAATGGCGTTTCCGGTGCCATACAGGCTGCCGGGCTTGAGCCGCATCACATCGACGATGTCGTCGGCGACCAAGCGATGCCCGCGCATCACCAGGTCCAGCGCAATTTCGCTCTTGCCGATGCCGCTCTTGCCCAGAAGCAAGATCCCGACGCCGAAGACGTCCATCAGCACACCGTGCAAGCTGGCGACAGCGGTCAGCGCCTCCTCCAGGAAGCTTTGAACCTGTTGAATGAACAGCGAGGAGAGCATCGGCGTTTTGAGCAGTGTCAGCCCCGCCCGTTCACAGGCCTCCATCAGGGCGGGGGGGATTTCCAAGTTCTTGGTGACCACGATGCAAGCTAAGGCCGAGTGCGACTGGAACAGATAGTTGAGCACCTCGCGCTGGCGCGATTCGGGGAGGGTGCGTAGGTAGGAGATCTCGGTGTTGCCGAACACCTGAACACGCTCGGAGTGCAGGTGCTCGGTGAATCCGGTCAGCGCCAACCCCGGCTTTTGGATTCGCGAGGAGGTGATTCTGCGATCCAGGCCCGCCCGGCCGGCGACGAGCTCCAAGCGCAGGTCGTAATCGCTGTCCTCAAGCAGGCGTACCACTTTGATAGAGTTCATGGTGAGCGCGGCGGTTTGTTCCGTTCTACTCCGGAGACTGCATTGTCCCAAGCTCGGGGCAACCTTGACAGCGGTGGTAGCCAACACTACAAGCCTCGGCGTCGGCGGAGCGCGGGCGGATAGCTCAGCGGTAGAGCGTCGCCCTTACAAGGCGAAAGTCACAGGTTCGATCCCTGTTCCGCCCATCGGTACTGGGGAGTTAGTTCAGTTGGTTAGAACGCCGGCCTGTCACGCCGGAGGTCACGGGTTCAAGTCCCGTACTCCTCGCTGCTCGCGGTAGAGCCACCCGCGGCGTCACACGCCGACAACCGCGATGTTGCTCCTCGGGCAACAGAGACGCGGCTGATCTGCGGCGTCAGCCGCTCGGCAACATCCCCGCCCGTCTCGTTTTGTCGGTGCCCCTTGAGTAAAGCGCTGCAGCTCTTCGTCTCTGATGGCAAGCCGCCACGCCGTTTCAGCGAGCGTTGGGCGGGCCCTGGTTTTGCAGCGAGGCCTGGACGAAGAGGAACTACAATGCGAGGCGTAATCACCAAGCGGGACATCATCGAAAACTTCGGCCTGATTTGGCGAGAGTTTGGCCTGCGCTGCCTCGCTCGGTGCCTAAGCGCGGTGGTGAGCGGGCGGAGCACGACGTTCCTCGAGCTCGCGGTGCTGGAGCCGACCAATCGAGCCGCACTGCGGCCTCAAACGACGGATTTCCAACGCCAGGCCTGAGTTTTCCTGCGCCCAGGCCCGGCGCCCGAGGCCTGCGCCACTCGCAAGATACTGATTTCTAGGCGCTTTTTGCAAAGGGCCTGTCCGCTTCGATGGCATTTTGGTTGCTTTCTGGAAAGCGAGATGTTCGGCCTGGCTTCAGTCCTTGCAATGGCAACCCTCTGTGGCGCTCCCACGCACGACACTTCGGAGCTCGATGGCCGGCGCGCCGCTGCGGAAGAGTCCTTCAGACGCTTGTCAGAGTTGCGCACCGAGGAGGCCGCCGCTCGCCGGCAGCTCGAAACATTGGCCGCTGAGATCGCAAAAACCAAGGCGCAAGCCAAAGCAAACCTTTTGCCAACGAGGCAATTGCCAGAGCAGCTTCGGCACTCTCAACAACTTTCCAGCAGAGTCAGCGAGCTAGCGAGCGCGATTGCTTCCCAAGAAGCCGAGGTTCGGCGACGAAACGACCAGCTCTTGGAGGCCTTGTCTCAACAAATCTCTCGCACCCGCAGAGATTGGGAAGCGTCGAATGCCCCTGAAGAGAAAAAAGCGCTGTTGGGCACCATGCGCTTGCTTCGCGCCGAGCAGGAGCGAGTCCGAGCGACGCTTCCGCCTCACTTCGCCCCGAGCTTTGCGGGGACCTCCACATCGGAGGTTCCAGAGGATCTGCTCGAGCAGGCGGATGCGGCGCGGGACGCCGAAGACAAGGTGAAGCGGCAGCTGGCGAGCGTGGAGGCTCGGATCGCGGATGCTCGCGAACAACGAGACCTCGAGCGGCGAATGGGGGAATTCCTTTCGGACCAGTCCCTCCTTGACGAGCGCGACCTCCGTCTTCGTGGACAGGGCGTCAGCTCGGACAATATCTCACGCAGCTCCGGCCCGAGGACAGGTCCTGATCCGTCCTCACCAACCGGTTCGCCCTCTCAGTCGGGGGGAAATTCGGTGTGGAGCGATGCAGTCCGGCCGGATCCGGTCTCGCTTCAAGATCAAGCTCTCTCCCAAGGGGAAGAACCGCTGGAAGCTCTTCTGCGTGAACGACGGCGGTTGGAGGCGTTGGCCGGGCAACTAGAAGCCCAGGCGAGGACCCTGGAGGAGCGAGCCCGCGCCCTCAAGTAGGCGGTCCCCTGCGCGGCTGCCCTCGGGCTATTGTCGAGCCGCGCATGCTCATTTCCCAGCGTCGCGTGTGGGTGATTCTCGCGCTGGCATTGGCCGCGGCCTCCCCGGCCTTGGCCGTTGACTTTGAGGGCACTGGGCGCGGCGCGCTGCGCCTCGCGGTGGACTCGAATGCGAGGCGGGATTTCGAGCAATTCGGCACCCAATCGGACGGAGTGGTCTCGGCGATAGCCTCAGGCCGGGGCCGGCTCATCTTTCCGTGGGGAGTGCTGGCCGGGACTTACGACCTTGCCGCCCAGAAGTTCTTCACCCTGACGTCGGAGGACGTGCTCATCCAGTCGGCCACTTTGGCTCTCTCCATCCCGATCGGCGGACTTGTTGCCGCGGGAGTGGAGGGCCGAGCGAAGGATCGGCGCGGCGGGTCCAGAAAATACACGGATTTGGCGGGAGGTGCCTTCCTCCTGTTCCTTCCGGGCGACGGCTGGACGGTTCGACTCGCCGGTTCGGGTCATCGCTTCATTTACCCACCTTTTTTCCCCTACAGCTTCACCGCGGGCGAAGCGAGCGGACAGGTGCAGTATCGCTTCGCCAGGCGCCACTCGGTTGCACTGTTGGGCGACTTCGGCGTTCGCTGGTTCAATGCGATCGCCGACGTCAACCCAGCTCAGCCGCCGAGCCCGAACCCAGAGCAGAGGGTGGACAAGGTTTTTGTCGCAGGCTTGAGCTATCGCTACCAGGGCCCGTTCCTGGCCTCCGCCGCCTACAGCTACGGGAACTTCGACTCGAACAGCTTTGGTCAGTCCGCTCACCGACATCGGCTGAGCGCCAGCCTGGGAGTCCGATTGCCTTGGCAATCAACCCTTCTCGCTGAAGGGGTACTCGAGTTCACCAACTACCCGGACCGGATTTTCGTGTCCCCGGAAATACTCTTAATCGACGATCAGAACCTCAACTCCATATCCATCAAATTGGCGCGTCCGATCCTCTCCGGCGTCGACGTGGAGGTGGAGTACGCGTTCTACCACGCCAGCCTTCCGGGCCCGGAAGCAACCTACAAGTACCTGCGGATGGTGGGAGGGATCGGATTGACAGCGCGCCTGTGGTAGCTACAAGAACGCATGAGTGATGAGCACGGTGCGCCTGAGATGCCGCCTTCCCGTCCCGACCCCTCGCAGCAGCCTGGAGGTTTGCCGGAGTTGGACTTCGGCCCCCGGGCTCCCTCGATGCCGCAGTACTTTCTGGGATACGCAGTGGTTTTTGCGCTGGTCATCGGCTTTGCCTTGGCGCTCGTTGGACTGATGCGCTTGCTACGATGAACCAGGCTTCGAAACATCCCTTCCGCCGATGACCCCAGCGCATCCTCGGAAACGCACACCTGCCCGGTCGCGCCGGGCGCCGAGCCGCAAGCACGCCACCGGTGCGGAGAAGCAGAGGCCGGGTCTGCAGCGGCCTCAACCCGAACCGCAGGCCAGTCGCGACCTCGCGCATCAAATCGCGGCTCTGCTCCTCGACAAGAAGGCGGCGGACGTTCTCATCCTCAACGTGCACGAGAAAGCTTCCTACGCGGATTTTTTCGTCATTGCCTCCGGTGAATCGGAGCGCCAAGTCTCAGCGATGGCGGAGTACCTGCAGGAAAAGCTATCGGAACGACAGCTGCGGCCGCTAGGTGTCGAAGGACAAGAATCCGGCAGCTGGGTGCTGCTGGATTTTGGGGAGGTCGTCGCCCACCTATTCTTCTCCGAAACCCGCGCGTTCTACGATCTCGAAGGGCTGTGGGCGGATGCCCCGCGGGAGAAGGTGGCCTGAGAATCAGGGTTGCGAGCTTTGGCCGCGCCCGATCGGATCCTCTTGCGCCCGCGGTCCAAGACTACGCTGCTCGCCTTGGCCATTACGTCCAATTCGAGCTGCTGGAGTTGCCTGCGCATCGCTCTGGGAGAGGGGGAGCGACGCGAGCCCGATCAGCCGAGGCGGCAACCCTTCTCGAGAACGTTCGACCCACCGAGTGGCTCGTAACCTTGGACGAATTGGGGCAGCAGTTGAGCTCGCCGGAGCTTTCCCGCTTCCTCTCTGACGCTCAGAGAAACTCTCGCGATCTGCTCTTCGCGGTCGGAGGCGACCAAGGGCTCGGCGAGGAGGCACTGCGGCGCTCTTATCTCAAGCTGTCGTTGTCGCGGATGACCCTGCCCCACCGCTTGGCACGACTCGTGCTGGTCGAGCAGCTCTACCGTGCGCTCACGATCCAGCGTGGAGAGCCCTACCACAAGTAGTTTGTCCGAATGGCTGGACCCTCTGGTGGAAATCTTCTTTCCCCCCGCCTGCCTGGCATGTGGCGGCGTCACTCCGGGTTCGACGGCGGTTTGCCTGGCATGCGAACTGGAGTTGGAGCGAATTCCGAAACGGCACTGCCGAAGCTGCGCCGAGCCCGGGGACTTCGAATCGGACCATTGCCCTCGGTGTGAGCTTCGACGTCCTACCTATACCCGGGTGTTTGCGCCGTTCCTGCATCACGGGCCGATCGCCAGGGCCATCCACCAGTTCAAATACGAGGATCATCCAGAACTGGCGCCCGCCTTGGCAGCCCTGGTGATTCGCGAAGCCGAAGAATTTCTCGCTGAAGCACCGAAGAATGTCTGCCCCATTCCCTTGCATCGCAAGCGCCTGTGGCGAAGGAGGTACGATCAAGCACAACTGCTGAGCTACGAAATCGCCCGGCGCACGCAGCGGCAGCACGCTGAATGCCTGCGGAGAAGGCGAGATACGCGCCGGCAGGTTGGCCTGACGGAAACCCAGCGGGAGCAAAACGTCGCCGGCAGCTTCGAAGCCGTAGCTGACGTCGCCGGAGCGTCGTTGCTTCTGGTGGACGACGTGTTCACCACCGGGGCCACCGCCCGATCCGCGGCATTGGCGCTGCGCGCGGCGGGCGCGCTCGAGGTGCAGGTACTCGCGATTGCCCGGGCGTTTACGCAAACGTAGCCAGGGGTCGGGGACATCTAACCTGAGTCCACGTAGACACCAGCGCCTCTGGCGCAAGCGCCGGGAAGCTTCCGGCCCAGATGGCGGTTTTTCCCAGTCGATGCGCTAAGCTCGTGCCCTAAGTGATCTGAAAACAGTTCTACGTTGAGAGGAGCCCATGCGGTGGTGGTCGTTGACATCTGTGCTGTTCTTCCTGGCGTTGCCTACCGCGGCGCTGGCGGCGTCGGACGTAGACCCGGTGCTTGCATTCGCGCGCACTGAAGCGGCTCAAGCGTTGAACAATGCTTCCTCTCCGCGTGCAGCGGCCCATCTCGTTCGCCTGCACTCGCTGCGCGACGAAGTCAGCGACCTTCAGCTGCTCGCCGACGTCTACCTCCAGATCCTTTCCACTCCGCGCGCCGACGTTTACGCCCGAAACTTGGCGCGGTCCTTCTTGGCGGACATCGAGCGCGCCCGCGGCAGGCTCGTCAAGGCCGCGGAGCTGGTGGAGCCTCTGGGGTACATCCACTCTTATTACCTGCTCGGCGGTTTCGACAACGAAGGCAAGGGGGGCTGCGGAACCGACTTTGGACCCGAGAGCAGTTTGGACCTCAAAGCCACCTATTCCGCCAAGGGGCACGCTGCGACCTGGCGAAAGCTGAGCCTGCGCTCCTTCGACGACTACGTCGATCTCTCCGCGTCGATCCGAC
>Ga0126383_10001072_pt1 | contig 16570 bp, 8 predicted proteins | sample PanSoiMetPlot_35_FD_96882 | JGI IMG/M metagenome (GOLD analysis project Ga0126383, IMG submission 96882) | Tropical forest soil microbial communities from Panama - MetaG Plot_35 | ecosystem: Environmental > Terrestrial > Soil > Tropical forest > Bulk soil | place: Panama | collected 2016-02-17
GCCGGTATCGTTCTCGCCGATGCGCTTATGATCGCGGGCCGGGGGCATCAGGCGATAATCCTGACCGTCAGCAAACAACAGCACCGAGACTTCGGGTCCGGTCAGAGTTTCTTCGATCACAATCCTGCGCGCGGCATCGAGCCCCACCGCACCCGCTCTGAGGTCGGCGATGGCCTCCAGCGCCTGGGCGCGGCTGGCGGCGACATAAACCCCTTTCCCCGCCGCCAGTCCGTCAGCTTTGATAACCACGCTGGAGGCCTCGGGACCGAATTCTCCGGACTTCAACAATTCTTCCGCCTCGTCAAAAGAGTCGGCAATACGATAACGCGCGGTGGGAATTGAATGCCGATCCATGAATGCTTTCGCGAATGCTTTGCTCGACTCCAGCCGCGCTACTTCGCTTCGTGGTCCGACGATCCTCAACTCTTGCTGCTCGAACGCGTCGACCAGACCGGCAGCCAGCGGGCCCTCGGGACCGACTACCGTCAAGTCGATTTTTCTCTCGGCTGCCACTGAGAGAAGCGCGCCGTGATCGTCAACGCTGATCGGAAGACACTGCGCAATCTGTGCGATACCTGCATTGCCGGGTGCGCAGAATAGCTGCACGGGCGTACCGGCAGTGCGTTGCAACGTGGCACAGATGGCGTGCTCGCGGCCGCCGCCGCCGATGACGAGAATTTTCATAAGTAGTTCAGGGCTGTGCGCTGCTCTTATCGCCGCCCAACAAAGCAGGCTTCGGCCGCAAAAAAACTTTCACGAAATGCTTGACACAGCGGGATCATAGTCATATAAGTGCAACCGCTGTGGCCGGGCTGCTCAGTCAGAGCCACGCTAGTTTAAGTTTTCGCGGCCTCCTCGTACAGCTTCAAAGTCCACCTGCAAGAGGCTTCCTGCCTGATACCGACAGAGCCTCTGGAGGAGAAGCAGATGTCAAACCAAATTCGGGATCAAATGACTCAAGATCCGATACCTGAGTATCAGGATCGTCCGATTACCTGTGTCGATTGCGGCGAAGACTTTACCTGGACCGTGGGCGAGCAGGTCTTCTTTCACGACAAAGGACTACGGAACGAGCCGAAAAGATGTAAGCCGTGTAAGCAGGCCAAGAACGATCGCCTGGCGGCAATCTCGTTCGCGCAAGCCAGCGGCGCCCGGCAGCGAGTCGAGGTGACCGTCACCTGCGCCCAATGTCACGAGCAAACGACCGTGCCTTTCTATCCCTCCCAGGGAAGACCGGTCTATTGTCGCGCATGTTTTGTGGCTTCTCGGGCGATGTCGGCAGGCGCTTGAGTTTAGTGCTCCAGGTGGTACGGAACATTGGTCACCACCACACCCTTCTTGAACAGCAGCGCACCCTTCAAATACAAAGTGTTCTGATTGTGCAGCAGATTCTGCCACCACTTGGCGGGAACGAACTCAGGCAGCACGATCGTAATCAGCACCTTTGGCGATCCCCGCCGCACCCGATCCACGTAGTTGAATAGCGGCCGCGCCAGCGAACGATACGGCGAGGCCACGATCACCAGATTTACCCCGGAACCCCACTGGTCCCATTTCTCCCTAAGGCGGCGCGTCTGCTCATCATCGAGGTTTACGTAGACAGCGGTGACGTGGTGCGGCGCAATCGACTTGGCATACTGGAGGGCCTGAATTACCCCGCGATGGATCCCGGAAATCGGCACAATCACTTCATGATCGATGGGCTGCAAGGGCGCCAGTCCTTCGGTCGATAACTGCCGCGCCACATCGACATAGTGACGATGGATCTTGAGGAACATCAAAACCAGCATCGGAATGAGCGCGACCACGACCCACGCGCCATGAACGAATTTCGTGGCGATAAAAACTATGAGCACGACGCACGTCGCCAGCGCGCCAATGCCGTTTATCAAAAGAGATTTTCGCCAATGCGAATTCCGCTCTAGTCTCTCCACCTCAGCCAGGGTGGGCGGCGCCGGCTTTACCAAATTCAGCGATTCAGTCTTGTCCCCGGCGACTTTGCTGCCTTCACCCGCATTCGCCTTGAGCGCTTCCTGCCGCAGCCGCTGCAGACCCTGACCTTCTTTCCACCAGTGCACCACCATGCCGGATTGCGACAAGGTGAACGAAAGAAACACCCCGACGGCGTACAGCGGAATCAGGCGGCTGGTCTCGCCGCCGAAAGCCCACACCAGAATTCCCGAGAAAACCGCCAGCAGAATGATGCCGTTTGAGAAGACGAGCCGGTCGCCGCGGTTTGCGAATTGTCGCGGCAAGAACCGATCGCGCGCGAGTAACGAAGACAGCCTGGGAAAATCTGCGAATGACGTATTAGCCGCCAGCACCAATATCGCCGCCGTGGTGATCTGCACGAGGTAGTAGAACCAACTCATGTAGCCGGTAAATATGTTACGGGCAAACTGGGAGATCACGGTTTCGTGCTCATGCGGATGGACGTGGTAGAGATAAGCCATCACGCTGGTGCCGATGAACATCGTGGCCAGCAGCGCCGCCATTACCGAAAGGGTTTTCGCGGCGTTGTCAGACTCGGGCGCTTTGAACGCGGGAATGCCGTTTGAGATTGCCTCGATTCCGGTCAGTGCCGCGCAGCCATTTGAGAAGGCTCCCAGAAGTAAAAACCAGGTGAGCGGTTGCTCGTGATAGCCCTCGGCAATCTTGAGATCCAGGTCGTTGGGAGGTGCAATGTGCGGACTCACGACATAGCGCACCAGTCCATACCCAATCATGAATAGAAACGCGACGATGAAGGCGTACGTCGGGCCCGCAAACAGCGCGCCTGATTCGCGCACTCCGCGCAAATTCGCAAGCGCAATAAAGGTGATAAAGAACAAACAGAAGCCTACCCGATGTTCGTCAAGCCAGGCCCACTTGGTGCCAACGAAGGTCGAAGTGATCGCCGCGACTCCGGCAGCGATTGACACCGAAACCGTCAAAATGTAATCGACCAGCAGTGAAGCCGCGGCGATGAGTCCCGGCAGGGTGCCCAAATTATCTTTGGCGACAATGTACGAACCACCACCGGAAGGATAAGCGTGAATGGTTTGCCGGTAACTAATCGCGACGATGATCAAAAGCGTCGCGATGCCTATCGAAATGGGCACGACCCGGCTGAAGATGTGCTCGTTATGGCCCACAAAAACATAGGCCGCCGCGAGGACGAGCAGAATTTCTTCAGTGGCGTAGGCGGTAGACGAAAGCGCGTCGGAAGAGAAGACCGCTAACGCAGTCTTCTTCGTCAATCGTTCGTGTGCTAAGCGCGCTGTCTTGATCGGACTACCGAGCAGCAGACGCTTCAGAGACGCCATTGTTTACGCTTGCAGCGTCGCGGCTGAGGCGCGCTAAAAATGCCACAGCCTGGTTTGCCAGCTGTGGCAACGCGCAACGCGACGCGAACTTTTCGATCCGAAATCAGTTCCAGATTATTGCTTGCCGTATATTAAGACAACTCTTTTGAAAGTCAATCTACTGAAGGGGTGCAGGGGGATGGAAATCTGAGATTTGACACGCCTAAAAATAAAAGCGGGCGGGGCCCTCCCACAAGCCCCACCCTAAGGCCACGTGTCCTCACCCCACGCGACCACTTCGCCCACCGGGGAGGCGGGCGCATCGAGATTATGCACAAGTCAACCACGAGTTGCAACCAAAAGTGTGATCTTTTTTCAATTATATTTGTGCGCTTGCGTACTGTAATCACGATTAGTAATAGCCTTCATCAAGTTCGCTGAGGCGAGACGGATTCGATGGCGTGTAAGAGCACAATTAGGACGTCGCCCTCGCCCTCATCCGCCTTGGTTCTGAGTGATACATAGTCGTTGGTAACGTCGGTAATGGTGCCTTCATAGATGGCGCCCGAAATCGCCTTCAGGCTTACAGTCTTGCCTCTGTATCGGATCAAGAGGTTCTCCACGTGCTGATAGTTCATCAACGAGTTTCCTTTCCTGTGTGCACCGTCGTGCGATTCAACTCCACGTTACACAAAACCAACGGTATCCATCCGGATCCTGCAAACTTACAAACCGGCCGCCCCAGCCTTCGTCACGCGGTGCGGTAACTTGAACGTTTCGCGTCTGTAGCCGGTCGTAGAATAGATCGACATCGCTGACGCCGAGCACAAAATAGACTCCCCGCCCGCGTTTCAGCATCGTTTCGATCTGCTGCACCAGAGTGATCCGCAAGGAACCTGAGCGCAGCGAGGCGATCGGAGGTTCGGCCGCCGGTTCGTTCGATTCCAGAGTGAATTCCAACTGGCGCTTATAAAAGTCTACCGACTCTTCCAGATTGTTAACTTCAAGAAAAAGCAGATCGAGGCCGGTGATCATCTATCTCATCAAACGGTTGTTAGTATTAAATAAAGTCCGTAGCCGCCAATCACGACAATCAGCCAGAAGGCAATCTCCGGTGCCGCACGTAGTCTTCGCAATGGATGACCTGGGCGAGTTGATTCGCGCACGTTGGTCATGGCAGAGTGCGCAATCATCACCCCAAACAGAATGACGCCCGTCGCCAGGATCGAAAGCGGCCAAAGAAACCACAGCCCGTTGAAGTGAACCAGCAGCAGCAGAAGTAATCCGAGCGCCAGGCACATCAATGAACTCAGCAACTGCCCATAAAGCCCGACTTCGCGCGCCGCCGGATTGGGCCCCATCGCCGTGGCGTAGGTGTGCGGCGCCCGTCGTCGGGCATCGTATTCCTCGCGCGCGCGTTCGTCATGAAGCACGCTGTAAGCCTCATTCAGCGCCTTCATATCTTCCTCGGCGCCGCCGCGGTCGGGGTGCAATTTATGCGCGGCGCGTTTGTACAGACGTTCAATGTCGCGACGCGAAGCGTCTTCACTGGCGCCCAGGATCTCGTAATAGTTACGTGCGGAATTCAAGTGAACCGCATTGTAGAGTCGCGGCTCCTCTTGATCAATCGATTCGCTTCACCGGCGCGGCTGTTGAACGCGGCGAAATCCGCTCGCCACACCGCGGACTATCTAGGCTTCTGACTCACAAGCTGATATTTTTGCAGGCATGGAGCCGCCCTTCGCGCCAGGTGATGACCTGATTTTCCAACTCGAGAGTGGCTACGGCCTGCTTCGCGTAATTGCCATCGAGGAGCATGCCGGAAACAGGGTCTGGCATTTATTGGCCTACGAGGAATTCTTCCCTGACGTCGAATCGGCTGAAAGCGCCGTGCGTGAGCCCTCCGCTTTGCATATTAGAAAATCGCACATGGCTTTAACCGAGCGCGCCTTTGAACGAACGCCGGCGGCGCGTTTGGACAACCGCCCGGTCACTGAAGATGAGCAACGCGAAGTTGAAAACTGGAAAGCAACTAATGGTCAGGTTTCTGATCGTTCAGCCCTTTTGATGCTGGGAGTGAGGTAAATATTGATAATGCGGTTCTGCAAACCACAACCATCCTGGCGGGCGCACCGAGTGGGCTTCGTAGCCATGCTGACGTTGCTCGCCGCCTTCACCGTCGCCGCCCAACGTCAGGAACGGACCGTCGAATCATGGCGGCCGGTGCACTACGACGTGGACATATCGTTTGACGAGCAGATGAGTCAACTGGCAACCGCGCGAACCAAAGTCACGATTCAAGTACTGGCGCCCGCCATCGACAAGGTCGATTTCGATTTCGGGGGCATGACCGTTGATTCAGTTCTAATCGCCAACCAACCGGCAAAGTTTGAACGGACTGCGGAACAATTGATGGTGCTGCTCGCGTCGCCGGCCAGGCGCGGAAGCACAATCGAGGTGACGGTGAACTATCACGGCCAGCCCAAGGATGGACTCATATTCGCCAAGGACCGCGACGGCAACCCTTCGGCTACCGGTGACAACTGGCCGAACCGGGTTCATTACTGGATCCCGTCTCTCGATCACCCGTCCGCGAAAGCGACGGTCTCGTTCACGATCGCGGCGCCGCAACGCTACCAGGTAGTCGCCAATGGAAAATTTGTGTCACTGACCGGAAACGCCGTCACCTCTCACTGGAAGTACGAAGAAGCAAAAGCGATCCCGGCGTACTGCATGGTGGTGGCCGCGAATCAGGGCGCGGTGATCAACTCGCCCTATCAGGCGGTGCCGCTGCTGTACAACGTGCCGCAGCGCGATCGCGAATACGCCCCTAAGGGTTTCTCCCCGGCCGCCGATGCACTCTCGTTTTTCAGTCAAACCGTGGCTCCATATCCTTATGAAAAGCTCGCGTTGATTATTGGCGCCACCCGCTTTGGCGGCATGGAAAATTCCAGTGCGATTGTCTTTACCAACAATTTGTTCGATCAGCAGAAGATGAATTACAACGCGCCCGGGGGCAGCACGAATTCAGTCAGCGCGCACTTTGGTATTCCGACGCGAATCGAGAGTGTGGTGGCCCATGAAATTGCGCATCAATGGTTCGGGGATTCAGTTACTGAATCGACCTGGGCGGATCTTTGGTTGAGTGAAGGCTTTGCGACTTATTTCGCCGGTCTGTTCATTGAAAAGTACGACGGCGAAGATGCGTTCCGCGAATACATGCGAAACGCGGCAGAGCGGTATTTCACTTTTGAGAAGCGCGCTAAGTTTCCTATTCACGACACCGAGACCAGGAATCTGATGGGCCTCTTGAACGAAAACAACTATGACAAAGGCGCCTGGGTCCTGCATATGCTGCGTTCACAGTTAGGCGACGAAGCGTTCTTCAAAGGGCTGCGCGATTATTACAACTCTCACAAGGAAGGGAATGCGACCAGCGAAGATTTGCGCGGCGCGCTCGAGAAGGCGTCGGGTAAGAATCTGAAGGATTTTTTCACTCGCTGGATTTATGGGGACGGCCATCCGCGTTACCAGGTGGGGTGGAAAGTAGACGACGCGCAGACGAACCTGACGATTACGGTGAATCAACTACAGGACGGCGAACCGTTCCTCGACCCGCTGCCGATCGAATTAACGGTCGACAACAAGAAAGTGCCGGTTGTGATCACTCCCAAAGGCAAGACGTCGACGCTAACGGTGCCGCTCAAGGGCAAACTGAGCGGGACCGTCGTCGATCCTAATGAGACGTTACTCAAGCAGGTGGATAAGTGAACGCCTGCCATCTGCGTCCAAGGTCCGCCCGCTACCGCAGCCGGTTCTGACAACGAGTCAGTACCATCCGCGTCAGCGGATGGATCAAGGATGCAGTTGAGATGACAGGAGCTCGTCGATCCATCTGCTCACGCAGATGGTACTCACCCCGTCACGCCGACGGTTACGGTCCAAACCGGTGGCGATACTCATCGGCCGCGATGAAGGCTTTGACCATCTCCGCCTTGATGTAATCGCCGTTGAATTGGTTCAGTTTGCTGAGCCAGAAATCATATCCCGTGTAATCGGCATCCGGAGCGTCATTCGGATTTCGTCGCAGATAACCAAAGTATTCCGCCTGCACAAACGCCCGATTGAATTCCGCATTGAACAGATCCTGATCCTCAGCCACTTGTCTCAGCGCCTGCGCCCGCGCACTCGCGTTTGTCGTATCGGCCGCATTCCCGAACAGATTGATCGCCGTCTGCCGCTCGCTCTGCGACAAGACCCCGCCGGCATTCGTATTCAACTTGTCTACGAACTGCGCCGGCGTCAGCGTCGTCGGAAACGCGCTGATGAAACGCGCACTCGCCACGAACTCGGCCGTGTAGGCTTGCTTATTGTTCTCCAGCGCCTGCTGCCAGCCGTTCTGCCCCACGATTATTCCCTGACCCACGCGTTGGGTGTCCTTCAGAAATTCATTGAACCGCACCACCGGCACAAAGATCTGATGAGCTCCGCCAATCGTGGAAATCCCGGTCGCGTCGCCGTAAGCAGTCTTGTACATCCGCTCAACCAGGTAACCGGTCTGCTGGAATTCGATTGAGAGGAAGAAGGCGCCGCTGACGTTGACCCGGCAGACAGTCAGATCCGGCGAACCGCAGTTACTCATCTGTCCGGTCCAGAAAATTAATCCCGGCTGGTCAGGTTCGCGATTCAGGAAGTCGTGATAATGCATCCGCACAAAGTTGTTCGGATCATCAATAACGTTTCCCGCCGGTGGCGGACTGTCGTCATGGATCGTAATGGTCAGTTGTGAAGGTTTGGCCAGGGCGGCGCCGCCCGTCGGATTTGACAGGGTAAGCGTCATGTCTTCCGGAATCTCGGCGAACGAGTCCTGGGTAATCAGGATGGTGACGGTCTTGCTCGTCTCGCCCACAGCAAACTGCAGCGTCCCATAAGCGGCGGTAAAGTCACACTTGGGTGAGGCCACCTGAGAGATAGTCGCACACGGCAGACCGTTGTCCTCGTTGGTGGCATAGTCGACACTCGCGGGTATGCTCGTGTCGCCTCCGCGAGTTATCGGAATGGCTATTGAACTCGCGCTCTCTGAATAATCCGCGGCGCTTACTTCGAACTTGAAAAAGCCGCCAATGGGCGTAACAGTAATCGTAAACGATTGGATTGCAGAGGTGTCCGACCCACCGTTGGCAGTACCGCCATTGTCCTTAAGACTAATTCTTATGTTGGCGCTGCCGCCGGTATGAAGCGCCGGCGTGAAAGTCAGCGTGCCGTCTGAAGAGATCGAGGGCGGTGTTGAGAAGATGGCTGCATTGCTGTTGCCAATGATCTGGAAAGCAACGGTTTGACTCGATTCGTTGGAGGGCCCGGGGGAAATGTTCGTGGCCCACCCACCAATCGTCTGCGGTCCCGCCGTATCAAGCACTGTTTGATCTGCGCCCTTCACGAACGACGGCGCATCGTTTATTGCCGTTACTGTAATGGTGAATGTCTGGGTTGCCGATGTATCAAGGCCGCCATTCGCGGTTCCACCATTGTCTTTGGCAGTGACCGTGACCGTGGCGGTTCCATTCGCATTGGGCCCCGCGGTGTAAGTCAACACACCTGCTGGATTAATAGCGGGTTGAGCGGAAAACAGACCATTGTTGTCATTGGTGACCGTGAAGATGAGTGTCTGTGTTGCTTCGTCGGCCGGCCCCGGTGAAATGTTTGTCGCCCAACCCGGCACGACCACCGGACCGAAGTCCTCGCTAATGGTCTGATTGGCGCCTTTGATAAATGAAGGCGGGTCGTTAATGGGATTAACGGTAATCGTAAAGTTCTGCGGCACCGAAGCGTCCACTCCGCCATTCGCGGTGCCGCCCGTGTCTTTGGCGGTAACCCCAACTGTCGCCGCACCATTCGCGTTCGGCGCGAGGGTGTAGGTCAGCGCCCCACTGGCACTGACGGACGGTTGCGCTGAAAAGAGAGCATTGTTGTTGTTGAAGACGAGGAACGAAACGGTTTGTCCCGATTCGTTTGCCGGCCCCGGAGAGATTGAACTCGCCCAGTTCGGCACTGAGTGCGCGCCCGTATCTTCATTCACCGTTTGATCGGGGCCCATGGCGAATGACGGTGGATCATTTACCCCGGTCACCGTAAGCGCAAACGTCCCGGTTGCCGACGTGTCATTTCCACCGTTCGCGGTGCCGCCATCATCTTTGAGCACCGTGGTAAGGAAGGCTGTGCCAAATGCGTCAGGCGCCGGCGTATAAGTCAAAGTGCCCGTTGGGCTGATGGCCGGAGCCACTGAAAACAAAGCCGGATTTGAGTTACTCAAGAACGTAAAGGTCAGATTCTGCCCGGCCTCGTCCGGTCCACCACCTTTTGTGACAAACACAAAATTCACCACGGTTTGTGGCCCGGCATCTTCCAGAACGGTTGGAGCGAGACCTCCGACATAGGTGGGTGGATCGTTTACCGCAATGACGGTCAACAGGAATGTTCTGCTTTCGCTGGCGCCCCCGCTGCGATTCACCGTAATCGTTATATGCGCCGGACCGTTCGCGTCTGCCGCGGGACTAATCGTCAACACTCCGGTCGATCCGTTAATCGCCACGCTGAGGTGACTGGCATCATTCGGGACCACCGCTGCATCGCTCGAGGCGGTGACCGAAGTGATAGTGCTGGTATCTCCGGGATCGAAGCCGATCACCAGTGGCGTATCCTCGTTGGTGCTGGTGTCGGGAAGACTTGCCAGTGGGGTTTGCGATTCATACGCGCCGATGTCGACGGTGGCGGTGGTGTCCGCATCCGGCCCGTCAACCAACCGGCTAAGGCCGCGTTGGTCAAAACTCATCTGGCTAATTGCTGAATCGCCACAATGCGCCGCTTGCGTCACACAGTTATCGCCGGCATCCAGGGCGGGGCTGCCGGCTAACAGCGCGTGCGTCATCGTCGGCCCACCGTTGTTGGTCAGCGGCCCAAGACCGGGATTGGCAACGCCCACCTGATTGTTGTTCGTGCCGTTGGTAAGGCCGCCCGAACCTCCAGTCCCAATCAGGTTGAATGAACTGCTCGGATCGACACCGCCGATAGCAATGTCGCTGCTCCCGCCGGCGGCCGTATTACCAGCCACAATCGTATTACGCAGCTTTACGGCAACTTTAAAATTCGCGACGGAAGAAAAAGAATTCGGAAGAATCCCTCCGGCCCCGCCGCTCCCGGTGGCGTTGCCAAAGATGGTGCTGTTGGTGACGGTAACGGTGGCATTCGTCGGATTGGAACCGGAAAACACCGCATTGTTGTAGATGGCTCCGGCAGCGCCCGAACTGCTTGAGAGGTTCGTATTTCCGGAGATGGTGCAGTTATTAAGGGCGACGGTGGCGGTGCCTCCGGTGCCGACGCCGTTATCAACCGCCGCGCCGCCTCCTGCCGTATTACTGGTGTTACCGGTAATGGTGCTGTTGTTGACGACCACGGTTGCGGGGCTGGCTGAGTTGCCCACTAAGGCGCTGTTATGTATGCCTCCGCCATTGTTGTTGCCCGAGATCGTACTGTTGTTAATTGTGACCGTCGCCGGCGCCGTCGCCGGATCGTTGGTCGGAACGGTGTTGTAAATCGCGGAACTACCGCTGGTGCCGGGGACGCCGCCATTGCCGGAAATCGTGCTGTTGTTGATGGTGACCGAACCGCTGAGGTTACTAATACCGCCGCCGTTCGAAGCGTCCTTGATCACAGAGTTGTTGATGATCAGGGTGGAGCCCTGATCGCTGAAGATGTTCCCTCCAATACCTGAAGCGCCCGTACCCACGACACTGCCATTAGCAACAGTCGTCGCGTTCAAGCTGAGCCGCTGGCCGGGATTTATGGTGAAGATGCGGAAATTCGGCGTTCCGCTCGCGGTGCTCCGCTGGATGGTTAATGAACCGGCGCCGGGACCACGAATGGTGATATCGGAAGCGATGAGGGGTAGCGCGCTGGTCAGCGAAATCGTGCCGCTGATTCCGGTAAGATCGATGGTGTCGGCTCCGATTCCCGCCGCACACTCACCCGGCACCATAATCGTGGCCGTGTCGGCGTTCGCGTTGTTAATCGCCTCGCGAAGAGTGCATAAACCATCAGTGGGATTGGCCGCGTCGGAGGTACTGTTGACCGGAATTACGCCGCCTTCAGGATTAACCCGCCCTTTGTCGAAGACGCTTGTCTTGATCCTGCGCGCGGAAACTCCGCGGTGAGAGGCGCCCGCTGGCGGCGTAGTTGACCAGCACGCGACCAGACCCAGGACAACGTAAAGTGAAATGATTGATCGCCGTCGTTCACGAGGGGCGACTAAAGAATGACCTCGCATATCTGGCCTACAGCTTTGTTCCAGTTCAGCGGTTCAGAAATCTGATCGGGCTGACTGGGCGAATACGGGAAGGTAGTATCCGGCGGAGCGCGGATCTACCGAAATCGATGAACACATTTTCGCATCAGACCAGGGGCGTCACTGTCCGAATCTTTGGCGAAACTCGCTTGACGAGAGGAAGGCATTGACCATCTCGGCTTTGATGTAGTCGCCGTTGAACTGAATCAGCTTGCGCAGCCAGAATTCGTATCCCGTGTAGTCAGTGTCGGGCGCATCGGCGGGGTTGCGGCGCAGATAACCAAAGTACTGCGCCAGTACAAACGCGCGCACCGATTCAGAATTGTACAGCGCATCATTCTCGGCAGTCCGGCGCAGGGCCTGCGATCGCGCGGTCGTGTTGCCGCTGTCGGCAGCGCCATTGAACAAATTGACGAGCGCCTGGCTTTCGGGCTGCGACAATACATTCCCGGCATTCTGATTTAGCTTGTCGACAAAGTCCGCCGGAGTCATCGTAGTCGGAAACGCATTTGTGAACCTCGCTGTTTGGACGAACTCCAGGGCATAAGCCTGCTTATTCGCCTCCAAGGCTGCTTCCCAGCCCGTCTGTAGCACGACCACACCGCGTCCTATGCGCTGAGTATCCTGGAGGAATTCGTTAAAGCGGACGATTGGCACGGCCAGCTGATGCGACCCGCCCAGGCGCGAAGTTCCCACCCCGTCGCCATAAGCAACTTTGTACATCCGCTCGACCAGGTAACCAGTCTGCTGAAATTCAATCGACTGGAAAAATGCGGCCGAGACATTTATGCGAACCTGTTGCACGCATGCCGCATCGTTGCCGCAAGCCGTGATTTGGCCCGTCCAGAAATCAAAGCCTAATTGATCCGGCTCGCGGTTGAGGAAATCGAGATAGTTTTGCCGGACAAAGAATGGCGCGGCGTCGACCGGATTAGGAGCAGCCGTCACATCGTCATCGATAATCGTGATGGTCGCAGTCGCAGGAGTGCCGAGGGTGCCAACCGTCGGATTGCTCAAGGCCACCGTAAAGGTCTCATCTCCTTCGGTGAAACCATCGTCAACGAGCAGGATGGTGAACTGTTTTGACGCGACATTGGCGCCGAAGGTCACCACCCCGAACGCGGGAACATAATCGCACCGCGAGGACGCGTTTCCGTTGACCGTCGCACAGGGTTGGCCGTCAGCCGCGTCGCTGGTCGAGTAATTAACCGAGGCCGTGGTGGACACATCACCCAGACGAGTTGCCGTCACCGTAACCGACTTTGAATTTTCGCCGCCTGAATAAGTAGGCGAACTGAATTGAAAAGTCGTGTCGTCGTTGGCGATCGTCACGGTCGCCTGGGACGTAAAGGAACTTATGTTGACCGGATTGCTCATCTTCAACAGAAACGTCTCATCAGGCTCAACGGTGGTGTCGCCGTTGACCGTCACCACGATATTTTGCGTCGTCGTTCCGGGAGGAAACGTTAAGGTTCCGGAGGTGGCGACATAGTCACTGCCGGCGATCGCCGTAACGTCCGCGGTGGCATAGTTGATCGAGATAGTCTGCGTTGAGGCAACCGACAGCGTGGCCGGAATGGTAAACACTTTCGTGCCCGAATTTCCTTCGGCCGCGCGGATGCCGTTAACCGAAAGAAACGGCGATGATTCGTTGTCCTGAATGGTGACCACCGTGGTCGAAGGAGATCCGAGCACCACCCCGCTACTGGCGTTGCCGAGGGCGATGTTGAAGGTTTCGTTGGCGCCTTCAAAGAATTTGTCGTCAATGATCGGCACGGTGAAGGTCTTGCTCAATTGACCGGGCGTAAAAGTCAGAGTTCCGCTGGTCGCCGTGTAATCGGTGCCGGCGATCGCAGTTCCATCGCTGGTGGCATAATCGACCGTGGTGGTTGAAGAGACGTCGCCACTGCGATTCACGGTAATGGTCACCGTGCCATTTCCCTCCGAGACGCTGTTAGTCGCAGACGAGAACTGCACGGCAGTGGGAATCGAGCCATTGCCGGAGATTAGGGCCGACTGGACCAGATAAATATTCTGCGGGTTTCCGGGGCCTATCGAACTCGAAGTCTGGGCCACCCGGAAAGCCAGACCGTTTGCGCCCCAGCGAACCAGGCCGCCGGGCGACCCCCCGGTGTTGGGCAACAAGGTGACCGATCCGAGCGGCACAAACGTGTTGAGATCATACGCGGTCAGCACGACGCTGAATCCGTTGTTTGAAACGAAGAAGGCCTTGTTAAGAGATCCATCAACAACAAAGTTTCCGCCGACGCCGGCACCCTGAAGCGTCCCGATTGCCTTCGGCGTCTCCGGTTCGACGATGCGGCCGCCATTCGAATACAACAATCCATTAACAAACTTCAGGATCGAACCACCGGAGTTCGAAAACACGCCGTTGGTGATCGTTGTCGGCGCTACGCCTGAGGGGCTGACCGTGAACTTCAGCAGTGAACCGTTGTTGGAATCGATGCCATAGATGGTCGACGGCCCGTTGAACTCGATGCCGAAAGTCGACGAATAATTGCCCGAGACATTGCCCGATCGCTTCACGCCGTTATCGAAGATCGACACTGCATTACCAAAGTTGTTGCTGCCCAGCGATATGGCGAGCGTTTGCGCACTGCCCGGCATGACCTTCATGTCTGCCGGTGTGGGCGACGGCGAGGGTGTGAATTGCAGTCCGGCGGTTTGGGTCGCAATATCGAAACGGCGAATGGCCGCGGCGCCGTCGAGGTTCGCATAGAGCGTAGTATTGTCGCTTCCCAGCGCGAGTTTATTCGGTTCGCTGCCGATAAAGACCGATGGCCCAATCGCCGCGGTCTGCGGATCGATGGTGGTGATGCTGTTGCCCGACGAAATTTGATACCCGGGCACGCTGGCGTAAATTCGCTGCGTGGCTTGATTGAAGACCAAATCGTTCCCGGCCAAATCGAGCTTACGCACAAAGGTCGGAATGTAGGCCGGCGAGGGCGACGGGACTGGAGATGGCGTCGGTGTCGCGGCCGGAATGGGATCGGCCGAACTTACCAGCGCGGTCTGGACTAAAAATATCGTCGTGGACGTGCGGAAAGCCAGGCCGTTGCTGCCCCAACGCACCAGGCTGGTTACGGACGAGGCGCCGTTAAGGCCCCCGATGGCCACCGAACCGAGCGGCAAAAAAGTATTGATGTCAAAGGCGCGCAGCATGGTCGGTCCGCCGGAGTCGGTAATAAAGTAAATACGCCCGGCGGCTGAATCGACAGCCATCGCGGCGCCGGAACTGGTGTTAGTGAAAATTCCTTTTATCAATCCGGTTTCCGGATCGAGAACAGCGCCGCCGGACAAATAGGCAAGTCCATTGTCGACTACGATGATGCCGCTGCTGTTCGTGGGAACTGAATTAAGAAAGGAAACACCCGAAGCCCCAACACCCAACCTGGCAATCGCGCCATTGGCTGCGTAAAGCGTCGACGCCGAACGAAAGGCCAGGGAACCGGTGTTGTTTTGGGTTTGTGGGCGCGGAACCGCGTCGTCGTAAATCACCGTCGCCGAGTTGGAACGATTTACCGCAATTGTTCCCGGAGCGCCTGGCATGACCGCCAACCCAGTCGCGACGCGCATCCCACTGGACGAATCGAAACCCAACGCGAACTGCAGCCCGGCAGTTTGAGTGGTTAGATCAAACCGGCGCACTGCTCCGGCGCCATTGAGTCCCACGTACATTGTGTTCTGATCGTCTGCAACGGCCAGCTTGTTCGGTTCGCTGCCGACAAAGACACCCGTGCCGACAGTCGCGGTGACCGGGTCGATAGGCGTGATGGTATTACCGGTAATCCCAGCGCTGCTGGGAACGCTGGCATAGAGAGACTGCTTGCCGGCGCTATAGATCATATCGTTTGTCGCCAGCGGGATTTGGCGGACAAAGGTTGCCGGCGGTGTCGGGGTCGGCGTCGGTGTCGGGGTGATTACCGCAGTCGGACTGGGTATCGGATCGGCGGAGGGAATCAGCGAACTCTGGACGATAAACAATTGCCCATTGGTCGTCCGGAAAGCCAAACCATTGCTGCCCCAGCGCACCATATTCGTAACGTCGCCATTCACTCCGCTGACGTTGATCGTGCCGATCAGGACGAAGGTGTTGAGGTCGAAAACCCGGATGGGACGAACTGAGCTGTTACTGAAATCGTTGACCAGGTAATATGCCCGGCCGACTGTCGAGTCAGGCACAAACGCGGTCGGACTAACATTGCCGCCGCTTACGTTAAAAGTGCCTTTGAGCGTCGACGTGTCCGGATCAATTACCTGACCATTAACGGCATAGAGCAGACCGTTGTCGAATTTAATGCGCCCGTTTTGCAGCACGCTGGAATTGCCTGCGACCGATATGCCGTTGGCGTTGATGGTTAACGTCGTCAGCCCGCTGAAACTGCCGCTGTCGTACAGCTTGGTGGCCACGGCCGAGAACGCCAGGAAATCGCTTCCCGAATTTGAGGCCGGCGCCGTCGTGGGTCTCTGCAAGCCGTTGTCATAGACCGCGATGTTTCCCGAAGACGAACTCAGCGGGCGCCGTACGACTGTTAAGAGGTTGGGATTTCCCGGCGCCACCGCGAGATCGTTAGCCCGGAAAGGGCCATTAAAAGAGTCGGAACCCAACACGATTTGCGCGCCAGCCGTTTGCGTCGCCGCATCGAACCTGCGGACCGAGTACGATCCGTCCAACCCTGCATACAGAGTCGTGCCATCGCTGGCAATCGCCAACCGGTTGGGCTCGCTCCCCATAAAAACAGAGCCCGTAATTGCGCCGGTCGTCGGATCGATTGTCTTAATGCTGTTGCCGCCGGCGCCCACACTGCTGGGCACCGTGGCATAGAGCATCTTTGTGGTTGGGCTGTAGAGGACTTCGTTGGCCGTCAGCGGAACCAGTCGAACAAAATCGCTTTGGACATCGGGTGCGGGAGCAATGGCTGCCGAA
>Ga0126383_10001073_pt1 | contig 16557 bp, 14 predicted proteins | sample PanSoiMetPlot_35_FD_96882 | JGI IMG/M metagenome (GOLD analysis project Ga0126383, IMG submission 96882) | Tropical forest soil microbial communities from Panama - MetaG Plot_35 | ecosystem: Environmental > Terrestrial > Soil > Tropical forest > Bulk soil | place: Panama | collected 2016-02-17
CCCTGTTCAAGCCCGCCGCGGCGGGCTTGAGTGCGCGTCTTCGTTGATTACCACAAAGGCCCCATCTTCGACTCCACTCAGGGCAGGCACAAGCCACAATCGGGCTGGTGTGGGGTACCTGTGCGTAAATCCACAATTGCCAAAAGAAGGCAATTGTGGGACCCGTCGAAGTGGCGCTCGCCTCGAGGGCAGCGACTTCTAAAGCGCTCTCCTAAATCACAGCCGAGCGCGAATAGGATGTGGTGCCGCTCGGCACGCTGTGTATGCTGGCCACCCCGTGCTGCGCGACGCTTAATTGATTCCCCGTCCCACTGGCGACGTTGATCGTATACAACACCAGCATCACATCCTGAGTTGGGCTAGCCAAATCCCACGCATACGGCAGGGTCAATGTACAGCTGAGAGTACTGCCGTTCTTCGTGGCAGTGACGAAAATTGTGTCCGAGAACGTAAGCCCGCTGATTACATCGGCGGCTGTGGCATTCAGGCCGCAGCTGAAGGCTGCGGTGGTGGGGAATGACGTGGTCAGGGTCGCAGTGAGAGTCAGGACAATCTTGCCACTTGTCTGCGATGTGTTAGCTAGGTCAATACCTTCACCTTCGACAAGTGGCATTGGCTTGAAAGATCCTGTCTGCGGATCCAGAAACCCGGGAATGCCCGGTGTAACTGTATTCGTTGAGTGTTGACTCCATCCGGTAGCCAACAGACCAAACAGACAGAGGCAGACAAAAATGCTTCTGGTGTTCATGCTTCTCTCCTGTATAGAAATTGAAGTCAGACGAAGCGGCCTCTTTGGATTGGATCTTCCTGTGTAAGTGGAAGGCACGTGTGTTGCCAATGGACATGGAGTGTCCTTAAGGTTGTTTGTTATTGAATCTGGCGGGTTCTCGTGCGACTAGATAAGAGTGACTGAGTTAGTGGTTTTCGCTAGAGCGAGACTAACCGAAGAGATAGACTCTCCTATCCTTCATCGTTGACCGATGGATGGCGCACTACTAGCGGGCGTCCAATCAGTCCTTCCATTGAGCGAAGACTGCTGCGGGCACTGCGGGAATGTTAATGCCACGTGAAGCACTTAGGTCTCATTGAAAAACATAGGGGACAGGGATAGAGTCCCTCGACCAAATTCCATTGAAAGGATTCCCCCAATGCCTAAGAGTCGACCCACTTCCCCTAAAAAAAACAGCAAACATCACCAGCCGGCCCCGGCCAAGCACCGAACGAAGCATCACATCGCAGGAAACGTGACCAACCCGATCACACCTCCGCCCCCTGAAAATATCCAGCCAATCGACACGGCCGGACCGCAGTTCGCGGAACCTTCGCCCACACCGGATCCCACAAGATTTGTAGTGAAGCACGGATCAGATAAAGAGGCTTATAGCATCCTCGACAAGGAGAACGGAACACTAAAACCGCGACCTTTCCCCATCTCGCCCGAGGTTGAGCCGCGCATGTCGTTGGCGGATGCTATAGGCAGCAAAGGGCAACAGGTCATGAGCGCAATCGAAAAGGCAGGTCAGATCGTCTTTCATGCGATCGGCGATACCGGAAATACCAGCAGTGCCGAAGATATGAACATGGTCACCGACAAACTGGTCAGCGACTTCAATGAGACCGAACCGGAGAATGTGCCATCGTTCTGCTACAATCTGGGCGATGTAGTGTATAGCTTCGGCGAAGCTAAGTACTATTACGATCAGTTCTATGACCCATATCGTGACTACCCGGCTCCTATTTTTGCCGTCCCGGGTAATCACGACGGAATGGTTGCGCCCGGAGTCACCAATCCGACCTTGCAGGCGTTTCTTGAAAACTTCTGCACAGCCGGACAGCCTTTTTCATCGTACGCCGGAAGCCGGCGGCCTAGCTCGAACTGCCGGAGTACAACCTGGAGTGTACTTCACACTCGAAGCTGATCCGTTCGTCCGCATTCTAGGACTGTACAGCAACTGTCTCGAAGACCCGGGCGTGATTTCGACACAAAGCGACTCGGAGCAAACCTATCCGTATCTGACTGACGCGCAGACGAACTTCCTAGTTGCGGGTCTCAAGCGGGTGAGAGCCGACAGGTTCGCCGGGGCAGTGATCGTCGCCGTCCATCACCCTCCTTATGTCGCGCAGGTTAAGGCAGATGCGCGCGCGACATTCGGCAAGCATGGCGGCAGTCCATTGATGAATGCAGAGATTGATAAAGCATGCCAAACTGCCGGGGTATGGCCTCACGCCGTGCTCTCCGGCCATGCGCATAACTATCAGCGCTTCACACGACGAGTGGGCAATCGGGAAACTCCGTACATCGTTGCGGAAACGGTGGTCATGCGCACAAGCAGCTGACGAACAAAGGTATGCTCGCATTTGCGCACGCCTGCCGACCAGCCATCGCTATCAAATGGGCAGGATACTGTGGTTTTCGAAAACTATGACGACCAGGATTTTGGGTATCTACGCATCATTGTTGACGCAAAGCAGCTTCGCATCGAGTACCATCCGGCCTCGGATGGTCCCGGCGCTAAAACGCCCGACGACTTTGTGACGGTTGAACTGGCAACTCGCAAGTTGGTGCACTTTCAAGTGAACTGAGAAGCGAAACCGAAGTGCCGCGGCCGCTCCCCGGCAAGCGAAAACTAAGCGTTGGCCGTCCCGTTCAAGCGAAACTTGAGCGGGACTTTCCATCGTCAACAAAATGACGGAGGATGTACGGGCGAGAACCCATGTCCTCGGCCGACACAATTCGGATTCAACGGACAGGAGTTTTACGCACCGCAGCAGTACTGGAATGTCTGCGGTCGGCATTCGCTCCGTTCGAATTGGCTTACACTGCTGCCGCTTATGAAGACACGGTCCTCACCTCCGAAGCGTTCGTGCGGCGGCTAGAGCAAACGGTCTTCATGGCCGCCGATGGCAACGGCCGTGTGGTGGGCACGATTGCTCGTAGCATGATGAGCGAGGCGGAAGGCCACCTGCGAGGCATGGCTGTGCAGCCCGCGTGGCAGGCTAGCGACCGTTTGCTTCAGTACGCGGAAGATGAACTGATCAAACGGAATTGCCGGAGAATCACTCTGGATACAACCCAGCCCCTGCAACGAGCGATGCGATTTTACGAGCGCCACGGTTATCGGCGCTCCGGCAAGGTACAGGACTTCTTCGAAATGCCACTGATCGAGTAGGTCAAAGATATCGGGCGGCATTCGAGAGAATAGACTGCTCGAGAGCTGCATCGACAATGTACGCGGCGAACCAGTTCAGTGAGCGTTTTCGGCTGGTGTGGCGGGACACTTCTCGCCCTTCAGGCGCTTCCACTTGGTCACGTTGACGGCTTTGCCTTGCATGCAGGTGGTCATGCCTTGATGCTCGGTCGCCTTGAAGCGTATTGCGATTCCGGGTGCCGGCGGGTGATCGGCGAACAGGAGATTGTAAGTCTCTCCGGTCTTTGAGTCCTTCAGCACCAGGCAGCTCGACTCAACGGCCTGGGAAACACATCCGGAACCCTGAATAACCGCCGGTTGAAAGGATGGCGTTCGGGTTCCCTGCTGAGCGAAAGCCGCAACGGCACACAATAGAAATATCAGGCCAACTAGAGTTTTCATTTCTTCCCTTCTGGCCAGAAAGGAATGATATTACGCTCGTACAAATCGAGCAGTTACGAGAACCTTTGCTCAACGTCCAACGTAACAGATGTTGTCATGGTGGAAACAGACGAAACCAATGTCGATGCGCTGATTCGGCCGGTGCGCTCCACGGATGCTCATGCCTGGGAGCGTTTGCGTTTTGAGCTTTGGCCCGATGGGCGCGAGGATCACGCCCCGAGATCGCCCGTTTTTATGAAGGCACACTTCCGGAAGTAGCGGAAGTACTAGTCGCGGAGACCTTCGAGGGCAAGATGATCGGCTTCGCCGAGCTGTCGATCAGGACAGACCTTCCAACTCTCGTCGGCACGCGAGTTGGATATGTGGAAGGTCTGTACGTAATTGCTGAAGCTCGCGGTAGCGGTATTACACGGGAGTTGTTGCGGGCCTCACGCGACTGGGCGCGTCAGCAGAAGTGCACCGCGTTCGCCAGCGATCGCGCGGACCGCGTGATTGTTGACCAACGCTTCAGCAAGCGCTGAAGCCAGCTCCTCCAGGTTTACTTCTTCAGATACCTCGCGAAGAAATCCGCGGTAGTGCCGTAGGCTTTCAGCCAACTCTTGAACATCAGGAAATCGTGGATCTCGTCCGGAAAAAAGAGCACCTCAACAGGCACGTGATTCTCGCGCAGACGTTGCAGAAGGTCGACCGTCTGGCTGGCGGGAACGTTGCGGTCGTCGTCACCTTGGATCAACAGCACGGGAGACTTCCACAGTTGCACCGATGCGTTGGGCGAGGATTCGTAGGCGAGTTTCTTCGCCTGCTCGTAGTCGGGCGCGAGGGCCGCCTTCGGACCATAATCGCCCGAAAGCACTGTTGACCAATCGTGTACACCGTGAAAATCTACGCCGGCTGAAAAAAGGTCGGAGTTGCGCGCGAGTCCCATCGCAGTCAGATATCCGCCGTAAGATCCGCCCCAGAGGCCGAGCTTTGCCTTGTCGACGGTTGGCAGCGACTGGAGATAGTGAGCGGCGGCGGTGATGTCTTTGTACTCGGCAGCACCACGCCAGCCGGAGTTTGCAGCTTCGCGGAAGGCGCGCCCGTACATGATTCCAAGGCGATAGTTCACTGCCAATACTACGTAGCCTTGGCTTGCGAGGTACTGATTCATCCCGTAGGCATTGTGGTAGTAGTACATGTAATGGAAGCCGGGCATCATCTGGCGAATCGGGCCTCCGTGCATGAATACAAGCGCCGGGCCGGGTTGCGTGCGACCGTTGGGAACAAAGAGTTGTCCGTGGATGTCCAGACCATCATCGCTCTTGAACACCACCTCCTTTGGCACAACCAGTTGTGAGGAAGGAAAATCCGCAGGCAGCGCGGAGGTGGCGATCATCTCACTGCGACCCTGTGTGGTGATGTGATAGGGCATGGCTGGAATCGTCGCAGTGGAGCCGAGACATGCAAGATAGTTGCCGACACTGGTCTCAACGGGGGACCACTCCATCGTCTCGCCCTTCGTAACCGGTTGCGGCTTGCCGTTGGGTAAAGCGACGCGCCAGAGGTGGCGGCGATCGACATCGTCCTGGTTCGAGGAATATAGGACGGACTTCTTGTCGGCCGAGAGCGTGACATCTTCGACTTCGAAGTTGCCCGGTGTTAGCAGAGCCGGTTGGCCGCCGCTGGTCGCCACGGAATAGAGATGGTTCCAGCCGTCCTGTTCAGAAGCAAAGACTAAGCCGTCGTTGGATGGGAAAAGGAACGAAACGTCGCCGGTGAGGTACGGAAAGGAGTCCTCGAGTTTGTCGCCGCTGTGCCAGACTTCATGAGCTGCGCCAGTTGTAGCATCGGCGACCCAGATCGACCAAGGCAACGGTTTTGGGGGAATCAGCGGCTCCTTCTGCTTTGCGCCAACGACGCGGAGAAATGCGATTTGCTTGCCGTCTGGAGACCAGCGAGGCGAGCCGTCGCGGTCGGCCGACGGCGCGAGATAGCGAACGGTATCGTGTCCGAAATCGTAGATGCCGATGAAGCTGTGGTCGCCGCGGTCGCTGACAAACGCGATGTGACGGCCGTCGGGCGACCAGCGTGGTGAGTTTGTGCTGACCGGTAGTTCCGTCAACTGATGCGCCGGAGTTGCGCCGGAAATCGGAGCGATCCAGAGCTGCTTTTTGGCGGCCCAGACAGCGAACTCGCCATCAGGCGAGAGTTGCACGTCTTCGCAGCCTTCCTCAGGACAACCCATTTCGCCTATAGTGCGCGGAGAATCGCCGTCGACTTCCTGGGCGACGACCATCTGTTTCCGCGCCGTCAAGTCGCTGGTAGGAGCCGCGACTCGTCCGGCTTCATTCGTCTCGGTGCCACGCACGAAGACGACGGCGCGTCCGTCGGGCGTGATGCGCAGGCTGGCGATGGGAGTTCCATCGTCGCCGGAGAAATGTGTCAGCTGGCGGGCCGCGAAATTGGGACCGTCGGCGACCCAAACATTGCGCGCTCCCTTAGCGTTGAAGACCCAGGCGATGCGCGTGGCACTCGAAGCAGCAACCAGCTCAGAAGGAAAGGGAGAGCTCAAAACTTGTTCGAGCGTAAAGTTCGCGGCATGAGCAGCAAGGCAGACGCAAGAGAAAAACGCGAGCAACGCAGGACGATACAACTTGACCAGGGACATAGAGCGAAAGCCTAACGTATCAGCGAACGATGTGCCAAGCACGATTGCGTTTGTGGTTCCTAGTTGGGAACCTTTGTAACGATTTGCTCGTAAAAGGCATGAGGGTTGATGGAACGTTTTGTTTCAACGATGACGACACTTGTTCGCTGTGAGGTGGAGCTATGAGTAGGTATTGGCGAGCGGCGAGAATCATGATCACTTGCGCTGTTTTGTTTGCCACGATCGGAGCGCTGGCGCAGCCTGCGCCGGAGATTCCTGACATCACAAAGATTCCGGCGGCGGCGCAACCATCCGATCATTTCGACGCTAATGCTGCGACAGAAGCCTATCTGGCACTCATTCCCGCCAGCGCAAAAGTACGCTCCGACGCATACTTTGAAGGCGGATACTGGCTGATTCTCTGGGATTTCCTGGTTGGCGCGATCATCTCTTTGCTACTGCTAAACCTCGGCTGGTCGTTGGCTATGCGCAATTTTGCCGAACGCATCACCAAGGGCAAAAACCGGCAGACCTTCCTCTACTGGGTGCAGTACCTCGTGCTGACATCTGTCCTGGGCTTTCCTCTCGCAATGTATGAAGGATTCTTCCGCGAATGGAAGTATGGCCCGGCTACGCAGACCTTTGCCGCCTGGATGTGGGACCAGGTGAAGGGGCTAGGCGTGGGCCTATTGATGGGCGGCATCCTGACGGTATTGCTGTTCTGGGTCGTGCGAAGACTACCCCGAACATGGTGGATCTGGGGAGCGGTAATGGCGATGGTCTTCGCCATCTTTGCCATCATGATCGGACCGGTTTTCCTCCAGCCCATTTTCAACAAGGTGACCCGCCTGGATGATCCGCGAGTCACCCAGCCAATACTGAAGATGGCACGGGCGAATGGCATTCCAGCCTCCGATGTGTGGGAGATCGACGCTTCACGACAGACAACGCGCATGAGCGCAAATGTAAGTGGCTTCGGAAAAACCTTGCGTATCACGATGAATGACAATCTGCTTCGCCGCGGCTCACTAGAAGAGATTGAAGCCATAATGGGGCACGAGATGGGACATTATGTGCTCAATCACATTCCCAAGTCGTTGCTCTTCTTCCTGGTGGTGATTGTTTCGGTGTTTGCGTATCTGAAGTGGTCACTGGACTGGAGCTTGCGACGCTGGGGCGCCAAATGGGGCATTCGCGATATCGGTGATCCGGCTGTCTTACCGCTGGTTGTGTTATTAGGCTCGATTTTCTTCTTCATCCTGACGCCCGTGCTCAACACCGAGATACGGAGTCAGGAAGCCGAGGCCGATAGCTTTGGGATCAATGCCAGTCGTCAACCCGACGGGATGGCACAAGCGGCAATCCATCTAGGTGAATACCGCAAGATGCGACCCGGGCCGATCGAGGAATTCGTTCTCTTCGATCATCCGAGCGGGTACAACCGTATCCATAAGGCAATGCAGTGGAAGGCGGAGAACCTACAGTTGTTCACCGGCCAACAACAATAGCTTGAATCATCAACGATGAGATAAAAACCCCGCACTATCCAAAGCAAAGATTGTGTGGGGCGCGCCCTACCCTTCCGACTGTTTGAGCTTCAGGTTGGGCTTGTTCTCTTCGAGGAACTCGCGCAACTGGTCAGCGTGGTCGAGCAGCTTGGTCCACTGCTCGTAGTAGAGGGTGACGGGAAAGCGGCCGAGGCCATAAACGCTCACGGCGCCTTTCTCACTAACCCGGAAATCGACGGCGCGCCGGTCGCGGGCCTTTACTTTTTCTTGCAGCGCGGCGAGTTGTGCTTTCAGCTCATCATAGGTGGGTTCTGGCATAAAGGTCCTCTCGTTGCAGACAAAATGCTACACCACTGCGGTTTCGATCCCAGCTTTCTTTAGGGCACGAAGATGTTGCGCGGGAATTTGCTTGTCGGTGATCACGCCGTGAATGTTGGAGAGAGGCACGATCGACGAAAGGCTGGTACGCCCGAACTTGCTGGAGTCGCACACAGCGATCACGCGTGCGGCAATCTGTACCATCAACCGGTTGAGTTGAGCCTCGAGTAGATTCGGCGTCGATACTCCCGTCTGCGTATCGAAGCCGTCCACGCCGAGAAACAGGATGTCAGCTTTTAATCGACGCAGGCTTTCTTCCGCAATTGGCCCCACCAATGAGTAGGAGTTTGCGCGGAGCATTCCACCGGTGAGGATCACGTCAATGGTCGTGCCAGAAAGCTCGCCGGCGATGTTGATGGCGTTGGTAATTACGGTCAAATGCTGGAACTCACGCAACGCGCGGGCGATTGCCGTGGTGGTACTGCCCGAATCGAGCACGACGGACTGTCCTTCGCGTACCATTTTTGCGGCTGCCGCTGCAATGCGCTGCTTTTCCCGCGGGTGCTGCATTTCGCGCTCGGTCAGATTGCGGTCGCTTTCGGTTCCGGCGCGTATCGGCAACGCGCCGCCATGCGTGCGGTACACCAGGCCGCGATTGTGCAGCATCTCCAAATCGCGGCGAATGGTAATTTCGGAGCTAGCATATTTCCTCGCTAGTTCTCGTACTAAGGCGCGTCCATTCTGGTTGACGTAATCGACAATGGAGCGACGCCGTTCTTCATTCAACACGGACGTGCGCTTGTTGGCCATGGTCGTATACGAGCATATTCGAACAAAAATCCAATATCAATTGGGGATTTGTCCGGCCCCGTTGTGAACGCTTAGTCCACTGTCACCGACTTCACCAAATTCCGTGGATGATCGACATCGAATCCGTTTCGCACGGCGACGTGATAAGCGAGAAACTGCAGGGGCACGACCTCCAGGATGGGCAACAGTAGTTCGTCGAGCTGCGGGATAGTGAAGGTGGCGACGTTCATGGCTTGAACAGCGGTATCGTCCTCGGAGGCCAGTAGTATCTGACGCTTCGAAATCTGGCGAATTTCTTCGATCAGCGCCAGCGATTTTTCGTATCGCACCACCGACTCGGGATCAGAGCGGTCGCAGGTGACGATGGCGACCACCGGCAGAGTCTCGGTGATCAGGGCTGTCGGTCCATGGCGGAATTCGCCGGTGGGATAGCCTTCGGCATGAACGTAGGAGATTTCCTTCAGCTTGAGAGCGCCTTCCAGGGCAATCGGATAATGCACGCCGCGGCCGAGAAATACAAACGTCTGGTCCTGAAAGAAGCCCACTGAGATTGCTTCGGCTTCGGCATTGAAGCGGTCAAGCCACCGCTCCATGAGCTGGGGAAGCGCGGCGAGGGCGTGTACGCGATTGACGACATCGGCAGCCGAAAGGGTTTCCCGTTGCGCAGCCAGATACAGTGCCAGCATGTAGAGTGCAGTGAGCTGTGTGGTAAAACTCTTGGTTGCCGGGATGGCGACCTCTCTGCCCGCACGGGTGAAGAAGTTCGCATCCGCCTCGCGTGAGATCGTGGAATCCACCACATTTGAAATGGACAGCGTTTTCATGCCGTTTTCTTTGGCGATGCGCTGCGCCGCCGTCGTGTCGGCGGTTTCGCCTGATTGCGTTATGGCAATCACCAGCGAGCCCCTACCATTGGTCGGCTTACGGTAACCATATTCGCTGGCGTGCTCAACTTCTACGGGGATACCCGCCAGCTCTTCGATCATCAACTTCCCACAGAGTCCGGCATGACGGCTGGCTCCGCTGGCCACGATGGTCACGCGGCGCAGCGCCGCGACTTGTTCACGCGACCAGGGAAAGCGATCGGGGCACACCATGCCGCTTGCCGGATCGACGTGCTGGACTATCGTCTGGCGAATGGCGTCCGGCTGCTCGTAGATTTCCCGCAACATATGGAAAGGAAAGGCGGCCTGGGGGAGGGATTGCGACATGAATCGATTCCTGGCAAAGAGAATAGCACAAAAGAGCAAAAACAATCAAAATCGAACATCATGGCCAGCCAACCTATCCGAGCCAGCCAGTGGTAAGGGGAGACCTGATCGCACCTGATGTGGCGGCCAGCGTGACAGTGTACATTCGTAGTAATGATTACCCGACAACTTGTTGCGCTTTTTGCGCTGTCTTTTTTTGCGCTCGTAGCCAACTCGGAAGCAGACCAGCAAATGTCGATTAACGTGATGCCGTATCCGGCGGACATGAAGCTCTTAGCCGGCAAACTCAAGCTGGATTTCAATTTTCAGGTTTCCAGCGATGGGGTGTCAGATCCTCGCCTGGCGCGGGGCATCGTGCGGATGCAGGAACGGGTCCGGCGCCGCACAGGCCTGACATTGGCGCTTGGGGCCGCTTCAAACAATCCTGCAGCGACGCTAAAGATCTCCGTGACAGAAGCTGGAGCGAAGTATCCGACGTTCGGCGAAGACGAGTCCTACGCGCTTGTCATCGACGCTAAAGGCGCTACCTTGCAAGCCAACACAGTGACGGGCGCGCTGCGTGGTCTGGAGACACTGTCACAACTTGTGGCGGGAGATGCTGATGGATATTACTTCCCCTACATCAACATTCAGGACAAGCCGCGCTTTGCCTGGCGCGGGCTCATGATCGACGTGGGGCGCCATTTCGAACCCGTCGATGCGATTAAGCGCAACATTGACGGCATGGCGATGGTGAAGATGAACGTCTTCCATTGGCACTTGAGTGAGGATCAGGGATTTCGTATTGAAAGCAAAAAATATCCTCTGCTACACGAGAAGGGATCCAACGGTCAGTATTACACGCAGGACGAAGTGCGGGAGGTGGTCGAGTATGCCGCAGATCGCGGCGTGCGGGTTGTGCCTGAGTTCGATATGCCGGGACACACGACTGCCTGGATGCCCGGCTATCCCGAGTTGGCGAGCGCGCCGGGGCCTTACCAAATTGAGACCCGCTGGGGGATATTCGATCCCACCATGGACCCGACAAAGGAAGAGACCTATCAGTTCCTCGACGGCTTCATCGGAGAGATGGCGACACTGTTTCCCGACGAGTATTTCCACATTGGCGGCGACGAGAACAACGGCAAGCAATGGCGCGTCAATTCGCAGATCCAGGAGTTCATGCGGCAGCACGGGTTTCACACCACGGCCGAGTTGCAGACATACTTCAACCAGCGCGTATTGAAGATCGTGCAGAAGCATGGCAAGAAGATGGTTGGCTGGGACGAAATCCTCAAGCCCGACTTGCCGAAGGAAACAGTGGTGCAGTCGTGGCACGGTTATAAATCGCTGGATCAGGCGGCGCGAGAAGGCTACAACGCTATCTGGTCAACCACCTATTATCTCGACCATATGGGGCCAGCCGAATATCACTACCTTTCGGACCCGCTGCCCGCCGATGCCAATCTTACGAAAGAGCAGGCATCCCACATTGTGGGAGGGGAGGTCTGCATGTGGGGCGAGTTCGTCTGGGAAGAGAACATCGATAGTCGCATCTGGCCGCGTACAGCAGCCGTGGCGGAGCGCTTCTGGTCGCCCCGGGAGATCAACAATGTCGGTGACATGTACCGGCGACTCAATGTGGTGAGCGTCTGGCTGGAGCAGACTGGCTTGCAACACCTGTCAGGTACGAATCGCATGCTACGGCAAATTGCCGGCACAGAGGACCTCGGATCTCTGGGGACGCTGGGAAAGATTACGTCTCCTGAAGGCGTCGGCACTCGCGAGCAGTTAAACCACCACGGCACACCTGGTACGCAACTCATTCCGTTGGTGAAGCTGGTGGATGCGGTCATTCCTGATCCACCATTCCGCTATCAGTTCGAGGCCCAGATAGAGTCAGTGTTGCAAGATGCTCCGAAATTTGCGAGCGGGCAGGACGAGCTGAGCAAAACATTTCAGGTCTGGCGGGATATGGGCCCCGGATTCGGCGCACTGGTGATGGATGCTCCGGTGCTCGCCAGTGCCAGCAGCCGTGTGTTGGAATTGCAGAAACTCGGCAGCGCCGGGCTGGAGGCTTTTCAATATCTGCATTCGGGCAAGTCGGCACCTGATGCCTGGCGTGACACGCAGCTAGCGCTTATCCAACAAGCCGAAACTCCCGACGCTTCCCTGCTGAAAATGGCGTGGTTGAGTTCCTATCGCATGCTCATTCTGGCGGCAGCGGATGTTGGGAACCTGCAGAAGACTGATCGGAAAGAATGGATTCGGAAGGTCCGCGAAGAAGCTGCAGCGGAGGAGCCGAGGCAGAAGTACACCTGGTAGAAAATGTGGCGCTTCGAACTCTCTGTTGAGCGATCTTTCTCGGTCCTCGCATTCAGTGTTACAAAAAGGTTCTTCGACTCGAACGCGCTAGACCACCCCAGCGCAACTTCGGCGCTTCGTGGGAGGCCAGGCTGCGGTTCTCGCTCAGAATGACACATCTAAATGGAAAGGGTGCGCCAATCGCACCCTCTGTAATTCCATTGGCGAATCGGACTGGCGCTACTTGCCCGTCTGGAACCGGTTGTTCACTTCCGCCCAGTTCACGACGTTCCACCACTCTTTGAGGTAGTCGGCGCGGCGGTTCTGATACTTCAGGTAATAGGCGTGCTCCCACACGTCGTTGCCCATGACAGGGTAAAAGCCCTGCGACAGCGGGCTGTCCTGGTTGGGTGTGCTCATGATGTGCAGCTTACCGGCCTGATCGCGAACGAGCCATGCCCATCCGCTACCGAATTGCTTGAGACCGGCGTCATTGAATTTTGCTTTAAAGCTGGCAAAGTCGCCGAAGGTTTCTTTGATGGCGGCAGCGATGGCACCCGTTGGCTCTCCGCCGGATTTTGGACCCATGATGGTCCAGAACATGCTGTGGTTCACGTGGCCTCCGCCCTGATTGCGGACGGCGGTGCGTACCGCTTCGGGCACATTCTCGAGGCCTTTGATGAGCTCTTCGGCGTTGAGCTTGGCGAGTTCGGGAGCCTTCTCAATCGCGGCATTTAGGCTGGTTACATAGGCCTGGTGGTGCTTGTCATGATGCAGGTGCATGGTCTGCGTATCGATGTAGGGTTCGAGGGCGGCATAGTCGTAGGGCAGCGCTGGGACTTCGTGTGCCATTCTGGTTCTTTCCTCCAAAGTTCTGATGCAAGGGAAACTGGATTGGACGCAAAGGCCGCCGTTCGGCGCCAGCGGTGTTGCCATTATAGCGGCATCACTAGCTATCTGTATTTTTGCGCCATGGCCCGTTCGGAAGTAGTCATCTGGTTCCATAACTCCTGGCGATGTTCCTTGGCCCACTCGCTGTTCGGGTCAGCTTGAAGTGCGGACGACATCAATTGGTAAGCCTTTACTTTGTCGCGCGCCACGCAGGTGCCATTCGCGTAAAGCGCGGCCAGACGGTTGCGAGCAGGAGCATTCTCTTTCATTGCCGCTGAGCGCAACAAAACCAGAGCCTGCTCACAGCTTCGGGGCACTCCGTTACCCTTGATGTACATGTCTGCCAGGCGAACGGGAGCTTCGGGGTTTCCCCGCGAAGTTGCTTTCCAAAGCCAGGCGGCTGCGGCAGTAGCATCGCTGGCGTCGAGAGCCTTGTTCAGTTCCTGCTGCCCGGGTTGGGGCTTGGAGGATCGGACGCTGGGCGGCGGCTCGAGAGGTTTTGCCGGAGCGGTGGTGGCAGGCACGTTGTTTGCTGTTGTGGTGCCGGGTTCCGTGTTCTCTGCCGGCGGACTTTGGGGTTGCGGGCTCGCTTCTTGGGTGGTTTGACCGCTGTCATTTCCTGGCGCCGTCGGATTGGGCCGACTGGATGCATTCGGCTGTGCTGCAGTGTCGGGCTGCCGCGCAGCCTCCTCATCAGCGGGTATCTCTGGCTTAGTCTCAGGTGTATTCTGCTTCGCCGTTTCCCGCTGAGGGATTTCCGGAGCTTTCGGAGCGGCGAGGGTTTCTTTCAGCTTGTCGCGCCAGATACCGTATTCAACTTGTACCCACTCCACCGGTCCGAGAAACGCGTTACTGCTTTGGGCACGCCCCTCGAGGAATCCTAGAGCAGCGAAGATGGCAACCAAGATTGCCACAAAGGACCACAACCAATAGTAGCGACGGCTGGTTCTCGCCGCTTCGTCCGTAGGAACCGTCGATTCGGCATCCAGTCCAAGCAGAGATCCGGTTTTCGCTGCCCGATGTTTTTTCGCTTGATGCGCTGTCTCGTCGATATCGAGGAAGCGCGATCGAGGCGTCTCACCCGGCGGCGGGTAGTACTCCTGGCCTGTGGGATGAGGCTGTTCCTCCGGAGGTGGCACGTCTCCGTCGAACGAAGGATGGTGGAACTCTGCCGGGGCCTCTTTGTCCACCACAGGAACCTCACTGCGCATGGTGAGCTCGTCGGCGGTTTCTTGGGGCGGAGTGTAGCGAAAGTTCGCAACGAACTGCTTCAGCTCTTCTTCTTCGTTCGCAGGGGTCTGAGCCAGTTGCTCGAACGGGCTCAGTGGAGGAGCACCTGCGGCATCGACCACTTCCTGGAATGTCGGCATGCCGGCTGAAGCCGGAGGCGGGGTAATAGGTAATGAGTCCGGTGAGCGATGAACGACGGTTGGCTTTGCCTGAGACGCTGTCAAGGTAGTCGTAGCCAATGGCCGCTGCGGCGTAACCGTGACGTGCTGGGTGCGTGGCGCCCGGACGGGCAAAGCAAGCGGTGGTGCAGGTGGGCGTGACTCTGGCACGACTTTCTTACGTTCAATCCGCGTCTCTCCCGGGATTTCCGGCTCTTGCGAAGGCTCACGCTCCGATTCGGGGATCACCGGTGCTTCAAGCTGCGGCTGGCTCGGCAGCGGCTCGGGAGAAGGCCTGGGTTCTTCGACCGGCGGCGTGGCTGGCGCCTCAGGTTCACGCACCGGAGGCGAAGGAGAACGGTCGGGATGGTCGACCGGGGCTGGAGGCTCCTTGCTTTTGGCAGGAACATCGGCTTCAGTGAGCCGCAGTGGCTCAATTTCCACAGCAGCTTCTAGAGTTGCAGTGGCTTCGGCATCAGCAAAACCAACCCCAGCGTCGGTGAGTTGCTCAGGAATCGACAGCGGTTCTACACGCAGAGGTGTCGTTAGCGGAACCTCGGCCTTGTCCGGATGCGCAACGTCCTCTAGGCCGATGGGCTCGATCGGCGAAGATGGCGACACAACTGCATGGTTTGACAGCGCAGGATGTACGTCGTTTACGAGAGATTCCGGGTTTTTTTGTCTCTCCGGTGAGGCTGTAATCCTTTCAGATTCAGGAGCTTCTGTGCCGGCAAGCTTCGGGGAGATTGCCTTCGGGTCGACACGGGTCACCCTGGTCGCGCTCTGTTTGGCCGGGACCGGTTCCGGGGACTCAGCCTTAGCCCTACCCGACTTGCGGGAAGGGCTGATTTCCAAAGGTGCGCTGGTGAAGCTGAGCGTGCTCTGGGCACTCGGCACCGTCATTGAGCGGTGCGGAAAGGGTGTGCCGCACATCCCGCAATACCGATGACCGCGCGGGTTTTCGTAGCCGCAGTTGCTGCAGACCAAAGTTGCTTCCTCGCTCGGAACATCGTAACTCATGCGCAAACAAGTCGAAACCCGTGCGAACATCAGAGCACTTCTTCCGACGGTGAACTAGCTGGCCGCCGTCACTCATGTGCAGGTACCGTTTGCGATAACAGTGCATGTCTGTTCGCTGGCGCCTGTACGCCCTACAATTGGCTTCGGATGAGGCCACCAAGGCGCCTCGAAAGTGCGGCGAAAGGCCGGGTCGGTCGGCAAAGTGACGGTGAATCGCGCTTCCTAGCGGTCGATTCCGTGAGAACTCACCTTATCGACCGCGCTGGAGCAATTGTTAGCGAACCTCAATGGTTTTCGCTGATGATACAGCCGGGTGAAACGACTTGTTCGCATTCGGACGAAGATGAAAGGGGTGGGCATGATTGATGCGCGAGAGGTGATGAACATCCGGCAGGCTTCGCAGTATCTCGGTGTTTCGCCCGATACCCTATACAAATATGTCTCTGAAGAACGCATTCCCGCCTTCAAGCTCGGGAACCGCTGGAAGTTCAAGAAGAGCCTGCTGGACAGTTGGATGGAGAGCCAGAGCCTGAACAGCTCGGTTTCGCGCCCTCGGAAAGTCGGCCGTTCCAACCGCGCCGAGGTGGGCTAGCCACGCAGTCTTCGCCACTATTGGAACAATCCTTCTTCCGACTACGGCCGGGCACGACGACGCGAATCCGCTCACCGAAGCGATCAAGAGACGCGTGTATAATTTTATGTGCGCGCGCCCGTAGCTCAGTTGGATAGAGCGATTGCCTCCGGAGCAATAGGTCGGGAGTTCGAATCTCTCCGGGCGCGCCAGCAACCCTCAGGTCCAACCCGGAGACATGGGTTACAGAATGTACCGGCTACATAGGTAACAACCTCGGGCCGAACGGGTTGTCGAGCGGTTCCAGCACTCGCGTATCGAGATCGAAGTAGCCCAAATCA
>Ga0126383_10001075_pt1 | contig 16552 bp, 14 predicted proteins | sample PanSoiMetPlot_35_FD_96882 | JGI IMG/M metagenome (GOLD analysis project Ga0126383, IMG submission 96882) | Tropical forest soil microbial communities from Panama - MetaG Plot_35 | ecosystem: Environmental > Terrestrial > Soil > Tropical forest > Bulk soil | place: Panama | collected 2016-02-17
GGCAGCTGCTGCACGGCCCAGCGGTTTCCATCCAGGTCGCGGAAGAAGACGAAGGAGCCCCAGTCGAAGGTCTGGATCTCGCTGACCTCCACTCCTCGCTCGACCAGCTCTGCGCGCGCGGCTTTGATGTCCGAGACGACCAGCTGCATGCCCTGGACAGAGCCCGGCGGCGCGTCCACGAGTCCGGTTCCGAGGGCGATCGAGCAGGCCGAACCAGGCGGCGTCAGCTGGACGAAGCGCAGATCATCGCTGATCGTGTGGTCATAGTCGGCATTGAAGCCGGCCTTCTCGGTGTAGAAGGCCTTTGCGCGATCGACGTCAGAGACGGGAATCGCCACCAGTTCCAGCTTCCAATCCATGATGCGTCTTCCTTTGCAGTGGTCGGTACCGTATGCGCCGCGCGACGAGCCGGCGTCGAACCACCGATGTTAGTTGCAATTGCGGTCAATTCGAGTCCGCATTGCTCACCCGCTCTGCTGATTCGGACCCCGGTCGAACATGGGTTCGGATATGCTGGAGGGGATGGCTTCGGTCCGGCGAGCGACCATCCTCCACGTTGACCTGGATGCCTTCTACGCCTCCGTCGAGCAGCTGCTCGATCCCTCGCTGCGCGGCAAGCCGGTAGCGGTTGGCGAGGGCGTGGTGCTGGCCGCATCGTACGAGGCAAAGGCGTACGGGGTCAGAGCCGGAATGGCCGGGTGGAGAGCGAGCCAGCTGTGTCCAGGCCTGCGCTTCGTCGGCGGCCACTTCCGCGAATACCAGCGCCTGGCCGATCAGGTCATCGACGTGCTCCGGGATTTCACCCCGCTGGTCGAGCGCATCTCGATCGACGAAGCGTTCCTCGACGTGGCCGGAACGGAGCACCTGTTCGGCTCGCCTTCCGATATCGCGATCGCCATCCGGCAGCGAGTGCGGAGCGAGATCGGCCTCGCTGTGTCAGTCGGCGTGGCGCAAACGAAGCACCTCGCCAAGGTCGCTTCACAGGTGGCCAAACCCGATGGTCTGGTCGTCGTAGAGCCCGGTCGGGAGATGGAGTTCCTGCATCCTCTCTCCGTCGAGTTGATGTGGGGAGTCGGTCCCGCGACGCGTGCCCGGCTGGCTGACATGGGCATTCGCACTATCGGAGACCTCGCCGCCACGCCAGGTCCCCTTCTACAGCGGCTCCTCGGTGAGGCGGCCGGCAGCAAGCTGACGTCACTGGCTGCCAACAGCGACCCGCGCCGGATCGAAACGGGCAGGCGGGCGGTGTCGATGGGCGCGCAGTCTGCGCTTGGACGCCGGCAGGTCACGCCCGGCCTGCTCAGGTCAGCGCTCGGCTACCTGGCTGACAGGGTAGCGGGCCGACTGAGGGCGGCCGACCGGGCCGGGCGCACCATCACCGTACGGGTGCGCTTCACAGGGCTGCGCTCGGTCACCCGCTCCATCACCCTTCCAGCCCCCATCTCCACCACCCTGACGCTTACAGACATCGCCATGGACCTTGCCGGCGCAGCCCTTGCGGACTATCCGCGCGAGAGTGAGATAACGCTGCTGGGCGTCTCGGTGTCTCATCTGGTGGACGAACCCGCCCTCCAGCTCGAGCTGCCGCTCGGTCTCCATAACGATCGGCACCGGCCTGGAACCGCTGCCGGCTCGGCTCGCTGGGCTCTGGACCGAGCGGTCGACTCCATTCGAGCCCGCTTCGGGCGTGCCGCAGTCGGTTACGCGACGGTTGTGTTTTCTGATCTCGGGCGAGTTCCCGAAGAATTCAGGGAGCTCGCCGAGCGCCAGGTCACGAACTGAGTGAGCCGGGGGGGCAGGCTTGGACCTCGGTCTTTCTGTTCCCGTCGGCACTGGTGATCTGCTGCACAGACCAGCCACTGTTAACCACGCTGCCCGGTAGACGCTGCGGCGAAAAAGTGGTACTATACGAACATGCGTTTGATGGCTGCGCCGGGCAAAGCCTCCGAGCTCTTCTATGAGGGCTCAGGCGGCTACGTGCCGCCCTCCTTCGCCAGCGTCGAGGAGGGCCTCGCCGTCATCGATCGGGGCGGACCCGAGAACCTGACCACCAACACCCTGCGCGAGGACCTCAAGTGGTTCACGATCCAGCAGCGCACCCTGGAGGCGATGAGCGCCCGCTGGCTGGGCGAGCTCGACCGGCGGGAGCAGCAGGCCCCAGACGATGACTTCCACTCCTGCACCCGCTGGCTGAGTGAGACCCTCAAGCTCACCCCCAACGCCGCCTATGCCCATGTCCGCACCGCCCGCATGCTGGAGCAGCTGCCCTGGACCGCGGCTGCCTTCCGGCGCGGCCAGATCAGCTCCCAGCACGTAGCCGTCATCCGCCGGGCCATGGAACAGGTCCCCAAGACCTGCCTCGACCCTTCTGATGTGGAGCCGGCGCTGGTCTTCGCAGCCCGCCAGATGGACACCTTCAACCTGGAACAGCACTGGCAGCAAATCCGCTACCAGGCCGACCAGGAGGCGGCCCTGGAAGCCGAGGAGGAGCGGCGCCGGCAGCGCTGGCTGTCCCTGCGCCAGATCTCGACCGGCAACTACCGGATCGAGGGGGTGCTCGACGCCGAAGGTGGAGCCACCCTGAAGACCGCCATCCGGAGCCTTCTCGGCCCCCGCCCGGCCAGCGACGACGAACGTACGCCTGCCCAGCGCCGCGCCGACGCCATCGTGGAGCTGGCCAGGCGCCGGCTGGATGCGGGCGACCTGCCCGAGCGGGGCGGCGAGAAGCCGCATCTTTTGCTGACCGCCGACCTCTCCACGCTCCGGCTCGCGCCTGGCTCGCGCCTGGCCCAGCTTGACTGGGGGCCGCTGGTGACCGGTGAGACCGCCCGTCGCCTCGCGGACGACGCCTCGATCACGCCGGTCCTGGTGGACGACAAGGGCGGAATCCTCCACGTCGGCCGCAGCTCGCGCTCGGTGCCCGGGCGGTTGCGGAAGGCGCTGAACCTGCGCGATCGCCACTGCGTGAGCCCAGGCTGCACGACGCCGCCCGAGCTGTGCGTGCCACACCACCGGCTGCACTGGGCAGATGGCGGGCGGACCGTCCTCCCCAATCTCGAGCTCAGGTGCGACGTCCACCACGGCCGCCTGCACCCTGAGAACCATCGTTTCCGGCAGAGCCGAGCGCCCTGAGGCATCTGCCAAATGAGTTGCGCGCCCGATCATGACTCGGGCGTTGGTGCGATCGATTCCGGTGGCGCAGACTCTGCCAATGCGTGTGCGGGGCCCAGCCTCTCGACGCCGGCTGGCCACCACCATGTTCGTCGATATGGTGGCATCGACCGAGGTGGCGGCGGCGATCGGCGACCGGCGCTGGCGGGAGCTCTTGCAGAGGTACCACCAGATCATCCGGAGTGCACTCAAAAGCCATCATGGCCGGCAGGTTGATGCCACAGGCGATGGCGTGTTCGCGATCTTCGAGCAGCCCGTCTGGGCCGTCAACTGCGCCTGTGCGCTCACCGACAAGCTTCACGAGGTCGGGATCGAGGTGCGAGCTGGTGTGCACGCCGGCGAAGTCGAGCTGATGGGCCGCAAGGTTGGTGGGATTGCTGTCCACATCGGCGCCCGCATCGCCGCACTGGCCGGCCCCGGCGAAGTTCTGCTGTCGGGCACTGTGCGTGACCTGGTGGCCGGGACCGAGCTCCAGTACGTAGACCGCGGTGTGCATCCTCTGAGAGGTGTCCCCGGGCAGTGGAGGGTGTTCGGCGTGGCATGGCCCTCCGCGGTACCGCTGCATCGCGACGTACGCATGCCAGACAAGAGCCACGTGCGTCTCGGCAGCCGGCCTGTCGTGGCCGGTGTTTCTGGCGGCATTTTGCTCGTAGCAATGGTGATCGGGGTCGTTTTTATAATCCGAGCCGTCACCGCCCCGCCGCTTATGCCCGCGGGCCCGTCAATCGCTCGCATTGACGTCGGGCGCGCAACTTTTGACACTGCCATCGCGGTCCATGGCCAACCCAGCCAGATGGCGATTGGAGATTCGATCTGGATCATCGACGATTCGAGCCACACTCTGCTCCGGGTTGACTTGAATACCGGCGAGCTGCTGCACTCGAGTCCTGTCGATGGCACGCCGACGGGAATCGCGTTCGGCGACGGATCCGTATGGGTGAGCAGTGGGCCTACTGGCTCGGTCATCCGCTTTGACGCCCGTACTGGGGACAGACAGCGAAGCATCCGGGTTCCCAGTGGAGTGAGTGGAATGGCCTACGGTGCCGGCAGCCTCTGGGTCGCCGACCCTCTCCATGACAGGGTGCTGCGGATCGACCCGGTTACCAACAGCGTCGTCGCCACCAGGAGCGTTGGACGGGAACCGGAAGTAGTTGCAGTGGGGCCCAGCGGCGTGTGTGTGCTCAACGCACTCGACAATTCGCTGAGCCGAATCGATCCGGCTTCGAACGTGGTGTCGCCGCCCATCGCTCTCCAGGCCACCGCCACCGCTGTCGCGGTCTCTGCAGATGCTATCTGGCTCGCGAGCACGCCAGGCTCCATCACGCGCATCGACCCTCGCACATCGCAGACTGTGGAGACCTTGGTTGTGGGCGGCGGGCCCGTGGCCATCGCGGTGGCGGGGGGCGCGGTCTGGGTCGCGAATTATGCGGCGAGTGAAGTGGAGCGCATCGATCTTGTCTCATCCACGGTCACGAGCCACCTGAAGGTTCGCGGCCACCCCTCCGCCCTGGCGTCGCGTGACGATTCCGTCTGGGTGGTGGTGTCTCTTTGAAAGGGGAGACACACACACAACCCCCTCAAACTCAGGGGTGCTCGATGGCCACGTGGTCGAACGCAGGAGCGACCATCGCCTGGTCATACGAGTACGACACCACTCGATGCGGCACTATCTCCACGTAATACTGTTCGACGAGCGGCACATCTGCGACCAGTTCTTCGGTCACGTACTGATCGAGCTCCGTCCAGCAGCGTCTGCTGAAGCTGGGAAAAAGAGCGAGACAACGGGCAAAGCGGTCTTCGATGTCGGGAACCTGGATATCGCCGTAACCCCAGGCGCGCAGCTGATCGCCCGTCGCGCCCACCAGTGAGGGATCCCTGTGCTGCGCCAACGCCAGTCGTGTGTACATGTCTCCGAAGATGACGCCGCCTGCATCCGGCGCTGAACGTGAGATGAACAGCGTCATTGCGGTATGAGTCGTCGGATCCAGCACCTGTGTGAGGACTTCAAGAGGTGAGCCGAGTGAGAGGTCGAGATTGATGCCTATGCTGCGCAGGTTGCTCTTGACCGTCTCGCCCATCTCGGGGGGCCTCCGACCTTCATCGACGATGCCGGCCGCCTTGACGTGGGCGCAGGCTGGCGCATCGCAGGCTCCCTCATGCTTGCTGTCGTAGCGTGATTGCATCATCTCGGCTCGGGCGCTCTGGAGGCGCGCCGCCGCGTCGCCCTTGGCGCCGAAGGGGTCGTAGCTGAGCAGATCGTTGTCCTCCGCGGTGTCGAAGCCCACATGACCAGTCAGGCTTCCCGCATATTCTCCGCCCCTGAGGACCAACAGCCTCTGCCGGTCGATGGCGTAGGCCACAGCTCTCCGGACATGCACGTCGTCAAACGGTGGGACCGCGAGATTCATGGTGATCGACATCAGGTTGTCGTCGTCGTTGACATCCACCGAACCGCGATCTGGGTGCTCGCGAACCGCGTGCAGCGTGTCCAGAGGCGCCTGGGGCGCCACGCCATCGATGAGAGCAAGGTCAGCCTCGCCGGACAGCACCCGCGCGGCAGCATCGGCTCTAGACGGGACACCCCGGCGGATCTCGATTCTGTCGACGTAAGCCGGGCGCAGCGGATCGCTCGTGTGGCTCCACGCCGGATTCCGCACGAGAGTGCGGCTGCCGTCTGGCTTCGATCCTGAGACCGGCTCTTGCCTATCAGGCGGCTGGCGAAAGTCCAGCTTTTCGCTGCCCTCGATCATGTAGGGGCCCGACGACACCATGAAGCTCCCGTAGTTTGTGTCGTGGCCTGTCGCCGCCCCAAATGGAGCCGATTCGTCGCCTGGGAGCGGAGGGATCGGAGCCGTGAACGACGTGCTGAAGCGGTAGCCGAGGTCGCTCCAGGGCTGGACGAGCCGTACCTTCAAGGTGTATCTGTCGGGAACCTCAAGGCCGGCTATGGTTGCCGACTTGCGCTGTGAGAACTCGGCGTAGCCCTGGATCATGAAGAAGTCGGATCGCTCGAACCCGGGTGTATTCTCGTCGGGGCCAACTCGGGCGGCCCTGTTCAGGGCGTGGACGAAATCCCCTGCCGTTATTTCAACCGTCTGCAACGGCGGTCCGTAATGCAGGCCGTGCCGCAGATGGAAGGTCCATATCCTGCGGTCCGCGGACACGTCGGGGAACCCGCTGGCCAGGTCGGGCACGAGGTGGGTTCCCGGAGCGTCCCCCTCACCGGTGTATGAGAGAAGGGTTCGGGCAAGGCAGCACCTGAACAGCTCCCGATTGAGTAGGTCGTCATTGAGAACCGGGTCGCCATGCTCCTTTGACACGTGACCGAGCGTGATGACTCGCAGCACCCCGCCCGAAGGCGTTGGACTGGGCGCGTGGCTCGATCCGTTGTCGCAGCCACCAAGGAGCACAAGGACCGCCAGAGCAGCAACCTGGATGCGCGCAAATGGCACTACCCCGTGCGGGTGACCAACTCTGTCAATCATGGAACCCATGGCGAAGCGCCCCTCTGTAGCCGTCAGTCTGGACCAGCCTCTCCCCGCCCGGCCGCATCATGTCCCAGTTGCTGTACGGTTGTGCTCCAGCATCGCATAGTAGAGCCGCCAATGGCGGTCTGGTGGGGACGAAGGTTGGTCAGGACGTACCGCAGTCGGCCGTCAGGTCAGTAGACGCAGCTGTGGATGACCTCGAACTGCTGGCCGGCACCTTGCTCTTCGAGGGCCTGTCGACCACCGAGCTGGAGGTTCTCCGCCCGGCGATCCGCAGCCGCAGCTTCGCAAGAGATGCGTATGTGTTCCGCGAGGGCGACCCTGGTTCGCACCTGTACGTAGTCGTCCGCGGCAGGGTGAAGATCGCTCGCTTCAGCGTCGGTGGCGGCGAGGTCGTCTTCGCACTCGTAGGGCCGGGCGAGATGTTCGGTGAGTTGTCGCTCTTCGCCCCAGACGGCGAACGGACCGCCGACGCACAGGCGCTGGAGCCGGCGAGATGCCTCGCGGTCAACCGAGACGCCGTCGTCAGTCTCCTTTTGGGCCACCCCGATGTGCTGTTCAAAATGATCTCCTGGCTGACCGCCTACATACGTCGTAAAGACGCCGCGATTGCAGAAGCGGCTTTCCTCGACATTCCGGCCCGTGTGGGCCTTAAATTGGTCGAGCTCGCTCAGAGCAAGGGCAACCGTGTAAGTGGCGGTGTCCTGATCGACGTTCCACTCAGCCAGCGAACGCTCGCCGGCATGGTCGGCGCCAGCCGCGAGAACGTGAATCGCGCTCTCAACCGCTTTGTCGCTCTCGGTTTCATACGCAAGTCTCGTGGCCGGATCACGGTGCTGCAGCCGGATCAGCTTCGCCGGCGCGGCTTGGCGCGAATGTGACGAACAACACGCGGTCGCTGTGTCGCTCGTCATATCCGCGCGCCAAACGGGCCCCTACGCTCTAGCTCACAAGATCAGCAAGTGCTGGAGGTGGCGAGCCAGGCGTTCAGCTCCGCTCCGTCGCGCCATGCATGAGCCACACGCTCGCGCGCTTCTGCGGTTGCAATCCAGGGCCCGACCTCCCAGCGTCGCCAGTAGATCAGTCGCTTGTGCCGCAGCAACTCCCCGCGGGGATGGTCCTGCGGGTGAGGCGGCGGCACCCGCTTCAGCTCCAGACCGCCCATCTCGTACTTCTTCTCACGCAGCCGGGTGACGATCGCAACCAGCTCCCTGCCCGTCGCGTCCGCCGCGATCGCCTCACGAAAGCGGGCCAGCTGCAGCGCGTCCATCATGTACCGTCCGCCCGCCGCGACGAGACCGGTCGCATCCAGCGCCACATAACCGCCTCCGCTAGCATCGGCATAGATGTTGGTCTTGTACGGCGACTTGTCGGCCGAGAACCGGATGTCCCGGTTGGGGCGCGAGAGCCGCGCCGGACCGAACTCCGACTCCAGGTCGGCGAGGAGAGCGACCATCGGCCCCTTTACCTCTTCGTCGTACTGTCTGCGGTGAGCCTCGAAGTAAGCTTTCGAGTTGTCAGCCCGAAGCCCGAGGAAGTAGCCCTGGAAGTCCCCTTTCCAGCCGGCAAACCTGCCTTCCATAGCCGGCAGATTATCCGGCCCAGGCGCCCACCCGTGTGTCGCGAGCGGGCTGCGACTCAGGGGGTCACAACGATCGCGTTTGGCGACTGGCCCGCGAACGGGTCCGGCAGAGGCGCCATCACCTGCTCCCAGCTCACGCCTCCATCGGCTGAGCGATGGACGCCGCGGTTGCTCACGGAGTAAAACACCCGCCGCTCCTCGACGTTCGTCGCAAGCAGAGCGCGCAGCGTGCCCCTGGGCCCGGGGAGCCCCTCGCGCACCTCGCGCCATGGGCCAACGGCCCCGCGCCTGTAGACCGTCGACTCCGCACTCCGGGGGTTGTGCGCGGCGAACGGTGAGTCCGCCGCCGATACGACGATCGTCTCGGGGTCGCCGGGGTCGACCGCTAGACCAAAGAGGTAGTGATGCTCGATGCCTTCATCCGGCCGCACCCACGTGTCGCCGCCGTCGTGGCTCTCGTTGTAGCCATGGCCGGGCATCATCACGCCGTCACCGGCCGCCGAGTACAGCCGGCCCGGCGCCTCAGAATGCACCGCCAGCGTGTGCGTATCGAAGGGACCGTCGGGCACACGGTCGGTCCAGGTGCGGCCGCCGTCACTGCTGCGAACCAGCGCGCCGGCTTCGATGCAGACATAGAGCCGGTCGGGAGACCCGGGATCGAGCGTGATCCAGCGGACGTGGCTGGTGTCGGGGCGCGGTGGAAAGCTCCAGGTCGGCGCCGAAGGCAGCCCGTTCATCGCGGCCAGACTCTCCCAGCTGCGGCCCGAATCCTCCGACCGCCACATCGCGCTCGGATCGATTCCCGCGTACACGACGTCTTCATTCGGGCCGGCTGCGAGCGCGCTCACGTCCAGCGCTGCTAACGACTCGCCCGCGAGGCGCCAGGAGGCACCACCGTCGGAGCTGCGCCACGCCCCGGCCCCAACCGTGCCACACCAGACGCGTTCCGGATGAGCGGGGTCAGCCGCGAGGCAGCGCGGGGCCATTCCCTCCATCCGCGGCTCGGCCTCCCAGCGCCCGTTCCCACCGCGCACGACGACGAGCCCGCGATCCAGCGCCACATATATCGTGGTCATGCAGTACCTCCTTCGGACGACGCCGGGCGAGAGAAGCGCCCGCCTTCACCATCGTGACGCCCGCCGTCAGGGAACTCTTCGCAGCTCACCTCAGTGTAAAGGACGCCGAGAACATGGTCTGCATCTGGGGAGCGCAGTCGAAATCGAGCCCGAAGTGCCACCGGTGACGCAGAGATCGGGCAGCACAAATCTGGCCGCGGGTCAGGTTGAGGAGCCCAACCCTCTGCCGAGCGCGCTCGCTTCGGCCGGCGCCGCCGACCGGCTTGAGCCCCGGGCGTGGGCCTCCAGCGCCCGCATCATCGCGCCGACCAGATCCGCGTTTCGGCCGTTTCGCCGGTGGACCGCGGCGACCACCCGCCGAGGCGGGTCGTCAGGTGTCATTCGGAGTGCACGCATTCCCGAGGCCAGACCTCGACTGGCCAGCGACCGCGGCATGATGGCGACGCCGAGCCCGGCGCTGATCAGCTCCAGCATGACCTCGACTGCACCGGTCTCAGCCGCCACGATCGGGGCTGAGCCCCCCCGTCGAAACCACTCGTCGGTGATCCGCCGGACGTTGTAATCGGCGGGGAAGGTGATCAGGTGAGCGTCGAGGAGATCCTCCTGGCGGACATGGGCGAGCTGAGCCAGCGAGTGGCCTGCCGGAGCGAGGACCACCAGGTCCTCGTCCAGCAGCACCGTCTGTGACAGGTCCTGGTGTCGTGACCGTGCCGGCGAGGAGGGCATCAGGCTGACGATGCCGATGTCGAGCTGATCGCCGGCCAGCTTGGCCAGGATCTCGTTCACCCCGTGGTGGTGGTTGACCTGGAGCTGAACATGTGGATGAACCTGGACGAAGTCGGCCAGGGCAGCCGGGAGCCAGGACTGGATGGGACCCAGCACGGACGCGATCCGCAGACGGGCCTGATATCCGTGACGAAAGCCGGCCAGCCCTTCGCGAGTCTCCGCCGCCTTGGCCAGCAGCACCTCGGCTTGGTGGAGCAGGTACTCACCGGCGGGCGTCAGGGTGATCCCGCTGTGCCGCCGATTGAACAGCTGAGAGCCGCACTCTCGCTCGAGCTGCAGGATCTGCTCGCTCAGCGCGGACTGGGTCATGTTCAGCGCCTCGGCGGCAGCGGTGAAGGTACCCCGCCGGGCGATCTCCACGAAGTAACGGTAGTGACGGAGCTCGGCCATAGGCAACTCCACCAGGCTATTACGGTCCGACCCAGCCGGGCGTCATCGGCATGGCCGATCAAACTCATCGGAGGGCGTGGATTGAAGGTGCGGCCGCGTCCGCCTACCATCGAGGGCGAGGGTGGTCGGGAGCGTGATGTGGGGGGCTGCTTTGGAGTGCGACCGATGGCGGGGCCGCGCCTACTCAGTGTTTCGCCCGTACCGGCGGAGCCCCACGTCCCTGGCAACCCTTGCCGCGTCCAGGGTCCAGTGGTCACGGATCAGCTGAAGGGCGTCGGGGATCACGAACCCCGCGTCGCGCCAGGCAATCGCCTCAGGCATGGTCACGCCCGTCTCCCGCGCCTCCCAGGCGTCGGCTACGTTGAAGCCCTCGTCCTCCCACCGATGGAGCTCCTCGATCGTCAAGCCCACCGCCCTGGCCTGGACCGCGTCGCGGACTGGGACGCCCTCTTCAGCCCACCGGCGGGCCTCGGCGAGGGACAGCTTGTGTTTCTTGGCCCAGGAGATCTCGAGCGGGTGAAGTGGAGCCCAGTCTCGAACCTCGTCCACGGTCAGCCCAAAGCCGATGGCGCTCTCGATCCCCGAGGCATCGAGCCCCGTCCTGCTCCAGTCATCGGTGCCCCCACGGCCGGTCCAGCAGATAGGAGAGAGGATATTGCTTAGCGAAGAGCGGAACCGGGTCCTGTGCCAGACCGGGCCCGACACACCGATGGGCGAGCTGCTGCGACGCTACTGGCAGCCGATCGCTGGAGTGGCGGAATTCGACACCCGGCCGACGAAGCCGGTACGCATCCTCGGCGAGGACCTGGTTCTCTACCGGGACAGGGCAGGGACGTTCGGCCTGGTGGACCGGCACTGCCCGCATCGCCGAGCCGACATGTCATACGGCTTCGTCGAGGACACCGGGTTGCGCTGCAACTACCACGGCTGGCTGTTCGACGAGAGCGGAAGATGCCTGCATCAGCCGTTCGAGGAGCATGCCCACCCGCGTGCCCAGTTCAAGGACAAGGTTGCGATCATGGCCTATCCGGTCGAGGCCAAGGCCGGCATCGTGTGGACTTACATGGGACCTAGGCCGGCTCCGCTGCTGCCAGACTGGGCCCGCTTCCATCACCGGGGCTACAAGCAGGTGGTTCTGTCACACATCCCCTGTAACTGGTTCCAGTGTCAGGAGAACTCGATCGACCCGGTCCACTTCGAATGGCTCCACTCGAACTGGTCCCAGGTCCAGCGCGGCGAGGATGGGCCCCGGGCTCCGACCCACACGCGGCTGGGCTTCGACGAATTCGACTACGGGTTCGTCTACCGACGGGTTCGTTCGGACACCACTGAGGCGGATGAGCAGTGGACCATCGGTCGCGTCTGCCTCTGGCCGAACTGCCTCTACACCGGCCATTTCGAGTGGCGGGTGCCAATCGACGACGAGAACACCCTCAGCGTCGGCTGGTTCATCGACCCCATCCCGGGCGACGAGCCGTTCGAGCAGGAGCGCATCCCATGCTGGACCGCTCCCGTGGCCGATCCCCAGACAGGGCGGTTGCTCGACACCCACATCATGAACCAGGACTTCATCGCCTGGATCGGCCAGGGCCGGGTCGCCGACAGGACCAGGGAGCACCTCGGGGACAGCGATCGCGGCGTTCTCATGATGCGCAAGAAGATGTTCGAGCAGATGGAGGTCGTTCGCTCCGGGCGCGACCCACTTGGCACGATCCGGGACGCCGCCATCAATCGGCGCGTCCACCTGCCGCTCATCGGTGACGGGCCGCCGCGAGCAGGGGGCGACGAGACAGGCCCTCCCTCGTTTCCGTTTCTGGCGGGCCAGCCCCAGGAGATCGTCGAGGAACTCAGCGATCTGTGGCGGACGCGCCCGTGACAGCACGTCGCGCGGTCGCGCGAGCCGAGACAGTCGGCAGCCTGCTCCGACCCCCCCAGCTCCTGGCCGCCAGGCACGACCTCAGCGAGGGCCGAAGCACCCCGGAGCGGATCCGCGAGCTCGAGGATGCCGCGGTCCTCGAGGCGATCGGCCTCCAGGAGGCCGTTGGTCTCGACGTCATCACCGACGGCGAGATGCGTCGCCGCGGCTGGGCGGCCACGATCGAGGCGCTCGAGGGCTTCGAGCCACGTCCGGGTGGGCCGGGCCTGAACTGGCGCGGGGAGGGCCCCGAGGCGCAGACGGACGCCGGCTACCCGACTGTCGTGCGCCGGATCTCCCCGCGAGGCAGCCTGGCCGAGGATTACGCCTTCCTGGCCGAGCACGCGCGGCTCAGGGCAAAGTACTGCCTGCCCGCGCCGAGCTATCACCGCCGCTTCTGGTATCGACAGCACTCGGCAGACGCGTACCCGACCTGCGAGGCATTCCTGGAGGCGGTGCGGGACTACCTGCGCGCTGAGGTGGCCCGGCTGACGGGGCTCGGGTGCGACTACGTCCAGCTCGATGCTCCCAACTACGGGACCCTGTGCGACGTCGAGAACCGTCGCCGGCTGGAAGCGCGAGGCCACGACCTCGACGCGGAGCTGGCCTTCGACATCGAGCTCGACAACTCGGTCTTCGACGGGTTCACGGGCATCACACGCGCGCTGCACGTCTGCCGGGGCAACGCAGCCGGCAGGTGGCACTCCACGGGCGGCTACGGTCGCATCGCCGAACGGCTCTTCTCGCAGTTGGATGTGGACGTCCTCTTGCTCGAGTACGACACTGCACGGGCCGGCGACTTCGGGCCGCTGGCGTGCATCCGACCGGGCACCATTGCAGTCCTGGGCCTGCTCACGACGAAGTCGGGCTCCCTCGAGGATGAGCGAGAGGTGGAGGCCAGGATCGCGCAGGCGGCGAAGGTCAAGCCGCTCGCGGAGCTGGCACTGAGCCCGCAGTGCGGCTTCGCGTCGGTCGCGATGGGCAACCCGCTCACGCCAGAGGAACAGCGAGCCAAGCTGGCCCTTGTGGCACGCGTTGCGCGCCGAATCTGGGCTCAGGCCTAGGGCCCCTGGGGTCAGAGCGGCATCTCCAGCCGGGGTGTCGTCCTCTGGAACGCTTCGGCACAGCGGACTTCTGAGCCGGCGCCGAAGTACCTCGCCTGGACCGCCCGCTGCTCGCCTCTCTGACGATAGTGGTCGCGCAGGTACGACTGCGCTGCCATAGCCGCCATAGCCTCCTCCTTGAGGTCCGCCACCGGCGTGTAGTCGACGAAGGTGTTGGGAGTGAAGCCGCACTGTTCAGGGTGATGCGGCTCGAAAAGGTAGACGCGCGGCGGCGGGATCGTGATGAACGCGCCGGCCACCCCGGCCGCACCCATGGCGAGCTTCCGCGCCCGATCAGCGACGGCGAAGGCCACCGGGTGATCCGGGTTGAACGGATCGACCGGCGTATGCGTGATGAGCACATCTGGCCGAACTTCGCGCATCACCTCGACGAGTCGCTCGACATCGCCGGCAGAGACCTCGAGCGGATAGTCACCCAGGTCGAACGGCACGAAGTCGCAGCCGACGGCCGCAGCCGCGCGAGCGCACTCACCGTGGCGGGTGCGCTTGACGTTCTCAGCGGTCTGCCCCGGCTCCTTCCACAGGTCGCCGGACTCGCCCCGCTCGCCGTACGACAGGGCGACAACCGTCGCCCGCCAGCCCGCTGCCGTGTGCCGCGCCAGGGTGCCCGCGGCCCGCCAGACGAAGTCGGCGGCGTGGGCACCTACCACGAGCAGAGATCCGGTCTCTCCCACGGCTGCCATGATATGTGCGCTCGGACCCTCGTCCGCGAGCGGAGGTGTGCAGAGACATCGGTCCGGCCGATGTCGCTGATCGGTGCCACCCATTGGACACCGTGGCGGCTCGTACTTAGCATTGCCAGGTGGGCGCCACTGGTGGCATCAGCCCACAGGAGGAGGAGGCGCCGTTTGGGCAAGCGACAGACGCTGGAGATTCCTGGTGTGACGCATGGGGCCCCGATCCCCATGGGCGTCAAGGTCGGCAATCTGCTGTTCTCATCCGGCGTCATGGGCAAGGATCCCGCGAACGGCGCCCTTCCCGACGATCCCGCCCGCCAGGCCGAGCTGATGTTCCGGAACCTTCGCACACTCCTCGAGCAGGCCGGCGGCAGCCTGGACGACGTCGCCCACGTCACCGTATTCGTGAAGGACGATGCCTATCGCGAGCACCTGAACCGCGAGTGGCTGAAGGCGTTTCCGGACGAGAGCGACCGCCCGGCCCGTCACACACTGCTGTGGAACCTGCCCGGAGGCATGCTGATTCAGTGCGAGGTGGTGGCCGTCCTCGATGGTTGATGCCCAGCTCATTCGGGCCGGACCTTTGAAGAGGAGACGGCGATGATCATCGACGTGCACGGCCATGTGACGGCGCCGGCCGAGCTGTACAGCTACAAGTCGACGCTGCTGGCAAGCCGCGGCTATCACGGCAAAGGCAGCACGGGCATCAGCGACGAGCGCATGCACCAGGCCGTCACGCGGCACCTGAACCTGCTGCGGAGAGTCGGCACGGACGTCCAGTTCCTCTCACCCCGGCCCTTCCAGCTGATGCACTCCGAGCAGCCCGAATCGATAGTTCGGTGGTGGGTCGAGGCGAACAACGACGTCATCGCCCGACAGTGCCGCGCGTACCCGGACGTGTTTCGCGGTGTATGCGGACTGCCGCAGACACCAGGCGGGAGCATCCAGGCCTGCGTCGAAGAGCTGGATCGATGCGTCAGGGAGCACGAGTTCATCGGCTGCCTGATCAATCCGGACCCCACAGAAGGGACCGGCCTCATGCCGACCCTCGACGACGAATACTGGTACCCGCTCTACGAGAGGATGGTCGATCTGGACGTCCCTGGCCTCATCCACTCCACCGCCTGTAAGAATTTCCGGGAGTCGTACAGCGCCCACTTCATAACCGAGGAGAGCATCGCGGTGCTCAACCTTTGCAAGGCGGAGAGCCGCGTCTTCTCTGACTTCCCGACCCTTCGCCTCATCGTGTCGCACGGCGGCGGCTCGGTGCCCTATCAGATCGGTCGCTGGCGGGCGCACCGGTTTCGGGAGCAGGAGGCCAACCCGTCGCTGGAATCGTTCGATGCCAGCTTGCGACGTCTCTACTACGACACCGTTCTGTACAACCAGGAGTCGCTCGACTTCCTCTTCCGTCTCATCGGCACCGACCGGTGCATGTTCGGCACCGAGAACCCCGGCTCGGGTTCATCGAGGGACCCGATGACCGGTGCCTGGCTGGACGACCTCAAACCGGTGATCGAAGGCATCGACTGGCTCAGCGAGGGCGACCGAAGCAGGATCTTCGAGGCTAACGCTCGGGCGGTTTTCCCGCGCCTGCAGGTGTCGGCGCCCGTCTGAGCAATGGCGCGCGTGATCCACAACGGGTCTGTCCGCAGTCCCCACCTCAACCCCGCCGAGCCAGGGCCGGCGGGGAATGTGGTGCTGTCAGCGCGCGGGCTGAGCATGCGGTTCGGTGGCTTCGTCGCGGTGGACGAGGTTGACCTCGATGTCCTCGAGGGGGAGCTTCACGCACTGGTGGGGCCGAACGGCGCCGGGAAGACCACACTGCTGAACCTGTTTGGGGGCCAGCTCCTCCAGACCGCAGGCGAGGTCCGCTTCATGGGAGAGCCGCTTGGCGCCACCACGCCGCACGTCCGGGCCCGGCGAGGCATCGGCCGCTCATTCCAGCTAACGTCCGTCCTGCCGGGGTTCACGTGCCTCGAGAACGTGGTCCTCGCCGTTGAGGCGCGTCACCGGATGCTCGCCATGCTCCGTCCCAGCGCAAGAGCCCAAGACGTAGACGATGCGGCCGAGCTGCTCGAGCTGGTCGGCCTGGCCGCCGGGTCGAACGTCCCTGCCGATGCCCTCGGCCACGGACAGCAGAAGCAGCTTGAGGTCGCAATCGCACTCGGCAGAAGGCCGCGCGTTCTCCTTCTCGACGAGCCGACCTCCGGCCTTACTGAACACGAGCGCCACTCTCTCGGGAGACTGCTGCAGCGGGTGGCCACGCAGTCGACGATCGTCATGGCCGAGCACGACGTCGAGCTCGTACGCCGGATCGCGACCCGAGTGACAGCCTTGAAC
>Ga0126383_10001076_pt1 | contig 16539 bp, 14 predicted proteins | sample PanSoiMetPlot_35_FD_96882 | JGI IMG/M metagenome (GOLD analysis project Ga0126383, IMG submission 96882) | Tropical forest soil microbial communities from Panama - MetaG Plot_35 | ecosystem: Environmental > Terrestrial > Soil > Tropical forest > Bulk soil | place: Panama | collected 2016-02-17
CGTTTCGTACCCGTCCTCGAGGCGGAGCACGAAGTCGTGAGCCCCGACGGCGCTTGCCGCCGTGACGACGTCCTCGGGGCTCGCGCCCGGCCGGCCGAAGCTGATGTTGTCTTCCACCGTGCCGGCGAAGAGGAATCCCTCCTGCGGGACGATCCCGAGCTGGCGGCGGAGCGACTCCTGCGTTACGTCGCGAAGGTCGTGCCCGTCGATCGTGATCCGGCCTTCGCGCGGGTCGTAGAAGCGGGCGAGGAGCTTCGCGATCGTCGATTTGCCCGCGCCCGTGTGGCCGACGAGCGCCACCGTCGTCCCCGCCGCCACGTCGAGGTCGAGGCCATGCAGGACCTCGGGGCCATCGCCGTAGCCGAAGCGAACGCCCTCGAAGCGGACGTGCCCGTGGATCGGAGGCAGCTCCTCGGCGCCCGGCCGGTCGTGGATCTCGGGCTCCTCGTCGAGGACGTCCATGATCTTGTCCAGCGCGGCGGTCGCGGAGAGGAACGTGTTGTAGAGCTGTGAGAGCTGCTGGACCGGGTCAAAGAAGTTCGAGAGGTAGCCCACGAAGGCGAAGAGCGTGCCTGCGGTCATGGACCCTCCGAAGACGAGGTAGCCGCCGTAGCCGAGCACGACCGCGGTGGCGATCGCCGAGAGGAAGTCGACGAACGGGAAGTAGAGCCCGTTGAGGACGACCGTGCGCTGGTTCGCGTCCCGATAGTGCTCGCTCACCTCGCGGAAGTTCCGCTCGGCGGCGGGCTCCCGCGTGAATGCCTGGACGATCCGCATCCCGGCGATGTCCTCCGCGAGCGTTGCCGTGACGAGGCCGAGCCGCTCGCGCACGTCTCGGTACGCGCGGGCGGAGTACTTGCGGAAGAGCGATGTCGCGACCGTCAACGCGGGCAGCACCGTCAGCGTCGCGAGGGCGAGCCGCCAGTCGAGGAAGAAGAGGATGATCGCCGAGCCCACGAGCGTGAGCGTGTTCTGGACGAGGCTCGTGACGCCGTCGGTGACAAGCTGGTCGAGCGCCTCGACGTCGTTCGTCAGACGGCTGATGATCACGCCCGCGCGGTTGCGCTCGTAGAAGCCGAGCGAGAGTCGCTGCAGGTGGCCGAAGAGGAGGTTTCGCAGGTCGGCCAGGATCCGCTCGCCCGTCCACCCCGTGAAGTAGGTCTGCGCAGACGAGGTGAGGATCGTGGCGATCCCGGCCGCGACGAAGATCGCGACCACCCACGAAAGCGTGGTGAGGTCACCGCTGAGCACGCCCTGGTCGAGCGCGACCTTCGCGAGGTAGGGAGGCACGAGGCTCGCGGCTGTTGCGGCGAGCAGCGAGAGCAGCGCGAGCGTCGTCCGAAGCTTGTATGGGGCGGCGAGGCGGGCAAGCGCCGAGACCCGGCGGACGGTCGCGCGCCACGACCAGTCATCGACCTCCGCGCCACGCTCCCGCATCAGGTGGCTCCCCGGCTGCCAGACCCTCATGAATGCCACCCCCGCAGCCCGTATTCATGTTCACGCGCGCGCCCCTGGGTGGGTGGGGGTTTGGGACGGTAGCGGCCCGGCGCGGGCGTCGGTGTGCCGACTTCGTGAATGTCTCTCCCCACCGGCCCGTTCACGCGGTCGCCTCCACCCGGTCCGCGAAGTCTCGTTCCAGCAGGCCGTGCTCGTAGATCTCGCCGTAGACCGGGCTCGTCGCGAGCAGCTGTTCGTGCGTGCCGCGCGCGGCGATCCGACCGGCGTCGAGCACGACGATCTCGTCCGCGAGCGAGATCGTCGAGAGCCGGTGGGCGATGATGATCGTCGTCCGGCCCTCCATGGCCTGGCGCAGACCGGCGCGGATCTTCGCCTCGGTGGTCGCATCGACCGAGGCAGTCGCGTCGTCGAAGATCAGGATCCTCGGATCGACGACGAGCGCGCGGGCGATCGCGATGCGCTGGCGTTGCCCGCCCGAGAGCGTGATGCCGCGCTCGCCGATCACCGTGTCGTAGCCGTCCGGGAGACGTGCGATGAACTCGTGCGCCTGCGAGAGGTGTGCCGCGTGCTCGATCTCAACGTCGGTCGCGTCCGGCCGGCCGAAGCCGATGTTCTCGCGTACCGAGGCCGAGAAGAGGAAGGGGTCCTGCGTGACGATCCCGATCTCCCGTCGCAGCGAGGCGAGCTTCACGTCCCGGACGTCGACGCCGTCCAGCTCGACGGCACCGTCCGAGACGTCGTAGAAGCGCGGCACCAGCATCGCCAGCGTCGTCTTCCCGGCACCGGTGTGGCCGATGACGGCGACCGTCGTGCCAGCGTCGAGCTCAAGGTCGATGCCGTCCAGGACGGGCCGCCCGGGCGCATACTCGAACCGCACGCCGCGGTAAGCGACGCGGCCCGGCCCGGGCGGCAGATCGCCCGCTCCGGGCCGCTCCGAGACGTCCTCGGGCTCGTCCATCACCTCGAAGATGCGCTCGCCCGACGCCGTCGCGCGCTGCGCCTGCCCGATCCACATGCCGAGCATCCGCAGAGGCATCACGAGCATCAGGACGAGGACGTTGAAGAAGATGAAGTCGTTCAAAGGCAGCTCGTGGTGGACGACCATCCGGCCGCCGACAAGCAAGACCGTTCCCTGCGCGAGCAGCGGCAGGAACGACAGGAGCGGCACGTAGAGCGCGCGCTGACGGTTGGCGGCCACGCTCTGTCGGAAAACCGCCTCCGACCGCTCCCGGAACTTGCGCTGCTCGGCCTGCTCCTGCGCGAACGACTTGACGACGTGGACGCCGACGATGTTCTCCTCGGCGACGGTCGCGACGTCCGCCATCTTCTGCTGCACATCACGCAGGAGCGGGTGCGCCACGTGGGAGTAGCGGTAGGCGAGCACGATCAGGAGCGGCGCGATCCAGAGGCTGACGAACGCAAGCTGCCAGTTCACGAAGAACATCACCACGGCTGCGCCGAAGACGGTCAGGATGTTCTGAAAGAAGAAGACGAGCCCGTAGCCGAGGAAGAAGCGGACCGTCTGCAGGTCGACGGTCGCTCGCGACATCAGCTGGCCGGTCTGGTGCCGGTCGTAGAAGCCGAACGAGAGGCGCAGGAGGTGCCGGTAGAGCTCGCTGCGCATGTCGAGCTCGACGCCGAGGGCCTGCTTGCCCGCGATCAGGCGCCGTCCCATCATCGCCAGCGCGCGTGCCAGACCGACCAGCAGGACCGCGGCCACGATCAGGTAGAGGGTGTGCTCGTCGCTGCCCTCGACCGCGTGCGCGACCGCCGTTCCGGTCAGGTACGCGGTGACGAACTGGCACGCCTGCGAGAGCACGGCCAGCGCCACGGAGATCCAGAGTGACCATTTGTAGGGTCGCAGGAACCCGAGCAAGCGGACGAACGTCTCCCGGTTCTTGGGTCGTTCCTGCACCCTCGAAATCTAGCGATGGGCCATTTCGCCGAGCTCTCCGCGGATCAGCGCCGCGGCCTCGGCAACGCGCTCGCGGTTCGCCGGGTCGTTCAGCCAACCGCTCGCTCCTGACGGATGCGGGAGCGGGATCGCGGCGACACCGTCGTGCTCGTAGCGCCGGCCGACGCATTCGCTGACGCTCTTCAGGCCGAGCAGGCATCGAGCGGCGAGGCCGCCGACGGGGATGATCAGCTGAGGGTGGATGAGACGGAGCTCCCAATCGCGCCAGAAGGCACACAACTCCCGCTCACGTGGTGTCGGCGTGCGATCGCCCCGCCCGCTCGCTGCTTTGCCCGGGTAGCAGCGAGTCACGGACGCGCAGTAGAAGGTCGCATAGAACTCGTCCTCATCGAGCTCGAGCCAGCGGCGCAGCGTCCGGCCCGCGCGTCCACGCCAGGGCAGGCGCTCCAGGCCCTCGTGGGCGCCCGGCGCCTGGCCGAAGATGTACGCGCGCTGGCCTTCGTACGGCTGGACGATCGGGAGCGACTCGAGCGGGAAGCCGGCCTCCACGCAGGCGCGGCAGACGCGGTTGTCACGTTGGAGCGAGACGACCGAGCGGTAGCTCGAGCGGCGCCGGGTCAAGAGCGAACGGCGACGAACCAATGCCCGCCGAAGAGCGTCTCGCCGCCGCCGAGCTCGTTCGCAAGGAGGTCGGTGGTGAAGTAGCGCTTGTAGATCTCCCACCGCGAGCCGTCGTTGAGGATCCGCTCTTGGCGCTCCTCGGGCTCGACGTCGTCCCGCAGCGCGGAGTCGACGATGACGATCTCCGCCGCCACACGGCGGGCTTCTCGCAGGAAGGCCGCACGGTCAGTGTTCTCGAGATGCCCATAGAAGTGCGCCGTGAAGAGACGGTCGAAGGCGGCGTCCCGGAACGGCAGCTCGAGCGCGTCGCCCCTCATGTACTCGGCCTGCGGGGCCCGCCGGCGCGCCTCTTCGAGCATCGAGTCGCTCTGGTCGAGGCCGACGACCTCACCGGCGAGGTGCCGCGTGAGAAAGCCGGTCCCACACGCGACGTCGAGCGTCCGCCCGGGCGCCAGAGCCTCGATGGCGTGACGGAGCCGGGCCACTTCCTCGTCCCAGCCGGGACGCTCCCGCTCCGCGAAGCGGCCCGTGCCGAGGTACCAGTCGTCGTATTCGCGGGCGCAGCGATCGTAGTACGCCTTCACGCTTCCTAGACTACGGTCGTGGCGCGGCCGCTCGAGTCGGTGCCGAACTTCTCCGAGGGCCGCGACCGCGCGACCATCGACGCGATCGGCGCGGCTCTGGGCGCGAGGGCGCGCCTGCTCGACGTCCACGCCGACCCCGACCACAACCGGTCGGTCTTCACGCTCGTCGGCTCCGACGGGGAGCTCATCGAGGCACTGCTCGCCGGGATCGCGTGCGCGCGCGAGCGGATCGACCTCCGCAAGCACCAGGGAGCGCACCCGCGGATCGGTGCCGCCGACGTCGTTCCTCTGGTGCCGCTCGTGCCCGGGGACATGGGCCGCGCCCGTGAGGCCGCGCTGGCGCTCGCGGAGCGAGTCGGCTCCGAGCTCGGCCTGCCCGTGTTCCTGTACGGAGAGCTCGCGCTAGGGCGCGGGCCTGCGTTCTTTCGGCGCGGCGGGGCGGAGGAGCTGGCGCGGCGCATAGAAGCGGGGGAGCTGAGCGCGGACTTCGGCCCCGGGCGGCTCGACGATCGGGCAGGCGGTGTGCTCGTCGGCGCGCGGCGGCCGCTGATCGCGTTCAACGTGAACCTGCGGGGATCGCTGGAGGCCGCGCGCGAAGTCGCGGCTCGCGTGCGCGAGCGCGACGGCGGGTTCCGTGGGGTGCGGGCGCTAGGGCTCGACCTTCCGACCGCGGGGCTCGTCCAGGTGAGCATGAACGTGGAGGACTACGACGCGGTCGCGCTGCACGAGATCCTGGACCGCATCCGTCAGGAGGCGGCCGCGCGAGGCGCGGAAGTGGTCGGCTCGGAGCTTGTCGGCCTGATGCCGGCCGGCGCCGCGCTGGAAGCTGCGGGGGCGATGCTCGACATCGACGGGTTCGATGCGTCTCGCGTGCTCGAGCTGCGGCTCTACGAGGAGTGACGGTTTCGTCACGGTTCCTTGACAGACACGTGCGCGTTTCCCCGATACGCTCGCCTCGGGGAGGAGGCCGGGCGAACCGTACTAAGGGACCAAGGCCCCGAAAGGGCCGCCGAGACCCGCGGGATACACTCGCGTCGTGATCGAGAGCAAGGCTCTCACCGGCGACGACCTCGCTCTCGCCGACGTGTGGGCGGTCGCGGTCGATCACGTCCCGGTCGGCCTTGCGGACTCGGCCCGCGAGCGCATGCGTGCCGCGCGCGACCTCGTCGAGCGGGCGGTCCATGGGCGGCAGGAGCACACCTACGGCGTCAATACCGGCTTCGGCCGCTTCGTCTCGCGCCCGATCCCCGAAGAGCTGACCGAGGAGCTGCAGGTCCGACTGCTGCGAAGTCATGCCTGCGGCGTCGGCGAGCCGTATCCGGACGAGATCGTGCGCGCGGCCATGCTGCTCCGCGCGAACGCTCTCGCAAAGGGCTACTCCGGCTCGCGCGTCCAGACCGTGGAGCTGCTCATTGCCTGCCTCAACCGCGGCGTGCTCCCGCAGGTCCCGAGCCGGGGGTCAGTCGGAGCAAGTGGGGACCTCGCACCACTCGCGCACCTGGCGCTGCCGCTGATCGGCGAAGGCGAGGCCTGGTTCGACGGGGACCTGCTCTCCGGCGCCGATGCTCTCGCTGCTGCGGGGCTCGAGCCTGTGCGGCTCGAGGCGAAGGAAGGCCTCTCACTCGTCAACGGCACGCAGTTCATGGCGGCCTACGGAGCGCTTGGGCTGACGCGGGCGTGGCGTGCGGCGAAGGCCGCCGACATCGCCTGCGCGGTCTCGCTCGAAGCCCTGCAGGGGTCGCGCACGAGCTTCCTGCCCCAGATCCAGGCCGCACGCCCGCTCCGCGGGCAGGCGGAGTCGGCCGCGAACGTCCTTCGTATGCTCGAGGACTCGGCGATCAACGAGGCCCACCGCTGGTGCGACAAGGTGCAGGATGCGTACTCGCTCCGCTGCGCGCCGCAGGTCCACGGCGCGAGCAGGGACCTCCTCGGCTACGTCGACTACACGGTCACCACGGAGCTCAACTCGGCCACCGACAACCCCCTCGTCCTGGTCGATGATGAGCTGCTCGTCTCGAACGGCAACTTCCATGGCCAGCCGCTCGCCTTCGCGCTCGATGCGATGGCGATGGCAGTGTCCGAGCTGGCCGACATCTCGGAGCGGCGAGTCGAACGACTCGTCAACCCGAGCCTCTCGGGCGGCCTGCCGGCGTTCCTGACCGGAGACGGGGGCCTGAACTCGGGGTTCATGATCCCGCAGTACGTGGCGGCTTCGCTCGTCAGCGAGAACAAGGTGCTCGCCCATCCGGCGAGCGTCGACTCGATCCCGACGAGCGCCGGCCAGGAGGATCACGTGTCGATGGGAAACGCGGCGGGCGTGAAGGCTTGGCAGGTGCTTGCCAACGTCGAGCGCGTCCTCGCAATCGAGCTCCTCGCGGGCGTGCAGGGCATCGAGTTTCTGGCCCCGCTGCAGCCGGGGGTCGGCGTCCGCGCTGCCCGGGAGCTCGTTCGCTCGCTCTCCCCGAGGTTGCGGGACGATCGGCCGCTCTCGGGTGACATCGAGGCGGTCGCCCAGGCGATCCGGGACGGTGCGCTCGTCGAGGCGGTCGAGGCGGGGGTCGGCGACCTGCGATGAGCGGCGCCAACGGACGCAATCCCGCGCGGAGTGTCTCGAAGCGCCCGTTTCGCGACAGCGCGCTGGTGTACGGCGCCATCGCGATCATCATCGTGATCGTCGCGATCGTGACCGGTGGCCGCGTCCTCTGGGCCATCGTGGCCGCGATCGGCGCCTTCGCGTTCGCGATGTTTTGGACCTGGCGCAGCCTGCGGGCCCGCGAGCAGGAGCAGGGCCAGAAGTGAGCACGACGAGGTCGATCGACGCGATCGTCGAAGGCCTGTGCGGCGACCTTTCGTCGATCCGAGCCCCTCGCGGCACCGAGCTGAACGCTCGGGCTTGGTCGACCGAGGCTCCGCTCCGGATGTTGCTCAACAACCTCGACGCGGAGGTCGCGGAGCGGCCGGAGGAGCTGGTCGTCTACGGCGGCTCCGGGAAGGCGGCGCGAACTCCTGAGGCGCTGCGCGCGATCGTTCGCTCACTGCTCACCCTGAGGGAGGACGAGACGCTGCTCGTGCAAAGCGGCAAGCCCGTGGGCGTCTTCCGCACCCACGAAGGCGCACCGCGCGTGCTCATCGCGAACTCCCTGCTCGTGCCGAGATGGGCGACCTGGGAGGAGTTCCGTCGGCTCGAGGGGCTCGGCCTGACGATGTTCGGCCAGATGACCGCCGGCAGCTGGATCTACATCGGGACACAGGGGATCCTGCAGGGCACCTACCAGACGTTCGCTGCAGCGGGCGAGAAACACTTCGGGTCTCCCGACCTCGCCGGTCGGACCATCCTTACGGCCGGCCTTGGCGGTATGGGCGGCGCACAGCCGCTTGCCGGCACGCTCGCGGGCGCCGCGATCCTCTGCGTCGAGGTCGATGCCGCACGCATCCAACGCCGACTCGCGACGCGATACCTCGACGAGGCGACGGACTCGCTGGACGAGGCGCTCGCGCGCATTCGGGCTGCCGCCCGGGAAGGTCGACCGCTGTCCGTGGGAGTGCTAGGGAACGCCGCCGAGATCGTGCCTGAGCTCGCCCGACGTCGCGAGCAGTTCGACCTCGTCACGGACCAGACCGCGGCGCACGACCCGCTGAACGGCTACGTCCCGTCGGGGCTGACCGTGGAAGCAGCGGCGGAGCTCCGCGCGGCAGACCCCGATGAGTACGTGCGGCGTGCGCGCGAGTCGATCGCACGGCACGCCCAGGGCATGCTCGAGTACGTCCGGAGCGGCAGCTATGTTTTCGACTATGGCAACAACCTGAGAGGTGAGGCCGAAGAAGCTGGAGTCGAAGACGCGTTCACATACCCGGGCTTTGTCCCGGCCTATATCCGGCCGCTCTTCTGCCAGGGGATCGGGCCGTTTCGGTGGGCGGCACTGTCCGGCGAGGCGGAGGACATCGCGGCGATCGACCGGATGCTGCTCGAGCTCTTTGCAGACGACCGCGCGCTGCAACGTTGGCTGACGGTTGCTCCGGAGCGCGTTGCGTTCCAGGGGCTTCCGGCGCGGATCTGCTGGCTCGGCTACGGCGCACGCGCACGAGCGGGCCTGGCGATCAACGAGCTGGTGCGCAACGGGGCGGTCAGGGCGCCGGTGGTCATCGGGCGTGACCATCTCGACTCCGGCTCGGTTGCCTCCCCGTTTCGCGAGACGGAAGCGATGCGCGACGGCTCCGACGCGATCGCCGACTGGCCGATTCTGAACGCCTTGCTCAACGTCGCTGCGGGAGCGACCTGGGTGAGCGTTCACCACGGCGGCGGCGTCGGCATCGGGAACTCGATCCATGCGGGGATGGTCGTGGTCGCGGACGGCCGTGCCGAGACGGCGGAGCGGCTCGAGCGGGTGCTCACGACCGACCCCGGAACCGGTGTTCTGCGCCACCTCGACGCGGGGTACGAGGAAGCGCTCGATGCTGCCGAGCGAGGGGGCCTGGAGCCGCCGATGCCGCGATCCGCCGGCGTGTGACGCCCACGCGCCTCCTCGTTCGCGATCTCGCGCAGCTCGCGACCCCGATGGCCGGCCAGTTGCCTCTGCGCGGAGAGGCGCTGAGGCAGGTCGAGGTTCTCGAGAATGCGTTCGTTCTCTGCGAGGACGGCCAGATCGAGGCGTCTGGCAGGATGCGCGAGCTGGGCCGGCTCGACGGTGATGTCGTGGAGCTCGACGCTCGCGGGTTGAGCGCGGTCCCGGGCCTCGTCGACTGCCATACGCACGCCTGCTTCGGCGGAGACCGCGTCGAGGAGTTTGCGCTGCGTTCGTCCGGGGCGAGCTACGAGGAGCTCCATGCCGCGGGAGGCGGGATCCTCTCGACCGTTCGGGCCACTCGGGCCGCAGGAGCCGAGGGGCTGAGAGAAGCCGTCCTCTGGCACCGCGCGTGGATGCGCCGATGGGGCACGACGACGTTCGAAGCGAAGTCGGGCTACGGCCTGGACCGCGACACCGAGCTCGCCTCGCTCCGTGCAATCGCTGACGCGGGGGGCGTGGCGACGTGGCTCGGAGCGCACGCCGTCCCGCGGGAGTTCGAGGACGCGGATGCCTACCTCGATTTCGCGCTCGCAGAGGTTCTGCCCGAGGCGGCCAAGCTGGCCCAGGCGGCCGACGTGTTCGTCGAACGAGGAGCTTTCGACGTCGAGCAGGCGAGGCGGTACCTCGAGGCGTGTCGGGACGCGGGGCTTGCGCTGCGTCTTCACGGAGACCAGTTCACGGAGCTCGGTGCCGTGTCGCTCGCGGTCGAGCTCGGCGCGCGCTCCATCGATCATCTCGAGTCGACCGGCGACGAAGGAATCCGCGCGCTGGCCGCGAGCGGAGTCGTCGCGGTGCACCTGCCGGCGAGCGCGCTGTTCCTGTCGCGCCCGATGCCGCGCGCCCGGGACCTCGTCGATGCCGGCGCTGCAGTGGCTCTGGCAACCGACTTCAACCCTGGCAGCGCGTTCTGCGAGAGCCTACCGCTGGTGTGCTCCCTCGCCTGCACGCAGCTCCACCTATCGCCGGAGGAAGCGCTCGCGGCCTGCACCGTGAACGCGGCCCACGTGCTCGCGCGCGGCAGCGACGTGGGACGGATCGCGCCCGGCTTTGACGCGGACATCGTGCTCCTCGAGGCCCCGGACTGGCGCCATCTCGCGTATCACCTCGGCGGAGATCTCGTGCGGGCCGTGATCCGGAAGGGCGAAGTTCTCCTGAGTCGCGAGCCGGCGCTACGCTAGCCACCATGGCGTCGAAGAAGCAGCGACGACGCCGGCAAAAAGAACGCCGGCACGAATACGAGTTCGTCTACGTCGACGAGGAAGGCGAGGAGGTCGACGTCGATCCAGGCGAGCTCGAGCGCTCGGACCGGCAGAACGGTCGCCGTAACGGAGCGAAGGCGTCGCGGAAGCCGCAAGGCGGCAAGCAGATCCGGAAGGTCGATCCCCCGTCGTGGAAGCGCGTGACCAGGCGTGCGCTGTTCTTCGGGCCGCTCATCTTCATCGCGTTCACGGTGCTGAACCACAATCAGCCCGTCGTGACGCGGCTGCTCCTCGCGATTCTCTACACCTCGTTCTTCATCCCGTTCATGTACCTGATGGACCGAGCGATGTACCGCACGTACCTCAAGCGGACGGGTCAGGCGCCGCCGCCGCGGTCGGGCTGGCGCCGCTAGCCCGCGGGACGCATGACCTCGTCGCCCCCGCGGTAGTGCCCGGCGCCAGGCCAGGGCGCGAGGAATAGCAGGATCCGAGCGCCGTCGTCGGTCGAGACGGAATGACGCTCGTCAGGTTCGAACGTGAAGAGCGTCCCGGGAGGCGCGTCGAGGCTCTTGTCGCCGGCCTCGATCCGAACGCTCCCCTCGACCACGAGCACGAAGGCGTGCTCCTTGACCTGGTGCTCGCCGAGCTCCTGCCCTGGTTCGAGCCCGATCAGCACGGCGCGCGCGGCCTCGTCCGAGTCGAGCACCACCGGCGAGCGGCTGCCGCCGGGCGTCTCGATCTCCCGTAGGTTCCAGGAGCGCACGGCGGCGATCCTACCCGCGCGGCGCGGCATAACCTCGCCGCGGGCCGGCCGGATCGGCACAGTTCTGGCGCGTTTCCGTGACACATCCGCGCGGATTTCGACGCTACGCTCGCAGCGGGGAGGAGGCTGGGCACGCCTTAAGCGGGGTACTGCCCGGGCGGCGGCGGCGCGACCCCGACGGGCAGGCGGCGAGGGCGGAACGCGGCGGCCCCGCGGTTAGACTCACCGCCCAGTGAACGCCCAGAGCAGCATCATCGTCGACCGCTACGAGCTCGGCCCGATCGGGACGAACTGCTACGTCGTCCGCGCGTCCCGCGGCGCCGAAGAAGCGGTCGTCATCGACCCGAGCGGAGACGCGGCGCAGCTCCGGCTCGAGCTGGCGCGCCTCGGCGCGCGCTGCGTCGCGATCCTCATCACGCACGGTCACTGGGACCACCTGCTCGGCGTGGCCGATCTTGCCGAGGGCACGGAAGCGCCCGTCTATATGGCCGAAGACGAGCAGGCGCTGCTCGAGAACCTGCCCGACCTTGTCCCGGCCGGCGTGCCCGCGAGTCCGCGCACGGCCGACGTGCTGCTGAAGGGCGACGAGACGCTCGAGCTGGCCGGAATCACCTTCGAGACCCTTCGCGTCCCCGGCCACTCGCCCGGCCACCTCGCCTACTACGCCGACGGCTGCGTCTTCTCCGGCGACGTCCTGTTCTCGGGCTCCGTCGGCCGCACCGACCTGCCCGGCGCCGACTGGGACACACTCGTGGAGACGCTCCGCGAGCTCACGCAGCGGCTCCCGCCGGACACCGTCGTCTACTCCGGCCACGGCCCGCCGACGACGCTCGGGACCGAGCTAGCCCGCAACCCCTTCCTCGCCCCGCTGCGCTCCTCGTGACGACCTTCGAGGCGCCGCGCGGCACCCACGACATCCTCCCGGACGAGCAACCGAGGTGGAAGCTCGTCACCGGTGAGGCCGAGCGCCTCTGCTCGCTCTACGGCTACCGGCCGATCCAGACCCCGGGTTTCGAGGACACGGCGCTCTTCCAGCGCACGGCCGGCCCGGGCTCGGACGTCGTGCAGAAGCAGATGTACACCTTCGAGGACCGAGGCGGGCGCTCGCTGACCCTGCGACCTGAGGGGACCGCACCGATCGCACGCGCGTACCTCGAGCACGGGCTGCACCGGGAAGGCCAGCCGGTCAAGCTCTATACGGTCGCGCCCATGTACCGGCACGAGGCGCCGCAGCGGGGCCGCTATCGGGAGCACTGGCAGCTCTCCGTCGAGGCGATCGGCTCGGCCGACCCCGCGATCGACGCGGAGCTGATCCAGCTCTACGCGGAGCTGCTCGACCGTCTCGGCGTCACCGGCTACGAGCTCCAGCTGAACTCGATCGGCGACGAGAAATGCCGGCCTACGTACCTCGAGCGCCTGAACGCCTGGCTCGACGAGCACGAGGACGAGCTCGACGACGATGCCCGCCAAAAGCGCACGACGAGCCCGCTCCGCGTGTTCGACGTCAAGAGCGCCCGCGTCCAGGAGGCGCTCGCCGACGCGCCGAAGATCGGCGATGCACTCTGCGACGAGTGCCGCGACCACTTCCAGCAGGTCCGCGAGCAGCTCGACAACTACGCGCTCGAGTACACGCTCGTGCCCACCCTGGTCCGCGGGCTCGACTACTACACGCGCACCGTGTTCGAGTTCGTCGACGAGGCGATCGGCGCGAAGAGCTCGATCTGCGCGGGCGGCCGGTACGACGGGCTTGTCCAGGCGCTGGGCGGGCCGCCCACGCCCGGGATCGGATTCGGCGCTGGCATCGAGCGGCTTCTGCTCTCGCTCGAGGCGGCCGGCGTGACGACGGATGAGCCGGGTATCGACGTCTTCGTCGCGCTCCAAGACAACGACGACAAGCCCCGTGTCCTGCCGCTCGTCGTCGAGCTTCGCCGCGACGGTTTCCGCACGGAAGTGGACTACGCCGGCCGCTCGCTCAAGGGCCAGCTCACCCACGCGCGGCGCCTCGGCGCCGGCGCGGTCGTCGAGTGGGGCCCCGAGCGCTCGACGATCCGCCGCTCCGGCGAGCCGGACGAAGAGGTGCCCACCGCCGAGCTGGCCGGGAGGCTCCGGAGATGAGGCGTCGCTCGCGATGCCGTTGTCAGGACGCGCGGGCTCTGCCCGTGCGTCCGTCGGAAATGACCGGTCGATGCGCCGGCAGCCAGGAGACCACGCGGTGATCTGGCGCGACATCGGGGCAGGCGAGCTTCGCAAGCAAAACGTGGGCCTGCGCCACACCGTGGCAGGGTGGGCCGCCCGGCGGCGCGACCACGGCGGTCTCGTGTTCGTCGACCTGCGCGACTCGACCGGGATCTGCCAGCTCGTCATCAATCCAGAGCGCGCGCAGGAAGCCGCTGCGCCGGCGCACGAGATTCGCAACGAGTTCGTCCTCCAGGCCGAGGGCGAGATCGTCGAGCGGGCGCCCGAGAACGTGAATCCCAACCTGCCCACCGGCGAGGTCGAGCTCCAGGTCGACCGGCTCGAGATCGTCTCCCGCTGCCCGCCGCTCCCGTTCCAGCTCGACGAGGAGGGCGTCGACGAGACGCTGCGGCTGCGCTACCGCTGGATCGACCTTCGGCGCCCGCGCCTGCAGCGCAACCTGCGTCTGCGTGCCCAGATGGTCTCGATCATCCGCGGGACCATGGAGGCGGCCGGCTTGCTTGAGATCGAGACGCCGATCCTCTTCAAGCCGACGCCCGAGGGCGCGCGCGACTTCATCGTGCCCTCGCGGCTCCAGCCGGGGCGCTTCTTCGCGCTGCCACAGTCGCCGCAGATCCTCAAGCAGCTGCTCGTGATCGCCGGCTTCGAGCGCTACTTCCAGATCGCGCGCTGCTTCCGCGACGAGGACCTCCGCGCGGACCGTGTCCAGGAGCTCACCCAGCTGGACGTCGAGATGGCGTTCCCGGACGTCGAGCTCATCCAGGCGCTGATGGAGCAGATGATCGCCGCCGTCTGGCGCGAGTGCATCGGCATGGAGCTCGAGACTCCCTTCCCGCGGCTGTCCTACGCGGAGTCGATGCTCCGATACGGCACCGACAAGCCCGACCTCCGGTTCGACCTCGAGATTCGCGACCTCACCGAGGCGACGCGGGGCTCCGGCTTCAAGGTTTTCGCCGAAGCGCCTGCGGTCCGCTGCCTGACCGTCCCGCAGGAACTCTCTCGAGCGGAACTCGCCGAGCTCGAGGACCGTGCGAAGCAGTGGGGCGCGAAGGGCCTGGCGTACGTCGTCTACGACGAGAACGGCGAGGCGCGCTCGCCGATCCTGAAGTTCCTCTCCGACCCGGAGCTGGAGGCGATCCGGGCGGAACCGGCCTCGACGGTGCTCTTCGGCGCGGACGAGCCGGCCGTCGTCGCGCGCGTGCTCGGCGCGCTGCGGGTGCACCTCGGCGAGCAGCTCGGCCTGATCCCGGACCGGGAGTGGCGATTCGTCTGGGTCGACGACTTCCCGCTGTTCGACTGGTCCGAGGAGGAGCAGCGCTGGACCGCCGTGCACCATCCTTTCACGCGGCCGACGCCGGAGTCCGAGGCGCTGCTGGACACGGACCCGGGCGCGGCGCTTGCCGTTGCCTACGACCTCGTCGGCAACGGCGAGGAGCTCGGCGGCGGGTCGGTCAGGATCCACGAGTCGGCGCTCCAGGCGAAGGTGTTCGACGTGCTTCAGATCACCCCGGAGCAGCAACGCGAACGCTTCGGCTTCCTGCTCGAGGCCCTACAGATGGGCGCCCCGCCGCACGGCGGAATCGCGTTCGGGATCGACCGGATGCTGATGGTGCTCGCCCAGGAGCCGAACCTCCGGGACACGATTGCGTTCCCGAAGAACCAGGCCGGCGTCGACCCGATGAGCGGTGCGCCGACGCGGGTCGAGGAGGAGCAGCTCGCCGAGCTAGGAATACGCGTCGTGGTCGAGAACGAAGAGGCCTAAGGCGGGGTTTTCCTCGCGCCGATACAGCCGTCATACTAGGTCCGCCGGTCGAGTCAGAGAGAGGTAGCGGATGGCAAGCGAAGGCCCAGAGAGAGCATCGGAAGCACCGGCCCTGACGTCCCTGCCGCGCGTCGAGGATCTGCCGAGCGCCGCGGAAGGCTACGACCGGGAGAAAGTCCGGGAAGCGTTCGAGGCGTTCCGCCGCCACACGACGCAGCTCCAGGTGCAACTCCGCGTGCTCCAGTCGGCCGGTCAGAGCGGGGTCGAGCCGACGGGGCACGCCGTCCGGATGGACTCGCTCCACCTGATTCGCGCCGCCGCCGAGATGGCCGACACCATCGAGCGCGACGCGCAGCACGCATCGGCCGCCCAGATCCGAAAAACCGAGGAAGAGGTGACGCGGAAGCAGCGCGACCTCCAGCAGCGGGAAGGCGAGATCGAGCGCTATCGCAACGAGAGCGAGCGCCAGCGGGCGGAGATGCTGAACGCGGCGAAGGCCGAGGCGCGCCAGACCGTCCAGGAGGCCGAGCAACAGGCGTCCCAGGAGATCACGGAGGCGGAGTCGCGCGCGGCCAGGCTCCTCGAGCAGGCCCGCCACCAGGCGACCGAGCTGACGAATTCGGCGCGTGCCGAGGTCGAGCAGACGCTCGAGTGGGCCCGCTCGCAGGCCGGCGCGATCATTCACCGCGCGCAGGACGGCGCAGAGCAGCTGCTTTCGGCCGCCGGTCTCGGCGACGAGGCGACCGGTCGCGTGGCCGAGTCGATCGTCGACGCCGCAAAGGCTGCGGCCGTAGCCAGCCGCGGCGGTCCCGGCCCGGAGCAGGAGCCGCCGCTTCGCGGGCCGACGCCCGTCCAGGACGAGCCACGGGCCCCCGCGCAGACGGACGAGGCTCCGCGTGGCGGCCAGGAGCCCGGACCGCCACTCTCGCCGCCCGTTTCTCCGGGCCCGTCCCCGCCCGCCCCTCCGGAGGAGGAGCGCGAAACCGGGTCGGGACCGGAGGGCGACCGCACCGACGAGCGCTAGTCTCCCGGCGTGCTGCCGCGCCGGCCCGGAGCCCGGTTTGCGCTAGAGGCGCTGTTTCTCGTCCTGCTCGCGCTCGGCGCGGGCCTCGCGGATCTGCGTCCGCTCGTCATCGTCGCCGTGATGGCGGGCGCGTGGGCGCTCGTTGCGCTCGCCGAGTTCAGCGCCGAGCGCATCGACCGGGCGCCGGTCACGTATCTCCAGCCGGCTTCGTTCGACCTAGAGGAAGAGCCCGAAGAGGTGTTCGGACCACGCCCGGAGGAGCGCACGATCGTCGCCCCGCCGGAACGGGCAGAGGAACCCGCCGCGGAGGCTGAGCAGCAGAGCGACGTGGAGGAGCAGCCCGAAGAGCAAGTCTTGGCCGAGCCAGAGCCAGAGCCAGAGCCAGAGCCGGAGCCCGAGCCGGAGCCCGAGGTGGCGCCTGCGCCACCCCCGCTGGTCGCGGACCGGAAGCC
>Ga0126383_10001079_pt1 | contig 16526 bp, 26 predicted proteins | sample PanSoiMetPlot_35_FD_96882 | JGI IMG/M metagenome (GOLD analysis project Ga0126383, IMG submission 96882) | Tropical forest soil microbial communities from Panama - MetaG Plot_35 | ecosystem: Environmental > Terrestrial > Soil > Tropical forest > Bulk soil | place: Panama | collected 2016-02-17
ACTTCGAGGAGTGAGCCCACGCGGCCGCCGCACCGCCGAGCAGCGTGATGAACAGCAGCCTTCAGGATGGACCGGAGAAGGCCATGTCCATTCGCATCGGATATTTGCTGCCGACACGGGAACTATCGAGGACGAACATGCTTTGCGTTTTAATCCACAAGCTTGGGAAAAATATCTAAAGGCACAACGCCCTAGTCAAAATATCGAAGATCGTCGCAAGTTTGATCCGACGAAGGTGTTGATGGACACGTCTTTACAGCAGCTTGAGGAATAGGGGCGCCCGGCACAAAAAACTCGCAACCCCTATGTCCCGGAATTCGTAACCAGCAACAGGGAGACGAGGTTCAGAACTTGTGTCGGTTTTGGGGTTAGAGCGCCTCGCGGCCACCGCGAGGCGCTTCCGTATCACGCCGCACTCGGAGGACCGCTCTCCAGTTCAGCGCGCTCCTGATCATTAAAGACAACTTCCCATTTCCACCGCTTCGCTAGCGCAAGCACCCGCGCCAGCGTCCAGCCCTTCATGTATCGAATAGGTCGATCCGCCTCGACGATCTCGCCGGCGCGAACTTTCAGATTGACGCTGAACGTCGGAGCGATGATGCGCATTTACGCCGCCCCCGCACGCGCACCATTAATCACCTCGTGCTGGGCCCCGCTACAGGCGGTGTGCACGGTACCATCGCCGATCGTCTTGCCGGCGAGCCGGCGCGCCACGCTGCGCAGATACGCATCGCGCAACCGCGGTGGAATCGGCGTAGCGAACTGGCGCAACGTCGCGAGTTGATCGTCGGTCAATGCAAGCGGCATCCCATAGCCTCCATAGCGTTTCTCCGGTTGAAGGGACGCGGCGGAAGTGCGGCTCTCACGCCCGCGCGCAAATGCGCGTTCAAGACGGTTGAACGAAGCGATCGTTCATGCGCACGAGCTGCTCGCGCGTGTACGGGGGTAAAACATCGACGGGGTCCATCTCGCGATAACCAGCCGGCGCGCCGCCCTCGGGCAGCTTGAGCCATCCGGTGCGAGGGGCGGTCGTCGGCAGCGACGGTGGCGACGGCTCCGTAGGCTTGGTGACGACCGGCCGCCCCGGCAGCGTGATCGGCGGCCGCTTGCGCTGCTCGTCACGCACCAGGCGCGCAGCGAGCCACTTCCGCGCGTAAGCGGACCGCGGGGGGCGCGCCGAACCAGCCCATACTGTCGAAATGATAGACAAGTGGACGCCTCCCGATTACAAGCGGTGGCGTCTTTTTGTTTCCGTCGTTTTCCTCCGACTAGGCCCCGGCCTCCCATGCACCGGGGCTCTTCTTTTTCTTTACCGATTTACTGTTTGCCGATACAGCAGACCGCCCCCAAGCAGCGAGCGCGACACGGCCTTTATTCCGCGCCAGCGCTGCTGCCGGTTGAGCCGATCAATTGACATGCACGCTTCAATTTTGATGTCATGAAAGCGCAGTTGCCGCTCGCGCCGCGCGTTAGCCTTGGCGCGCGCCTTCATCTCGGAAATCTCACCCATCATTACTTCTCCTTCGCGTATACGGGGTGACACGGGTCCAACGGCATACCGTCGAGACCGACATCGCAACGGAACCCGTGGTCAGCGATCATGCGTTCAGTAATGTCACGACACTCCCTACATAAGGAGATCAAAAACTCGCCGCGATAATGCCCCTCGGCTGGCACGGCCATCACCGCTCGTGTAACGATTCCGCGCTCCGCGCAATAAGCGCACAACGGGTGATCACAAAGCTGCTGAACCGAAACCCGTGTCCAACATTCAATATCAAAACCTGTCATGCGCACGCCCCTTCACCCAATCAGACTGCGGACATCTATCTGCGGCGCCGGCTTTGCCGCGACACCCAACGCCATGATCAACGCGACGGTGCCATCAATACGTCCGGTAGATTTCTTTTTTGACGGTTTACGATTGCCCGCGTCATCAAGAACCACCACCGTATTATTGAGACAGAAGTTCAAAACTGGATGATCCCCATGGGCGAGCTTACCGTCGAGGATCGCCTGCTCCAGATCGCGCATCGCCGGCGAAAGGCTGGCATATCCTTGCCCGAATTCCACGAAATGCTCTTTCACGAATTGCTCACTCATACCAGCCTTGAACAGCCACGGCTGAAGGTGCTGCATGTTCCAGCGATCGAATGCGAGCTTTGCAATGTTGTAGCGAGCGAACAAAACGCGGAGATGATTGGCAACAAACTCGTAACTGACGGTCTTCCCCGGCGTCACGGCAAGATGCCTCTGCGAACGCCACAAGTCATAGGGAACGCGATCGGCCATTCCCTTCTCGACCAGCCCCTCCTCCGGCAACCAAAACGTAGGCCAGACACGCCACTTGTCTTCACGCCATCCGATCAGGACCAGCGCGGTGAGATCGCTGACCATGCTGAGATCGAGACCGCCATAGAGTTGAAGCCCGTCCATCGCCCCCGGCGGATCGCCGCAAGCCTTCCACACCTCCGGTGCGATGAACGCATGGCTCGATTCGACGCGACGATTAAGTATCAGGTTCTCATACTCGGCTTGGCGGGCGGGCATTCGCTTTGCGGCCGCTGCCATCGCGAGGACTTCCGCCGGATTTAGGAACGTCCCGAAAGCCGGATTAGCAAGCCCGATCGTCGCCTCCTCGAATGGATCAAGCTCGCGCGGCGCGGTGTAGAGCTTGATCACCGTGTGCGGATCGTGCCCCGCGAGCGCATCGTCGATCAGCACAGAGAGCAGATCCGAATCGGTCGGGCTTTGCGTGCTAATGATGATGCTTAACGGATTTTCCTGAGCGCCAGTCGCGGTCTCCAACGCCTCGTAGAGCGGAGAGCGCGGGCCTCGAACTTGACCTAGCTCATCATGCACGATGAAGCTTGGTGAAAGGCCATATGCTGTCGATGCTTCGGCTGATAACGCACGATAACGCGTACCCAGCTCGGGACAGATCAATTCCTTGGCGGTTTCGCGAATGATGACGATCTTCGCCAGCGCCGGATTGAGTCGCACCATTTTGGCGGCGAGATTGAAGATGATCGCGGCCTGATCGCGCGACTGCGCCGCGGAGAACAACTGACTGTTGGGACGACTGTGCGCGGGCGGCCCGCAGAGATGCGCGAGCAGGAGACACGCGGCTAGACAGGTCTTCGCGTTCTTGCGCGCGACGGAAATGATGGCGCGGCGGGTGCCGCGCGGATTGTCGTAGATCAACTCAATGATTTCTTTTTGGAACGGCTGCAACACAAGCGGCTTGCCGACGAGCTTCCCTTCCGGGATCAGACAAACCGTCTCGATGAACTCTATGACATCAGCGGCGGTGATCGGACCATCACTCGTCGCCGGTTTGCGTCTCGACACGACGACCGCTCCGGATTTCCCACGGACGCATCTCAGCGGTTTTTCTCGTCTGTAATCCCGCGGCATGCGAAGTGCTGCGCGACCGCGGCGTGGCGCGCAGCGAGGCGAGCAGGCTCTCGGTCTGTTTGGCCGTATCGCTATGCTGCTTCGCAAGCTTGGCATACGTCTCGACGACGGTGCCCGCCGCCCGGTGCGCGCGCAATTGCTCCTCCATGCTCAGGCAGAGTGCCGCCTGCGCGACCAGACGACGAAGAATGATCCGTCCCGCCGCGTCAATCCAGTGCGGCGGGAGAGAATTGACGACCTCGCGCCAGAGTCTCTTCTCACCGTCGTCAAGATCTGCGGGCGGCTCGGGGCGTCCTGTTCCAGGGAGCTGGGGGACGACAGCGAGCGAGGCGGCGGATTTGCGGGGCATGGTTCCCGTATACGCCAGCACGAAGACGCGGTAAACCACATTTCATGGACAACCCCATTCCCGACCGGCTTTCGCTCCGCCCGGTGCGCACGTGGTACACCCTTAACCGATGGCGCAAGATCGCCAAGTGGCAACTCCGCAACGAGCCACTATGTCGGCTATGCCAGAACCGCGGCTTGGTCCGGTCGGCGACCATCGCCGATCACATCGAGCCGCACCGCGGCGACATCAACGAGTTCTGGTTCGGCAAATTGCAAAGCTTGTGCTTCGACTGCCACAACACCGTGAAGCAGGGGATCGAACAACGCGGTTTCGACACAGCCGTCGACGCGGACGGCTGGGCCATCGATCCCAAGCACCCCGTCCACACCGGCGCTTTTGTTCCCGATGCGAAAGGTGACACCCATGTCGAAGATCGAGACTCCGCCCGCCGCCCCAACCCCTCTTCCGGACGCGGAGCGGATCTATCTCCAGGGCCAGATCGACGACGTCCGCAGATCTTTTGAAGCCAAGCTTCGGGGCGTTCTGAGCGCGCCGATGCTCCGAATGACCTGCGGCACCGTCACGACGCAAGGGGCACGCCTCGGCGCTGCCGTGCCGCCTGATGCTTTCCCACTTTTTCGTTCGTACGACAGAATTCAATCCACCAGTCGCATTTCAATTCCGCACGGCGTGCATGTCACCGCCAAATCCGGCTTGCCTCACGCGTTCTGCCCACAGCCAAAACAAGTGAACTTGGTCTTGCTCTTGCGGCCGCCGTCAGGGCCGGCGCGGTGCGCGGACTCCAGGTTGAGTCTCCACCCCATCGCGGCAAGCTCAGCAAACGCTCCAGCGAAGCAACCGCCGGGGATCACGTAATGCGACATTTGCTGGCCGGTCTCCTTGCCGCCGGCGCCACCCGTGTTCGACGGCTGGAGACCAACCTCCTTCATCTTCACCGCCCACTGCTTGTTGTGATAACCGCGCGAGGCTGGCTTGCCGTGCTGTTGCTGCCAGACGTGCACCATCTCGTGCACGAGGGTTGACGTGATCTCCTCGTCACTGCGGCCGACGAAGTGATCGGGATTGAGCGCCAGCTCGTGTCTACCGCCGACAGCAGTGCGCCCCGAGAACCGATCGGGCGCGAAGTGCCCGCGCGAATGCGCGTGCCGCTGATAGGTGATGAACACGTCGACGAGCTTGCCGTCGAACAGCGTCCCGTTGAAGTGGTCGTACGCCTCCTGCAATCCCGAATACTCGACCGGCGTGATCGCGATCGGCTGTTCGACCTCTCGTTCGTACGAACGACGATGACGCTTATCCATGGTCATGTTCTCCCTTCGATTACGCTTCTTCCGGTAGTTGCACCTCGGCGCTGCCAAGGGGCTTCGGAAATGGCCCAGAAAGCTAGGGTCGGGACGGGCCCGACGGCTTGGCGATTTTGGGCTAAAAGGAGCGTCCCCAAGTAGCGGTAAACGTTAGCAAAATTCGGGTCGCGGGCCGCCGCGGCCATCGACCATCCGAAAATTTTCGTACCTCCCCCCGCCCCGAAATCGCGCCGCCGAATCTATTTGCATCCCCGTCGCGCCGCACACGCGAGCCCCCGGGGCGATGATGCGCCGAGCAGGCTCGCCATCGCCCACGCCGACTGCGCCTGTATTCGCGGCGACGGACCGATCGCGGCGGTGACTGATCCTTGTCGATCGACAGCCAACGCTGGATAGTATCGGATCGCGTGCACTAGCAAGGATCGATCATGCCGATTGTGATCGAGGCTGACGGCTTCTTGCAGATCCGGCGGCTGAGCCTGATCGCCAACTGCCGGGAGGCCTGCGACCCAGCGCTTATAGTCTTCGACCCAGGCGCGGGTCTGAGCGAGATCGCATGGGTTGGCATCCTTGGCCGTTGAGTTGCCATGGCATCGGTCCTGGATCCGGAGGACGCCTTTCGATGTGTCGATCCCCATGCTAACCGACCGAAGTGCACATCCAGGCCTAGCTCTTCAATTGCCCAAGCAGTTTGATGGAGCCGGCATCCTTACGGCCCTCGAGCGCAGCCAGGCCGCCCGTGGCGTAGGCCGCGACCGCCTTGAGCAGTTCGGCGAGCTGCTTGGCCGATCCGGCATCAAAGCGTCCGTAGGCGCCGTGCGACGCGAGTGCGATGGCTTTGAACACCGTCGCGACGGTCTCGTTGTCGCCCTCCTGGAACATGAAGGCGGGGACGCCGAGCCGGCCGGCGCGAGCGACGAGGGAATCACCGTTCTCCTCACAGGCGTCGCCGACGAAGACCAGGGCCGAAACCGGCAAGAGCTGGGTCTCCTTGACCACGTGCGTCAGGATCTTGCCGATCTGGGTCTCGCCGGCTTCGCACATGATCTTGGTCATCACTCTCCCAAGCTCTCCAGGATCCGAGAACCAGCGCGAGGAGCGGCATTCCCCGAGGCCGCGGTAGTAGACCAACTGCACGTCGAGGCCCTGTGCCTCCTTGAACATCTCGGCCTGGAGGGTACAGGCCCGATCCCAGCTCGGTTGCCGCGAACCGGTGGCGTCGAGGGCGAAGACCAGGCGGCCGTGCCGGGCGGGCGCCGCCTTGGCGATTTCGGCCAAGAAGCTGTCCACGTCGGTCGGCGCCGGCGCGCTGCCGGGGCGTGTGGTGGGCTGGTCGGTCATGGGTTCCTCCCGAAGTGACCTTAGTGAACCTTAAGGCGTTGCTCAGCTCTCCTTATAGTATTTGTCTCCCCTGACATTCTCCCGCATTGGCTTAAAACAAGGAGAAAGGTTCACTGAAGGTCACTTCTTCAGTGGTCTTTAGTGAGGTTTGGATGTGGTCATCGACAAAATTGTCAATCCCTAAACCCGTCTCAGCGTCCAGAGCGAATAACCGTCACGGATCCCTGAGCGCACCAATTTAAGATTACCGACGATCCTGCCTTCATTCTTTCGCAGCCACCGGCCAAGGCGATCGTTGCTCACCATGGGGCCTGACCTGTTCGCCGCGACCGCCATCAGCGCCGTGTGAAGGCCGTTATCGATGAGTCCAGCATTGATGATCTCTTGCACGGTGTATTCCATCTTGATCCCAGCGCGGATATGCGTTTCCCAGTGTTGCGCCACCGCCTCGAACTCCGAGCGACCAGGATCGCGCGCGTGTATTGTGATTTGCGAGCCGCACGGATCTGCCTTTCCTAGCCAAATCAATGCCCCGCGCACCCGCCGCGACCAGTCCTCGAACCCGCCCATAGGATCGGCCTGTTGCGGTTCACCAGCGATATGCCAGGCCCGCAGCACCGTAAGGGCGGCAATGACTAGCCGCTCGCGCTCGCTGTGAATGTCCTCGATTACGTCGAAATCGAAGTGCCGCGCTCCGGGGCGCTCGCAACCGGCGTCTAACGAGCACAGCAGGGTGCGATCGGTCAGGTCGTTAGCGATCGTCAGGTTGTTACCAGTGGCGTAGACCGCCGCATTGATTATGACCTCGACCTGCTTGCTATAGCCGAGAAGGCGGATCACGAGCCGCTGTTGCGTAAGCATCTGGCACAAACGGGAGCTCGTGAGTTCGTGATCGCAGTTATCGATATTGACGATGAGATCAGCCGCGATCAGCGCGGCATCGAGGCGCTTCTCAAACTCCTCCTGCTTACTTCCCTGCGCGATAACCGGCGCGAGCTGCCCTGTCGCCAGCAGCGAGGCGATATCGACCAGCAGCGACTTCCCGGTGCGCGGGGCCGGCGCCGTGAACGCGTGCAGCGGCGCGGTCATCATGGCGCGTCGATCGAGCGCGGTCAGGAACGCGGATAGCGCCACCGCATGATCGACCTTGCTCACGAATGGGAATGCCCGAATCACCGTCTCCAGGTACTTCAACGCCTCCAAGGCATCATCCCGCGTGGGCTGTAAAGGGATAGCCGGGAAGATCCGCCCGTTCGGTTCGAATAGGAGCTGACTGGCCGCGTCGTATCCCGGCTGCTCGCAGAGCGAGCCATCGGCGCGCAGGAACGGCGTGTTGGCAACGCCGGCCAAGACTGGCAGTTGCCAGTGTCCAGAACGCGCGAGATAGGTGTCGGCGAGCTTCTCCGGGCAGTCCTTCGGGACGAACCGGCGCGCACGCGCGTCCCACTTCTCGAAGTCCGCCGCGCGCATCATGGTCTCGACCATGAACAGGTTCACGACCGGGACCAGGTTCCATCCGAACGTCCGGCGGCCATTGGCGGCCTTGAGCTTGGAGAGGATCGGGCGAACGATCAGACTGCCGCGCTGGTAGAGGCCAAGCCCGCCGGCCGCGATCAGCGCCGCCTCGGTTTCGTCGACGTTCTTGATCAGCTCGCCCGACTCTAAACGTACCTGAGCACGCGGTCGCGGCTGCGGCTGCGCCGGTCCTGGTGATGCCCCCGGCGGCGGTGGCGACGATCCCGGCGGTGGCGGAGGAGACGACGACGGAGGTGAAATCGTCGGTCCGCCCGGCCGCGTGCGCGGCTGCTGGATTCCGGCCTCGCGCCCGCTATCGATGGTGCGCCATGCGGCCATCGCGCCGTCGTCGGCGATGAGCCCGCAGTCGCCCGCTGCCTTGAGCAGCCGGTCCCACACCTCCCGCTCGTCAAGAGCGCCGCCGGCGACGATCTGGAACAGGTTGAACGCGGCCCTATTGAGTGCATCGTTGCGCTTTCCCGGCTGCGTAGCGGCGACCGTGTCGCACTCGTCGCTCAGCGCCTTGGCGGCCCATGCTTTGACGCGCCGCTGCCCACGCGTCTCGAAGCGGACCAGTTCGACGAGCCAGTCAGGCGCGTAGATCGCCTTGCCGGTGTCGGTGCCCTTATCCCACTGGTACACCGCGCCGGTGGCGGTGCGGCTCGGCGGTAGGCACGCATAGCCACCATCACCGCGCACATCGATGCCGTCGGCGACTTTGCTGGCGCTGTTGCGGATGTCGATGCCATTAGGCCAGATAAAAAACCGATGCCGGCCACCGCGCGGCGTGATGCTGGTCAGCGTTCCGGGCAGCGGTCCATACCGTGCGACCAGCTTTACCAGCTCCGCTTCACCATCCTTGTTTTTGGCGGGATCCTGATCGGTATCGAACATCCACATGCCGCTCGCCGGTCCCATGGGAGCGCCGATCATGGCGTTAGGCCACCTCTGCCACCATGCCTGGATCCGCATCTCATCCGTCGTCGCGTCCTTAAAGCCGCTCGCGGTAAGCGGCTTCTTGTCGAGTGGGCTACATGGAAAGATCGGAATCCCCTGCCGCGCATACCAAAGCGCGGCGTCGAGCATGTTGGGCGACGATGCGCTCTGCGCCTGGTCCTGTGGTTGCGCGCTCATGTGATCTTGCCTCCGAGCTCGCTAAACAGCCCATGGCCCCAGTGACGACCAGTGCAGATCCTTAAGATAGCGAACGGTGCGATCGACCAATCCGCGATACTGCTTAGGCAGCCGATGCTTCTCGCGCCGTAGGAACAGGGCGATCTCGAGGTCGCTGGGCGTAGCTTGCTGCGTGCTCACGTGATCTTTCCTCCGAGCTTCAAAAACAGCGAATGCAAATACTTGTGCTGCCGCGGTGACGGCTCGTGATCCCACACCGTGCGCGAGGCCATGTCGTCGACAAACTGGTGATGGTTAGCCTGCAATCGCTGCTTCTCACGCTGCACGTAGAGCGCCACCGCTTTCCATTCGTCCGACCCGTCGGTACTGCTAAATCCGGCGGCATTGAACGAGGTTCGCTTCTCGGCCGCGCGTACGCCCTCGGCGTAGCCGTCCTTGCGTGCCTGCTCGATCGCGGCGCGGATCTGCTTTTTCTGATCCTCGTTCAGGCCGCTCGGCTTCTCGAGGCGGGCGGCGACCTCGTGCAAGTCGATGCCCTTTGCGTTCAGCAGCATGCGCTGCGCGCCCGCCGCTCCAGCGCTGCGTTCGCCTTCGTTAGTTGACAGCAACATGCGGAGACAGGCTGCCAGCCTGCCCACGAAGGCATCGAACGGATTGCGTGCGGCGGCGCTCATGTCTTCAGCCACCTCGCGACAATCTCTACATTGCGAGCGACGTGATCGGGGACGTTCTCACTGCGGTCGAGATGCGCGACGAGCTCGGCGATGGCCTTCCGCGGAATGGCGACGGCGGCCTGCTCCAGCACCTCAGCGAGGGCCTTCTCAAATATCTCGGCTCGGCCGGACAGCTCGGATTCCAGTTCGCGCAGGAAGTCAGCCATATTTTTCCTCCAGGGCCGTAACTTCTTCATGGAAGATTCCAGCAGCGCCTTTTGTACGGGCAGAGTTTGCAGCGCCAATCTTCCGGATCATCGAATGCCCGCGGCAACAGCTCACTCGCACGCGTGGCCGCGATGATATTGGCCGCGCGGTCGGACCAGAACTGCGCGCGCTCGGCGTTGAACGGGACGAGGAAGAACAATAGCTCGCAGGAATCGGCGTTGATCGCGGCGAACAGCGCTGGATTCGTTATATCGAGATACGCCTGGTAGAGGAGAACTTGCGCGTGATACTTCGGGAAGGTTTTCTCGAGCCCGTCGCGCTCGAGCGAGCGCCAGTTCTTTCCGTTGAGCGCCTTTACCTCAAGGATCGCCGGAAGGGCCGTGAACGGCCGCGGCGTAGCGATGATGATCCCGTCCGCGTGCCCACGTAGCGCGCCGCCGACGGCGGAGAAGGCGAGCGCCTCCTCGGCTGCGAACTTGAAGCCGATCGCCTTCAGGCGCTCCTTCACCCGCCCCTCGAAGTAATGCCCTCGATCGAAGATCGCGCGCACTCGTGCGGGGTGCTCGGATTTTATCCACCACGTGTATTGCACGCGTCGGGCGCATTCGTAGCCGGCAATCGATACGCCGAGATAGGGCCGCGGCTGTTCCGCGGTCGCCATGGCGGCGCGTTCAATATCGGCGTTAAGTCCAGTGTTGATCGGATCGAGCGACAAGCTCGCCTTGTTGAAGTTGTGCAACATCGTCTCCCCAATCCAATTCAGGCCCACGGCGGCACAAGCTCGATTTGCGACCGCAGAAAGTCTTCGATCTCGCGCACGAGAGCGATGAGATCGCTCACCTCCCCTGGCGCAAATTCGACAGGTTCATTCACCCTGCCCATTGAAAGCTTGCGCCCTAGGCTATTGAGGCCATCGATTAGCTCGCGAAATCTTAGCTCGGACATTGCCATCTCCCTAAAACATCGGAACTTCGTCATTGAGTTCGGTTGGATCTAACAATGGGCCGCCCGCCGCCGCGTTGGCCTGCCGCGCGATCTGGCTCGCGCCCGCTTGCCGAGTGATACCTTTGTCGCTCATGTCGCGGGCGATCATCGCCTTGCGGATGAACCGCATTGCGGTGAGCAAGAACCCGATCACGGTGTCTCGCGACCAGGCGGTGAACGGCTTTGACCAGTCGATGCCGGGACAGGCGTCCGCGAGTTCGGGCAAGATCGCGGCGATCGCCCCCACGTCCCAGGGCTGAGGGTCGAGCGCGATCATTCTGATCGTGCGCTCGGTGTCGAGCTGCTCGGAGGCCGCTTGTTGCGCCCTCACTGTGATCCAGGAAAACAAGATTGCTGCGACAATCCATCCCCACTCGGTTTCGCTCAGCCGTCCGATCGGTGTGAGCGGCGGAATGGGGCCGCCGATCTGGACGACCCCTTTCGCGCCGGCAATTGCCGCGGCCGTGGCATCTCGCTGCCACTGGTCCTCGAGTGCGGAGAGCGACACCTCCCCGATGGCGCGGACCTTCTTCATGACGATCAAGCCCAATCCGGGCGCTGAACGACCGCGGAGGAAGCGCCCCCGCTGTTGCCCGCCTGCGGGGCCCCGTCGAAGGGCGGCGGCTGCTCGACCGCCTTCCAGTCCGCCATCCCGCGCACCATCACCGCGGCGATGTTGTTCTTATCCGGCCAGGACTCGCCGGTGGGCTGGTTGGAACTGTCGAGCTTGGGCTTACCCTTCTCAACGCCGAGCTTGACCATGAAGGTGGCGCCTTCGAAGTCCTTGAGCTCGACCGTGCGCTTGGCGCGCACTTCCGCCGACATATCGTTCGGCTCGAGCCCGCGCGTGGCGTCGAGGATCGCCTTGAGCGTGGAGCGCGAGATCTCCGCCGCCTGTTGCTGGCCGGCACTGGTGCCCTCGAGGATCCAGTATTCCCAGACCTTGCGCCCCTTGAACTCGCCGTCGGTGACGGTGAGTTCGGCGTCGATCATCTCACAATCGCCCCTGGCCGAGCGCTTGAGGATGCCGTCCTCGCCGGCACCGCCGGGGCGGAGGTGGAGCGAGACGGTCACGATGGTGCCCGCCGGCATGGTGTCGAAGCTGCGCGCGGGCTGCGCAGTACTGTAGTCATACGGCATGGAAAACCTCCCTTACTCTGCCGCGTCAGCTTTGACCGGGCTGACGATGACCGGAACCGTGGTGATTTTGGTGATGAGCTTGCCCAGATCCGGCGGCTCGACCTGCTGGAGCCGGCCGGAGCGATCCTTCGCCGGATAGCTCCAGGGATTAGGCGACGTGCAGCAAAACCCGCGCGTTGGTGGCCGGTTGTCGCCGAAGTTCAGAAACTCGTAGATGATGGTCTCGTCGACGATGGCGCCGATCTCGCGCGGGACCTTGGCGCCCTCCGCCTGAAGCTCGTAGCCGACAAATCTGCCGAGTTCGTCGGTCGCCTTCTCCAAGATACCGGTGAAAACGACGTGAACGTCACGCGCCCGTTGCATCTGATACAACCAGGCGAGCATCTCGCGCGCATGCAGACCATATGCAGCACGCGTGTCCTTGGCGCCGTTGCGCGCAAAGCATTCCGGTTGCTGTTCACTCCAACTGTATGAAAGCCGGCTCAACGCGGTGAGGCCGTCCACGAAGATCACGCGGTAGCGATCAAGGTTTTCGAGCGCTCCGCCGACCGCGCTGTAATGCGCCGAGGAGTAAACGTGCGTCGCGGCGTAGCCTGGGTGCGGACCACCGATCCGGCATGCGAGGTCGCGCACGGCCGGCCAGTCGTCGATCTGCACGGTATCGAGCTTGAGATCCTGTATGGCCAGGTCGCCGTGATCGACATCGACGAACAGCGCACCCGCGGTGTCGATCGTACGAACAAGCGAGGTCTTGCCCACGCCGGTCGGACCGAGGATTAGGAACTTAACGCCGCGGGCGGCAGCGAGGCGCGCTTCGGCGCTGATAATCTTCACCTGGTTTCTCCCTTTGCACGCTCCACCGCCATGACCACCTCGGTGGCGAGATCGAGCTTGGCAACGATGAGCAGCGGCTTGCGGTCGGCGCGGATAACGAGAAAGTCGCGCCCCTCGAGCCAGTCATAGAGACGATTGAATCCGTTCCCGCGCGCCTTGGCCTCGCCGCGCAGATCGCGACCGAGCACGGGCACGGAGATGTCGCCGCCGAAACGCCCGCGCGCGGCCCCACTGAGCGGGACACGCTCTCCCGCTAATCCGTGCTCCTGAAGCAGGCGCACGATGGCGCGCTCGGTCCTCGAACCCTTGTCACGCGATGCGCGGCCGCCGCGGCTCATGGCGTTACCTTTGCAAGTTCGTCCTGGGTGTACCTCGTCAAGATCTCGCCGCCGCCTGCGGCCTCGAAGCACGCCTCGAGGATCGCGGGAGATGCCTTCCCCGTGCGCGACGAATAGGCGTGTCGCGACAGGCGCACGCCGCGCCCCACGTCGAGCTTGTCAAGCGTGGTGCAGACCGTCATGCGCGTGGTCTCGCCGTCGGCGAAGTGCGCGACGAATAGGGGGCTGCGGCTTGTGAACCGAATGTCAGTCATCGACATCCTCATGCTTAAGCGCGGCGATCGCGGCGTCGCGCTTGGCGCAGAGCTTGGCGTGCCGCTCGGCCAAGTAGCTGAGCGCGAACTCGAGCTTGCCGATCTCCTCATTGAGGTGCCGGATGCTGTCCTCGAGCACCTCGTCGACCACCGTGAGCGTCATGGCTCGCGCTCCTGCGGAAGACCGCTCCAGGCGCGCTCGATCGCATCGGCGAGATCGCGCAGCTTGTTGGCGACGACCACGGCGCGCATCTGGTGATCCTGCTTACGCTGCTCGATCGCCCGGCCCTCCCTGATCTGCCGATCGATCTTGGCGTGACGCTTCGCCAACACCTTCGGGTCGTTCAGGTGCTTCTCGTACTGACGCATGAAGTCGTTCATGGGTATCAGTCCTCCACGTTTGCCTCGGCATTGATGAGTGACGGATTTCGCCGGTAATAGGACGCAGGATCGGCGAGCACCGCGGCCACCGCGGTCATCAGCTCGTCGACGCCTTCGGTGAACAGCCAGAACCGACAATGGATGAGTTCGCGTTGCAGGCGGCCGTCGGCGAAGCAGACGATCACCGGCTTGCCGAGCATCGACGCCATCACGGCCTCGCCGTGCGCGTCGGTGCCGGCCGGCAACAGCAGGACGAAAACGTCACACTGCACGATGGCCTTGCAGTACGCTTGATAGTGAAGACGGGCAGGGGAAGCGGGATTGCGCAGCTCCGCGACGTGCCGGGCAATCGTCCAATCCTTGTAGTTGGGATCGATGTCCTCCCAGCGGAGCGGTGGATCGGACCAGTCGTGGATCTCGTATCCGGCCGCGCGCATCCGGGCGATCAACGGCTGATAGAACGGATTGCGTATCCTGCTCGACGCGACGTAGATCCGCGGCGCGCGTGTGGGGACCGCGACCTCCTTCTGAGCGGCGCCCCCGGTCGCATCGATCGTTGAATCGTCAGTCCACAGCGGGCCGGTCAGAAAACGGTTCAGTCCGCCCATGCTGTCCCACTGCGCCCTGATGTTTTTGGCGTCTTGGTATTGCCGGCGCTCGTGCTGCTCGCGCCATGCCTCAAAGTCAGCATCGTCTTTCATTGCGTCACCTTCTTTCGTTACACCGCGATCGGCGCCACGCACCTCGATTCTTCCCAAGCCGCCACTGCGACGGGAACGATGGGCCTGATCAGGCTCAACATCGCGTCGGCGTAGACTCGGATCTCGTATTGAGCGTGCGCATCACAGCGCAGCGTCAGGAAGTGAAACAGGTTGCGGAGATCGATCTTCGCGAACATGTGGCTGTAAACGCTGAGCGGTAAAACGACGCGCGCCAACTCGCGGGGGACACCACGTGCCAGGAGCACGCGATAGGCGTCGAACGCGCTTTCACAGGCTGCGCGGATCAGCTTGGGCGAGATCTCGTCCGGCTCCGCCGCGATGCGCGCCTGCTTGGTGCTCGTCGATTGCGCGCCGACCTGATCGGGTGCGGGCACATAGAAATCTTCCGGCAGTTCGCGATAGCGGGCCGAAAGCTCGTTGAGACTGAACGTTCTATGCCGCACCCACTGCCGCAGGACGAAGATCGGCGCTTTAACCTCGAATTGAAACACGACACTTTCGAACGGGGTCGTGTGTTGATGCTTCCACAGGTAGCGAATTAACTTAGCGTCCGAGCCTGCGTCCTCGCCGGCGCGCCATGCGGCGTCGTATGAGACCCGGGCGGAGCGGACAATCGCAATGTCTCCGCCCATGAAATCGACCAGCCGCACGAACCCGTGGTCGAGCAGGTCGATTTTGGTAGCTTCGGCGACAGTGATCATGGAAACGGAAGCTCCGGTTGCGCTGACGGCGCCTTGATCTGCTTCCCGGTGGAGTGAGCTGGATCGAACTTCCCGATCTCATCCCCAAAACAGTCCCAACCTGCCCGGCGCTCACGCGCGAACAACTCGACAAATGGGCCGTCGCAGTAACGCTCGATGCGGGCGAAGAACTCGTCTGGCTTGCGCGAATGCTCGCGACCCGGAGCGATGATCAACTCGCGCACGTCTTTGGCCTTGCGCCGGCAGTTGCCGCGGCGCGCTACAGTCGGTCTCGGTAAGTGGCGAGATCCCGTCCCAAGAGCGCTTGGTTTTCAGCCAGGTGAAGGCGCGGGTCGAAACTTAAAGCCCCACGCATCGATCAGGCGCAGCGCGTTGAGCAGGAACGGGCCGCTTGTCCAGATAAAGAGATGGCAGCCGTTCGGCGATGCGAGATCCCTGACCGGCAATGCTGCCAGCGCCTCGAGCAACATGGTCTTGTAATGGCGCTCGTTGTCGCGACGGGAGCTCCAGTTCTGAGACTGAATCGCGGTGTAGGAAGAAAAATGCGACGCCGGGTCGGCGGTGATCACGCCGTAATGGGCGCGGCTCAGTCCCTCGAATGGCGCCGGCGCCCAGATATCGGTGATGGCAGAGGCGCGCATGCTCTAGCCCCCCATCCCGGCGATCACATCGATGGCGGCCCCGAGCGGCGTCGATGGCGCGCCACGCGGATCGCGCAGCACGGCGCGCCGGAGAACCTCGAGCGGCAGCCGAATTGAAGGGCTAGGCTGGCCGCGATAGCGGCGTCGCGCGCGAAGAAATCGGCAGCGCTGCCGGGCTTGTGATTTTGCAGAAACACCTCCATCACGCGCCCGTTGACAGAGCCGACAGTCGCGGTGAATTGCAGGCCCGCGACTGTGAGGTCGAAGCTCATCGCCGGGCGGCGATCGGGGAGGCGGGTGCGCATTTGACGAAATTCCTTTCGAAAGAAGAGGCCGCCGCAGCAATCGCCGCGACGGCCTGACGAGGTGGTTCAGAGTCGGCTTGTTACGCTTCCCGGCGCAGCCCCGCCCCATTGCGCAGCAGGCGACGCAGCAGCGTTCGCGAGTTGACGCGGGATCTGAAATCGGACGGGCTTTGCGGGATGATCAAGACGAAGCGGCGGTCATGGCCGTCAGTCCATCTCACTTTCACGTGCCGGCCACTGCTGTCGACGGTGGGCGTGATGCCGTGCGTCGCCAAGATGGCG
>Ga0126383_10001080_pt1 | contig 16518 bp, 9 predicted proteins | sample PanSoiMetPlot_35_FD_96882 | JGI IMG/M metagenome (GOLD analysis project Ga0126383, IMG submission 96882) | Tropical forest soil microbial communities from Panama - MetaG Plot_35 | ecosystem: Environmental > Terrestrial > Soil > Tropical forest > Bulk soil | place: Panama | collected 2016-02-17
ACCTTCGCAGAGTCACTGCCGGTCGACCGTCCCGAGCACGACAACGGTGCCCAAAAGCAACCAAGCCGAACACCGGATCGCAATTTCATGGAGCGTGAAAAGGCCCAGGAAGTACATCGTCTGTGATTTTCGCCGCGCGGCGGGATGCATCACAGAGCGTTGCGCGTGCATATCGCCCTGGGCACTGGAGGTTGCGGAGAATAGCGCTCGGCTGATCAGAAGTCGTAGCGAATTCCCAAATTGATACCCCAGCTCCCTTCGGAGCCGGTGGCATAGCCGTAGTCACCGGCCACCCGGTCCGCGTTAGCGACGCCGTTCTTTGTTCGTTCGTTGAGAATGTTGGTGAGCTCGGCGGTGAGAGCCACATGCTGTCGAAGCAGTGGATAGACGTCATAAGTCAGTTGCACATCGAGCGAAGTACTTGCGGGCACACGAACCTCTGACATGAGGTCGACATTGTTGCCGCATGCCGTTGTCCAGGGCGTAAAATTTCCTTGACCGGAAACATTCCCAGCGCAAACACCGGTGTCGGTGCCTCGTGGGCTGCGGAGCCTGGTCCCACCGCCGTAGGCCGACGAAACCTGGAATTCCTTGCCCTCGTGATTCGTGGACAGCCGCGGTCCGCCGCTGTTGTGTTGGGCCCTCAAACCGACGATCAGACCGAAACGAAATGTGTAGCTGGTGGCGATGCTTATACGTTGCCGCTGGTCCTCTTGTAGGTAGCCATTGTTGAACTTCACTTGCGCCGGAACGCTGTTTTCGGTGCTGCCGTAAAGCCAAGAGAGGGTGTAGTGACCCATGAAATACCAATTTGGCGTCGGCCGACCTTGGAGTGCGAAACTGATGCCGTGATACTTCCGAATATTTGTGCCTGGGGTCGTGTAAAAGTCGATGGTGTGGTTTACACCGTCACGGAAATCGACAATGCGAAAGCCGGTGTGGTCCCAAATTCGGTTGATCTCGACCGTCCCCCAAATGTTGCTCATCTGTTTCCAGGTATATTGGATTTCGGCCACTGTATTGATGAAGATTTCACGTCTGAAACTTGCGCTCAATTGGTCCGAATGTGGAACCTTGGCCTGCTTATCGATCGCCAAGCCCCCCGCTCCTCCACTCTGATCTAGAAACTCCCATTGGTTCGTGGTCCTGTTCCAGCGATCTCTCGATCGAAAGGCCTGGTAGGCAGAGTCGTAATTGGCCGCGGTGTCGAACGGTGCAACGTCGTTGCTGCGACCGTAATTAGCGGAAAGAATCGTTTTCTGATCTCTGGTGATGTCTAAGACAGCGCCTATCCGCGGGCCGACCGCGAACTGTGAGTTGAATACCTGACCATTCGTGAGCACGGTTCGCCCATAGTCGAGGCGAATTCCCGGCATGATGGCGAGCCAACTGTTCAACCGCCACTCATCCTGGAAGAAGAATGCAGGATTGTAGTTCACAATACTAAACTTTCGATCCGGTATATAGGTCCGTGTATCACAGCCAAGCGTCTTTCCGTTGTCGGGGTCGCACACGCCGTCCTCTAAAGGTCCTCCGTTTCTGTCGGCATAAGTGTAGAATCCAGGCGTGTGGATGGTCCGGTGGTCGGTGAGCATTCTCAGTTGAAAACCGGTTCGAAGCGCGTGCTCGCCGAGCCAGTGACCGCGTAAGATCACCTTGGGATCGATCTGATAGTTGAATCGGTGATTGCGGTTAACGTCTTGATTGCCATTGTACCAAATGCTCCCATCGTCGTTATTCACATGGGTGGGTGACTCTCGATCGTAGGTGCAGTTCTTGGGAGAAAACTGATCACAGTAGCCGTAATCGGCCGTGCCATAGATGGGTTGAGGACCTTCGTGTTGCCAGTATTCCTTCATTCCAGAGTCGACTCGAAATTCGAAATTAGAGCTGGGGAAGTAGCTATAGGACAGGGTGATGTTGTATCCGCCTTCATCGGTATGATCGCGGTAGAGGCTTAGACGGTCATTCCACGTCACGGTGTTGTTGAGAAAGCTCGGATCGGCGATGAACGACGTGGTTACCCGTTGTTTTGAGTCCGGCGCCCAACTGAGCTTGAGTTGAGGCCAATAGTAATAGTTGTACTGCGGCACCTTGGGATAATTGACCGGCGGTCCCTGCAACCTGGCGATCTGTTCGTAGCGGTACTCGAACGTAACGTGAAACCAAAGTTTATGTTTGAGGATCGGCCCACCCAGCCAGACTGCATCATAATGGGAGTAACTGGAGGCGACCGGGTTGCGATTGAACGGCTGGTCGAACTCGAAAGCCTGCGAGCCTTGCGGGGTGCGTCCACTCAAGGCGGAATTGGTTACCCAGATGGAGGCGCCGCCATGCCAATCATCGGAGCCCTCTTTTGTAATGGTGTTGATCACCCCGCCCATTGAGTTGTATTCGGCGCTGAAGCCTCCGGTGATGACCTGTTCCGCTTGCACGCTCTCCACCGAGATCCGCTGCCTAAACATTGAGCGCTCAATCGGATCGGTGGTCTCCAGTCCATCGACCAGATAGCGGTTATCGGTCTCACGTCCCCCGTTGATCACAGGGCTTCTAACGCCCAGTCGGACGGCGGGGACTTGCTCTACCCAATTACGGAAATCCCGACTCCCGGGAATGTACTTTTGCGAATCGGCGGATACCACCGCTCCCGTTTGGCTCGAGCCCGGATTCGTTACCGGGCGTTCCTCGACCACCGTGGTGGTTTCGACTTCCGCCATTTCCGCGGACCATTTGATTTCGAGCGGCGAAGTGACACCCGGGTCGACTAGGACGGCGCGGGTAATTGGTTTGACACCAGTGTAGCTGATCGTCACCGTGTAGTGCCCGATGGGAAGATTGGGAATTAAAAACTCTCCATTCTCGTCAGTGGTGACGATCCGTGCATTTCCAAGATTAGGAGACGTCGCGGTCACGGTTGCGCCGGGCACCGGCAGATCGGTCGTGGCTTCCAACACTCGGCCGCGAATCTGTCCCACTTGTTCACCCGCACCGTATGCAGGGGGCGCGTTGGGTACGCACACAAGGAAAACCACCGCCAGCCCAATTCGAATTCTTGATTGAACGCGCATGGCGAATTCCACCTAATCGACTTGGGGGCAGTAAAAGTACCGGGGGGAGCCAAAGCGTGGATTTGTGTCGACGGTGGGGTCGAGCGCACGAACATCCACTGCGCTTTGGGGAAGCTCACTGACCGACTTCGGCGCCTGCGTGGCGGGGCGTCCGGCGTTGTACACGCGAACTTCGCAGACCGGTGAATAACGATCGGAATCGCTCCGCGCGAATTCCAGCACATCGCCTCCCGTGCCGGGCGCTGCGGTTGCATTGCACAAATTCAAAACCGGGGCGCTTGTTCCACACTGAAACACCGACGGACAGGCCCGAGCTCCACTTGCCGTGCAGGTCTGACACCGGTCGCTCGCGCAGACCTGACCCGCTGGGCAAATCGTGCCCGCGCTTCCGCACGAGGGTCCGTCCATTAAAACCCTGTCCGGCACGTACAGACTCTGCGTTGCCATTTTGGCTGTCTGTACTTGCAGTGTCCGATTGCCCACTGTCACCGGGACCGTAACCGGTTGCGTAGGGATGTAACCGCCGTCGATGTATGCGAGGTAGTACTGTCCAAACCAACCCCACTTCTGGACGGCCTGGCCTCTCGAGTAGCGAGGATTTGGCGTTCCGTCAGCGAGGTAGCGGTCCGTCAGCGATCCCAGCTCGCCGACCCGATACACTCCGGCGGACGGATCGATGATTGCCCAAAGGAGATAGTTGTTGTCGAAAGCAGGCGTACCCAAGACGCTGTTCAGCGTCCGCTCACTCTTGAGGCTTTGGCACGGCTGACCCGCCGAGCTCACCGCGATCTCGCCAACGACCGGGACATAGTCGAACTTGCTGGCTTGGCCGGGCACTTCGGTTGCGATTGGCAACAAAGTGAAGATGTTGCCTTGCTCGTCGAGGCGCACCTCGTCTCGTTCCTCGTTGTATTGGTAATTAGGTGGCGGGGTGCACTTCGTAGTTGCCGGAAAGGGACTGGGCGGCGCCGGATCGAACACATAGGCATTTGGCGCGTACGGCCTTCTGCTCCCCACGGAATCCAGGTTGACGACCGTGAGATCTCGATAAAGCAAAAGGGGATCTCGCCCCTGCACCGCTTGGCCGGCTGTAAAAGGGAAGGAGTAGTACCCTCGAGGCTGGCCATTGATGAAAGCCCGAACCTCGGTGAACGTTCCACGGCCGGACACGTAGCCGCTCACGTTGGGGTCCCCATTCGCACCCTTGTAGGGAGCGGCAAAGTTGGCCGCGTCAAGCGAACCTGCGTTGAACTCGCCTTGCTGGTACGAGTACGGATTGCAAGCAGCAGCAAGAGCAGTGACTACGAGGAAATGATGAAGAGGCCGTTGAACAGACGCGAGCAAAGCCATCGAAACCCTCCTCCCCCTCCAGGATTCCTTCCCCTCTTTGTCAACCCATGCCGAACCAGGGGTTGAAGGACAATCACATTTCAAGATGCAAAGCAATCGTTTTAGATTTTGAAACAGTGATGCGAGCGCTAGCGAACAGTCGAGCGAGCGGGTCGGGCTCGCGGAATGACCGCCCAATCGGGCTCTCAAACCAGGCGGCGATAAATCAGCAGCGCGGCGGAATTGATCTGCCGATGATGGCTCACCCCGAAAAGAGGTTACGCATCAGGAAGGTGAGGTTTGCCGGTCGCTCGGCCAATCGGCGCATGTACCAGGGAAACCACTGCGGTCCGTAGCTTATCAACACCCGGACCCGGTAACCGGCCTGCGCCAGGCGCAACTGCTCCGGGCGTTGAATTCCGTAGAGAAGCTGAAACTCCACCGACTCCTTGGGGATCCGCAGCTGTTGCGCAAGCTCCTCGATCTTTTGGATTAGCCGCAGATCGTGCGTGGCGAAGCCGACTCGGGTTCCGGCCTTGCGTACCTCCGGGTCGAGAAACCGCTGCCCAAGGCGAAAGTAATTCGCGTCCACGTCCTTCTTGCGCGGATAGGCCAGCGCCGGAGGTTCGCGGTAGGCGCCCTTGACCAGTCGGATCACCGGCGCGATCGGCAAAAGGTCGGCGAGGTCCTTCTCCGTTCGATACAGGTATGACTGCACGCAGACGCCGACGTTCGCGTGTTGCGCTCGCACTCGGCGATACAACTGGAGCGTCGCGTCGGTGTAAGCCGACCCCTCCATGTCAATCCACACGAAATTGCCAAGCTCCTTGGCGCGCTCGACCAGGCGCTGGACGTTGGTGAAACAACTGTCCGCGTTCAAGTCGAGACCCAGCTGCGTAAGCTTGACCGAGATCACTGCATCCAGCTTCTGCTCCTTGACCCGATCAAGCACTTGGAGGTAGTGGCGCGTCACCGCATCAGCTTCCCCCGCGGCCTTCACGTTCTCCCCGAGCTGGGTGAGGATGGTCGCGATCCGGCTGTCTTGGAGCGCGCGGGCGGCCTCGAACGCTTGCGAGGCATCCTCGCCGGGCATGAAGCGCTGAACTGCCTTGCGAACGAAGCCGTACTTCGGCGCCCGCTGGGCAAGCCATTGATTCTGTGAACCGGCGAGTAGAGCGCGTCGAATCATTTGCGCGCAGGGCCCTGTCGGAAGCCGCCTGCCGCGGCCAAAATTCCAGGCACTTTTACTCGCCCGACACCTGTTTTCACAAATATCGCGTTACAGGTTGCGGAGGTTCGTCCACAGGTTCACCAGATTGTTTGTGAGCGTATTGCTGAGTGTGTTTGTCAGCGTGTTGGTGAACGCGTTGGTGAACAGATTGTTCCCGTTGGTCAGCGTGTTGCAAGCGAAGCTATTGCACAGGCCATCAAGGCTGTCGTCACCCGGATCTCCGCCCACCACCCGACCCAGCCCGTCTGGAGTCAGGTTCCTCAGCCGCTCACGACTGAGAACAAGACGCTTTGTTTTTCTCATTTGTCCCCTCATGAGCGGGACTCAATAGCTGAGAAGGGCGCCGGCTACAAGCAACATCTCGCAGTCCGCTGCACCCATTTGTCCGATTAAATCGAAATCAGCCTCAGTGCCCCTGCAGGCGCTTCTTTGCCTCGGCTGCGAGCGCCTCAAACTGGGCATCGCCGCGGAGCGGCCTGAGATCCTCATCGGTGTCGAATGCCCGCAAGTTCGAGCCGCTGAGCCCGTGATCGATCGCCTGGCGCAGGTAATCGAGCGCCCTCTTTCGGTCGCCCTGAAGCGCGGCAACCGTTCCCAGGCTGTAGAGGCTTTCGCCCACTGCCGGGTGAGCCGGCCCGAGCACGCGGCGGCGAATGGCGAGTGTCTCCAACTGCATCCTCTCCGCTTCATCGTAGCGCCCCTGCCTTGCCTCGAGGTTCGCCACCCCAAACATGGTGGCCAAAATGTGGGGATGCTCGGGGGGAAGCACTCGGCGCTGTGTCTCTAGGACTTCGCGATACAACTTCTCCGCCTCGTCGTACCGCCTCTGCAGACTTTGGTCCTCGGCGAGCTTGTGCAGGATCCGCAGCGTGTCTGGATGTTCGGGCCCCAGTGCGCGGCGACTGAGGTCCAGGGCTTCACGAAGAATTTTTTCGGCATCGGCGAATCGCTTCTGGTCGAGGTAGACGACCGCCAGCCCGCCCAATGGCTTGATCAAGTCAGGATGCTGCGGCCCCAGCACGCGGCGAGTGATCTCGACTACCTCCAGGAAAAGTCTCTCCGCCTCCGAGGAGTGTCCCGCTGAGCTCTCGTCGTCGGCGAGGTTGTGCATCGACTTGAGCGTTGTCGGGTGCTCGGGCCCCAGTACGCGCCGCTGGATCTCCAGCACCTCACGAGCGAGCTTCTGCGCGGATGCGTAGTGGCCCTGCGCATTTTCGACGATTGCAAGATTGTGCATTGAGTTCAGCGTTTCCGGGTGCTCGGCTCCGAGCGTGCGGCGGCGGATCTCGAGAATCTCGCGGTTGAGCTTCTCGGCTTCCGCGTAGTGCCCTTGCACTTGCTCGGCATATGCCAGGTTGTGCATCGAGGCCAGCGTGCGCGGATGCTCGCGCCCGAGCAGTCGGCTGCGGATGTCGATCACCTGCCGTTGAAGGGCAGCGGCCTCCGCGTACTTGCCCAGGTGGTGCTCGACGATCGCCAGGTTGTTCATCGAGTCCAGCGTGTCGCTGTGCTCGGGTCCGAGCACTCGCCTGCGAGCTTCGAGCACCTGTCGGTGGAGTTTCTCTGCCTCGGCGTAGTGCCCCTCGTCCTTGACGATGCTCGCCAACACGTTCATCGAGCGCAGCGTGTCGACATGCTCAGGGCCGAGCAGCTTACGCCTCGACTCCACCGACTTTTCCTCGAGCGGGCGCGCCTTCGCATACAGCCCAAGGCTCTGGAACACGCGTGCCATCGCGTCCATCAGCCGGGCCTGCACCTCGGGATCGCGGGTGAGCCCGCCCTCGATCTGCTTGGACGCCTTGTCCAGAATTTCCCGCGCGGTGATGTTGTTTCCGCGCGCCTCGCTGGGATCGGACACTCTGAACATCTCGGTCATAAACTGCGAAACGCGCTGCGATGCCTCGGCTTCGCGGTTGGCGCGATCTCGCTCGCTTAAGATCCGCCGAACGCTGATCACTGACCCGACTGCGGCGAGGGTAAAGAAGACCGCCACTGCGATGAGGAGCGGCTGGTTTCGCCTCGCCCAGCGAATGAGCAGGTCCCGAGGCGAATAGCGATGCGAGAGCACCAGCTGGCCGGTCTGGAACCGCCGAAGCTCTTCCGCCAGCTCCCGCGCCGTCGGATATCGATCCGCCGGTTGCGACATCATTGCTTTATTGACGATCGCCGCGAGCTCGCTCGGCACAGCAGGCTCTACCTGGCTCAAGGGCGTGTAATCGCCTCGCGCCACTTTGGGCAGGATCTCCACCGTATCGCCTTCGTACGGGGCCCGCCCGGCCAGTAGATGGTAGAGCGTCGCGCCGAGGGAAAAGACATCCGCCCGTTCGTCGATAGGCAGCCCCTTGGCCTGCTGCGGCGACATGTACGCCGGGGTGCCGATGATCGCGCCGAGCGCGGTGCGATCGGCACCGGCTTGTACCGCTGTGCTCTGGGGTGCTTTCGAATCCGTTCGAAGATTCTTCGCCACCCCCCAGTCGATGAGCAGGGCCTCACCGAACTCGCCAACGATGATGTTGCTCGGCTTCACGTCGCGATGGACGATGCGCTGCCAGTGCGCATGCGCGAGCGCGTCGGTGACGGCGATCACGTTCGGCAACAGCGCTGTCCGGTCCGCCAGCGTCTTGCATTCGTCGATCAGCTCGCGAAGGGAACGACCCGACACGAGCTTCATGGCGTAGAATTGCCGTCCGTCCGGCAGCTGACCTCGCTCGTAAACCGGCACCACCGCCGGGTGCTGTACGCTCGCAGTGAGCAGCGCCTCCGCCTCGAAGCGCCGGACCAGCTCCGCTTCTCGCGACCTAACTCTGTCGAGCACCAGGGCAGGATCGAGCTCCGGGTTTGGTACACCACCTTCAGTGCTGGTGCGACGCGCATCGTCTGTCGCTGTGGCGTCGCGCTCGCCGGAGAGTTTCTCGCGGCGCGCCGTCGGCATCGAATCCTGCGACGGCAACAGCGTAGTGGCCCACTTCGTGTCCGCCGGGTCGAGCTGCTCGTCTCCTTCTTCCAACAGGACTGACTGAGGAAGCACTTTGATCGCGACATCGCGCGCAAGGCGGGTATCGCGGGCGCGATAGACCTCGCCCATGCCGCCGCGACCGATCAGGCTGACAATTTCATAGGATCCGAGCACGCGGTTGGGCTCGAGCGCGCCAGAAGCAGGCTCGCCGTCGCGTTCCAAGAAGCTGCCGGCGTCGCCGTCCGCCGCGAGCAACGCCTCTACCTCCCTCTTGAGGGTTGCGTCTTCGCCGCAGGCGGCCGCGAGGAACGCCGCACGTCCCGACGGCTCGCGCTCCAGCGCGGAGTGGAACAGCTCCTCGACTCGGTGCCATCGCTCCTGTCTCATTGAAGCCCGCTCGAGGCCGCGCATCGCATGCCCGCGGAGCTTAGTCAATGCAAGCGACGTGCACTGCGATTGTCGTCGCATCGACAAGGGGGCGCTTCTCTCGATTGCTTGCCTCGAAGCGCGAAACTAAATACTCCAGTTGCCACAGTTGTTCGCCGCGGGCAACGCATCGAAACAAGGGAGAAACATGAGCGATGAGTCGGCACGCCTGCGCGTGGTTAAGTGCGAAGGCGCCGAGCAGAGTCCGCTCGACGAGGCGCCCTCGAACAAATCACTCCTCGGCGAGTCCCTCCAGCGCGAGCACCTGTTTCACTTGTACGAGAAGGAAGGCCTTCGTTCGCCGCTGTCTTCGATTTCCATGGCTTCCGCGCTGATTCTCAAGAGAGGCACCCTTCACGATCCTGACGCGAAGACGGTGGCGCGCATCGCGCGCAGCGCGGACCGAATGTCCAAGATCATTTCGCAGCTGCTCGACTTCACTCGAACACGTCTGGGCGGCGGCCTTCCCATCAATCCGACGCTGACCGATCTCGCTGAGGTCTGCCAAGAAGTCATCGCCGAGTTCGAGACCGCGAACCCCGATCGCGTGCTGTGCCTCGATTCGGACCTCGACACCAAGGGACTGTGGGACCGAGAGCGGCTCGCGCAAGTGGTGACAAACCTGATCGGAAATGCCATTCAGCACGGCAGGCTCGACGGCTCGATCGACGTGCGCTTGCGCGACGAGGGCGATGCGGTGTGCCTGCTGGTCCACAACGACGGCTCGCCCATTCCGGTGGACCTGCTTCCCTCGATCTTCGATCCATTTCGCCGTGGAAGAAGGCGCGCGACGCAGAAGGCGGAAGGGCTCGGGTTGGGGCTGTTCATCGTGCGTGAAATGGTCCGGGCGCATTCGGGGGAGATCAGCGTGCAATCCACCGAGGCCGAGGGGACCACGTTCACGGTGAAGCTCCCTCGCAGGTCGCTCGACTTCTAACGCACTGCGTGATAGCCCGTGACCGCTCAAATGCGAGGGGCTCGTGCGTCTGCTTGTTCAGCACCGAACGGCGTACCGCTACCCACGGCCGGCGGCCCTGGGACCGCAGCTGATTCGCCTCCGGCCGGCGGGCCATTGCAAAGCAAAGATTGAAACTTACTCGTTGCGCATCGCTCAGCCGTGCGAGCTGCGCTGGCAGCAGGACGCCGACGGCAACCGCGTCGGGCGGGCCACGTTTGCGAAGGGCGAGCGATTCGAGGCACTGGAGATCACCGTGGAGATGACGGTGGAGATCCATCCGGTCAATCCCTTCGATTTCTTTGTCGACGAACGCGCCGAGACTTCCCCGTTTCGCTACGCGCCCGAGTCGCTACGCGAGCTGCAGCCCTACCTCGAATCGGAGGCCGAGAACGCCGGGCGCGGACACGCTCTGCGCGCGTTCCTCGATGAGCTGCCGCGCGAGGGGCGTACCGTGCCGCTCCTCGTCGAGCTGAACCGACGGGTGAGCAAGCGAGTGCACTACGTCATCCGCGACGACTTGGGTATCTTCGCCCCGGAACGGACGTTGGCCGAGGGCCGGGGGAGCTGCCGCGATTCGGCCGCGCTGCTGATTGCGGTGTTGCGCGCGCGCGGGTTTGCGGCGCGATTTGTGAGCGGGTACCTGGTGCAGCTCACCGACGAGGGGATGGTCCCCAATGAGCCGCGGGGCGTCGGGCGCGACGTCGTCGACCTGCACGCGTGGACGGAAGTTTTTCTGCCCGGAGCGGGATGGATCGGATTCGACTCGACCAGCGGCCTCCTGTGCGGCGAGGGGCATATTCCGCTCGCTGCGACTGCCAGCGGCGAGCTTGCCGCGCCTCTCGAAGGCACGAGCAGCGAGGCCGCCAGTCAAGTCTCATTCAAGACCACCATCGCTCGCTTGGGCCACGAGCCGCGGCCGACCCGTCCCTATGAGGAAAAGGTTTGGCAGGGGTTGCTCGCCTCCGGCGACGTGGCCGACGAGCGCCTCGAGCAGCTCGGCGTGCAGCTCACGATGGGCGGCGAGCCTACCTTTACGTCGCGCGAGCATCCCGAGGAGCCGGAGTGGATCAGCGAAGCCATCGGACCCACCAAGCGCAGCCAGGCTCTGCGCCTCGCGGCCGAGTTGCGCCGGCGTCTTGCGCCGGGCGCGGCGATCCTCGAGCGGCCCGGCAAGCAGTACCCCGGTGAGAGTTTGCCGCGCTGGGCGCTCGAGGTGGTGGCGCGCGCCGACGAACAGCCCGTCTGGCGCGCCGATCCCCTCCCTGGGCCGGGGCGCGTCGGAATCGAAGAGGCGAGTCGAGTCGCCAGCGCGATCGCGCGTCGGCTCGGCATTTCGGAAGCGCAGCCCGCATTCGAGGATCCGTGGCGGTTTCTGCAGGACGAGGCGAACCTGCCGGTCGACGTCGATCCGCTGCAGTCGAACCTCGACGATTCCGAAGACCGCCGCCGCCTCGCCCGCGTGCTTGGCCGCGGGCTGGGCCGCGAGGTCGGGTTTGTGCTGCCTTTAGCCCGGCGCGAGCGCGCGTGGACCAGCGAGCGTTGGGAGTTCCGCCGCGGACACCTCTTTTTGGTGCCCGGCGACAGCCCGATCGGCCTGCGACTTCCGCTGCGTTCGCTCCCCGACGCAGCCCAGCCCGAATCGGCGCGCCCCGAGGACTTGGCCGGCTTTCCGCCAGATCCACGCCGGGCCCTCGGGGATAAGGGGCAGCCTCGTCGGACCACTGCACCGCTACCGCCGCGCCGCCAGGCGATCCGCACCGCGCTTTGCGTCGAGCCACGCGAGGGCACAGTGCGCGTTTTTTTGCCGCCGCTCGATACCGCCCAGGATTTTCTCGACCTGCTGTCGGCGGTGGAGGAGGCCGCGGCGGCGGAAGGCGTGCCGGTGGCGCTCGAAGGTTATCCGCCGCCGCCCTCGCCCGAGCTGTCGCGCTTTTCCGTGGCGCCCGACCCCGGCGTGCTGGAAGTCAACTTGCCGATCACCCACCGCGTTCGCGACCACGCCGAGCTGATAAATGCGGTGTTCGACGCGGCTCTCCACGCGGGCCTGCACGCCGAGCGATATCAGCTCGACGGCCGCGTCGCGGGCAGCGGAGGCGGACATCATCTGACGCTCGGCGGCCCCTCTCCGCTGCAGAGCCCGTTCCTCAAGCGGCCCGACCTGCTCGCGAGCTTGCTGACATTTCTGCAGCACCATCCATCGCTTTCGTACCTCTTCATCGGATTGTTCGTCGGCCCCACCTCGCAAGCGCCGCGCGTGGACGAGGCCCGCCACGAGTCGCTCGCCGAGCTGGAGCTCGCGCTTCACCGCGCATTCTCGGAGCCTCCGGGCAGCGCGCCGCCCTGGCTGTCCGATCTGCTCTTCCGACACCTGCTCGTCGATCTCACCGGCAACACGCATCGCGCTGAGGTGTGCATCGACAAGCTCTTCGATCCGGCGACTTCCCATGGAAGACAGGGTCTGATCGAGCTTCGCGCCTTCGAGATGCCGCCGCACCCGCGAATGGCCGCGGCGCAAATGCTCCTGATGCGATCGCTGATCGCGGCGCTCGCCGCCCAGCAATATCGCGCGCCGCTGGTGCGCTGGGGCCAGGCGCTGCACGACCGCTTCCTGCTGCCGCATTGGCTCTGGCAGGACTTCGAATCGGTGCTGGCGCACGTGAGCTCGCGGGGCGTTTCCCTCGACCCGGCAGGCTATCGGCCCTTCCTCGAGCTGCGCTGCCCGCTGGCGGGGACGATGCGCTGCGGCGAGGTGGCGATCGAGGTGCGCAACGGCCTCGAGCCGTGGCACGTACTGGGAGAAGAGCTGACGGCCTTCGGTACCTCCCGCTACGTGGACTCGTCGCTCGAGCGCATCGAGATCAAGGCCACCGGACTCGTGCCCGAGCGCCACGCGGTGCTGGTCAACGGCCGCGCGCTGCCTCTGCGCTCGACTGGAAATGCCGGCGAGGCGGTGGCGGGGGTGCGATTTCGCGCCTGGGCTCCGCCGCACTCGCTGCAGCCGCACATCGGAATCCACCATCCGCTGCGCATCGACCTGCTCGATACCTGGGCGCGCAGATCCCTGGGCGCATGCAGCTACCACGTCTGGCATCCGCAAGGGCGCGCCTTCACCGCCCCGCCGCTCACGCGCTTCGAAGCGGCCGCGCGCCGCGCACAGCGCTTTACCTTCGACGGGCCATCACCGTACCCGTTGGATCCCCTGCCGCTTGGCGCTCATCCCGACGCGCCCTACAGCACCGACCTGAGGCTTTTTCCGATGGACCGGCCGATGCAGCAGCCGGAGGAGGAAGAGCGGCTGTGAGCGAGGCCCGCGATCTCGTCCGCGAAGCCGTGGCCGCGCAGGACGAACAGCTGCTCTCGCGCGGACTGCGGATCTGGATCGGCGGCGAGCCCACCTTCACGCTGCGCTCCTCGCAGGAGCCGGCGTGGCTCTGCGCGGCGGAGGGCGCGGACAAAGAGGATCGTGCGCGCGCGCTTCTGCTCGCGCTGATGCCGCGCCTGTCGCAGACGTCGGCCTTGTTCCGCAGCGCCGGACGCCGCTATCCCGGGGAGGACCGGCCTCGCTTCTGCTACGGGGCCTACTTCAGGCGAAACGGCGCGGCCGTTTGGGACGGTCCGGCGGATCCCATGCTCGCGTTGCCATCCCCTGCGCCGCCCTGTGGCCCGGACGAGCTGCGCGACGCGCTGGCGGATGAGCTGCGGCTTCGCGGCGCGGCGCCGGTTTCGTTCGCCGGTCCCGAAGGAGAGCCGCGGCTCGCCTATTCGCGAAACGCAGGCGCCGCGGATCTTCCGGAGCTGCGCATGCGCCCATCGCCTCACGCCGAGGGCAAAGATGCGCCCACTTTCGACGAAGCTGCGTTGAAGGGCCTCTTCGTGTTGGCTGTGCGCGGGGGATCGCCCCTCGACGTGGAGCTGCCGGGGTTTCCGCTGGTGCGCGACCTCGCGGCGTTCCTGGGCGCCCTCGCCGCCGCGGCAAAGCGGCTGAAAATTCCCTCGCTCGTCCTGAGCGGTTTCGCGCCGCCGGTCGATGAGTCGGTGGCCTGGCTGACCGTCACTCCCGACCCCGGTGTGGTGGAGGTCAATCTCGCTCCAGCGCCCGATCTGGCGACGTTCTTCGACTGGACGCGCGCCGTCTTCGCCGCAGCGGAGGAGGCCGGCCTCTCCGCGGAGCGCTTCCGCTTCAACGGCCAGGCTGCAGACTCGGGCGGAGGCGGACAACTCACTTTTGGCGGTCCGTCCCCAGCGGAGAGCCCGTTCCTCCTCTTTCCCAGTCTGTTGCCAGGGCTGGTGCGAGCCGCGGATCGCCATCCCTCGCTCTCCTATTGGTTCTCTACCGATTGCGTCGGCAGCGCCTCTCAAGCGCCGCGCGCCGACGAGGGCGTGCGCGAACGATTCGAGGAGCTGGCGGTGGCGCTGGATCGGCTCGACCTGACCGAGCCGACCCCCGAGGTGCTCTGGGGCTCACTCGCGCCGCTGCTGGTGGACTCATCCGGCAATCCTCACCGAGCGGAGATCAATGTCGAGAAGCTTTGGAACCCGACGCTGCCCGGGCGAGGCCGGCTGGGAGTGGTGGAGCTGCGAGCGCTGCGCATGCAGCGGACGGCCGAACAGCAGGTGGCCATCGCGGCGCTGTTCCGCGCGCTCTTGGCGCGGCTGGCCATCGATCCACTTCGCGCGCCGCTGGCGGATTGGGGGCCGGAGTTGCACGATCGTTTCGCGCTTCCGCTCTTGCTTGAGGCTGACCTGCGCGCGGTATTGGCTGACCTCGCCGCGCATGGCTTCGGCCTGGGAGCCTTGGAGGCGCTGCTGCTCGAGCCGCCGCGGCCGCTCGCGCGCGTGGAGTGTGGCGAAGCCTCGCTGGAAATCTCGCCCGCGCTGGAATTTTGGCCGCTCTTGGGCGACTCGGCATCCCAGGAAGGCCAGGGCGCGAGGCTGGTCGACTCGAGCGCCGAGCGCGTGCAGCTGTGCGTCTGCGCGCCCGATGGCGACCCGGGTGTTCTCGCAGCTTGGGGCTGGGCGGTGCCGCTTCAAGCGGTAGACGAGCGCCGGTCCGTCGCGGGCCTCCGCTACCGCGCGTTTTCCCCGAGCCCGGGGTTGCACCCAGGCCTGCTGCCGCACGATCCGCTGGTTTTTTCCTGGTCGCGCGGCGGAGAGGGCGTGTCGATCGCGCTGCATGGGTGGCGCCCGGGCGGCGGCGCGTACGACGGTCTGCCAAAGGACGCGGTCGAGGCCGCGCGGCGCCGCGCCGATCGGGTGGTCGTGCGGCGCAGGTCGCCCGAAGCGCCTCCGCGCGAGGTGCCAGCCGAGCATCGAACGCGGTATTGCGTCGACCTTCGGCGCCTCCCCGTCGCGCGAGGTGCAACATGAGCCAGATCGCCTTTCAATCTTCGGCCGTCGAAATCGCGGCTCGCTCGGTCAGGCTCTTCGACGGTTACCCCTTCTTAGGCGATACCTACGACGAGCTGCTCGCTCCCGACGGCGCTCCGCGCCCGGCCTTCCATCGCGCGATGGAGGTGCTCGGTCGCAAATCGCCCGACGAAGTGCGCCGCTGCCAGGCGCTGGTGGACCGGGCGCTGCTCTCGCGCGGTGTCACCTTCTCGGTGTACTCGGACAGCCGCGGCACGGAGAAGATTTTCCCCTTCGACGTGCTGCCGCGGATGGTTTCGGCGCAGGACTGGAGACACATCCGCACCGGGCTTGAGCAGCGAGTGCGCGCGCTGGAGCTGTTCCTCGCCGACGTTTACACGTCGGGGCGTATCTTCGCCGAGAACCGCATTCCGGCTGAGGTGGTGCTGGCCTCTCGCGGCTACCTTGCGCAGGTGGGCGGCGTGAGGCCGTGGGGCGGCGTGCGCATCCACGTGGCGGGCATCGATCTGATCCGCGACTCCGCGGGCACCTGGCGCGTGCTGGAGGACAATTTGCGCACGCCTTCCGGCGTTTCCTACGTGCTGGAGAATCGCGTGATGGCCAAGCGCGCATTTCCCGCCGCCTTCGACCGCGCTCGGGTGCATCCGGTCGAGGACTACTCCGCGCGGCTGGGCGATGCGCTGCGCTCTGTCTCGCCGGAAACGCAGGCGCCGAACGTGGTGCTGCTCACGCCGGGGCCGTACAACTCCGCCTTCTTCGAGCACGCTTTCCTGGCGCGCACGATGGGGATCGACCTCGTGCAGGCCAGCGACCTGTTCGTGGATGACGACCGCGTGTGGCTTCGCACCACGCGGGGACCTGCGCCGGTGCACGTCATCTACCGCCGGATCGACGACGCGTTCCTCGACCCCGAGGTCTTTCGCCCCGACAGCCTGCTCGGAGTGCGCGGGCTGTTCCGCGCGTGGCAAAAGGGCAACGTCGCGTTGGCGAATGCTCCGGGCAACGGCATCGCTGACGACAAAGCGGTGTATCCCTACGTGCCCGAGATGATCCGCTTCTACCTCTCTGAAGAGCCGATCCTCGAGCAGGTGCCCACGTTTCTGTGCGCGCGCGACGACGACCGCGCGTTCGTGATCGACCACCTGCACGAGCTGGTGGTGAAGGCGGTGGACGAGGCGGGCGG
>Ga0126383_10001081_pt1 | contig 16518 bp, 20 predicted proteins | sample PanSoiMetPlot_35_FD_96882 | JGI IMG/M metagenome (GOLD analysis project Ga0126383, IMG submission 96882) | Tropical forest soil microbial communities from Panama - MetaG Plot_35 | ecosystem: Environmental > Terrestrial > Soil > Tropical forest > Bulk soil | place: Panama | collected 2016-02-17
TAGGATTTTCTCCGCCATCGTCAAACCCCGCCTTTGGCCGACAGATACCAGTCGAGGATCTCGACCCCATTCCAATGCAATACGCCAGCGTAGCGGCTGACATGATCGTAGACGGCTTCGAGGTATTTGATGCGGTGCGGCTGCCCGCTGATATAGGGGTGGATCGCGATCGCCATGATCTTCGCGCGCTCGGTGCCCTCGCCGTAGAGCCGCTCGAAGCTGTCGATGCAGCGCTGCGTGAAATACGCCGATTCGTGGTGCTGAACGAGCATCATCGGGATGTCGTTCAGTTCGACCGTGTACGGCAACGTGACGAGCGGCCCGTGTGCGGTGCGGATCTCCGTCGGCTCGTCGTCGTAGACCCAGTCGCCGATGTACTTGACCCCGGCGGAAGCGAGCAGGTCGGGGGTGTCCTCGGTCTCCGTCAGCCCGGGACCGAGCCAACCGACGGGCCGCGTTCCGGCGAAGCGCTCGAGTACGTCGAGCGATTGGCCGATCATCGCCGCTTGATCCTGAACCTGGTGGATCGGCATCTGTTCCCAGGCGTGGCCCATGAATTCCCAGCCGGCGTCGCGCGCCGCCCCGGCGACCCGCTCATACTCCTCGCAGACCCGCGCATTGACCGACAAGGTCGGGCGGATCGCCAGGCGCCCAAAGAGGTCGAAGAAGCGCCACACGCCGACGCGCATCCCGTATTCGTGCCACGCCCAGTTCGGCACGTCCGGCAGCAACACCTGGCCGGTCGGCGCGGGCAACACCTGCCGCGCCATCGGCCGCGAAATGTCCCAGAATTCGAGATTGACGATAGTCCAGACGACGACCCGGGCCCGGTTCGGCAGGGCGAGCGGCGGCCGGTCGACGATCGCCGAATAGGCGCAGCGTTCACGCGGGATCATGATGACTTCCTCCCTAAAGCATAACCCTTTCGGGTAGCGCGACGATCGGCCACTCGGCCCGATCCTGCAAAACAGCACTGCAAACTCTACATTCGCGGGATGCCACGGCAGAACCCACCCTACAACGTGGCGTTGGCAGCAGCGCTAGCGGGCCAGGGAAGGCGGAGACGATGAGATCACAGAATTTCCGGGGAAACGTGTTCGTGGCGAATTTACCCCCGGAATACTCCGACGAGCAGTTGGCCGAAGCCTTCGACGCCTTCGGCATTGTGCTGAGCGCGTCGATAGCCCGCGATCCGGCGACCGGAAAACAGTTGCGCTATGGGTTTGTCGACATTGCGACGGAGCGTGCCGCCAAGGCCGCCGTAGAATCGATGAACGGCACGGCAATCGACGGCTACAACCTGGACGTGCGGATCAGCGAACGCCCGGCGGCAGCGAACAAGCAGCCCCGGCGGGCTCCCGGACCGCGACGTTCCCCGCCTCGGATATCGGCGCGACCGAGCGCGGAGGACATCGGCGACGGGGAAGTAGAAAGCTTCACCCCCCGCCGGCGCATTCAGCCGAGAAGGCAGCCAACCTTCCAGGTGGAGCGCCGATCGCTGCCCCGCCGGCCCGGCTAGCGCTCTCGCGCGACGCGCCGGGATGCCTCCCCGGCGGCGGGACGGTCAGTGATTGGACCAGCTTATCGGCGCGTAATGGCCATTCTTGCCGGAATTGTCCCAGTGCATGCCGTGGTCGGTAAAGGTGCTGCCCGCCCTGCCTACGGCGAGCGCCAACCTGTCGGGCGCGATCGGATGGCCGGCCGAGGCCCAGATCTCCTCGTTCTCCCGTAGGCTCGGCAGCGGCTCGACCGACATGTTCATAATCCCCGGAATTTCCGCCGAGCGGCTCTTACCGGTCACCCGGTAGCTGATCGGCACCTTCTTGACCCCGAGGTTCGTCGCGATCAGCGGAGCGAAGGCGGCCATCGGCCCGCCTTCGGCACCGCCGAAGACGGCCCCCAGCGCGGCCGCCTGCTCGTCGGTGGCGCGCTCGTCGATGTAGATCGCGATCGTCCAGTTACCGTCAGCCATCGGCCCGGGGGTGTGCGCGACGAGGGCCAGGTTGAGCCCGTCGAGTGCGACTGCCCCGTAATTGCCATGATCGATATGAAAAGCCAGCGCGACGTCGCAGACCCCCTGGCTCGGTCGCGAGGTCAGCGGCGGCGCCGGTGAAATCAGGCACGGACAGACGACATTGCAGTTGCAGTTCTCGAAGTAGTCTCCCGAAAGCTCCCAGTTTGTGGCCATAGATTCCTCCCCGGCGAAGCTGAACCTTGCCCAGTAATATAGAGACGAGTCGGTAAGCTCCTACACCGCCCAACTAAAGGGCGCGAAATGGCCGTTGTTGCCCTTGCCCACGAGATCGAGGCCGAGCCCGAAGCCGTGCATGTGCAGCTCTTTGGCACGAGCCAGGGCGAGACGGCGGCCTGCAGGATGGGCCGTGTTGTCGATGTAGAACGGCTCGCCGCTGCGGTTGCGCGAGGCCACACCCTCGATCTCGAAAGACAGAACGTCGGGGATCACGGCTGAGCGCCTCAGCCCGTCCAGAGTGAACTCGATCGGCTTGAATTCGACGCCGCGAAAATCGGAGACCAAATTTTCCCGTATAAAGGTCGGTGGGCCCCCCGCCTGCCCGCCAACGATTGCCGCGAGCGCTTGGCGCTGCTCCTCGTCCGCCCGCTCGTCGACAACCCCGGCAAAAATCCAGTTCCCGTCGGCCATGACTTTGCCGGAGCGGATCACCAGTGCGAATTTCAGCCCGTCGAGACCGGTGCTGCCGTAATTTCCCGCATCGATCCGAAACACCAGTGCTGCAGTGCAATGGTCATATGTTACCGGCCCCTGCGGGTTCGTGTAGACGCAGGGACACAGATAATCGCAGTTGCAGCTTTCCATATATTCACCGCGCATATTCCATTTCTGCTGCGCCATGGCCTTGCTCCTCTGCTCCGTCATTCCCGCGAAAGCGGGAATCCAGAGTTTCTGAGTACAAGCGGTTGCCCTGGACCCCCGCTTGCGCGGGGGCGACGACTTAATTAGCCTGTTGCTTCTTCGCGAGAATGCGCTGGTGCAGATTGCGCACGATCATGCCGGTCAGCCTTTCGTCATGGATGAACAGGCGCTGACCGATCGGATAGGGGTCTTGCTTGGTGACTTCGAGCGGCTCCTTCAGGATCTCGTCGGGGGTGAGGCCGCGGTCCACAAACCGCTCTAGGTAGCCGATCCAGTTCTCGACGATCTGGCCCTGCTCCTTGAGATAGGCCTTCGTGCAGGGCTCGCCGTGCCCGGGGATGATGGTCTCGACGTCGAGCGCTTCGATGCTCTTCAATGCCGTCAACCACTCCCAGGGATCGCACTCCTGTAGCCAGCTGCGGCATCTGTGAAAGACATTGTCGCCGGTGAACACGACGCCTTCTTCCGGCACATGAACCGAAGTCTGCGGCGCCGTGTGGCCCGGCATATGGACGATGTTGAAGGTGTGCTCACCGACGTGCAAGGTCAGCGTGTCCGTAAAAGTCATCGTGGGAGGATTGGCCGCGGGATAATCCGGGTGACCGACCAAAAAGACGCTGTCGGGATCGGTCTCCTTGAAACGCTCGCGCTTCTCCTCCAGCGAGCCGAAGGCGTAGAGATAACGCTCGAAGCATTCTTGCAGCTTGACTTGCCCGACGACCGTTACGTTCGGGAAATACGCATTACCGGAGATGTGGTCGCCATGCGGCTCGGTGTTGATCAGGTAGCGGATCGGCGCCTTGTCCTCCATGCGCTCGCGCCAGCGGACCGCGTCGATGGGCTGCTGTGGCGAGTCGATCATGACATATCCGTCGCTTGTCTCGACAAAGCTCGGATTGCAACCGGCGAAATAGACTTCCGTAAACGAGTGTGGTCCGACCCTGCGCATCGCCATCTCCTGTTCGAAGTATCCCCGATCTGCCGCGGCTATTCCGCAGCAGCCATCGCCGCCGGGACGCGACGGTATCGGACGCGAGCGCCGCCGGCGCACAGCAAGCTTAATAGCAACAATGCGGCGACGACGACCAGCACGAGATCCGGTCTCCCGGCATCGATGATCATCCCGAAGGGCACCGGCATTATCGCGCCGCCTAGCGACATGCCGGAACTGACGAAGCCGAACACCTTGCCGATCTGGCCCGGCGGCGCCGCATCCTTGACCATTACGTCGCGCGGCGTGCGGCTCGCCCCGGTCATGACGCCGGCGAGAAACAGCACGCCGATCGTCGGCAATTCCGCCAGAGACACAAAACCGATCAGGAAGAGCAACGCCGCCGCGCCGACCGTCAGGATCACGACGAACGGCAGGTGACGGGCGGTTCGGTCAGCCACCCAGCCGCCGACCAGCACGCCGCCGATCATTCCGAGCATATATCCGGTCAATACCGAAGAGGCCGCCTCGATAGCCAGCCCGCGCGCCTGATGCAGTACCGTGATCAGCCAGGACGAGATGCCCGCGCCGGCCATCGCCGAGATCATGAAGAAAGCAAAGAACATCAGCACGGAGCGGCTCAGCAGCAGCCGCGTCCCGGACGCCGGCATGGAAGCCGACGATATAGCGCGGCGGCGCGGCTCGCGCGGCTGATCGACAAGGATGCGGCTCTGCCACAGGATCGCCACCACGACAGGGAGCCCCAGAAGGCCGACAAGCAGCAGCGCTCCCCGCCAACCCAGCGCCAATGCCAGGGCCGCCGTTGCCGGCGGCGCGGCAGCAAATCCTACATGGCCGACAAAGGTGTGAAAGGCGAATGACCGCCCTAATTTGGCGCGATCGACCGACCCGCTGAGAATAGCGTAATCCGCCGGGTGGATCACCGAGTTGCCGACGCCTGACAGCAAAGCGAGCCCGACCACCTGCCAATAGGCGGTCGCCAGTCCCATCGCCGCGACCGACAGGGTCATCATGAGGGTCCCGCCGACCAGGAAAGGCCGCGCGCCGTAGCGGTCTACGAGAAAGCCCATCGGTGTCTGCATCACCGCCGCCGCGGCGGACATCACCGCCATCGCGAGGCCGAGCTCAGCGAAGGACACGTCGAACGCCTTCTGCCACGCGATGAACAGCGGCGGCAGGCAGAGCTGGTAGAAATGCGACAGGAAGTGCCCCGCGCCGAGCAGTGCATTGACCTGGGCATCACGGCCGATGGGTACGCGGTATGTCATCGCCTCATGTTGCTATAAAAACAGGCACTCGGTCGAGCAGAGAAACCGGCCGGTTCCACGGCACCGGCCCCGCAATGGGAAACGGATCGGGAAGCTGGTCCGTGGGATTTGCAATGCTGAGGTTTTTGGCGATCAAGTGAAAATCGGGCTCTTCTTTGGCGGAAGGGAGGGAGGCTATGCGATGAGGATCAGCCTGTTCTACCAGATTCAGGTTCCCAAGCCCTGGACCCCCTCCAGCGAGTCGCAGCGCATCTACGAGGCCTTGGATCAAATTCCCTACGCCGAGGAGCAGGGCTTTGCGAGCGTGTGGTTTTCCGAACATCACTTCCCTCCGGTGTGGTCGCACAATAGCGCGCCGGATCTCACCCTTGCTGCGGTCAGCCAGCGCACCAGCCGGATCCGCCTCGGTATTGGAGTAGTGCTGGCTCCGATCCACCATCCGCTACACGTGGCGGCGCGGATGGCGACGCTCGACATTCTGAGCCACGGGCGCGTCGATGTCGGCCTCGGCCGGACCGGCTATCCCTACCAGCTGACCCCATATGGGACGGATTTGCACGACACCCGCGGCATGTGGCAGGAATTCGCAGATGTACTGCCGCGCATCTGGAGCCAGGAGGAGATCTCTTATGACGGGACCTACTACAAGATCCCGCGCCGAGAGGTCCTGCCGAAGCCGGTGCAACAGCCGCACCCGCCGCTGTGGTCAGCCTGCGGCAGCGATGAGACGGCACGCCTTACGGGCAGCTTGGGGATGGGCGGGTTGTTCGGCAGCGAAGGCGGCCCGGAGCGCATCCGGCAGCTGATGGCGACATATCAGGAGGCGTTCCGGACCGCCCGAGGCGGCGGAGCCGCGCCCAGCCCGCGCGCCGCGCTGATGACGGCGGACTATTGCCACGAAGACCCGAAGGTCGTGGCCGAGCGCGGCACCGAACTGGTGGCGTGGTACATCGAGCAGCAGCGCGAGCGCGCCCGGCTGGTGTGGCGCGACTATGACCCGACAGCCATCCCGCCAGACTACAGGGGTTATTACGCGCGCGACCAGCGGCTCGCCAGTGGGCCACACCCGGGCGAGCCGACGGCCGAGGAGATACGAGAGCAAGGCACGAAATTCTGCGTCGGCACGCCCGAGGACTGCATCCGCTTTCTCGAACTGTACGAAGCCCTCGGCATCAAGGAAGCGATTTTGTTGTGCGCCGTCGGGCCGGCGCAGCACCAGGAGGTGCTCCATACCATCCGCCTCTTCGGCGAGCAGGTAATTCCGCATTTTCAGGCCAAGAAGCGGCGTGCAGCGATGTCATCGGAACCGGCATAGAAGACGGGTCCCCGTCGCTTGACTAGGTCTTTACCCCGCCCTACGGTTCACCCGGTGGAACAGGCCGAGTAGACTCGGCGATGATCGAGGAGGTCTGTGATGGCGGAGTACAAGCTGATTTCGGCGGATTCGCACATCGTCGAGCCGCCGGACATGTATACCGGGCGCATCGAGCCCAAATTCCGCGACCGGGCACCGCGGATGGAGCGGCGCAAGACCCCGACCGGCAGGGAATACGATGCCTGGATGCTCGACGGCATGCAGGTCGGAACCCTTGGGGCCGTCATGCAGGCCGGGCAGCGTTTCGAAGACCCCTCGCAAATCGATTTCCTCGGCGTCTGGGAGGATGTCCGCAAGGGCGGCTACGATCCGCACGCGATGATCCGCGAGAACGAAGAAGACGGGGTGTGGGGTTCCTGCCTGCAGCCGAGCCAGGGGCTGTTCTGGTACCGCATTCCCGACGGTGAATTGCTGACTGAGATCTGTCGCGTCTACAACGACTGGATCGCCGATTTCTGCAAGCCCTACCCCGAACGCCTCAAGGGGATCGGCATGCTCAATGTTGACGATGTCAACGAGGGCTGCCAGGAGCTAGAGCGATGCAAGAAACTAGGGCTCGTCGGGGCCTTCATCCCGGTGTCGCCGCTGCCGGACAAGCCCTATAGCCATCCGATTTACGACCGCTTGTGGTGGACCGCCCAGGATCTTGGGCTGCCATTGTTGCTGCACATCGCCACCCCGCGAAATGGCGTCCCGGGCAACGAATTCACGATGAATGTCGCTGAGATGACCGGCGCCGGCCGCTCGACAACCGATTACTGGGTGCGGTACTCGCTGTCCTCGATGCTGTTCGCCGGCGTCTTCGACCGCTATCCACGATTGAAGGTCGGCTCGGTCGAGCACGAGACTGCGTGGATCCCGCACTGGCTGAAGCAGATGGACTTCACCTATCGCGAACGGCCGGTCTTCACCAAGGGCTGGAAGTCGCGTGAGGGTCTGCTGCCGAGCGAATACTGGCGGCGCAACATGTTCGTCGAGTTCATGGAAGACGATCTCGGCGTACAGATGCGCGACCACATCGGCGTCGAGACGATGCTGTGGGGCAGCGATTTCCCGCACGCCGAGTCGACCTGGCCGAGGTCTCAAGATTTCCTGGGGCGAATCTTTGCCGGCGTCCCCGAAGAGGACCGTCGCAAGATCACCTCCGAAAATGCGGCGCAGCTGTTCGGGTTCAGGCCGAACTGACGCAAGCCCCTCATCCCCTCTTCCTGCTAGCGTGGGGAGAGGGGAAGCCGGTTTCCTGAATGCTCGATGGATTTGTTCCGGTGGCCAAAGCAACCGAGCTGTTGCCTGGCCAGATGAAATGGGTCGCGGTCAGCGGCGAGCGCCGTGTATTGGCCAATGTCGAGGGCACCTTCTACGCGATTAGCGACGTTTGCGGGCATCGCAATGCCCCGCTCTCGCGGGGCAAGCTCCAGGGATATCTGATCGAGTGCCCGCTCCATTTCGCCCAGTTCGACGTGCGCACGGGCGAATTGGTAAATGGACCCGTATCGACTGCGGTCCCGGTCTACCAAGTCCGGGTCGAGGGCGGCACGGTGTACATCAAACCCTGATGAACCGGCTATGAGGGACGGCAGGGTCATGGCACGCCGGATCTGCTACGGATTGCTGGCGCTGAGTGCGGCGGTTTCCCCTGCGGCAGCTCAGAGCGCCGCCGCCCCGGGGGCCATCACGCGCAGCGGGGTGGTGACATTGGGTACCGGGACGTCCGGGCCGACGGGGTTCCCGGCGACCTATACGAACCCGGCCGCCACTCAACCTGCTTCCGGCACGACCTCACCGGGCAACTCGGGAACCGGATCCGTTGCGGGCGCCGCATCCGGCGGCGGGGGCTCAGCTGCTCGCTCGAGCATGATCGGCACCGCCGGGGCGACATCCCCCTCTGGCCCTATTTCCAGGGGGTTTTCAGCAACGGCGACGACCGCCCCTCCGAGCGGCGCTCCCGCCTGGGTGCTGTGCCCGCCTTCCGACGCGTCGGGGCTCCAGCCATTCTTGACCGGCACCGATCTCTCCTGCCCACCCTGACCCGCCGCAGGTACAGCGCACGCAACCCAGCTGTCTCCGCCAGCTTTTGCTGTGATCGGATCGAGGATCAACGGCGCCACGACCCCTATAGTTCGGTCTCGTAGCTCTGGCCAGGGAACATCGTGGCCCGGCTCCACCCCGACCAGATGCCGGCGACCGGATTATTCGGATTGCGATCGTGACGCCAGCAGATGTTCTCGGCGTGCGGAGCCTCGATGCGCTGCGTGCGGTTCTTGGTCATGACGAATTCCTGGGTCGAGACATAGGCACCGCGATTGTCGCAATCTGGGCTGGTCGTGATCACCGCCTCGACATTGACGCGGTCCCATGTCGGGTTGTTCAGTATGAGGGTTGCCGATTGGCCTGTGCCGCCCGAGCCGCAGGCCGTCAGCGACAGCACCACGGCAAGCCACGCCAGATAACGCATCATGTTCTTCCCGAGAAGGACCAGCGAAGCTTTGCCTTTTAAAAGCTTCATCCCACGGCGCAAGGGGATTGCGCTCCGGCCCCGGTGAAGAGCCAGGCCTCATTCCGCTAAATGACGCGCCGGCAGCATCGTTCTCAGCACATCGTCGCGGCGGATGAAATGATGGAAGAGTGCGGCCGCCGCATGCAGCGCAATCAGCGCCAGCAGCAGATAGCCGACGAACTCGTGCGCCGCCATCGCCTGTTTGGCCAATAGCTTGTCGGAGCCGACCACTGGCGGCAAGTCGGCGACAAAATACAAGTCGACGCGCCGCCCCCGTGCATTGGTATTCACGAGACCCAAAAGCGGCTGCAACAGCAGACAGAAATAGAGCGCATATTCGGTTGCCCGCGCCGCCAATTTCTGCAGGAGCGGCAACCGGTCGGGAAGCGGCGGGATTTGAGCTAGGCACCGCCAGCCCAACCGAAACATTGTCAGCGCAAATAGGGTAATCCCAATCGAGCGGTGCAGTTGCACCAGCAGCACGGATTGCTCCCGGCTCGCCGCGCCATGACTTGACCAGACTACCGCGTAAGCCGCGACGACGAACAGCAGGCTCGCCCAATGCGCCGCCTTCAGAACCGGGTCATAGCCGGTGATCGCGGCGTCGGTCTGTGGCTTAATCTCGCGATCGACCTTCATGCCCTCTCCCCGAAACTGCGTCAGCACGAAGCTGACCGGACCGCGCGGCTTATTATTCCCGGGAATAAACCTTTGGGGATGGTGGTCTGGATCGGCGCTACACCCACACCTACGAGGAGACGGAAATGGCCGATCGTCACGAAAACGAGCCGGAGAATACCGCGCCGGTCAACCGCCGGGGCCTGCTGAAATGCATGGCTTGGGCAGGAACCGGGGTGCTGTGGAGCGTGAGCGGCGGCGTGCCGCGCTCGCTCGGACTGCTCGGCGACGCCGCCGCCGCCGAACCGCAAGCGGCCGGGTTCACCTTTCTGCAGATCAGCGACAGCCATGTCGGCTTCGACAAGCCGGCCAACCCGAACGCGCTCGGCACGTTCCGGGAGGCGATTGCCAAGGTCAATGCGATGCCGACACCGCCCGCCTTCGTCGTCCATACCGGCGACATCACGCATTTATCGAAAGACAAGGAATTCGACGACGCCGACCAGGCGATGAAGGCGCTGAAACAGAAGGTCTTTGTGATCCCCGGCGAGCACGACGTCGCCGATGCCGACAACGGCAAGGCCTATCTCGAGCGCTACGGCAAGGGCACCAAAGGCAAGGGTTGGTACAGCTTCGATTACGGCGGCGCGCATTTCATCGCACTGATCAACGTCTTCAATTTCGAGCCGGGCTTCAAATCCGCCGGTCTCGCCAAACTCGGCGACGAACAGCTCGAATGGATGGAGAAGGACGTGAAAGGCCTCTCGGCCAGCACGCCGATCATCGTCCTGGCGCACCTGCCCCTGTGGACGGTCTATCAGGATTGGGGTTGGGGTACCGAGGACGCGCCGCGCGCGCTCGGCTATCTGAAGCGTTTCGGGTCGGTGACCGTGCTCAACGGCCACATCCACCAGATCCAGCAGAAGGTCGAGGGCAATGTCTCGTTTCACACCGCGAGATCGACCGCATTCCCGCAGCCGGCTCCCGGAACCGCCCCCGCTCCCGGGCCGATGAAGGTGCCGGCCGAGCAACTGCACTCGGTCCTCGGTATACGCACGGTCAATTACGTATCTGGCAAGAGCCCGCTCGCGCTTGTCGAAACGCCGCTCGGCGCGTGAGGAGGCTGCACGATGATGGCGAAACCGGCGTTATTACTTGGCGCTCTGGGCGCGACTGCGGCCCTCGTCGCTGCGGGGCCCCGAGCACCCTCGGCGGACGCAGCGCACTCCGCGGCCGTCCAGATCGACAATTTCCACTACTCGCCGCCGATGCTGGTCGTGGCTTCCGGCACGACGGTGACCTGGACCAACGACGACGACAGCCCGCACTCGGTGCGCGAGAAGGACGGGAAGTTCAAATCCGCCGCACTCGACACCGACGACAAGTTTTCGGAAACTTTCACCGCACCGGGCGAGTACGAATACTTCTGTTCGATCCACCCGTATATGACCGGCAAGATCGTCGTCAGACCCGCCGGATCATGATTTCTTCTTCCCTTGCTTACGGGCAGAAGGTCGGGATGAGTGGGCTTTCCCCAGCGAGGATTGATCGAGGCTGATCGGATCGCTACCGTGGCGGCTTCCAAAAGCCGCCAACGGGAGATCCGATCATGCCTGACGATGTTCGCCACCCTGTGATCGACAAGTCGCGGTTGCCGAGCCGGCATGTGACGGTCGGGCCCGAGCGGGCGCCGCACCGTGCGTTCCTCTATTCGATGGGGCTGACCGACGAGCAGATCGCCCAGCCATTGGTCGGCGTCGCCACCACCTGGAACGAGGCGGCGCCGTGCAACATTGCGTTGTCGCGTCAGGCGCAGGCGGCCAAAAAAGGCGTCGCCGCGGCGGGCGGCACGCCGCGTGAGTTCACGACGATCACCGTGACCGACGGGATTGCGATGGGTCATGACGGCATGAAGTCGTCATTGGTCAGCCGGGAGGTCATCGCCGACTCGGTCGAATTGACGATGCGCGGCCATTGCTACGACGCGCTCGTCGGGCTCGCCGGCTGCGACAAGTCATTGCCCGGGCTGATGATGGTGATGCTGCGGCTGAACGTGCCGTCGGTCTTCATGTATGGCGGCTCGATTTTGCCCGGCCGTTTCAAGGGCAAGGACGTGACGATCGGCGACGTCTTCGAAGGGGTTGGCGCGCACAATATCGGCGCGCTCTCCGATGAGGAACTGCACGAGCTCGAATGCGTCGCCTGCCCGTCTTCCGGGTCGTGCGGCGGCCTCTTCACGGCCAACACAATGGCCTGCGTCTCCGAGGCGATCGGCCTGGCGCTCCCCGGCTCGGCCGGTGCGCCCGCACCCTACGACTCGCGCGACAAATACGCCGAGGTTTCGGGCCAGGCGGTGATGGAATTATTGCGGCGCAACATCCGTCCGCGCGACATCGTCACCCGCAAGGCAATCGAAAATGCGGCGACGGTCGTCGCCGCGGCCGGCGGCTCGACCAATGGCGGATTGCACATTCCGGCGATCGCCAACGAGGCCGGCATCGATTTCGACCTGCATGATTTTGGCGAGATCTCGAAGCGCACGCCCTATATCGGCGACCTGAAGCCCGGCGGCCGCTATGTCATGAAGGATCTGCACGATGTCGGCGGCGTGCCGGTGCTGATGAAGGCGCTACTCGACGGTGGCTATCTGCACGGCGACTGCATGACGGTGACCGGCAGGACCGTCGCTGAAAATCTCGCCAATTTCGTGTTTCCGACGGGGCAGGATGTCGTGGTGCCGACCTCGCGGCCGCTAGCGCCGACCGGCGGTCACGTCGTGCTCAAAGGTAATCTCGCACCGCAGGGCGCGCTGGTGAAGGTCGCCGGCATGAAGACGGCGCTTCGGTTTGCAGGACCGGCACTGTGCTTCGATTGCGAGGAGGACGCTTTCGCTGCGGTCGAGGCGCGGCGCTACAAGGAAGGCGACGTCATCGTCATCCGTTATGAAGGGCCGCGCGGCGGGCCGGGCATGCGCGAGATGCTGTCGACCACGGCCGCGATCTACGGACAGGGTATGGGCGAAAAGGTGGGGCTGATTACAGATGGCCGCTTTTCGGGTGCGACGCACGGCTTCTCGGTCGGTCATGTCGGGCCGGAGGCGGCGGTAGGAGGCCCGATCGCGTTGTTGCGCGACGGCGACCAAATCACGATCGACGCGGTGGCCGGCACGCTCGATGTGGCGTTGAGCGAGGCCGCGCTTGCCGAGCGGCGCCGCGCCTGGACGCCGCGCCGCAACGACCATCAGTCGGGTTGCCTGTGGCGCTATTCCCAGACCGTGGGCGATGCCGAAAAGGGCGCCGTCACGCACCCCGGCGCCCGCGCCGAGACCCGCGCTTACGCCGATATCTGATCACCTCGTCCGCCCTCTCTGTGCGGCCGGATCGAGGAGTGACGGACTGGACCGGATGGGATGGAGGCGCCTTCCGCTGCTGGGGCAAGCTGATCCACGGAAAGCCGGCCGATCTGATCGCGGACGCGATGATTGCCGCCACCGCGGCGGTCCACAATCTGACGGTGGTAACGCGGAACCTAAAAGATTTCGAGCGGCTCGGGGTACCGGCGTTCAACCCCTTCGGCTGAGCTGACCGATGTCCTCGACCCGCCGCCTCGCCGCGATCCCCGCCGAAGGCTCCAAAAGTGGCGTGGGCCAGCGATATCGGCTGAGCCGATATCGCTGGTCTGCCGCCCAGTTCACCAAGGGCTTCAACATCGCGAGGTAAAGGAGGGAAAGGCACCTCTCGATAGCCTCAGCCGATGCTGTCGGGGCTGAGATCAGCGAGGGCGCGGGGGGCAGGGTACACGTCGCGCTGGGTGGTGTTCGGGCCGTCTTCCATCGGCTGCACCCTGGTCCCGAAACGCGGCGGAGCATGGTGCGCGCGGTTCGGGATTTCCTCGCCGCAGCTCGAGTAAATCCGCAGACGGAGTAAAGAGAATGCTCGAATATAAGGGCTACTTCGGGACGGTCGAAGCCGATGATGGTGTTTTCGCGGGCCGGGTCGCCGGTCTGCGCGACGTGATCACTTTCGAGGGGGCGACTTTTGCGGAAGTTGAACAGGCCTTCCGTGACAGCATCGATGACTACCTCGCCTTCTGCGCGGAACGGGGCGAGCCGCCGGATCAGCCCTACAGCGGCAAGATACCGCTGCGCGTGAGCCCGGAGATGCACCGCCGGGCGGCGATGCGCGCTCAGGCGGCGGGCATGAGCCTCAATCAATGGATTGCTCACCGGATCGACAGCGGAACCTGAGTCCGAGGCCGCCGTCCCATTTCCGCCCGAACTGGGCGCCATGATGCTTGAACAGCCGTGAGTACGGGGGCAACGTGATCCCAGGGGCGCCCGGCGTCTTACCCGGGCGTGTCTCGCCCGCGGGAGGAAGTCTTTGAGCGGAGAGCGGGTCGAACGCAGGCTAGCTGCGATTCTCGCCGCCGATGTGGCGGGGTATTCGCGGCTGATGGGGGCGGACGAGGAAGGCACGCTCGAACAGCTCAAAGCGCTGCGCCGCGAGCTCTTCGATCCGAAGATCGCCGGGCATCGCGGCCGCATCGTCAAGACCACCGGCGACGGCCTGCTGGTGGAATTTGCCAGCGTCGTCGATGCGGTGCGCTGTGCCGTCGCGGTGCAGCAGGCGATGCCCGAGCGGAACATCGGCGTCGCTGCTGACAGCCGCATCGAGCTGCGCATCGGCATCAATCTCGGCGATGTAATCGTCGAGGGCGACGATCTCTATGGCGACGGCGTCAACATTGCCGCCCGGATCGAAGCGCTCGCCGATGCCGGCGGGGTGTTCGTCTCCAATACGGTGCATGACCAGGTGCGCGACCGGTTGCCCTTCCTCTTTGAGGATCTGGGCGAGCAACAGGTCAAGAACATCGCCCGGCCAGTACGGGTCTACCGGGTCCGCGACGCCGAAGTCGCGAGGAGTGAGCGGGCACCAGCTCGACCGGCGTTGGCGCTCCCCGACAAGCCATCGATCGCGGTGCTACCCTTCGCCAATATGAGCGGCGATCCGGAGCAGGAATACTTCGCCGACGGCATTGCCGAAGACATCATCACCTTATTGTCGCGATCGCGCGGCCTTTTCGTCATCGCCCGCAACTCGACCTTCACCTACAAGGGCCGCGCAGTCGATGTAAAGCAGGTCGGGCGCGAGCTCGGCGTGCGCTATGTGCTTGAAGGCAGCGTCCGCAAAGCCGGCAATCGGGTGCGGGTCACGGCGCAATTGATTGAGACAGCGACCGGCGGCCATCTCTGGGTCGACCGCTACGACCGCGACTTGACAGATATTTTTACAGTGCAGGACGAGATCACCGCCAGCGTCTCGACGGCGATCCTGCCGACAGTCGAACGCAGCGAGCGCGAGCGCGCTGCCCGCAAGCTGCCGGAGAGCTTGGATGCCTGGGAGTGCTACCATCGCGGGCTGTGGCATTTCTCGAAGATCGAGGCGGGCGAGAATCCCCGGGCGATCAGCTTTTTTGGAGCGCGCCATCGAGCTTGACCCGGGCTTTGCCGTTGCGCATTCAACGCTGTCCTTCGTGCTGAGCGCGCTGCCCATATTCTCTGCGCAGAGCACGCGACAAACTGTGTTCCCACGCGTCGTTGAGCACGCGCGACGCGTCATCGCGCTCGACCCCAGCGACGCACTCGCGCGTTGCAGCCTATCCAATGTCCTATTTTTGACGGGGCGCCACGACGAGGCTATGGCGGAAGCGGACCTTGCCGTCAGCCTCGATCCCAATTCGGCCCCGGCTTACCTCTGCCAGGGAGGTGCCCGCGCTTTCGGTGGCTGGCCGCGCGAAGCTGTGGCGCCGCTTGAAACTGCGATGAGGCTGAGCCCCTCGGACCCATTCACACCCTTTTGTCTCCACGTTCTCGGCCGCGCCTACTATTACGGGGGCGATTACCCGGCGGCGGTAGCGACCGCGCGCCAGCTGTGCCGGTCCTACCCGAATTTCCAGCCCGCATACCGCACCTTAGTTGCCGGCTTGGGGCAGATCGGAGAGACCGGTGAAGCGCAGCGTGTCATGAGCGATGCGCTCGACCGCTTCGGCGCCGATTTTCGTTTCCACATGGGACAACTCGGCCCGAGCCCGATGGAGGACAGGGCCGCTGACCGCGAGCACCTGCTGGAAGGCTATCGCAAGGCCGGGGTGCTCGAGTCATGACCCAGACCCGCCGACTCGCCGCGATCCTCGCCGCCGATGTGGCGGGCTATTCACGGTTGATCGGCGCCGATGAGGGCGGCACTCTCGAACGCCTCCGGGCGCTGCGTCGCGAACTCCTTAACCCGAAAATTTCCGAACATCGCGGCCGTCTCGTCAAAACCACCGGCGACGGGTTGCTCATCGAGTTCGGCAGCGTGGTCGATGCATTGCGCTGTGCCGTCGAAGTCCAACGCGAGATGGCGCGTCGCGACGCCGATGTGCGGCCCGACAACCGCATCGAGCTTCGTATCGGCATCAACGTCGGCGACATCGTGGTCGAGGACGGCGACATTTTGGCGACGGGGTCAATGTCGCCGCCCGCCTCGAAGCTCTGGCCGAGCCGGGCGGGATCTGCGTCTCGGCGCGGGTGCAGGAGGATGCTGCTGGCAAGCTTGATCTTGCCTTTGAAGACCTGGGCGAGCAGCAGCTCAAAAACATTGCCCGGCCGGTGCGAGCCTACTGCGTCAGCAGCCCCCTCCCTAACCCTCCCCCGCGTGCGGAGGAGGGAAGCGCGCTTCGCGCGCGGGTGGGGGCGGGTGACGCGCTGCTGCCCAACAAGCCGTCGATCGCGGTGCTGCCCTTCGCCAATATGAGTGGCGATCCGGAGCAGGAATACTTCGTCGACGGCATGGTCGAGGAGATCATTACCGCGCTCTCGCGGATCAAGGGGCTCTTCGTCATTGCCCGCAATTCGAGCTTCACCTACAAAGGGCA
>Ga0126383_10001082_pt1 | contig 16509 bp, 9 predicted proteins | sample PanSoiMetPlot_35_FD_96882 | JGI IMG/M metagenome (GOLD analysis project Ga0126383, IMG submission 96882) | Tropical forest soil microbial communities from Panama - MetaG Plot_35 | ecosystem: Environmental > Terrestrial > Soil > Tropical forest > Bulk soil | place: Panama | collected 2016-02-17
ATGATGTTGTTCCTCAACAACGCCATCTTTCGAGGAGCTGGCGACGCCGCCATTGCCATGCGCCTGCTGTGGGTCTCGAACATCATTAATCTGGTGCTCGATCCCTGCCTGATTTTCGGCTGGGGACCCTTTCCAAAGCTCGGTGTCACTGGCGCGGCCCTGGCCACTTTCACGGGGCGCAGCATCGGCGTGCTGTATCAGTTTTATCGCCTGCTCCGGGGGACGGAGCGCATTCGCATTCTGCGCAACCAGATTCGTGTCAATTTTCAAGTTTTGCTGCGGCTGCTGCGTGTTTCGCTGACGGGCATTCTGCAATTTGCCATCGCGCACACCAGTTGGATTGGGTTGGTGCGCATTGTCAGTATCTTCGGTTCGGCCGCGCTAGCGGGATATACCATCGCCATCCGCATCCTGATCTTCGTCATCCTGCCAAGCTGGGGCCTGAGCAATGCCGCTGCCACCCTCGTTGGTCAAAATCTCGGCGCGAAACAGCCGGAACGCGCACAAATCTCTGTTTGGCGCACCGGCTTTTACAACATGCTGTTTCTCGGCATTATTGGCGTGCTCTTTCTTCTTTTCGCTACGCCGGTCGTCCGCTTGTTTACCAACGATCCTGTGGTTGTGCCGCTGGCGGCCACGGCCCTGCGCATTCTGAGCTACGGCAATATTGGCTATGCGTACGGCATGGTGATGCTCCAGGCCTTCAACGGCGCGGGCGACACCGTAACGCCAACGATCGTGCACTTCTTCGGTTTTTGGCTCTTGGAGATTCCGCTGGCGTATTTTCTTGCGATTCCCACCCACATGGGGGCGAACGGCGTGTACATTTCCATCGTCGTCGCCGAAGCGGCTATCGCTGCCGCTGGAATTCTCCTTTTCCGGCGCGGCCGTTGGAAAGGCCAGCAAATCTAGTTGGGCGCAAGCCGCATTTGCGTAGGAGGCGTATAATCTCCGCCACAAGGAGGTGCGGCATGGCCAAGACCAAGCAATTCACGATCTCCGTTGACAACCAGCCCGGCGCAGTCGCACGCATCGCGAGGGCCCTGGGGGAGTCGAAGGTGAATATTCTGGCGCTTTTAGGGACGTCGCAGGGGTCGGGCGGTACCGTTCAGCTCGTCGCCGAAGACGCAAAGAAAGCTAAGAAAGCGCTGGACGCCGCCCACATCGGGTACCAGGAGACGCCCGCCGAGCAGTACGAACTACCCAACAAGGCAGGAGCGCTTGCGCAATGCCTGGCGTCTCTCGAGAAGAAAGGCGTCAACTTAAGCTCCATCCACGCGACGGCCGCGAAGGGCGGGAAGAAGGCGGTCGTGGTGTATACGGTGGAAGCTGCCGCAAAGGCCGCGACGGCCACGGCCTAGGGCACCGCTCTTTTTCGGCAAGCGTCGCGCACACTCAAGGGACGTAAGTGCGTTCCTTATTCCTTGTGTGTGAGCGCGACTTGTTGGATTGCGCCGCCATGGCCGGGCCAGCGGAAAATCTTCCTTGAATGGCCCTCACTTTGTTGCACAAACCACTTTCTCTTGTTGACGACAAAGCGCGGCCATGGACATCGCGGCACAATCTAGATAGCGGCTACCTCTCGCAGCCACAGGTCACATTGTGGTAAGCTAGACACGCCTGCTCACACTCTCCAGCTCTTCACCTCTTGGACGTATATTCTTAAGTTGTTCCAGATCAACTATTTAGGAGGCATCGCAGACAACGGGGCTCGCGGCTATGATGGTGCAGTTCCTCACGATGTAGACGTAGGAGTTGGACTTCATCTAAGGGAAGGAGGCTAAGGCTATGTCGGTAAAGAATTTTCTCAAGAAACTGTTCCGATATACGCTTTGCCTGGCCGCTGGACTGTTCACTTTTGCCGCCTGCGGGTACACCGATTATCGCCTCTGGCCTCTTGAGCTGCCCGCTTTGGCACACCCGCGCATGCCGGTAACGGCCTTGAAGGGCAAACAGCTGGTGGTTCCCTTTAGCCTTGAAGTTCCTGCCGCGGAAATCGCCACGTTCAACGACCAGCTCGAGGCCTTTCTGCGCTTTGAATACCTTCGCGGGCGCGAAGCGCGCGAGGGACACGACACTTCTCACATGTATCTGACGGCCGTGAACGCCAAGAAGGGGCCGCAATACAAGATATTCGTTGTCACCGATAACGATCTGCTCACCGCTGTGCCGCAAGTTGCAAGCTTCAAGAGCCGCAACCTCATAACGCACTATGAATTTGAGACCTAGTCGCAAAAGGAATACAACTACTACCAGCAACAGAGCCACACATTCGACGTGGCTTACGACGTGCCAACGAAGCAGAAGCTCGAAGAGATTAACTCCTCCAAATTGCTCCCTGCGCTGGCGCAATTCCTCATCTTCAAGTCGCAAACCGACAATCGCGTGGTTGACAACAGTGACTCTGCGGCTCGTCCCCTCACGCAAGAGCAAGCCACGCAACTTGCCACGGACATTCTTGACGTCGCGCACTTTTATGACTTGCCGCTCGATTACTTCATGGGCGTCGGGGCGATGGAAAACGATTACATGGACGTCAATGGGGACCTGACCCACGCGGTCTGGAAGAAGCGCGCGGACCGCGGAGACATCGTTCTCCGGCGCACGCGGAAGCGCGTCATGGTGAGCGACTACGCCATGGGCACTTGGCAGATCACGCGAGAGACGCTGCGAGCCGCGCATCAGCTCTATCTGCACGACAAGCGCGACTACAGCCAGTTGCCCGCGCGCCTGCGGCCCTCGCGCGAACTAGATTTGAATAATGTTCCCGACGCTGTCCTTACGACTTACGCCGGCTTGCTGCTGCGCGACCTGGTCGACCATTTCGGCGGCGATGTGGAGAAGGCCTCGGCGCTTATAACGGCGGCGTCAAGACACCCAACCCGGCATACGCCAACAGCGTGAAAAACGTCGCGGACTACGCGCGCCGCATCCTGGAACACGCTACCGTCCAGGACGACCCGAACGCCAAGCCAAAGAGTTCAGACAACTCGCAACCCACACCAGCTTGCAAGCCCGCCGCCAGCGATCCGCAGACCACGAATGCAAGTGGCTGCGTATCGCCCGCGACTCCAAATGCAATTCCTGACTCCACACCAAATTCCCCGGCGAAGCCAAAGCCCCCTTATCGCCACAGCGACGACTAGAGGTAGGCGGTGCCGCTGGGGTGATCAGCTTGCTGGTTCGCGCCCTCATCCGCCTCGTGGTTACCCGCTTACGAACTGCACGATCCTGACATTTGGGCGGGTGGATGGCCGCTCCTAACTCTTGGGGTGGCCCATCCTCGCGATGTTTGCTTCATGCCAGGGTGCGCCAGTACCCGGGGACTTCAGTGGTCGTGGGACATGCCGGCCATTTCGTGTGTGGCGCGCGTTTTGCGGCGGAGGGCAGCCATCTTTGAATCGTCGGCTGGGACAAAATAGCCCACCGCGATGCCCATGGCGCCATCGCGCAACAACTTACCGGTAGGATTGTCATAGGTGACGGACGTCTTTAGAACGTCGCCCGCGGAAAACCTGAAGCCCCCTTCTTGCACAAACAATTTCACGGGAACGGAATCAAGACGGCCCTTCTCGTCCACTTTGGCGTCCAGCGTGGCCACGGTTTCTTTGCGGGAAACGTCTTGCAAAACAATCTGTCGGCCGTAGTCGTGAAGGTGTCCGCCGACTCCGAGGAGCACGCCGTCGTAATTCACGGTCACCGTTCCCGATTTTTCGCTTTTGCCGGCGGGCACGTCATAACCGGAATTTCCGCAGGACTTCACGTCCATCCATGCGGGGTAAACGTTCTTTCGTGGGGCAGCGCTTTCGGTTGCTTCCTGATACGGAATGACAACTTCCAGATAAACGTTCTGGTAAGAACTGGCTGTCGGGTTGTAAACCATCGTTTCAATGCGGATTTTATCGTCCTTCTGCACGTGATAGCCGTAGCCGGGCACTTCGCCCCAATCGGTCATTTCGCTGCCCGCGCCGAAAATGTGCTCTTCCTTGTTGGGGCACAGAAAGTCGGCGCGATTCTCATTCCAGAAAGCGGTGTGATGCAGCAGCGCTGCGGGAACGGCGCTGCCTAATGCATCCACGAGTCTTGGATGATAGGCCAAAAGCCAGCCGTCAAAAGGGATTTGCCAGACCAGATCGGGGGGTTGCGGCATTTTCAGGTGGCTGGTGTTCCCGGGAAGATTCATCGGGCCGACGCGGAGAGTGGCCGTGTGCGCGGCCGAGTCCATTTTCACATCCAGCGTCACGCCCTTCGCAACCGAATGGTGCATTCCTCCCTGCATGAAGCCGCCATGGTGGTGCTCCATATCCATTGGCGGGGCAGGCTTTTCCTGTGCGTTGGCAATGCCTGCGGCTAGCGAACTCATCCCTGTGAACAGGAACAAAAGCTTCCAACTCCTCATAGTCAGACTCCAAACCGTGCGTGATCCTGCGTCAACGCACCGGTGTCTTCATGATAGCTAAGATGAGCGCAGTGCGTCCCGGAGATGCTCCAAATCGGCATCGTGTGTGATTTCACTCGAGAAAGAATGCCATCTCGCTCATCAGCGAACGGACCCAATGAAGACACCGAACGGAGCAACGGCAAGATGCTCCAGAGGCATCGAAGGGTGGTCTGGCTCCGGGGAAGCGAGGAGCATTTTTGCGGAAGTTTCCTTGATGCCGAGGGAGGCCAGATCAAACTTCACGGTCCGCTGCTCGGCGCTCATGTTCAAGACGACCAGGACGGAATCGCCGCTACCAGGATTCTTGCGCAAGAAAGAGAGTACGTAAGGATCATCGCGATCCAAAGACACGTAGCTTCCGTTCCGCAAGGCCGGTTCGCTTTGGCGCAAAGCGAGCAGGCTTTTGTAAAAAGAGAAAATGGAGTTTGGGTCCTTCGACTCGACGCGTACGTTGTACTCGGCAGCGCTCGGCGGGATCGGGAGCCAGGTACGCTCCGCGGTGCTGAACCCGGCATCTTTCGTCGCGTCCCACTGCATCGGAGTGCGCTCGCCGTCGCGACCTTTTTCTTCCGGCCAGCCAATTTTCCCGATGGGATCCTGGACGTCTTCCTTGCGCGTGGGCGGGGTGGTCCGCATGCCAATTTCTTCGCCGTAATACATCAGCGGTGTCTGGCGAGTAGTTAAAAGAAGAGCGGCCATCAGCTTGGCGATTTGGTCGTTGTGAACGCCGTCGCCGTAGCGGTCCCAGGTGCGCGCCTGATCGTGATTGCTGAAGAAGTAGTGAGGCTGGCCGTGGACGGCATTGTTCTCAACCTCATCCAGCAGCTTGCGAAACTCCGGCGCGGAAAGTTTGTTCACGTCCGCAATCTGAAAATCCATGGGCAGCTGCACTTCATCATTTTTCGCGCCGTACATTTTCGCGAGTTCTTTGATGTTTGGCTCGTCTGCTTCGCTAATCAAAACCGGATTCCCCGGATAGGCATCCACGACCTTCCGCATTTCATGCAGGACTTCGTGGATTTCCGGCAAGTTGTCCGTGTATTTGTGCTGAATGTTCGGATCGCCGTAAGCATTCTTGCCGGGAAGAATCGGATCGTCGTGCAGGTTGGGATCTTCAAACAAGCGGGAAACGGCGTCCAGCCGGAAACCGGCGACGCCGCGGTCCAGCCAGAAACGCATGGCGTCGTACATGGCCTTGCGCACTTCAGGATTGCGCCAATTCAAATCCGGCTGTTCGACGTAAAAGTGATGGTAGTAATACTGGCCGGTTGTGGGATCAAATTGCCACGCGGAATGGCCGAACCACGATTGCCAGTTGTTCGGAGGCTGCCCGGGGCCTTTGCCATCGCGCCAGATGTACCAGTCGCGCTTCGGGTTCGCGCGCGAGGAGCGCGACTCCTTGAACCAGGGATGCTGATCGGACGTGTGATTCGGAACGAAATCCATGATCACGCGAATGTTTCGCTTCTGCGCTTCGGCCATCATGCGATCGAAATCCGCCAGCGTGCCATAGAGCGGATCGAGCGCCGCGTAATCAGCGACATCGTATCCGAAATCCACGAGCGGCGAAGGATACATCGGCGTAACCCAGATAGCGCCGATGCCGAGGTCGCGCAAGTAGTCCAAACGTGATGTGATGCCGTTGATGTCGCCGACGCCGTCGCCGTTCGAATCCTGAAAGCTGCGCGGGTAGATTTCGTAGAACACCGCGTGCTTCCACCACGGATCCTGGGCGTTTTGCGCGGCCTCGGTGGCTCGACTCGCGTGCTTGTGCGCGACTTTCGGGGTGGTCGTCTGCCAGGCCGTGGCCGGAATCGTAGAGACACAGAGGCCGAGTGTGATGGTGAGAAAAGAGAATTTAACGAGCTTGAGCACGGGTCCTCTCCTGGGACGCTTCTTGTCTAAATGTTCCAGTTACGACTTTTTTTTCATTACGGCTTTGCTTCTCCGCGGTTCTGCAACTGCTCGGAAAGCTTGAGCTCTCGCTCGGCGTCTTCGTTCCGGCCCAATTCCCGGTAAGCCAGTCCAAGCAAATGGTGCGGAATGGAATTGTTCGGATCCATGGCGATCGCGCGCTGCAAGGCGCGCACCGCCAGCGCGGACTCACCCTTTTTTTCCAGCACCTTGCCCATCAGGATGTACGGCCCCGTGGACGTGGCGTCGAGCCAGATCGAGCGTTGTAACAATTTCTCCGCCTCCTCGTATTTCTGCGTGCGCGTGTAGGCGTCGGCCAGCTTGTAATACACCGCGGCATCGGCCGGATTCAGCTCCAATTCCTTCTGAAACTGCTCGATGGCCTCCGGAATACGAGACTTATAGAGATAAATTTCGCCCAGCAGCGAGTGGGCCAGCGGAAGCTTGGGATCCAGCTCCACCGCTTTTTTCGCGTACTCTTCGGCGACCACGTCGAAGTCGAAGCGCAGCATCATGCGGGCGGTGAAAATATAGCTTGCAGCCGAATCAGGCGGAACGGCGAACATCTTCGCGAACGCCTTGCGCGAGTTGGGGTAATCCTTGGTTTGCATATAGCAGATGCCAAGAATGTACGAGGCATCGACATTCGCGCTGGGGTACCACGTCTGCACTTTTTCGAGAGGCGCGATGGCATCAGCCGGATGGCCGGCGAGGTAGTACGACAAACCCATCAATTGGATGGCCTCGCTGTCGCCGGGATTCTCCCCGAGAGCTTTCTTGAGGTTTGCGACCGCCTTCAGATAGTCGCCCTTCTTGTAATACGCGACTCCCAACTCATGGGCGATTCCCTTTGCATCCGGCTGCTTGGCGGCCAACGCCTCCAGTTGCGCAATAGCGTCGTCGAATTTTCCTTGCTGCGCTAAGCGCCGCGCCTCGGCAATCGCCGATTCCGGCGAGACCGTCTGCCTAGGTTGCGGCGCCTCGATTCGTCGCGCATCGGCACTCGCTGGGGTCTCGCGACCAATCTGCTCAAGGTTCTCGCGCGCCAACTTGTGACTGGGATCGATTTCGAGCGCGCGCTGAAAATGAAGCTTGGCTTCGGTGAGATTGCCAGTCTCAGCCAAAGCGCTGCCAAAGTTGGCTTCAGCGTTTGCGTCGTCTGGATGAAGGCGGACGGCGGCGCGATAGTGTTCAACCGCTTCGCTGAATTTGTCTTGCGAGGCGAGGGCGCTTGCCAAATTGTAGTGAGCGTCAAAATTGTCCGGGCGCTCCTTGATCGAGGCAGACAAATACGGAACAGCATCGGCGAACCGCCCCACGGCCATGAGGGAGGCGCCAAGAGCATTGTTAGACGTGGCGTCCTGAGGGCGAAGCCGTACGGCTTGTTCGAAATGCCGCACCGCTTCGTCTGGTGCACCGCGCGCCATGAGCATAGCGGCAAGGTTGTAATGGGATTCGAAATCGTCGGGATTCTTTCCCACGTTGTGCCGTGCCATAGCTTCCTGGAGGAGCATGCGTGGGTCGCCGCTGGCACTGGGGGAGGTGCGCGGCAGGATCTGAAGCCACAAGTGAGCCATTTCGTCGCTGGAACGATTCCCCGCCATGACGCGTCGCGGCGGGTCGTTAGGGTTTGCGACATTGTCGCTGGAGTTGTCGTAGACATAGCGCATCGAAATTGTTGCGCCCTTCGGCAAGACTACGGGATCCGCGTAACGGTAGACGGCCTGCCAATTCAAATTCCATTGCGGAATGTGAATCAATGTTTTTACCGAGCCGTCGGGCAGAGTTGCGAGAGCCTGCAGATCCTTTCCGAGATAATGCGCGTGCAGGTAAATCGCGAGCAGATCCACGTCAACGGGCAGCGTAAATTGGTCCGTAACCAGGAAATGCTTCTCGCGGGGCGGAATGTCAAGTTGACGGTCGTTTTCCAACTGCAGCAGCAGAGGAAAGCGCGTGGCGGGTTTGTCCGTGAAGTACAGGCCAAGGCTGGGCTGGATTTTTTCCGGCTTACCCGATGGTTGCAAGTGGATGTTGAGAACTAAATCATTGTCTTTGTCCAGCCGCAGCGCCATGCCTTCCGGCTCAGGCTTGAGAATTGTGCCGGGCTTCCAGAAAAAGAAGTGGCTGTCCGGATCAAAGGTCTCGGATTCGATTTTCAGCTCCATTCCGGCGAAACCCGCGCCCGGCTCTTTTTCCTGGCGGCGCGACGATTGACCTCGGTCCACGAGAATGTTGGCGTGGTGAACCACGCGTTTGTCACCGGGCCGGATTTCGATGGCTTTCAGCCAGCGCGTGCGATCGACGGGCGTTCGAAAGATGAAATTCCAATACATATCGGAGCCGCTTGCAGGAAGCGTGTATGGTTTTTCAGCTTCGACAATTTTGTCCGGTTGACCAAGCTGCCAGCCAGGGGCGAATTGCGGCGCGCGTGGCAAATCCCTAGTAGCGCCTTCGATTGCTCCCTGATCGACCCATTTTTGAAAGAGAGCGATCTGTTCGTTCGTCAGGCGGAGTTCGTCGGTGAATTTCGACTCTTGAGGGTCCGGCAGCCACGGAGGCATGAAGCGCGTGGAAGTCACCGCCGCGATCTGCCGTGCGTGGGCTTTTGCGTCTAAGAAACTCAGTAGCGGAAAAGGCCCGGCCTCGCCGGGATGGTGGCAAGGGGCACAATACCGGAAAAGGATGGGAGCAATATCGCGATTGAACGTAACTGGATTCGGCGCAGCCAGCGTGCGCGCAGGAACGCCTTCGCGCCTGGCAAACGCTGCTGCCGTTGCCGAGCTCAGCCCGAGCACGCACGCCACGAAAGTTCGGCCCGAAGACTTCATTCGGTATCCGCGATTAAGCATCCGACGCCAGGCGCGCTGGCGGGAGGTGTCTTCCCGCTTAGCGCCGCCTGGATGGCATCGTCCAGTTCGTGCGTCGTGGCAGCGGGCCGCGCGTGCCCCAAGTGTTCATACAAGTTGTTGATGCGCCCGTGATAGAGGAGGTGATGTCTGGCGTCGAAAACAGCTGCTTCCGGCGTGACCTGGACTTGCGCCTGTGCGACGAGCGCGTGCTGAGGATCGCGAAGCGCAGCCAGTTTGTAGCCATATTCGCTCTCATGCTGCCGAATCTTCTCAGCGGAAGCCGTCTTGCCAAGATAGACGAGCCAGAAGCCCACTTTGTCGCCGTAATGTGAACTGATTTGCCGAATCAGAGGCGCGTAGCGGTTGGAGACAGGGCAGTCCGTGCGCACAAACACAAGCACCACAGGTTTTCCGGACGCCTCCTGAAAAGGATAAGCGGCGGTCCCGTCAACATGCAGCGGCGCCTTTTGTGCGGGAGGTGGAAGAGGAAAAGATAAGAAGCAAGGCACAGGGATTAGCAGAGAGAATAACGAATAACGCCACCTTGGGATCAATTTAGGAATTTGCATGAGCGTACCTAGGTCACTTGCTTCAGAATTTTACTGCTGCGCAAAGAAGCGTGTCTATTTCTGAGACCCATTTCCAATGACCCCTGACAATCCGAAACAAAAAACGGGGAGCCCGAGCTGGGCTCCCCGTCGGGGTGGTGGGGTGTCCTTGTGCTTGTTAGAAATTCACCTTCAGCCCGAACTGCAAGCGACGCATCGTCGCGCCAAAGGCCAGACCGTTAATGCTTCCAGCATTTCCAGCATCCACGTTGCCGGCCGGCCGGTCGTAGTTAACATGGTTGAAGACATTGTAGGCGTTGAACTGGAGCTGGGTTTTGAAGCGCTCAGTTACACTGAAGCTCTTGAAGATAGAGAAGTCGGTGTCCCAATACTTTGGGCCTCGAAAGCTGTTGCGTCCGACATTTCCAAAAGCCTCGCAGCCAGGCTCGCCCCAAGGACCGGCGGTGGCTGCTGCGGCACCCGCGCAGACGTTGGCAGCGAGCGGGACGCCCCCGGTGGTTTGAAACCAGTAGCCTGGAGCTTGTACATTTCCGGAACGAGGTCCATTTTTGACAGAACCGATTAGGTTCGCCCTGCATGGGCCAACATCAATTTCAGGTCCGCAATTGTTAAGGCCAGGGGTAAAAGGCAACCCACTTCCGATCGTTGTGGCGCTGTTTATGGACCAGCCGCCGATGAGGAGGTCTTCTGCTCTGCCAGCGTCGGAAGCCCACTTCTTTCCCTTGCCGAAGGGCAAGTCATAGACCTGAGTAAAAATGATCAGATGGTTGCGATAATCGTCGTTTGGTCCGTAATCGATTTTTTTGTCTATGTTGTAGTAGTTGCTGTCGTAGTTGGTGGAATGCTGGAAGGTATAGCTCCCCTGGAAAGACAGCCCCTGTGAAAAGCGCTTTTCGACGCTAGCTTGCAAGGAGTTATAGTGGTTGTCGGCGTCATTCCCGAAATAGTCGATACCCTGAGTCCAGCCGTACTTCGAGTAGAATGGCCTGCGATTGTTCTTTGGCACACCTGAACCGAAACCGACAACTGTCGGTTCGTTCGCACCATAGGCCGGACCTCCGCCGGCAAACTGATGTGTTCCCTTATTGCCTACATAGGCCAATGTTGCGGAAAGCGTTGGCGTGACCTGGCGCTGCACGGTCGCGTTCCACTGGTCCACAACGGGCAAGCGGTTGTCAAAGGGCCGAGAACGGGAGAAAACTCCATCCGGCACAAGGGGCCTGCCGTTTACCCCGACGCACTGTGGTTTGTCGGGTGTAAAGACGCCGCCCACAACTCCACTCGGGTCGGTGATGGCGTTGCAGTTGCTTGTGGCCAATGTGCCGCCAAGTTTGGTAGCCGGGTCAAACGATGGTGGCCCGGCTGACAGGTTGAACACGAAGGCACCAGTGTTGGCGTTTATCTGCTGAGCTCCAAGAACCGGCAAATTCTGTGTGATGGCGTGGCCAAATATGGAGCCAAACACGCCGATGTCGTAGCTTCGCCCGTAGCCAAGGCGAACGACGGTTTTAGAGTTCATCTGGTACGCAACGCCGAGGCGTGGTGCGAAGTGGTTGTAGTCAGTTGAGGTATTTCCACGCAGATCCACGCCGTTTTGTCCAGCGACGCGCATTTCGCCGGTCTTGAGATCTACCCAGCCGCCGCCAGCGGTGCGTGCCGCCGATTCCGGCCTATAGATCTCCCAGCGCAGCCCGGCGTTTACCGTAAGCTTTGGTGTCAAGTGAATGGTGTCCTGACCATAGAAAAAGAGGCGCGGTTGTGTCTCATAAGCGTCGAGAGAGTTGCTCACATAGCGCTCAAAGTGGCTAACCTCTCCCAGCAAAAAGCCAGCAAGTCCCGCACCGCCCGCACCGCCGGGCCCCTGCGTCACATCGTTATTGAAATCAAGTTGGCCTGCCCGGTGTGAGTCGCTTGGTATTCGCAGATTGTAGGCGTAGCGAATGTCGGCTCCAAACTTGATGGTGTGTTTTCCTCGAATATTTGTCCAGTTGTTCACGAACTGATATTGGTGTTCGCTTTCCGTTAGCGGGCAGTTGCACTGATTCACTCCCAAAGAGTATCCAAACTGAAAGTCAGAAGCTCCGGGGTCGTGAATCGTGAATGCTGACATAGCGGATGTCGTGGGGTCCAGGTTGATGCCCGGTATACCGGCATCTTTCACTGATGTAGTACCGAAGCCGCCTGGAGTCACATGCACATAGTAACGCATGTAGCCAAAACGAAAGTCTGTCAGCAACTTCGGGCTGAGAGTGTAATCGAAACCCAAAGCAATGCTTTGGTTGCGTGTAGATGAGTCTCCTGCAAAGTCGCCGACGGAGGGATCGCTAGGAAGCGCGTGTCCACCAATCGCAACACCAAAGAGTCCCGGACCCGATCGCTTAAAATTCTGGTAGCTATAACGCCCAAATACGTTCATCTTGGCCGTCGCCACAAAGTCGGAGCGAACATCGAACCCATCGGAATCGAGCGTATTATTGCCTGAGGCTACAAAGTTGTCGCCCAACACAGTCGGAGGCGTAATATTAGGAAGAGGTATCAACTTCAAAAGATTTTGCGCCTGCTGTGATAGGCGGTTCGCCGGGATTTTGTTGCCAGCGAACGGTGCACGGTTTCCGGGTGCAACGTTGCAGGCTGGCACAAACACTCCCCCGCTGGTGGTACAAGGATCATAGATTTGAATATTCGGTAAGAGGTCGCTCAAGTCCGCGGCCGCGCCCGAAGTGATATCGCCTCTCTCCGCGGCAGTGGGCACGCGACTCCGGAAGCTGCCGCCGACATGGCTGCGTTGCCCCTGGTAATCGCCAAACCAAAAGAGCTTGTTCTTCTTGACGGGCCCACCCACTGCTCCGCCAAACTGATTCCAGTTACCGCTCGGAACACCGAGCGATTGCGTGAATGGATTGCGGGCAAAGTTGGAGTTGGAACGCTCGAAATCGAACAGGGCCCCGTGAATCTCGTTCGTGCCTGATTTCGTCTGGGTTGTTACCACCGCGCCAATCGCTTTCCCAAACTCCGCGTCATAATCCTGATGGATGATCTTCGTCTCCTCGATGGCGTCGAGGTTTGGATTAATCACAATAATGCCGAGAATCGGGTCTTGGTTATCCGTGCCGTCCAGCTCAAATGCAGTTCCGGCGAAGTGCTGGCCGTTGGTCTCAATCTGTTGTGATCCCTGAGGGTTTTCGCTCGCGGCGTGACCCCAGTTGAGCCGTTGCGCGCCCGGTGACAGCAGTTGAAACGTGGTGAAATTCCGGTTGTAGATGGGCAAGTCCTCAACCGTGCGTGCTTCAAAGACGGTAGCAACGTCGGCTTTTTCAGTCTGTAGCTGCGGAACTTCCCCCGTGACTTCCACGCTCTGCGTGACTGCGCCAACCTGTAACGGCGCATCGACACGGGTCACTGTATCAACGTCGACGCGTGTACTGGCCACGTCATAGGCCTTGAACCCCGTCGCTTCGATATGCACTTTGTAATTGTCCGGAATCAAGTGTGTGACGGAATAGCTTCCGACTTCGTTGGTGACGGCTTCCCCCGTCGTGCCCTTCGTCAGGTTTGTCACCGTCACCTTGGCATTTGCGACCGCGTTGCCTTGCGGGTCGGTTACGGTGCCAACGATGCCCCCATACACCGCCTGACCCGAGGCGGTGTTGGCGCACAGCAAAAACGCCAGACAGCCTAATAGAAGCAACCCCAAACTGACTTGCCTTCTCATTACACCCCTCCTGAACACTCGCATTTCTCCTGAAATGATCTCGACTGAATGCCATTGCCTGTCTCAAAACTGCTGACTCACTGCGTGGACCAGTTTTCCTCCGCACCACAATGAATAACGAAAACCCTGGCGGTGTGACACACATCCAGAGGCTTCAAAATGGAAATGAGTTAAACGGCAACCCTGTTGAACCGATTCGCTCGCAGCCGATCGCCCCCCAAACTCCTCGACCGTGCCAAAGTCGCCGTGCCTTGCGTTTCGATCGGGAGAGCATCCTCCGTCAAAAGAGAAAACACTTTCCCGTGCACCCAAAACTGGGCCCGACGAGCAATTGCGATGGCTTCTATCAGTTTTTTGCGTAACCGGTCTAGTCTCAAGGGGTCTGATACGGTTACCTGGGCCAAGTCGCGGTCCTTCAATACGCTACGACCGTTGTTACTCGTGTAGTGTTACAATGTCGGGCGCCAGGGTGGTGGCGGAAGTGCCAGACAAGGCTCATTACCGGGGACAAATCGAGAGACTTCTCAGCAGCCATGCCTTGCATGGGTCGGAATCCTTGTGCAAGTTGCTGCGCTATTTGGCCGACCATGCCCTAGACCACCCGGGGGCGGCACCCAAGGAATATCAAATTGCGACAGAGGTTTTCGGGCGGCCCAGCAATTTTGATCCCCACCTGGACTCCACCGTTCGCGTCCAAGCAGGGCGGCTTCGCGGGAAACTGGCCGAATACTACGCAACCGAAGGAGCCGAGGACGCGGTCCTGGTCGATTTTCCTCGGGGAACCTACGCTCTCACTTTTCAGAGCGCCATGCGGGAGCTGGACGAAACCACGGAAGTGGGCTCCACGAGATTCTGTCGTCGGAAGCAGGGCAAACTTCCCGAAAATGGCTGGCTGCGGTTGCTCTTTTGTCGGTAATCCTCTCGGCCGTGGTTGCCGTGGCCATGGACCGCTTCCTCAACCGCCGCACGGCCGAGGCGCGGCTCGATACGGATAACACGGAAGTGCCAACCGTTCTGCGAGTTTTCTGGAAAGGCTTTCTGACAGCGCCTCAGGAGCCCTGGGTCATTTTCAGCAACGCAGCTTTCGTGGGGCGGCCTGACAGCGGAATGCGTTATTACAAATCGGCGCGAGACGGACGGGCCCACATTCTCGATCACTACACCGGGGTCGGGGAGGTTCTGGCGGTACACGCGCTGGACAATGTTTTTGTGAAACTGCATCAGCCCATTCGCGTCAAACGCGGCAGCTTGTTCTCTTTGGATGACGCGAAGAACAACGATCTGATTTTCATTGGGTCGCCGTCTGAAAACCTAACACTGCTGGAGATCCCCAGCACCAAGGTGTTTGTGTTTCGGCAGATCGCTTCGGGGCCTCGCGCCGGCAACGTCGAAATTGTCAATGTTCACCCGGAGGCGGATGAGCGAAAATCGTTCCTGGCGACGCCGTCGGATGAGACGCTTGCGGACGACTATTCCGTTGTTGCGCTCGTGAAGGGACTGAACCCTTCGCGTTCAGAGCTGATTCTCGCGGGCACAACGACGATCGGAACGCAGGCCGCGGTTGAGTACGTCTGCCAGCCGGACAGCCTCCAGCAACTGCTTCTCCGCCTATCCGTCTCTAATTCCGGCGAATTGAAGCCGTTCGAAGCGGTGATTCACGTGAAAGTGACGCGCGGTGTGCCGGTCGGTTCGGAGCTTGTCGCACTACGAAAAGAGCCGACTTAGAACTTAGGTTGATTTCGAACCCACCAGCTCAACGCGCTGGCGGTTTCAGCCGGGGATCGAGCTGAGCGGCTGTGTTGAATTCTTTCGTTGCGCCTTGTTGGTCGCCTTTTCTTTGTAATGCCAAACCCAGTTGATAGTGAGCCGGAGCGTAGCCTGGCACGGATTCAACGGCACTGCGAAATTGCGAGATCGCGCCGTCAATATCCCCGGCATTGAGCAGCCGCTTCCCCGAATTCGTGGCGAACAGCGCGGCTTGCTCGCTGTTCTTTCGCTTCGCGATTTCCGCTCCCGCACGGCTCTCTGCCGCGGCGCCTTCGCTATCGCCGAGTTGCCGCAGCACCGCCGCAAGCGTGGTGTGAGCGCCCGCGAATTCCGGCTGCAAGCGAATCGCTTCGCGCAGAGCTTTTGCGGCCTCCGGCAGATCGCCTTTCTGCTTCAACACGGTGCCCAATGTGTAGTACGCCTCGGCATAATTCGGCTTGGCATGAATCGCCGCGGTTAGCTCTTCGGCGGCGGCAGCAAAGTCGCCTTGCTGCCACAGAGTCACGCTTAGTGTGTAGTGTGCGTCGGCTTGCTGAGGATCCAGCTCCGCGGCTTTGCGGAACTCCGCGATGGCCTCCGGAAGTTTGTCCTTGAGTTTGAGCGCCAAGCCAAGGTCATAGTGCAACGTGGCATCCTGCGGGGATAATTTCAGGGCCGTCTCAAAAGTGGCCCTAGCGGAATCGAAGTCCGCCACTTGGAGATAGGCGGCACCGAGATTCCCGATATACCCGCTGTCTTCCGGCTGCAAGCGAATCGCTGCCTGGAATTCGGCGACCGCGCCTTGCGCATCCCCGCTCTGCAGATACGCCAGCCCCAAATTGTTGTGCACATCCGGATTGTCCGGCTGAGATTTCAGAGCTTGACGAAAGGCCGCGGCGGCCCGCTCCACCTCACCACGGTGCTGCAGCAGCAAGCCCAAGCTGTTTTGCGCATCCGGATAATTGGGATTCAGTTTGACGCAGGTTTGCAATTCTTCGATCGCCGCGTCGCCCTTGTCTTGCGACTTCAAAACTTGTGCGTAGTAGTAGTGGGCGCCGGCGTCGGAAGGATCCAGTTGCGCTGCTGTTTGTAAATGTTCGGCTGCTTGCTCTAGAGATCGTTCTTGGAATTGCAGAACGCCGAGATGGAAATGAGCTTTGGCGAAAGTCGGTTGTAGCCGAAGCGCTTCTGCGAATTGCGCTTCCGCGTCTTGCTGGTCCGATTTCTGCGCGAGGACGGTTCCAAGCTCGTCGTGCAATTCCGCTCGTTGCGGCTCAA
>Ga0126383_10001083_pt1 | contig 16503 bp, 17 predicted proteins | sample PanSoiMetPlot_35_FD_96882 | JGI IMG/M metagenome (GOLD analysis project Ga0126383, IMG submission 96882) | Tropical forest soil microbial communities from Panama - MetaG Plot_35 | ecosystem: Environmental > Terrestrial > Soil > Tropical forest > Bulk soil | place: Panama | collected 2016-02-17
CGTCGGCCTTTGCGAGTATGTGCAGCACGTCTCGCTCTTCGACTACATAGCGGTGAGCGGCTCTCTCGAGAACCGGGTTCTCGAGTACGTCGAGCACCTGCACGAGCACTTCGTCGACCCGGTGGTAATCCGCGACGGCCACTACGTCGCGCCACAGGCGCCTGGCTGGAGCATCACGATGCGTCCAGAGTCGCTGTACCAGTTCGAATACCCGGTCGGTCCTGCCTGGAATAGCGGGTGACCCCAGTCGTCCCCGCCTACCTGTCACCTCGGTGACACGGGGCCGTGAGACTCACGCGCCGCGATCGGCTCGTCCTGTTCGCTCCCGTGGCGGTGCTGCTGACCGGCTGGCTCGTTCTGCCGGCCTTGCTGGGGCTGTTTGCAACGTTCACGACGTACGCGCCGTTCGGGGTGGCCATCCGCTTCTCCGGGCTCGACAACTACGCAGCGGTTCTCCGGGATGGCGAGTTCGGGGCGGCGGTGCGCAACATCGCCGTCTTCACGGTCGTTGCGGTGCCTCTCGAGCTGGCGATCGGCTTCGCGCTCGCCTATCTCTTGAGACGTCCGATCGGCGGACGCTGGCTGTGGAGGGTGCTGCTGCTGGTGCCATGGCTGGTCAGCCCGGTTGCGAACGGAGTCATGTGGCGCTTTCTGTTTGGCAGTGCCACCGGGCTCATCGACTTCGGGCTGGGTTGGCTGGGGCGGCCAGACATCCCCTCGCCGGTCGGCGACCTCAGGCTCGCATTGCCTGCCACCGTCGCGGTCGAGGTCTGGCGGATTGCGCCGTTTGTCGCATTCCTCGTGCTGCCGGGCCTGTCCTCGATCCCGAGCGAGCGATGGGAGGATGCGACTCTCAACGGCGCATCGTGGACCCGCAAGGTGCTGGATGTCGCGCTTCCGTCGGTGCGGCCGCTCCTCCTCGCGATCACGATGCTCCTGATCGGCCTCTCACTGGGCACGTTCGATGGAGTCCTGATCCTGACAGGCGGCGGTCCGGGAACATCGACCGTAACCCCGGCGCTGTACAGCTATAAGCAGGCGTTCGGGGTGAACGACTGGCCCACCGGCGCGGCGTCGGCGTGGCTCATAGCGGCGGGTGTAATTGGCGCCGGGCTGGTGTACCTGCGGGTGGCGCGAACGGGGCAGTCAGGATGAGCGGGCTGCCAGCGCAGCGCCGACGCAATGGTGCTGCCCGCGCAATCCTCCTGACGGCAGCGCTGGCCGTGTTCATGCTGCCGCTCGCCTGGACGGCTCTGGCGGCGATCGGGCTGCGTGCGAACAACAACACGAGGCCGCCATCCTGGGTCGGATCGCCGACGCTTGACTACTTCCGCGAGGTCGGTATTGCCGAGCCCTCCTTCTGGCAGGAACTCGCGACCAGCACGGTGTCAGCCGCGTGCGCTGCCGCGCTTACTGTGACGGCGTCGCTCCCGGCCGCCTATGGGCTCGCGCGGTCGCACTTTCGTGGCGACCGACTGTTGACCCAGGGCTTCCTGGTCCTGGCGAGCCTCCCCGCGATGGCCTACGTGATCCCGTTGAGTGATCTCATGCGCCGTGCTCAACTGGTCGATACGTTCGCTGGCGTCATCCTGACGGAGGCGGCGGTCACCGCCCCCCTCGCCATCTACGTCCTCCAAGGCGCACTGAGCCAGCTGTCCAGCGAATGGGAAGAGGCCGCCTGGCTGGATGGAGCCGGGCTCTTCCGCGTGATAGGCCAGATCGTCGCACCGCTGGCGGCACCCAGCATCGTGGCGACGGCGATCATCGTGTTCGTCCTCGACTGGAACCTGCTGCTCGTGCCGCTGGTACTGACCGCCGGCGAGATCAAGACGATCCCACTCGCCATGAGCGACTTCTTCACGTTCGAGCGCGAGCTCGAATGGCCCACCGCCGCCGCGGCGCTGATCATCTCGCTCGTTCCGGTCGCGGTCCTCGTCATGGTCTTCCACCGTGTTCTGGATCGGTTCGCGCTCAACGTCCCTCGGGTCGATTGAGCGGGGGTCCTTCCCGGCAGCCGGGTACCCCGTCGAGGATGAGGTCCACCACTCTAACGATGGACTCCTCTGACAGCTCTTCACCGGTGACCAGCAGCCGCAGGTAGAGCGGCCCGATCAGGCTCTCGAGCAGCAGGGGCACATCCGTTTCCAGTGGCAGCTCGCCTCGGATGACCGCCCGCTCGATCACGCGACCTGTCAGCGCGAACCTTTTCGACCAGAACGAGCGCGCGGTCTCCTGGAACGCGGGCAGCCGCGGCCCCTCCGCCACCAGCGTTCGGATGAGCGCCGTGACTTGCGGCTGGCTGATCTGGGCGGCGATTGCCATGGCCAGTGCGACGAGGTCCGACCGCAGCCGCCCGGTATCCGGCACCGGCAGCTCGCGCTCGCTCAGCTGGAGGATCGCCTCCGCTACCAGCACTTCACGATTGGGCCATTGCCGGTAAACGGTCGTCTTGTGGACCCCGGCTCGGCGGGCCACGGCGTCGATGCTCAAGCCGCCATAGCCAGCCTCGGTGAGTTCGACTAGCGTCGCCTCCAGGACGGCCCGACGCACTCGAGCACTTCTTCCCCCGACTCGTCGCGTCTGGCTCAATGGGGTGCGCCCCATGCATGGGGATCCTAAGACAACCAATCGTTGCGTTAGTACTGGCCAAGAACGAACCTGGCCATCGGCGCCGCCTCGGGGAGGTCAGCGGCAGGTCCCAGCCGATCCCGACGCCCAGGGATGGGGGTCTCGTCGTCGACGCGCCGTCCCGCTGGCTGGTCATCGTCGCCGGCCTCGGCGGCGATGTCATCGACCGTCGTTGGAGTTAGTAGGCCGTCGGTTCCGCTCTCCCGTGGCCGCTGGTCAGCACAGATCGACCACCTGGCCGGGCCTGGCGACGTCGATCGGCCCCCGGTAGGCCTCGCGGGCCGCGCGCACGGCAGCATCGGGGTCTGACCCGGGCCAGAGATGGGTGAGCAGGAGGCGCCGCGCGCCCGCCTGCGCCGCGTCGGCGCCTGCCTGGCGCGCGCTCGACAGGAACGGTGCCGCGTCTGCGGGCACCTGCTCCGGGTACGTCGCCTCCGCGATGAAGAGGTCGGCGTCGCGCGCCAGGTCGGGGATGTGGACGCTCGGCCCAGTGTCTCCCGTGTACGCGACCACCCTGGCGCCGACCGTCAGCCGGAGCCCGGCGCTGGGTACGAAGTGCGGCAGCGCCCAGGTCTCCACCTGGAAGGGGCCGATGCCGAAGCCTGTCCCCGGAACGAAGTCGTGCAGCCGACAGGCGCCATCCAGCATTCCCGGACGGTCGAGAGCAAGGACACGGTCGAGCGCGTCGGGCGGCGCGAATACCGGCAGCGCGGCCGGCGGCTCCTCGCGAAGCACCCGCGCCCGAAGCAGCGGGTGCAGATCGGCACAGTGGTCTGGATGCCCGTGGCTGAACAGCGCGGCATCGACCCGCTCCGCCGCCGTCCACTCCAGCAGCCGCGGCAGCGTGGCGTAACCGAGGTCGACGACGAGCTGGAAGTCGTCGTACTCGACCAGGTGTCCGGCGCACGCCTGGCCGGCGGCGGGCCAGGCGCCGCTGCCGCCGAGCACGATGACTCGCACGGCGCCCGCTAGACGAGGCCCTGGGCCGGCGTGCCGCGCAGCGTCTGCTCCAGCGCTGCAGCGGTTTGCACGGCGTCCGCCCCAGTGTGAGCGCTGGAGACGGAGGTGTGGCCCGGGAAGTGGTGGACCCCGTCCGGCAGCATGCCACCATGGTAGCCAGGTTGACCCACAGCCCCAGACGTTGCCACCAGCCTGAGCTGCTCACCTTGGTAGGTGTCAAGTTCGAGGCCTGAGTTACCACCAACGGTTCAAACGGGAGGCAAGCATGCCAGTGATCAACGTCAACACACTCGCGACCGGACACCTGGAAGGCGCCGTGCACGGGGCGACGATCTCGTTGATCTTTGACCACAGCGAGCCCGGAATGGGGCCGCGGCTGCACCGCCACCCCTATGACGAGACCTGGGTGGTCCGGGAAGGAAACCTGACCTTTCAACTGGGCGACACCCGCCACAGTGCGGGTCCAGGCGACATCGTCATCGCCCCGGCCGGGGTCCCACACAAATTCGCCAACGACGGACCCGGACGCTCAAATCTGGTCTGCATCCACGCCAGCCCCAACTTCAGGACGGAGTGGCTGGAATAGAACGGCTCTGGTCTCCCTGGAGTTCCCGCTGGGGTACTCGGCGGCTGGCTGTTGCCGGATGTCATCCGTGATGCGGTTCTTGTTTCGGCTGCTCAGGCAGGATCTTGAACACGGGGTATCGGACGGGCGATTCGCTCCAGCTCCTCCTGGGGTGGGTGGGGCTGGACCTCGAAGTAGTCACCAATGCGGTCGGCGATAGACGGCGTCGTCTGCGTAACCCATGGCCTCATGTTCCAGCAGGGCTTGCGAGGACGAGAGTCTGACGACCGGCATCACCTGGGTCCAATGGGCGTCGGTCTGACTGAGGGTGAACCGTCCGACTTCGCTCCCCGGCGAGGGCGCCTGGCAGGGAGAAGGTGCGGTACTGTCGACTCGACGAGGCGTTGGTGACCGGTACCCTGCAGCGGATCCTTGCCCGAGTAAAGCCCGTAAAGGACACCTCTACGTTGTCCACTCGGTGCGACGGCTGTACAACTGGGCCCGCCGCCAGCGCTTAAGTAGGGAGAGGTCCAGCCGGCCCTCGCGCAGCTCGCCGCGCCGGGCGTCTTTTGAGCAGGTAGCTAGGTCGCCCCGTTCCCATCCCAGGTGTCGCGATCATGCCGGTCGACCGGGTCCGGGTCTTAGACCCGCTCGCGTGGGTCGAGCGCCGCGGGTTGATCCCCGGCGCTATAAGACGGCTCAGCCCTGCATTTGGATTGTTCGTTCTGGCACCGTTCGTCGCCGAATTCTTGCTGGGCAATATCACGCTTGCCGAGCCTCTGCTCGGGCTGGTTCTGGCGCCGCTGTACGGCTGCGGCGCTCTGCTGGTCCGGGAGCTTGGCCGCCGCAGCGGCGGCGGCTGGCCGATGATGGCACTTCTTGCGGCCGCGTATGCGCTGATCGAAGAGGGGCCGGTCGACCAGCTGCTGTGGAACGACTCTTACGCCGGTCATGACCTCTTGCATGGTGACTCGTACCTGCCCGCGCTGGGGATGAGCGTCGAGCTGACCCAGACGATCCTGGCGCTTCATACGGTGTGGAGCATCTGCGTGCCGATCGCGATCGTGGAGTCGTTCGTGCCCGACCGGCAGGCGAAGCCGTGGCTGGGCCGGGTCGGGCTGGCGGTCACCGCCGTGATCTACGTATCTGGTGCAGGTCTGGTGTTCCTCGGCAATTACGCTGAGGAACACTTCCTCGCCTCACCTGCTCAGCTGGCCGGAGCCGGTGCAGCCATATCGGCGCTGGTGGTGATCGCGTTCGGCATCCGGTCCCGGCGCCTCCCGTGTGCCCAGGGAAACGCACCGTCGCCATGGTTGGTCGGCACAGCAGCGCTGACGCTGACCAGTGCCTACTGGGGCCCGGCTGTTCTGGTAACGGCCGGCTGGTACGAGTGGATCGGGGTCGGGGTGTGGTTCACCGTAGTGGCGCTCGGGGTGATGCTGGTGTCGCGATGGTCTCGCCAGCAGGGCTGGAATCAGCGACACCGCCTCGCGCTGGCCGCGGGCGCCACGGTGACGTACGCCTGGGCGGCGTTCCCCGTACCGCCGGAAGGCGGCGGGTCACTGGCGATCGACCTCGTGAGCAACGCCGTGTTTGGCGTCGTGGCGATCACCGTTTTGGCACTGGCTGCACGCGTGACCGCCGCCCATTGCGTTCAGACACCCACCGCGGCCAGGTCGCCGAGCCCGTAGCGACAGCACCGGCAGCTGCCGGCTCGCGGCCTGGAGCTCACCGGGGGCCGAGCACAATGTCACCGATCTTAAGGCAACCAGGCGTTGCGTTAGGCATCGTCATCCGCTAAACTAATGCAACCCTCTGTTGCGTTAGGAGGTCCGATGAAACGCCGACAACCCGTCGCCGGCATCAGCTCGATCACGGCCGATTCCGGCCTCCTCGCTTGCGGCGCGATCGCCGGTCCGCTGTTCGTGACCGCCTTCGTGGCCCAGGGCGCCGCTCGCCCTGATTACGATCCGCTGCGGCACTCCATCAGCACGCTGGCCCTGGGGAGCGAGTTCGGCTGGATCCAGGTCCTTAACTTCGTCGTCGCAGGTCTGTTGGCGCTGGCCTTCGCCGTCGGCTTGCGGCGTGTGCTGCCCTCTCGGAACGGCTCAATCTGGGGGCCATTGCTCATCGGGCTGTACGCGGTCGGTCTGCTGGGTGCGGGAGTCTTCGTCACCGATCCGGATGCCGGTTATCCGCCAGGAACGCTCGCCAAGATCCAGGATCCCAGCGTCCATGGCATTCTTCACAACCTCTCCGCTGGGCTCGGGTTCCCCGCGTTGCTGGCGGCCTGCTTCGTGTTCGCCCGCTGGTTCGCGGCGCGAGGTGAGCGGGGCTGGACGCTCTACTCCGCCGTGAGCGGGGCTGTCGTTTTGATCTCGGTCGTTCTCGCCAGCTACGGATTCCCCCGGACCGAGGGCCTGGGCGAGGTCGGCGGGCTGTTTCAGCGTATCTCGGTCGTCTGTGGCTGGGCCTGGCTCACCGCGCTGGCCATCTATCTGCTCATTGAGCGATCTGCCAAGCGCACTCCCTGAAGCCATCGGAGCCCGTCACTGCAGCAGCCTGCGCCGGTAGGCCTCGCCCACGGCGGCCGCCCGATCCCGCACGCCGAGCTTGCTGTAGATGTGCAGCAAATGTGTCTTGATCGTTGCCTCGCTCACGAACAGCCGGGCAGCCGCCTCGCGGTTGGCCGCGCCTCCGGCGACCAGCCGGAGCACCTCCAGCTCCCTCTGGCTCAGCTCGTCTTCTGGCGGCCGGCGCACGCGTCCGATCAGGCGGCCCGCAACCGACGGCGACAGCACCGGCTCACCCCTGAACGCCGCCCGCACCGCCCTGATGAGCTCGTCGCGTGGGGCGTCCTTGAGCAGATAGCCGGTCGCGCCGGCCTCTATCGCCGGCAGCACGTCGTGGTCGGTGTCATACGTGGTCAGGACCAGCACACGCACTGACGGCACCGTCTCGCGCAGGCGGGCGATCGCCTCTACGCCACCCATTGACGGCATGCGGAGGTCCATAAGCACCACGTCGGGATGCAGCTCCCTGGCCCTGGTGACCGCCTCCGCACCGTCCTGCGCCTCGCCCACAACGTCGAACCCGGCCTCGACTGCGAAGATCCCCCGCAGGCCGTCCCGGACCACCGGGTGGTCGTCCACTATGAGCAAGCGGATTGCCGGCGCCGTATTCATTCCCCGCCGGCGGCAGCGATGGCCGGGACGCTGGCGCTGATGGCCGTGCCCGCCCCGGGTGAACTCTCGACCTCCAGACTGCCGCCGGCCAGTCGCAGGCGCTGGCCCATCGCCCGCAGGCCGAATCCGTTGGTTGCGCCTGGGGTGAAGCCAACGCCGTCGTCCCGCACGTCGAGCAGCACCAGGTCGTCCGTATAAGAGATCGTCAGATCGACCCTTGACGCCGACGAGTGCTTTGCCACGTTCGCCAGCGCCTCCTGGGCTACCCGGAACAGCGCGACTTCCAGCTCGGTCAGCAGCGGCACCGGACGACCGGTGGTCCCGAAGCCCAGTGCGACCGTAGAGGTCTCCGACCAGCGCCGGGCCATCTCGGCGATTGCGTCGGGCAGGCGCGAGCCCTCCAGCGGCGCCGGCTGGAGCGCCTGCAGCGACCGGCGGGCCTCCCGCAGGCTCTCCCTGGCAAGCGCGCCGGCCCGGGCCACGTGCGCCTGCCACTGCTCGGACCGGCCGCCGGCGGCCTCGGCAGCCTCGAGCTGCGTGACGATACCGGTCAGGCCCTGCGCCAGGGTGTCGTGGATCTCCCGGGCAAGGCGCTGGCGCTCATCCAGGACCCCGGCCTCGCGGGCCTGGGTCAGAAGCTGGGCGTGCAGGCCGGCGTTCTCCTCCTGGGCCGCCTCCAGGTCGGCCATCAGGCGCCTTCGCTGCGCCTGCTGCTGGCTGATCTTCGCACCCATGAAGCTGCCGCCGCCCACGGTGACAGTCTGAAGGCCCACGATAAAGAAGAGCAGCGGCAGCGCATTGATGCTCCGGAAGCCCGAATCGGGCGGCGACAGGTAGACAACGCAGGAGGTCGCCGCAACCGCGAGGAAGGCCAGCCCGCTCGGAAGCAGGAAGAATGCCTGGACGAATCCGGTGATCGCGAAGGCAAGGAAGAACTCGGAACGCGACTCGAGCAGCGCGGAGAGCACGAGCAGACCGGCGAAGTAGACGAGCATCGAACCGCTGTGCTCACGCCAACGCTGCGGCGGAAGGCTGTACATGAACAGCACCCAGGCGCCCGCAAGCAGCGCCAGCCCGAGCAAAACCAGGCGATCCTCGGGCGTCCGGTAGGGCCGGAGCTGGCTGAGCAGGGTCGAGACGCCAAGAAGGACGTACGGGAGCACCATCAGCACGCGGGCATAGCGGCGCTCCCAGGTGTCGAGGTCGCCAGGACTGTGCCAGATCGCCGGCCGGCCCCAGAACGCGTCCCGCCAGGACCTCATTGCCAGCGGAACGTCCTCACCGCGACCAGGCCGAACACGACCGCGTAGGCGGCCATGACGGCAAGGTGCAACGCCTGCGGCCAGGCTCCGGCGGCGGCATCCTGCAGCGCCTGGACGGTGGCGCCGAGTGGGGTGAAGTCGCTGATGTCGCGCAACGTGCCGGGCATGGCTGCCCTTGGGACCCACAGACCCGCGAAGAACATCACGGGGAAGAACAGGACCGTGCCGAATCCCTGAGCGCTCCGCGCGCTTGGAGCGACGGCCGCGAGCACCAGGCCCATGGCGAACACCGCCGCTGCACCCAGGACGAAGGCAAGCGCGAACCCTGTGGGCTGCTGAGGCAGGGCAACGTCAAAGGCCAGCCGGCCGACGGCGAGCACCAGGAGCACCGCGCCGACTGCCATGAGCAGGCTCATGAGCATCTGAGCCGCCAGCAGCGCGGTCGGCCCTACCGGCGTCGTCGCCAGCCGGCGCAGGATGCCCCGCTCCCGGTAGGTGGCCAGCGTCGCCGGCACCAGGTTCAGCGACAGCATCACCAGCACGAACGCGATTGCGATTGGCACGTAGAGGTCGATCACGCGTAACCCGCCAATGTCTTGCTTCGGCTCGCGGAAGCCGGGAACGCTGCCGAGGATCCCCACCAGCAGCGCGGGAAAGGCGACGGCGAAGAATACCGCCAACGGTTCACGGAGGAACAGCTTTAGCTCCATGAAGATGAGCCTGGGAAGTCCGGTCATTGGAAATTCTCCTCTCTTCTCGTATCAGTCGCTGACGGCGGCGTGGCCGGTCAGCGCGACGTAGGCGTCGTCCAGGCTGGCTTGCTCGAGGCGCAGATCCGCGGCCACGATCTGGTTGCGGGCAAGGACCGACGTGACGGCCTGCAGAAGGTTCCCCGTGCCGGTCACCACTACCTGGACACCGTTGCGTCTGACGCTGCGCACCTCTGGCAGGGCGATCAGCAGTCCATCATCGAGCGGCGACGCTGGGCGGAACCTGATGCGCTGCGCGGTGTCCATGCGCGCGATCAGGCTGGAGGGGCTGTCGAGGGCGACCACGCGCCCGGCGTCGACCACCGCCACGCGGTCACAGAGCCGCTCCGCCTCGTCCATGAAGTGGGTGACCAGCAGGACGGTAACGCCACCATCGCGTACCTGCTCGATCAGGTCCCATGTGTCACGCCTGGCGTTCGGATCGAGCCCGCTTGTCAGCTCGTCGAGCACGGCGATCTCCGGGTCGCCGACCAGCGCCAGCGCGATCGACAGCCGCTGCTTCTGACCCCCGGAGAGCTTGCCGAACGTGGTCTCACGCTTGTCGCCGAGGCCCAGGTCATCGATGAGCCGGCGCTGGTCCGCCGGTCGGGGGTAGAAGGAGGCGTAGAGGTCGAGCGCCTCCCAGACCTTCATGCGGTCGGGAAGCGCGCTCTCCTGGAGCTGGGCTCCAACGCGGTGGCGCAGCTCGGCGCCGTCTCGCCTCGGATCCAGGCCCAGCACCTTGATTGAGCCCCCATCTGGCGTGCGCAGGCCCTCGACGCACTCGACCGTCGTGGTCTTGCCGGCGCCGTTTGGACCCACGATCCCGAAGATCTCTCCTCGCTCAACGGTGAAGGAGATGTCCTGCACCGCAACGTGGTCGCGATACTGCTTGCGCAGGTTGTCGACTTCGATGACTTGCACTTGGCTCTTTCTCCTGAATCCGGTTTGGTATGTGATCCAGGATCGATCGAGACAGAGTCCGAAGAAATCGCCCGGGCGGCTCAAAATGGATCAACCGTTCAGTGGATGCTCGAGTCAGCCCCCCCGCACGCACAGGGTAAAGTGGCGCTCGGGCGCCCCCATTACCGGCCATGAAAGCCTTCCCTCCTGACCCACAGACGGAGCGAGTATCGGAGGTGATCGAGTGGCGGCCGAATCTACGAACGGCCGTGCTGTGGAACCTCCTCGCGGTGCCGCTTATGCTGGGCGGCCTGCTCCTGTTCTTTCGGCTTGCGACGCTGCCTCTTGGCGCCGGCGTTACGGCAGTGTTCCGGCCGGTGGACATCCTGCTGATCCTGCTGGTGACGGTGGTGGTGGCTGCGGCTTTGCTAGCGGCTCATGAGGGCCTGCATGGGCTTGTGATGGCCGCCTTCGGCGCGCGGCCTCGCTTCGGGGGACTGATGATCGCCCGCCTGGTGCCTGCGCTGTTCACCACGGCACCTGGCCATCGGTTCACCCGGCCCCAGTACCTGGCTGTGGCCCTGACTCCTGCCGCCTTCATCTCGGCGCTGGGCTCGCTGGCCTGTTTGACGCCTGTGGGCCTGTACATGGTGGTGCCTCTGGCGTTTCACTTCGCGGGCTGCGTCGGCGACTTCTCAGCCACCGTCCGGCTGCTGAAGGAGCCTCGCGGCACCCTGTGTGAGGACCTCCGCGACGGCATCCGCTTCTACCGGCCCTAGGCTAGGCTAGCGGTCAGCTGTCAGGGCTCGACACGTCCAGTTCGGAAACCAGGGGGTCGTGCGCCGTCTCGAGGATTATCCGGATCGGCCGGTCGAATCGGAGGTAGTTCCAGGCCCAGCTGGCCATGGCCATGACGCGGTTTCGAAACCCGACGAGATACCAGACGTGGACGAACAGCCAGGCCAGCCAGCCCAGGAAACCCGTCAGCTCCAACCCGCCCCGCAGGTGCGCGATGCCCGCGTTTCGGCCGATGGTGGCCATCGTGCCCTTGTCGAAGTAACTGAAGGGCCGTGAGGGCCGCTCGCCCGTCAGATCCGAGAGGATGGCTCGCGCTGCGTAGCGGCCGGCCTGCATGGCCGGCGCCGACAGCATTGGCAGCTCCTCACCTCCCTGCTCGGCCCCGGCGGCGTCACCGAGAGCGTAGGCCCGCTGCGCGCCAGGGACCCGCAGGAACTGGTCGACCCGTATGCGCCTGCTGCGGCTCCGCTCCGGCTCGGGCTCGACCCCTGGCACCTGTGGCCGGACGCCACCCGTCCAGACGATTGTCCGCGTGCGTACCTCGGTTCCATCCGACAGCGTCACCTGGCGGTCGTCGGCGGCCTGGACCAGGATTTTGGTCCTGACCTCTATTCCGCGTTTGGTCAGGACCCGCTCCGCGTAGCGGCCGAGCCGGTCCGAGAACGTGCCGAGCAGCCGGTTCATGCCCTCCACCAGCAGGATGCGAGCATCCTCCAGCTTCACTGTCGGGAAGTCCTTGCGCGCCACCAGCTTGAGCAGCTCGCCGAGGGCTCCCGCGTACTCGACACCGGTCGGGCCGCCGCCGGCGACCACGAACGTGAGCAGCGCCCGTCGCTCGTCGGGATCCTCCTCGTGGTCCGCGCGCTCCAGGCACGCCAGGACGTGGTTGCGCAGACGGGTTGCGTGCTCGAGGCTCTTGAGTCCGATCGACGCCTCGGCGAGCCTCTCATTGCCGTAGTAGTTCTCGGTGCTGCCGGTGGCCAGCACGAGATAGTCGTACGGGATCTCACGGTCGGGGCAGACGCTGACGACTTGCCGCACGAGGTCCACGCCGGTCACCATGGTCTGCCAGACGCGGACGTTGGGGGACTTCCGGAAAACTGTGCGCAGGGGGTAGGCGATGTCGCTGGGATTCAGAAGGGCGGTCGCCACCTGGTAGAGCAGCGGAGTGAAAAGGTGGTAGCCCCGCGGGTCCAGCAGGAGCACGTCGGCGGCCGTCCGGTTCAGCTTCCGGGCGCACGCCAGGCCGCCGAACCCGGCACCGACGATGACCACGCGGGCTCTGGTGCCGGCCGCTGCGCTGCCTGGGGCGAGCACGGCCGCATCAACTGCTGGCGGGGGCCCACTGTCCTCGCTCGAAGCCACCATCCTCGTCGCTAACCCTACGCTGGCGGGCCGGCTGGCATTGGTCCCTCCAGTCTCGCCTGGCCGGCCACGCCGCCACCCTTTCGCCGAACGGGGCCCTTGCAAATGCACGAGCTCAGTGATGTCCCCTGCCAGGCGAGGCCCGCCTGCTTTCTGCTCAGAGTTGGGAGCATGACGTGCCCGTTCTTGACACCGATCCACTCAGAGGTGACGAGCAGATGAGAGTCGTCGTCGATCTCACTCGGTGCCAGGGATATGCACAGTGCGCCTTCCTCGCGCCTCGCGTCTTCAGGATGCATGGCGAAGAGGCTCTGATGTACGACCTCAACCCAGACGACGCGGAACGTGACCGAGTCCGTCGCGCCGTGGGCGCGTGCCCGGTGCAGGCCATCTTCGTCGACCGGCTGGAGGCACCGGACGCGCCAGCGAGGGCCGCGGCGCGGAGGGCCGGCAGCCGCAACGGCGAGACCCTCGAACGGGTCCGTCGCATCGTCATCGTCGGCGCATCCCTGGCCGGCCTGGAGGCCGCGGAGACGCTGCGAGCGGAGGGCTTCACCGGGTCGCTGACGATGATCGGCGACGAGCCGAGCGAGCCCTACGACCGCCCACCGCTGTCCAAGCAGGTCCTCAGCGGCTTGCTGGACGCTGAGCACACCGCACTGCCGGAAAGCCGTGAGCTCGACGTGGAGTGGCGGCTCGGCCAGCCTGCCACGGGGCTGGACCTGACCGAGAAGCGCGTGCGCCTCGCCGGCGGCCAGGAGGTGGGCTTCGACCGCTTGCTGATCGCAACAGGCTCCCGCGCCCGGCCCTGGCCCAACGAGGCGGAGGCCGCGCTGGACGGGGTCTTCGTAGTGCACACCCGCGAGGACGCGGGCCGGCTGCGGAAGCGTCTGACCGCAAGGCCTCGCCGGGTGTTGATCGTCGGCGCCGGGTTCACCGGCTCGGAGATGGCTTCCATCTGTCGCGACCTCGACCTGACCGTGACCGTCGTCGAGCAGGGAGCGGCGCCCCTGGTGGGCGCCCTTGGCGGTGTCATCGGCAGGGTAGCGGCAACCATGCAGCGCGACAATGGCGTCGATCTGCGCTGCGGTGTCACGGTCACCAGCCTGGAGGGGGACGGAGACGGACGGCTCCGCCGCGCCCGCCTCTCGGATGGCGAAGCGGTCGAGGCCGACGTGGCTGTGGCCGCTCTGGGCGCGATCCGCAACGTTGACTGGCTGGAGGGCTCGGGGCTGGCAGCCGGTCCCTGGGGGGTGGCCTGCGATGCAGGCTGCCGCGCCTTCGACATGAACGGCGTGGTCACCGACGACGTCTTCGTCGCCGGGGACGTGGCACGCTTCCCTCACGTGCTCTTCGGCCACCAGTTCCTCTCCCTGGAGCACTGGGGCAATGCCGTCGCGCAGGCGGAGATCGCTGCCCACAACATGGTGAGCGAGCAGACCGACCGCTGGCCGCATCTCTGGGTGCCGGTCTTCTGGTCGGCGCAGTTCGGCACCAATATCAAGTCGGTGGGCGTCCCGACTGTGGCCGACGAGGTCGTCGTCGCCCAGGGATCGGTCGAGGACCGCCAGTTCGTCGCCGTCTACGGCCGCCAGGGCAGGGTCGTCGCCGCGGTCACATTCGACCAGGCGAAGTGGCTCGAGTTCTACCGAGGGCTGATCGAGTCCAGCGCCCCGTTCCCGCCCGCGTTTCGCACCGTCGACCAGCCGGCGACGACGCGGCCTGTCCCCGCCGAGTTCCCAGACCGAGTCGTCCCCACCTACCAGGCCACCGTCGTGGTTACCGGCCATGCGCCTGACGAACGACGTGCCGTCCTGGTGAGGTCGGGCGCATGACTCCCAGGCCCGGAGTGCAGCCATACGTGTTCAGGCGTAGAGAGCCGCTGCCGTGAGACAGACCGCCAGCGTCCACGAAAAAATCCTTGACCAATCGAACCGCAGCAATCCGTACCCGCTTTACGCCGAGCTACGAAAAACCCCGGTGTCGCGTCAGGAGGACGGCACCTACGTGGTCAGCACATATCGGGAGATAGTCGCGCTGTTGCACGACCCGCGGATCAGCTCGGACCCACACAACCTCCCGGAGGACTATTACAGGCGTAGAGAGAGTGCTCTGGGAGGGTTCATTGCCCTCGACCCGCCGAACCACGACCGCACACGCCGACAGGCGATGAGGCACTTCGGGCCGCCGCACGACCCTGAGCGGATCGACAGCATGCGACCATGGTTCGTCGAGGTCGCTACCGGCCTCATCGATAACTTCCGAGGCGGGAACCGGGTGGACGTCGTCGACGACTTCGCCTATCCGTTCCCGGTGACGGTGATCTGCCGGATCCTGGGGGTTCCACGCGACCACGAGCCGCGCTTTCGCCGGTGGGTCGACGCCATCTCCGAGGCTATCGATCCCAGGCGTGCTCGAGACCCTGAGTACATCGAAAAGCGTGAGCTGGCCACTGCTGACCTGGGCCGATACCTTGCACAGCTCGCCGACGCTCACAGGCAGGAGCCTGGCGATGACCTCTTGTCCGGCCTGGTCACCGACCCTGGCCCTGAGGGCCCTATGTCACGGGAGGAGCTCATCGGCACGGCCCGGCTGCTGCTCTTCGCGGGGCACGAGACCACCGTCAACCTCATCGCCAACGGCATGCTCACCTTGCTGCGGCACCCCGGAGCGCTCGAACGGCTGCGTAACGAACCCGAGTTCGTCATCAGGACGGTCGAGGAGCTGCTGCGCTATGAGCCCCCCGTGCACTTTCTGCCCAATCGCATCGCCCTCGACGACGTTGACATCGCCGGCACCACCATCCCCAGGGGTTCGCCGGTGACGCTGGCACTCGCCTCCGGCAACCGCGATCCCGCTCGCTTCCCCGACCCTGACCGCTTCGACCCCGAACGGGCGGACAACCAGCACCTCGGCTTCGGCAGCGGGATCCACGCCTGCTTCGGGGCTCCGCTGGCCCGGACGGAGGCCCAGATCGCCCTGACCGAGCTCGCGCGCCGGCTGGAGAACCCTCGACTCGTCGCTGACCCGCCCCCGTATCGCGAGAGCCCGGTCCTGCGTGGTCCCCGTCACCTCCTCGTCCAGTTCGACGGCATCGCGGCCTGACCCGACCTGCCGAGAAGGCCAAAAGATTCCACCTCCCGTTCCACTTTGGCGTGATGTGCTGCGCCGGTGGCCGTTCGTACGGTCGAGAGCGTGACGGTGACCACCGCTGACAGAAGGAGGTCGAGATGACGCTCTATTCCGCCGCTCTCTTCGTACACATCGTGGGTGCCCTGCTCCTCTTCACGGCCGTAACCCTGGAGGGGATCGGGCTCCGCCAGATGAGGCGCGCTTCCACTCCCGAGCATGTTCGCGAGGCGGCGGGCATCGCCGGCCTGGCGCGCATGGTGGGACCGGCCTCTCTGGTCGGGATCGCCGTGCCCGGGTTGTACATGACAGTCACCAGCTGGGGTTGGGTCCCATGGATCCTCGTCGGGCTGGCCTCGTGGCTGCTCGTCGGCGTCTCAGGGGCGATGAACGGCATACGCCTGGCATCGATCGGTCGGGTGGCAGCCTCCAGTGACGAGCTGCTGCCTGCTGAGCTGGGCACGCGGATCGGGGATCCGGTGCTGGTCACGTTCTGGCTGATGCGGGTCGCGACTGTGCTGGCGGTGGTCCTTCTGATGACTGTCAAGCCGGGCATCGTCGGGGCCCTGCTCGTAGTCGTGGTCGGCGCGGCGATCGGGCTGGCTGCAAGCCTGCCCACCTGGCGCGGGGCCGGGCCGCGAACCGTTCACACCCGTACGTAACGCAGACCTGACTCAGCTGGAAAGGAGGTTTCTCACGTGGCGGACCCAGTTTCTGTCTCACACGACGTTCGTCCCGCGACCGAGCGCCCCATCAGCGATCTCAGGGGCGGCGAGCGCCGGTGGTTCGGCCTCGTCGTGATCGCGCTGGCGCAGCTGATGGTGGCGCTCGACGCGACGATCGTCAACATCGCGCTGCCTTCAGCGCAGAGTGCACTCCATGTCGCGGACGCCGACCGGCAGTGGGTGATCACGGCATATACGCTCGCCTTTGGTGGTCTGCTGCTCCTGGGCGGCCGC
>Ga0126383_10001086_pt1 | contig 16487 bp, 33 predicted proteins | sample PanSoiMetPlot_35_FD_96882 | JGI IMG/M metagenome (GOLD analysis project Ga0126383, IMG submission 96882) | Tropical forest soil microbial communities from Panama - MetaG Plot_35 | ecosystem: Environmental > Terrestrial > Soil > Tropical forest > Bulk soil | place: Panama | collected 2016-02-17
AGCGGCTCGGCGAGCCACGCGGGGTCCAGGCCGCCCCACTCATCGGTCTCGTTCTTACCCACAGTCTGCTCTCTCTCTATCGGTTCTCCGTGGTTAGTCCCACCGTACCCGAACGGATAGAGGATGTCAACTACCAGAGCCAAGACCGCTTAGTCCGTCCCCTGCTGCTGCCCCGGTAGTGAGCCCGGTTGGTCCCCGGACTCACAGCGAACAGACGACCTCGCCGCCGCTGGTGGCCGAGCCTAGCCCGGCTTGCGCGTGCGCTGCTCGAACGCCCCTTGGACTGGAAAGGTCGCGCCATCAGGTATCACCTTCACTACTTCTATGTTTTTGGCTTGTTCTCTCAGGTCATGGGCTGCTGCCTTGAGCCCGGCTATGGTCTGCCTCACCACGTCGTCTACGTGGTCCCTGTCGGCCATGAATATCTCGCTTCTCATGGCCCCGTCTGCGATGACTAGTCCCAGGTACAGCTTGCCCGTACTGTCTGGACTGACCATCCACGCTATCTGCACTATTTGCGCCTCTTTCTCCTAGGCTTACGCGACCACCCACGGGTCGCATACCATGCCCGCTTCTGTCGCGGGCTGTACTTCCGCCACTTGCGCGGCTTGTGCGGGTAAGGCATCAGCAGCCTCCCGCGAGCAAGTACGTTGCCGAGTTCGCAGGTATCCCGGCAGGCATCGTGACGACAGTCCCGGCTGTAGTCGCAAGCGCCGCCTTGTTGGCAGAGAACGACATGACGATGGCGAACCTGATGAACGTGAATGCCGGCGCCACGCCTGACTGTGACAGGTCTACCGTGTCGCCTGCCTGAATATCTCTTACGGCAAACAGCGCCACAAGGTCAGTGCCGCCCTGATTGTATAGTACCTGTATTTGTGCCGCTGGTATCGCTGCCATGTCAGCCTACTTCGTGTAGTTAATCGTGAGCCGTGGCGCAGTATTAACGTTGCCAGCCATAGCCCAGTACCCGTAATTATTCAGGTCTGTCCGGTTGGTATAGCTGGCGGAAGTCCCCAGGCATATGCTCGTGAAGCCCGTGGTAATAGCCGCCTTGAGCCAGCTACCCATAGTCCGGTCAAGGGTCTGACCTTCGTTCATGTGGTAGTGCTCTGAGTTGAAGTGAGTCCCGCCGCCTGGCACGAACGGGTCTCCCCAGCCTCCGGTGTAGCTCGACCAGCCGACGATGGCATTACCGCCGCCATTGTACCAGAAATGCTGATTAGTCAGTCGCAGTTTAACCCAGTTGACTGTACCGGCCCCGAGGTCTGTTGCGATCTGGCCATAGTTGAACCGGGCGAAACAATACTGGTCGCCTGACAGGTTGACATACCCGGAAGCGCACCCCTGATACCCGGAGCTGGCATTGTAGCTGCGACGGCCATATGCACCGGACCCGTAAGTGGCCGTATCCCCGTAGTAAGAGGCAAATTCAGTCGCAACGTATGTCTTCGTGTACGTCTGGGCACCGCCGCCGCCACTGCCGCCGCTTCCGAGGACGACTAGATTGTTAACGCCTTGTGCCATTAGTGCGAGGTCCACGTACTTCATGCGGACATACTGGTCGTTCTTAAACTAGAAAGAGTTGCCCCCGGTCTTGCCGCTGATAAGGGCTCTGATAGTCGTATCCGCTACGAACGGGCCGAAGATGCAGTTAACCGGGCCTATTGCAGCATCGGTTGCGATGTTCTCCACCCGGCTTGCCCGCGTGGTGGCAAGAGCTGAGGCAGTAGTCGGCGTGGACCCGTCCTGTGTGTAATGCACGTAAAGGTGACATGAGGCAGCGCCACCGACCAGGTTAATGATAGTCTGATCCATCGAGAATTCATAGACCCGTCCTGCGGGTACGATCTGATCCAGTTCCCACAGTGCGACCTCAGTTGTCCCGATAGCAGTGCCCGGCCATGCGGTCCCGCCGACCAGCATAAAGCCGTAGTTCACTATCCCCTGAGAGTAGACAGGGAGAATGTCAGTATTCAGGTTCAGGCCGCCGACGTTCAGGTCGTTAAAGCTGCCGACATTCCCCGAGATATTGCCTGCATTATCAATGCTCAGTACCGTGTTACCGGACGAGTCCTGTACGGTGAAGATACCCTGAGCTGTCCCGGCCGTGTCCTGCACCATGAAGCCCTGCGGGTAGGCGTTGCCGTAGATGTCTACCCCGCCCGAGCCCGACCAGGACCCGATGAGAGTCCCGAGTCCAGGCGTCCCGTTGTAGACCAGGAAATCCGTACCGGCAATGACGCCCAATGCCCCGTTAAAGCCCTGCGGATAGGAGTTCCCGTATGGGTCGGTTCCGGCCTTGGAAGCCCAGGACCCGATGAACGCTCCCCCGGTGCCGTACATGAACATTGCGCCGCGCACGCCATCCATGACCATACGCGGGGAATTGACCGTGGCACCCGGAGGGACAGTCAGGACATTAAGGAGCGCACCTTCACCCTGCATAGCGCGGCCCCTGGAAATTGGCTCTCGCTGCCTGAGCTGCCAGGCTTAGAACCTCATTCACATACGCGCCTACCGTGAAGGTGTCCCCGACGTTCGCCCCTGTCACCGCGCATACCAACTGATCCCCGGCCTCAAGGTTCACGTAGGGCGGTCCTACGAAGAATGACTCCATAGCATATGGCGCTTGCGTCGGGATGTTGGAGAATGCCGACGCTTGCATTGTGACAGTCGCAGTGAGGGGAATCGAGTTGACATGCGCGGCGATCTGGGGAGACGGGGCTAGCTGTCCGAGGGCGAAACCGATCTGGAATACGACCCATGACAGGCCGTGGAGACTGTGGGTTATGGTAACGATCGCAATGTTGTTCGCCCCGACTTTGGCCGTGAATGGCTTGATAAGTGTCGGGGTGTCCTGAGCAACATTGGGAAAGCTCACTCTGAGGTCTTACCCTCCCCTTCTAGCTTTTTGAGCATCTGGTCGAACCTCTCATCAGCCGCCTTGAGGTTCGTCGTGAACCGGGTCCACGTCGCTACCAGGAACAGGAAATACCCCGCCGCTATCAGGAGCGGAATCCACGGGGCAATCTTTCCGAGTGCCTTTTCCATGCTTAACCTTCCAGACTATGACGGCTACTGCGGCAATGAGTCCTATCAGCCCATCGAGGCCGAATAGGTTTATGTCAACCCATGTCACGGCACCGTCGAGGCTTCCACTGTGGCTACGTTGTACTCTGCCACTCTCACAACCATCTGAAGTGTCACTCCGGGGGTTACCCCGGTGCCATAGACGAGTCCGTACACTTCCTCACCTGACGCGGCGAATTCGACATCCGTCGAGAATTGGTAGACGCTAGGCACCGGCTGAGCGCTGAGAATACAGTCCTGCAATGACGGGTTGAACTGCTGCACGTTGATGTACCCGGAGAACACGTCAACCGTGACGTTAGCCACCGCTGTATGCGCGTCCGCACCATAGAGGCCGACCTTGAGGATATTCCAGGTCCTCCCGATCGACGGCCTCTGGTTAAGCCTGATCAGTTGCGGAGCTGAACCGCCAGCCGGTACTATCAGTGTCCCTCCAACCGGCTTGTAGATTGGCTTGTCAGTCAGCCGCTTGAGAAGACGATTGGACTCGTCTACCTTCTTGCCCAGGTTGACCAGGAATCCGAGGTCTGCTGCTATAGTCATGCACCCACCGCCAGGTAGTATTCGTTCTCTGCCGCGAGTCCGTAGGCACCGAATCGCCGGGCAATGCCGTAGCAGAACCGGGCAATCCTCAGCCATATCTTAGCCAGCAGAGGCTCATGGTAAGGCTGCATGGCGTACCACTCGTAGGCCACCACGCCCGCCAACAGAACTGCCTTTAGCAGCTCTTGCTTCCAGTTATCCATATCACGCTCCCGGTGCGGGTGTCGGGGACGGCTGCGGGGTAGTCGGCCGCGTAACTCCGGGGGGAGTAGGCGACGGGTTCGGCTGCGGTGTCGGCTGCGGGTTCCCTCCGGTTGTGCCAGGGTTGGCCGTCTCTTTGGCCGGGGTCAGGTTGCCGTTGTAGAGCCGCCAGAGCAACGAGATGGTGAAGCCGACCGCGAGGGCATTAGCGATAGGGACGAGCGGGTCTACGACCGCCATGAGCGCCAGGAGCCCATACGTGAGGCTTGTGTCCCAGAGCCTCGACGGCCGGGGCAGGATATTCAGGTTATGCCACTCGTCGTACCCTACGACCAGCATTGCGATTGTCCACGCATAGAATATCGTGCCCCGGTCGCCCAGGAATCGCGGGGCACCGCCAGGCAAGTTGACCTGGCGCGCTCCCGCAGGAATCCGGTTGATCATACGCTCAGTCCGGGTCTGGGGCTCAGTGTATGCAACCGGCTGGTATCGCCTGACCGGCGTGTAGGCTGGCGGCGGGGAAGCTGGAGTAGTCATCTTACCTCATTGCCAGCATCGCAACGCCCGCGATGTCGTCGCGGAATGCGATGCCCATTGCGATCAGGAACAGGAGGATTCCGGCTAGTATTTCGATCGGCCCTGCGATGACTCGCCAGATGTCCAGCAGGATTGCCACGCCTGCCGCTTCCAGACCGGCCGCGATCTGCCCGGCCAATGCCTGAAAGAACTGTGTCGCCAAGTCCTGAGACTTCCCGAAGAACCTGTCTATGATGTTGAACGGGAAAATGTCGATGCCGGTCATGGCATGAACTGCTTATACGCGCCGTTGTTGTACGTCACCCACGGCCTCCAGTTCGTCCCGTTGCTGGAAATAGCCACCGCGGCCTTAGCGTTGGCCAGCGGATCAAACGTCGATTGCGACCCATGCACGGAGTTGATCTGCCAGAGTCCCCGGTCGGTTGACCCGTTGGTGTTGTGGTTGACCGCATTGGATTTACCACCGGATTCTGCCATTGCTATAGCGGCGGCTATTACCTTGAATTTGGCGTTGCCTCCCGCCTTTACCCACAGGTCTTGCAGTTGATTGAACGAGTAATTGCCTGCGCTAGCCTTGCCGCTAGTGCTGGACTGGTCCTGCGCGGTGCCAGCTTGCGGAGCGAACGACTGCATGGGAATCCCGAGGAATCCCCCGGCCTCTGCGAACTCCGGTCCTATCGCCGGGTACTGAGCTGGCCCCAGCCTGTTAGTCAACCCAAAGGCGTCAAAGAGCGCGACGGATTCTCCCGGCTGCTTGTTAGCGAAGTTAGCCAGGTCCCATCTGCTCTTAGGCGATGCCACCTACGTCTTTGCTCCTAGTTTCTTGAGTAGCGCCCGGAACTCTTTCCCGGCTTGGGTGGCTTGTCCTTCGGTGTAGCCAGTGGTGGACGCTGCGAGCGTCTGCCCGGTGCCGGGAGCTGCTGCCCATCCGACCTCTATCCACGGTGAACCGCCAGGGGCATAGCCGATGAGGTCACCGGCTTTTACCTTCTGGCCGACCCGGACTTTCGGGTTGATGTTCTCCGCGTAATAGACGTACCGTCCGTCTTTCAGGTGCAGCCCTATGAACGTCCCGCCCGGCCAGCCACGATTGTATACATTCGTGATGGTCCCGTCGCCTAGTGCGTAGAGATTGCCTGACCCGGTGTAGTCCACTCCCATGTCAGTCCGCGAGGGAATCAGTCCCTTACCGATCGGGTTAACCAGACCTTGCGCGTTCGGTGATTGCTGCGAGCCTGCCGAGCTATTGCCCTGAGTTGTGGTCGCCTGCGGTGCGAACGCGGATAGCGGCACGGCATTCGACGCTGCTCCGACTGTCAGCCGTGGCTGTATCGTCGGGGAATAGGTCGGGGTAAGCCCGAACGCCTGGAAAAACCCGATCGGCTTTTTCTGGTCGGTAGCCGTCGAGAACTGGTCGAGGTCCCATCGGGACTTAGGCTGTGGCATAAACCAGGTGTCCTTGTATATGCCTTGTCGGGAAAGAAGTGTGACAGACCCGTCCATATCAGAGTATAGGAGGACAGAAGCAGGAAGAACACTACTAGGTACTTCAACCTTACACCTTCCTCGGTACTTGCCTGACGTGAACGTAGTCCACTGGTTAAAGATGTACCCGCCATCTGAGATAGCGACGGCGGCTCTGGCATTTCCCAGAGGATCGTAGGTGGAGAGGATACCGTGCCCGGTGCCGATCTGGAAGATACCTCGCTCACCTTCGGCACCAGTCGCGGCGGGACGGCCGGTGCTTTCCGCCATCGCTATCTCGGCTGCGGTGAGAGCTGTCTTCCGTGGACCTCCTGCCGCGATCCACAGTCTCACTACATCGGAACAGCTATATGCAGTTTTAGTTGGCGGGATATATGGCGCGGCTACCGGCGTCGGGGTCGGCGTCGGTGCCGGGGTGGTTGGCGGCGACTGCGCGGGTCGGACTGGTGTCGGAGTCGCCGCCAAGTCATCATTTAGTCTTGGCTGGCCGGATGGGCTATCATGTACTCGTACCCGGCTACGAACAGAGCTGAGATAGCGATAGCGGCTATAAGCGGAAAAGTATGCCCGGTCCTTTTCCACACTGCCCAGCCAGTCGCTACCACGATCAGTGAGGCCGCTGTCTCTCCCCACCTGATGCGCTTGATATTCCCTTCCCGAGCCTCCTGCGAGTGAAAGAACGGCGAGGACACCGTAAACCAGGATGGATTGAACGACGCGAACACGCCGCTTGCTTCCCCGATGAGCAGGATCATAATGGTCACGTCGTCTGCCGAGAATGCTGTGGCCATCTACGCTCCTACTGTGCTTTGGTTCATATCGGTGTATACCCGTGATTTCCAGCTCCTACGCGGAGCCCTTTCCTCACTTCCCCGTCGGTACTTTGATCTTCTGACCCGGATAGATGATGTTCGGGTTCTTGATGGACGGGTTTAGCTTCAAGAGCGTCGCAACGGACGTGTGGTAGTGGTTGGCAATACCCCACAACGTAGTGTTCCATTGTGCCAGCCCATGTGAAGTTTTACCCGGCCACTTAGCCACAGTGACCAGAGCGTAGTGTGTCGACTTTTTCTTGGGCGGCGGGACAGGTGTCGGTTGCGGCTGCGGCGGCGTCATAGGCCCGTCGACAATGTTCGTCTGCGGTGCCTGCGGGGAAATGTCAGTAATCCCCGTGCCAGTTGCAGCCGTAGTCCCTTGGAGGTCGATAGTCTCCGTTCCGGGTTGTAGCGTGATGTCCCCCGTACTAGAGGTCCCTCCCCCGCCCGTGCTCGTACCGCCTAGACCGCCGCTGCTATTCCGAAAGAACAGGAAATAGGCAACGGCGGCGGCGGCAGCGAGCCACACAACCGCAGGAATACCCATGTATCTCTGCTGCATGAAGCCGGGACCTTGCTGTGGCGGTGCGTCTGCATATGCCTCACTCATGTAGAATACCCCGTCCGTCCTACACCGGGGATTTTCGACTTCGGATGCTTCTGCACCCTGGACACCTGATAAGAGGTAGACCAGGGTGAAGCGTTGAGCGCCGGATGCCGCATTCGCGGGGACATCGAATACATCGGCAGGCTTTCCCGTGTGTGCTCAGGGACCTGCCATCCGATAGGGTTGCCGCTGTAACGTTCCGGCCTGTCCACGTTGAGCATAGACCCGAGCATGGACGCCTTGACGTTCATGCCTGCTCCACCGATATTCGTCATGATGTGGTCACCTTCGGCGGGGTGTGGATCACGCGGGGGACGAGAGGCCAGGTACGGTTACCCGTAGGGTGATTGCCCTGCTGAGTAACGGCTTCTGACAGGTAAATCGTTGTCGATCCCTGGTAGTAGTTCAGCCCTGATTGCGGCCCGTGTGAACCGCCTATCAGCTCAGGAGCCACCGAGTTAAGGTTCGTCCCGAGCTGCGGGACACCCGAGCCTTGCTGCTTGTACTTATACCAGCGATAGACCAGGTATGCCGCGACGGCCACGCCTACGATAATGGCGATTGTCTTCTGCCGCTTAGTCATGGCTTACCCGATTTCCTGTACGACACCCTTGCTGCCGCCGAGGTTCTGAAGTACGACCTTGATGTTGGAAGACTTCATCCTCATGTTGTACCCAGGCCCGCCAGTCGGGTTCTCTGGCAGCACTGGCACCTTGAAGGACAGCCCGAGGTTGAATCCGGGGTATCCAGCCTGGAATAGTGCGTCATCGAATCCGGCATCGTGGATCGGTCCCATGAGATAAGGCTGGAATGAGCTAGACCATACGGCCTGCCCGACATCCGGCCCGGTTCCCAGGATCGAAATGGGTTGCTTCTGTGCGCCGCGTGCGTAGAGATAACGCATCCCCACTACCCGCTGACCCCTGTATACAACCGGGGTCTTCCACCCGACCGGCTCTGTCGGAGTAGCCAGGTGAGACGAAATGGGGGACGGCGACGTGTCCTTCATGTAGGCAGGCTCGATAGGCTCTAGCTGCCCGGCGACACCTACGGCCGTAGTCTGGACTACATGCTGCCTTGTTGACAGAATACTCATCAGCTAGGCTTGCCGAGAAGCCCGTTGATGGAAGTGCCCCACAGCTTGCCCAGGCCATCGAAAAACGCTTTCGTGCCTGCCGGGCGGGCAATCATGTTGGCGAGGATGACGCCAATCACGATGAGTGCTCCGAGGTTAATGAGCTGATATCCCATGACTTGTCCTAACTCGACTGCCACTTGAAGAAAAAGTAGCCGATGGCTGCTCCGATGAGCAGGCAGACGATGTGGATGCCTCTCATACCAGTTGCCCCGATCCCTTGGCGACGTACTTGTTCCAGAACCAGTTGACCGCGAGGGCAACTAGGATGGTGGCTGCCCAGAATTGCCAGTGGAATAGGTATTCCTTCACCGGGCTGCCCTCCCTGCGATTGCGAGATGAAGTGTGACCAGGACGAGGGCGGCAAAGCCGACCCATACGAACGACCACATAGCCGGGGAGCCTGCGAAGCCCGAACCGGCCGGGACGGAATTCGGCGTGACTACTTCTGCCATGCCGACGACGCCTGCTGATGCCATGTTGACCTCACTGCGCCAGGTGGGTGTAGGGGATTCCGCCGAGCGGATACAGCTCGCCGGTGAGCTGGTAAAGCTGCGCCGGTGCGTTGGAAATCGTGCCCCATGTCCCGACCACTTCCAGCAGAGTCGCCGGGGAAGTCGGAAGCATCATGTCGTAGGTGTCTGCGGTAGTCACCATGACCTGAACGGAATTGCGGAAGGTGTAGCAGATGACGCCGGTCGGGCGGGTCACGCCGAACTGCGCGTACATCTTGTCCTGCCGCTCGTTGAACGTCTCGTACAGGTGCGGAACACCGTCAACCCATAGAGAGAGGTCAGACGCCGGGTAACCGTCGATCCTCGCGCCCGTGGAGTCGCGGAGAATGAGGATCAGCGTGTTGGTCAGAGCGCCGACGCGGGGGAGAACAATCCGCTGGAATTGCGCGGAGGCAATGCCGGTGGGTGCTTTGGTGACACTCCACTGAGCGGAGCTGCCCACGTCCGGGGGAGCGAACTGCGGGTTGTCCACCGGAGCGGCCCAGAATTCCTCATCCAACTGGAAAGTCAGAGTCGGGATACCGGCCGGGGCAGTGGAGTAGACAACCGTGGACGGGTTGGTCTGCACCCAGATCGACGGCTGACTAGCCGCATTCATAGCTGGCAGGCTGCAATAGCCTGAAGAATCCAGCTCGAATGGGAGGTGGTAGTGGATGGCGAAGTTCCCGGTTGCCGCGATGGCAGAGTAGGACGGGAATGTCGCGTTGTTGTTGCCGAATCCGAAGACGCCCGACTGGCCGCCGTACAGGTCGATCAGGTAGAGGGAGTATCCGTCTGCCTGGATGATCGGCTGTCCGAACGGGTCGCGGAGGAACAGGTTTTGCACCACGTTCCACGGAGCGTCGGCGCTGGCAACTGCGGTGCCACCCGTGCCGCCTGTCGCTGTGATATACAGCGGGTAGTAGCGGACATATCCGCCAACCGGCTTGATCGGGGGAGTGAACAGCGTGCCGAATGCGTTTCCTGCGGAATAGGGACCGAGAATCTGCATCTGGCGGGACATGCGAGTGAACGGGGCACCCGCACCGGCAGGCTGAGCGGTTGTCTGAGGCTGTCTCGAAACAGTCCCCAGCGCAGGCTGCGCGGTTTGCAGAGTTGAGACGGCCATCATGCCTCCGTAATTGCGGCAAGGCCCTGCGCCGCAGGACTAGAGGCAAAGTGCATGGTCGCGCCGCGAATAAGGAACTTCACGACGACGTAGCTAGCCCAGAAATAAACTAGCCAGAGAAGGAGTCCTACGATCACCTTGGGCTTTCCCATCTTGAGGGTTGTCCGACCCGTCTGGTGATACATTCCTAGCATACAGCTCAGCGGCTATCGCCGCAAGGTCTGGATGCGTTTCCAAGAGATTGCGAACTGCAAGCGAAAAGCTTGCAAGTCGCTTGCGCTGCTGGTAGCGCGAGATAAGGTACTTGAGTTCCGCTGGAATTCCCCTGGCATAGACCGTGACTAGTCTATAGGGTGGCTCTACAGGCCGGTCTCGGCTATCCATGTATCTTCTTCCTCATCGTCCATGTAAATCCAGCGGCGCTTACGGACGCGGGATATGTGAGGGATATAGGCGCGAGTCATGCTGCCTATTTCCATCACTCTCTGATGTGCTCTCTCGTCACGGATTCGACTACACCAGACGAACTGACATTGATCGTAAAAACTTGACGGCACCCATCGCGGGGCTTGGGTAGAGGCCACGACAGATATATTACGGGACCGTCCTCTGAGCCATAGGCGATCAAGTTCCGGTTGGAGTCCAAGACCAGGGCTCCTAGGGTCTGATATTGCTCTGGTTTCATCGACAACTACAATCCAGTCTCCCTCTTTGTATATCTGCTGTAGTGCCCGGCCCACTTGATCCTGAGCCTGCCCGACATTATCGGAGACTACAAGCCGATACCAACCCGACTTAGGTTGAGCGTCATCGAAAGTGATCCGCCTGAGCTGTCGAGGCAAAGTTCGTACCGGCTTTGCGCCAGAAGCTTTGAGTACAGGGTCATCACCTTTGTTGTCAATGATGCACACCTTATCGTCAGAACATAGGGGTAGGATTCCATGTACGATGAGATGAGTTTTTCCGCTACCGTTCTGTCCGAGTATAGAATGATGGGGGGCAAGCTTTGGCTTCCAGAGCAGGTCCACACGGCGAATGACAGAATCCCAGGATCGTCGGGGAATGTTGACATCCTCCGGCCTCTCTACATCAGCCGACCGGCTGGTAGACCGGGTGGGGCGGCGGGGTGAAGACGCCCTCTGAGCTGCTGGCATTACCGTCTTCCTTATGGACGTTGTAATAGGCCGCGGTTACACCAAGTAGTGCGCACGCTCTCTTGTCGGGGTTGAAGCCAGAATTGCCATCGGTCCTGTAGTAGCGATCGGTGCCCATTGCGGCTGCAATGCCCAGGACCGTTCGGCCTACAACTATGCCAGGACCGACATCTGACACTCGTTCTAGTGCCTCTATCCATTCTGCCTTTTTCCGGGCTAGCTGAACGACCGCATCGGGGAATACCTCTGCCTCTTGGCAGATATATGTTCCAGTTACCGGGAGGCCGAGGCTGATCATTGCCCCGGCTTGGAACATCTGAGTAGACAGGGATTTAGTCAGAGCGTCCAGGCGCTTTGACGTGCGTACCCCGCGCCGGGCACCGGGGGTCCTGGTGGTGCCCGGCCGGGGCATCGTGTTCGTTTCCCGCAGTTCGACCTTTTCTTCTAGGTCGGACCAATCCTCGGCGGTTGCCGTCATGTCAGTCCTTTGCGGGACCGAAGATCATGTCAGCGAATAGGCCCGGAATAGTCGTGCGACCGGAGCTGCGAGTACCGGAAGTAGTGCGATGCTTCTCGATCATCGCATTCAGGCGACCGTCGATATGCTCATCAAGAGTCGACCAGAATTTCGCTTCCCTCTCGTCCTCCGTCGGTTCCGGTGGTGTCGGGTCCGTCTTCGGGTCCGGTGGCATGGCTAATCCCTTGCTTTGTCAGTAGTTCGGTCATCTGACCCATGAATGCCGGGCTGGCGAACATCTGGAATAGTCCCTGAGTGTTCTGCACTAGCCAGGCTACGTTCTCACCTTGCGCGTTCAGCGCATCGCGGTAAATGTCAAGACGAGTCAGAATGGTCTGCTGGTTTTCCAGCACCTTCTCGACTAGAGCCTTGATCTGATCCGCGTCTGTCTCTGCGGGAGTCTCAGCGAAGCTCACTTCTTGTCGGCTTCCTTCTGAGCGGCCAGGATAGCCTGAGCCAGCTTGTTGTAGTCGATGACAGGACCCTGAACGACCGAGGTCGGCGTAACCCCACCCGGAGGAATACGCTGGGAAACGTCCTCGATCGGTGCGCGGGCATTGTCCGTGTCCATTCCCGCAGTATCCCCGACCCACTTGTCAACCGCTAGGAACGCGGCATTGGTGGAGTCTTCCGTGGGGAATGCGAGAGAGTGGTGAACGAGAGTCTTGAGGATTTCTCCGACACCATGCTTGGCTACTGTCTCGCCGTTAGCCATTGCGGTAGGCTCGACCGGCTTGTCAACATCGGCCGGGCCTTTTCTGGCGACTTGCGCCGTGGGCGTGCTCATGGTAAAAGCCTAGCAGAGTAGTCGACCATAGTCGAGACTGGTAGACAAGTGATGATTGTATACCAAAGTTAGGGGTTGTGTTTGTCACCCCCGCGTGATAGGATGGTGACCTAGCGCCCCGATACAGGGGTCGGACAACGCCACTAGAGAGGAACGCCTTACCGTGGCAAAAGAAGTAGCAGAAACCAAGCGCCCATACGAAGTGGCCCTACAGGAAATCGACGGGAGAGCCGCGCTAGATGAGGGCGACTCTTTCGGGATTGCCGCCGAAGTGGCCGACAAGATCATGAGCGCCGAGACTCTGGAAGGGGTCATCGAAGCCGCCGAGCAAGGTCCCGAAGACCTTGAATTCTTCACCGGAACATCGTTCCAGTTCATCGGCGGGTCACTACGCTGGTCGCACGCGGCCGAACAGTTCCGTGAGGGCGGAACCGGCTATTACGCCGTCTTCAAGGTCGTGGACATGAAGGGCACTGAGCACCTAGTCTCCACGGGTGCCACCAACGTAGTTTTCCAGCTCCGCAAAATGGAGAAGCTGGGAGTGTTTGACGAGATAGACGTGGCATATCCCACGTACTTCACCGTCAAGTCCCGCCCGACTGGAAAGGGCACTCTCTATCGGATCAGCTTCGCCTAGCAGGCTGGAATGTCTAGACTGCACGTATTCTCGATCGGGAGCACGTCTCTCGACCGAGATGCGTGCAGTCTCGCATTCGACTAGAAAAGGGCATGATGTCATGGTGCATCATGCCGACGTCTCCATACTAATTCCAAAGCCCGACACGCCCGTCGAGACAGACGAGCCTCAATTCTAAGAGGCTGCCATGCCCCCTGGCCTGCCCAATCCCCCCGGCGTCCCACAAATAATGCCGCGTCAGCCTGGTGAGTCAGTATATGCTTACAGGCAGCGAAGGTCTATCGCTCTTACAGGTCAGACCCTTTATGAACGACGCATCGCGGGAGGGCAGGCCAGGGGCCTTTCACGCTCTGAGGCCCGAGGCCACCCGGCCAGAGGGGGCCTGACAGAGTACGAGAGCCGCCGTGAGCGGTCTTTGAGGCTCACCGGGTATACCCCGTGGGAAATCTGGCGAGAGCGTCAGGAGACGTGGCTACAGGACAACGGGTACACCCCGGAATCCACGGGACTGAGCTGGAATAGGCTCAGGACCGCCGCTCCGTGGCTCAGGTGGATTCAGGAGAACACGCATGAGGGCGGTTGGCTAAAGCCCGAGGTCATCCGAGAGGCTATGGACATAGCCAACACAACTCAGGCATATGACGCAAACTACGTCATGGATATGATAAGATCAAGGTATGTCAATACGAGAGAGTATGTCGAGAAGGGGAACAAGGACCCCGGCCGCTATACATGGTTCATGGACCGGGATGATGTCCTGCCCGACGTCTGGTGGTACTACCACCCATGACTAGACAGTGGATTAATGACCCGAGAAACAAACAGCACTGGCCGTTCGTCGGCGTCGATGGCGAAGGTGGAAATATCCCTGACCCGGATGCGCTATTCGGGACAGTTCATCGGTATCTGCTCCTGCGTGCCGGGGACAGAGCAGTGGAGAATCAACGTGGACTTTCGTTTGTCGAGTGTGCGGATTTTCTGTGCGACCTGCCAGAGCGTCAGATTTACGTGGCCTTTGCCTTTGACTACGACGTAACCATGATCCTCCGTGAGCTACCGGAGGAACGCATCAAGAAATTGTTTGACAGGGCAGCTCGTACCGCTGCCTCTGGCGGGCGGAATGCCCTGCCTGTCGACTATGGCAAGTACCAGTTTGACTATCTGCCCCATAAAGAGTTCCGTATCCGCAAGATGCTAGACGTAAAGGACGGAAAGCCGGTCTACGGGCCGTACACTATCATCTCAGATGTCTTCACATTCTTTCAGGGTAGCTTCCTCGCAACCCTGGAAAAGTGGAACATAGGCACCGAAGATGAGCGGAAAATCATTGCGGTAGGTAAAGAGAACAGGCGGGATTTCGGCTTTGTCGGCACCGAGGTTCGGAATTACAACAACCTTGAGATTGCCTTGCTTGAGAAGCTGATGCGCGAATTCCGGGCTGTCTGCGTCGATGTCGGGTATGTGCCGGATCAGTGGCAAGGTCCGGGCTGGATGGCCGCTGCCATGTTCAAAAAGCACGGAGTGCCCAAGACAAAAGAGCTTGGGTACATGAATCGCTCCGAGTTCAGGAAGTTCTGCAATGACGCCTACTATGGGGGTCGATTCGAGACGACCGCCGTCGGACCTATTCTTGGAACTGTGTATCAGTACGATATCAACAGCGCTTATCCTAGCGTCCTCAAGTCGCTTCCCTGTCTCAAGCATGGATCATGGCGACGGATCAGAGACATACCTGATAGAGCTTCGCTCTGGGTCGGCCAAGTACATTTCTATCACGATCAGAAACCCGGACCTGGCACCCTATATAACCTCCCCATAAGAACGAAAGATGGAAACATCCAGTACCCCTATGAGGGCATCGGCATTTATTGGTCTACTGAGCTGGAGGCAGCGCAGGCAGCGGGGACGACTATCAAACTTCTCGATGGATGGGAGTATGTCCCTCACTGCGAATGCCGATGGTTCGACTTCATTGACGATTACTACGCGAGACGCCTCAAGCTGGGAAAGTCAACTAAGGGGATTGTTCTCAAGCTCGCCGGAAATAGTATTTACGGTAAGCTTGCGCAATCTATCGGGAGTGCCCCCTACGCTAACCCTGTATGGGCTGGCCTCATCACGGCGGGGTGTAGGGCGCTCATTATCCGGGCATATACCGGGCATAAAGACCACGTATACATGATAGCTACAGATGGGCTATTCATGGGTGAGCGGCTAGAAACCCTACCGCTCAGTAACAAGTTGGGAGAATGGGAGGAAACAATACATGCCGGTGGAATCTTCATCGTTCAGCCAGGCATTTACTATCTGCCAGGTGGTGACGTCAAAACTCGCGGAGTGGAACGCGGCCGAATCAGTCAGAGACGCGAAGATTTCGAGAGCACCTGGGAACGGTTTTTGGAGTCTCACGGTGAGCACCACACGGTCAAGGTTGAAGTGGATAATTTCGTCTCGCTCCGACAAGCTGTCCAGAGAAGAAATTGGAAGCTTGTTGGATCGTGGGAAACTACTACACGAGCAATCGGCTACGACTGGCGAACCAAGCGCGACCCCCGGTGGACTACTTGGGACGGACGTGGCTATCGTCACCTACCCCTATGGGGAAGTCCCGGCCTTGTCTCCGTTGGATACGATCGGCTCATCGGTGGTGGTGCTCAGACCTCATGGAACACGCCTCGCTACAAAGACGCCAGCCTAGTCGAGAGGCAACGCCAGGAGGAACAGCCTGATTGGGTCGATCCGCTCATCAGCGGGGAAACCCTAGGGGAACTGCCCGCGAATTGACAAGTCAGTCCGGGGCATGTAGTATAGGGCTAGAGCCCCCGAATCCAGAGGGCAGCCCCACGGAAAGTAGGAAAGATGAGTCACGAAGACTCGCTAGCGCCCGATGATGCGGTCAGGGTCACTGAGGCCGACATCATCGCCGCTGTCAGGGCAGACCAGTACAACTGCGCGATCGTCTGTGCGATCCAGCGCAAGTACCCTAAGGCTCGCAGGGTGCGGGTCAACTCAGGGACTATCGCGTTCTCCATTGACGAGACACGATTCGTCTACCCGACGCCGGATGCGGCGGTCGAGTCCATCATTAAGCCGTTCGATGAGGGCGGGGCACCTGAGCCCGGCCTGGTCAGGCTCAAGGGTGGTATCTCCAAGCCGGTGCAGCACAGTGAGAATCCTGACGACAAGATCAGGAATGAGAGGGAGCGGCGTCGGTACGTGGTCACCCGTCGTGCCGAAGCTGCCAGCAGGCGGGCGCGAGCTGTCGATGCCAGCTCTCGCGCTGGATACCAGCGGTTCGCCCCGGATCAATAGGAGAGAAAATGCCCGAGATTTACCCGCAAATAGCGCCCGGC